>Ga0207656_10000135_pt1 | contig 27608 bp, 23 predicted proteins | sample KBSCornC12_FD_184297 | JGI IMG/M metagenome (GOLD analysis project Ga0207656, IMG submission 184297) | Corn rhizosphere microbial communities from Kellogg Biological Station, Michigan, USA - KBS Corn C1-2 (SPAdes) (version 2) | ecosystem: Host-associated > Plants > Roots > Rhizosphere > Soil ...
GTACGGCTATTGAAGATCGAGACTCCATCACCATAAGTGCCGATCCAATAATTTCCATTTGGACCCGGAGAAATTCCTCTGATGATGTGTTTACGTTGATCCTTTTCTGCATCATCGGTGTAAGGAATAGATTTTAATACATCTCCGTCAGGATATACTTTCTGTAAACCTCCATACCAGCTCCCGATAAGTAAAGTATCGCCTTTATAGGGCAATATAGGATGAACAGTAGATGAGTAATGATGCTCCAGGGTGAATGCAGTAGACACCGTCAAATTTGTAAAGATTTTCTTTTGTGTCTGATACCGGAGGATGCCGTTTTCCATCCCGATCCAGACATTTTGCTTGTCATCAATATAGAGGTATTTGATTTGCAAATGATCATCGCCCGGTACTTTAATCGATTCCAATCGTTGTCCTTTGTGCCATCGGTGTATGTAGGTGCGGGTGGCAAACCAAATATTGTCCTGGTTATCGGGAGCCACGGAGTGTACACGATGCTGATCCAGTTTTTCCAAAGAATCCGGAAATGCGATTTGATGAAAAGCATCATCTTCAAAATCATAGTAACATAGGCCACCATTGGTGGCGGCCCAAACCTGCCCCAGGTGATCGGTGCAAAGCGAATTGATAATATTGTTGGTGAGGGAAGTGGAGTCTCCTGCGATGTTGCGGTAGACGACAAAGTTTCGTCCATCAAAGCGGTTGAGTCCGTCAGAAGTACCTAGCCAAATGAATCCGGATTTATCCTGAACAATCCGCCATGCCGGCGCTGAAAGCCCCTGTTCGCTGGTAAAATGTTCAAAGGATATAGAAGGCCGCTGTGCCAGGATGACGCCATGAATAAAAATCCAGGATGCAAAAAGCAAACATTGTTGGAAATAAATTCGATAACGAAAAACCAGCACAGGGTTGTAGATTATGCTGGTGAAAGATAAGACTTTCAGTAATCAGTAAACAGTAATCTGTTTATTGTTTACTGATTACTGTTTACTGGTTACCGTTTACTGACTACTTTACGTTTTTCATCTCCATCATCCCTGCATCTTTCCACGTCTTGATCACCATGATCAGGCTATCAGAGAGTGGTTCCTTCTTTTGTTTGAAAGGCATGAATTTGATATTGTCTTGTGGAAGCTGAACACGAGTCAATATTTCATCGATGTGATCATGCACAGCGGTGTAAGAGTTGAGCGGAAGTTTTTGTCCTTGTGGTGGAAAATGACAGGGCGAGCAATGGGCTAGCAAAATCGGTGCAATGTCAGTGTCATAGGCATAGGTAGGGGCTTTCATTTTTTTGCCAGCAGCATTTTTAGAGGTGGTGCAAAATGGCAGCGCCATGATGGAGCCCAGGAGAAACAATAGTGCAAATCTTTTCATAATTTGTTTTTTGTGAGGCGTGAAGGTAAAAAAATCATTTTGTTGCAGCTCAAGATGTTGCGTCCCTTCGAAATGATTATTTAACCAGTTTAATGGTAGCTATAAATGAAATCCAATGGTTATTATGGTTTTTGGATTACCCGGTTCTGGTAAAAGCTATTTTGCATCAAGACTGGCACAACAGCTCGATGCGGTGTATGTTAATAGTGATGAACTCAGGATGAAATTGTTTGCCAAAAGAACCTATACCGACTCAGAAAAAATGTTGGTGTATGAGGCCATGATAGAAGCCATGACTGAAGCCCTATCCCGCAAAATGCCAATCCTGTTGGATGCTACCTTTTATAAAGCATCATTGCGAGATAAATTTGAACACGCGGCCAATGCATTTAAAGTGAAAATCATTTATATTGAAGTGACCGCCCCGGAAAAAATAATTGAGGAGCGGTTGAAGAAACCACGGAAATACAGTGAGGCCTCATGGGAAGTATACCAGCAACTGAAAGCGAGCTTCGAACCGCTTGTTGAAGAGCACCTGGTCCTGATATCATCCGATAATAATATTACTTCTATGCTCCACGACGCGATCCACTATATTAATACCCGTCAATGAATAGCAGGATTATTCAGCTAATTTTAACAGAAGGGCATTTTCCACATCCCTTTACTTCACGAAAGTTGGTGGAAACCCATATTTCCTATGTTATCCTCGGCACTTCTTTGGCTTATAAGTTTAAAAAGGAAATCAAATATTCCTTTCTCGATTTTTCAACACTTGAAAAACGGAAATTTTATTGTGAAGAAGAAGTGAGATTAAACAACCGTTTTTCTAAAGGAGTGTATCTCAAAGTGGTTCCTGTTCGCCAGACGGCAACCGGAGTAAGTGTTGATAGCGGAAAAGGTGAAATCATCGATTATGCGGTGAAGATGAAACGGCTCAGGGAAAACAAGCAAATGCATGTGATGCTGGATAAGAATCAAGTTACCAAATTGCATATCCAGGCGCTTGCAGCATTGATCAGGAAGTTTCATAAACGTGCAACAGTGATTCATAGAAAATTTATCGCCGATCATTTTGCATCCAGGTTCAATGATATTATTTCTGTGTATGATTTTATTCGGACAGCGTTGGGAGAGGAGCAGGCAAAAATTGTTAAAAAGGCAGTTCAATTTTCAGATTCATTTCTTCTTCACCAAAGTGATCTCTTTACACAGCGCATAAATGATGGGTATATCCGGGATTGTCATGGAGACCTTCATGCCCGGAATATATTTTTATATCATCCACCTATACTTTTTGATTGCCTGGAATTCAATGATGAATTCAGGCAAATCGATGTCCTGGATGAACTGGCCTTCTTTTGCATGGACCTTGAAGCTGAAGGGTGCACCGCATTAAGCAAAGCTTTTACTGATTTTTATTTTGCCAAATCGAAAAATGAATTCGGCTTACCTCAAGTGCTGCTCTTTACCTATTATAAATGTTACCGGGCCAATGTAAGAGCCAAAGTGAATGCCTTGCGGGCCATCACTGCGGAAGAACCGGTTAAACAAAAAAGACTGGATGACATGAAAAAATATCTTGCCTTACTGGATGGATATGTGCTAGAGCTTAGAGAATTATCTGGTAACATTAAATGAAGAAGCTAATTCAATTCTCAGGAGTGACATCCTGATGATTAATTATTTAAAACAAGAAGCAGGAATGGAATGTATATCCCTTAATTTCCATTCACCAGGCTCAATATTCTATTGCCCAATACCACACCGCCTGCCTCAACTTTCCATCTGACATCGATAGATTGTCCTGTAGATACAGTGGCCATTGCTTCAAGTGTAATGACCCATGTATTGACATCACTGGTTCGACTTGAATTGGCAACGAGGATTCCGTTTTGATAAATGCTGAAGGTATCAAAAGCCTTGCTTAAGTGGCCTTTGTTTATAGCAATTTCTCCTTAACTTTCTCACTAAGTCTTTTTTTCTTCGGATTCAAAATCAAATATGGAACAAGTAAAAAACGAAAAGGAACTTATTCCCGAGGAAATCAGTCGTATTCCCGGTGCCAGGGAGCATCTGGCGAATGAGCGAACGTTATTAGCCTGGATTCGCACCAGCATTGGGATCATGGCTTTTGGATTTGTGGTGGTGAAGTTCTCCTTGTTTCTACGACAAATTTCACTGCTGCTCGGGAAAACCGATGTTCTTCTTCCGCAGCGGGGTTATTCCGCCATGATTGGAATATTCCTGGTTGGTGTAGGGGCCATCATCATTTTGTTGTCTTTTTTCAATTTTAAAAAGATACAAAAGCAACTGAATAATAAATCATTTCAATCTTCTTCTTCGGAATACCTGATTTTTTCACTCATTGCGGTACTTATGATTGTCAGTGTATTTCTGATCGTATACCTGATGCAAAGCACAGGCCAGCCTTAAACCCGATAAGACATGCTAGAAAAACTATTACCCGAGGTCCATCACGCTACTGAAACCCTTCCCAGGTCGATATTAAAAACAGTTAGTTATAGAGTGGCCATTTTAATTCTTGACTTTGCTTCTATCTACCTGTTTACCCGGCAGGTTAAAGTTGCCGTAGGGTTTATGTTAGTGAGCAATGTTTATACCACCTTAGGTTATTTCATTCATGAGCGGATCAGGGACAGAATTACATGGGGTAAAATAATTTATAAAAAGATAGAGGCTTGATATGATACAAATCCTTCAGGCTATTACCTCCGAACAACTGGACCAGGTCAAATCCCTCATTCGTGAATTCGTTTTCTGGCACCGGCAGGAACATCAGGATGATCTTCCCCTGATTGATGAATATTTTGAAGCTGAAGATTTTGAGGAAGAGATTTCTTCTTTGCCCGGGGACTATGCACCTCCAAAAGGAAGTTTACTCTTAGCCACATATGATAATCAACCTGCTGGTTGCGTTGCTCTTCGCCAACTTGATGCTCATACCTGTGAAATGAAGCGAATGTTTGTTTATCCACACTTTCAAGGCAAAGGAATCGGTCGGATCCTCACAAAACGAATTATCGAAGAAGCTAAAAAAAATGGTTACAAATTCATGCGTCTCGATACGAGCATTCGGCAGTTGGAAGCACAAACCCTCTATCATAGCCTGGGATTCGAGCGCACTACTCCTTATTATGAACTTCCTGAGCGGTTAAAAAATTGGTTGGTGTTTATGGAATTAAAACTTTGAATACGTCAAAGTTGATCGCTGAACCCGGATGATATTTGTCATGTATGCGGGAAATATAGATTACTGATTTCCGAACAAAGGTGCCCTAGCTTTAGTTTGATGTACAAGAATTTGTAGCACACCTAAATCTGCTGTCTGCACTATTGCTTCGATATTCTTCAGTCATCGGAGATAAAAATTTAAAATCATTATGAAAACATTGGAAAACAAAGTGGCCATCGTCACTGGTGGTGGCTCCGGTATTGGAAAAGCGATTGCCGTTCTCTATGCATCAGAAGGAGCTAAAGTAGTGGTGACCGATGTGGATGAGCAAGGGGGTCATGCAGTAGTTGAAGAAATTAAATCAAAAGGAGGAGAGGCCATTTTTATTAAAGCGGATACATCTAAACCAGATGATAGTAAAAATGTAGTCGCCAAAGCAATGCAGCAGTATGGTGGATTGCACATCGCCGTAAACAATGCCGGCATTGGCGGGCCTATCGGTTCACTGGGCGATTATCCGATCGATGGCTGGGATAAAGTGATTTCCATCAACCTGTCGGGAGTATTTTATGGTATGCGATATCAAATACCTGCCTTGGTGGTTTCTGGTGGTGGAAGCATTGTTAACATGGCTTCTATTCTTGGTAAAGTGGGCACAAAAGGTTCGGCTGCTTATGTTGCTGCCAAGCACGGGGTCATCGGATTAACTGAAACGGCAGCTATTGAATATGCTGACCAAAACGTCCGCATTAATTCCATCGGTCCTGGTTACATCATGACTCCATTATTGTCGAAAGCATTGGATGAATCCACTTTAAAATACCTTGCCGGTCTCCATCCGATGGGCAGGCTGGGCACATCAGATGAAGTGGCGCAATTAGCCTTATTCCTGAACTCTGAAAAAGCTTCTTTTATCACAGGATCCTATTACAATGTTGATGGTGGGTACCTGGCTCAATAAGTCAGCAGTGGTCAGTAAGCAGTCGGCAGTAGACAGTCGGCAGTAACCAGTCGACATTCAATAGAAACCAGATGGGTAAAAAATAAAGTAGGGCTCAAGATATTTAGCCCCTACTTTATTTTTTACAAATTTATTTTATTTGCAAACTGACTACTGATAACCGATTACTGATAACCGATTACTGAATACCGATTACTGACTACTGATTACCGACAACTGATTACCGACTACTGATTACTTTGGTGCAATACTTTTATCTTTAACTTCGATTGTTGTAAAATAATTTTCTCAATATAATCGAAGCGACCATCCCACACCATGTCCTACCTCGCCTTAGCTTATCCAGATTTAGACAAAACTGATTTCGAATTAATACAACGTCATCGAAAGGAATACGATAGTTTATTCTATGATGTCGTGGATCCACATTTTTCTTTCATTTTTGCCGTGCATGATTTTACGGAAGAATTATTTATTGAAGAGATAACCCAAAAAGCAAAGGACCAGAAGAAGATAAACTTTGTATTCCGCTGCGCCACGATTAGCAAAGACGGATTCGAAGATACCTATCACGTTTTTTTAGTTCCTGATGAAGGTCATAGCGACATCATCAGGCTCCATGATGTATTATACAGTGGTTCGTTGAAAGACAATCTCCGGCTGGACCTCGACTACATTCCTCACCTGGCTATTGGTAGCTCTACAGATAAATATCAATCCAAACGGTTGGCAGAAGAGTGGAATAAAAAAGAGATCACTATAAAAGGGACCATTTCAAAATTGAGCATTATCAAATACAAAGACAATCTGGTGACCTTGCTGAAAGTTATCGATTTGGTCTAGCACCTAAATCCCCACACTGTTAGAATCAGAATTTACAGAATTAGAAGATTTTCAGCATTATCTCTATTATTTAGTCAATTCTGAAATTCTGTGAATTCTGATTCCCACAATTTTCGGAACGCTAATTCTTTACCACTTTTCTTAATCCCTCATTTCTTCCATCCGATACCTTAACCACGTACACCCCAATCGGCAAATCAGCATTTACAAACGAGCACTGAAATTGACCGCTATTTGAAGCAACTTTTTTCGTTGAAATGATCTTTCCATTCACATCCATCAGTTGCACCGTCACTATTCCTGTTGATGCACTTCCCGAAATAGTCCAAACATCATCCGATGGATTCGGATATACTTTCAATCCGCTGATCTGACTTTGATCCTCGATACCAGTGCGAGTTTCATAAGTGCCGGATTTATATTTTACGGTACCTGAAATATTATCCTGCCAGACTACATACACTTTGTCTTTGGATAATGCAACATCAGCATTGATAACATTGGTCAATGCTACAGTATCATAACTGGCAGGGAATCCTTCCGCAATGTCAGAAGTAAATCGTAATCCAAGTTGTGATGAAGCATTCATGCTGTGTCTCCACAGCATGGCTACTGCCGTGCCATAATTAGCCATGCGCGGATAATTTTGAAGTAATCCAAAAATGTAATCGGTCACCGGAGCAGCTGGCGGGCAGGACATATCCGTTAATGAAGCTTTGTTATAGTAGACCAATTCATCGATATTCCCTCCGTTCATGGATATGGTATATAAAGTATCACCCACAATGACACCATCAGGACCTGAAGCTGGACAATTTTGCAAAAACCAGTTTTCCTGATCGACATTGATGCCGCCTGTAAATGAACGCCCACCATCAGTGGACACTGCGGCCCAATTGTCACGAATGTTGATGTTGTTATCTCTATAAATAACACTCACCACATCGCCTGAACAAACAATAGTGCCAGGACAACAGTCACAGACATATGATGAAGGTCCGCTCCATCCACTTGCTTTCACATCAGCTGAAAACGTTGCCCCAAAATCATCAGATCGTGTCACTGCCCATCGGGCTTCACCGAAAGTTGGATTGAATTTCATAAAGGCAATAATAGGATTGCCTATTGCATCCGTCGTGATCGCTGGAAATCGTGTCAAGCTATCACCTGTAAAATCAACGCGAACAGGTGCATCAAAACTCACTCCACCATCAAAGGAGCGCATGCACCAGATATGACTCGTCGTCAGATTCTCTGGTGTTTGTTTATAAACAACATAAACGGTATCACCATGAGTGGCGATATCCGGACCCATCCAATCTGCGTTGGCAGTAGTGACAGTGCCTGGATTCAATTTAACAGGTTGTGTAAATGCAGTTCCATTCCAACGTGTAAACTGCACATCATTCACCTTACCCCAGATTGCCATTGGATTGCCGGCACGGTCAGTAGTGATGCGAGGATGATTATTGTCAAAATGTGCAGCAGCCATATCAATAGGCTGATCCCACATAATCTGACCGTCAAGAGTAATGACTATACAGCCCGCAATAAGCGTAAAAAGTATTTTTTTCAGGAGGCCCATTTCCTTTAATTTTTAACAAAGTTAGTAGAAATGGCAACAATCGATCAAGAACTTGTTTTATATACTTAACCAATACCGCATGATAGCGTATTTTGATAGCATATTAAAGTTCATTTTCAATTCACAGTCATTTTCCCATGATCAGCAACCGATTCAATTTTTATATCCAGTTTTCGCAACTGCTGATTGGTATCTTGGCCTTGGGATACATACTGTATCTCGGTCAGGATATCATATTGCCAATAGTCTTCGCGTTGATATTGGCAATCCTGGTAAATCCAATTGTTAATCGATTTGAAGCAAATCATTTAAGCCGTGTCGTAGCGATTATCCTCGTGGTGTTGCTCACTTTTATTGTTGTGATCACCATTGTCTATTTTATTTCTTCACAATTGGGTGTGGTCGGTGATGCACTTCCGCAATTGGAATCGAAATTCAATCAAATAATTGATCAACTCATTCAATGGATCTCTGAACATTTTCACTTCAGCGCAAGAACGCTCAACAAATGGGTCGCCAAAGTCAAATCAGAAAATATTGGCGATGGCACAGGGCTCATCAGGACAACGATTGCGACCATTACTGATGTATTGGTTTTTGTATTCCTGATCCCGGTGTATATGTTTCTTTTTTTGTATTACAAGCCACTGCTACTTGAATTTATCGCACGGTTGTTTCCAACCAGTCAGCATGCAACGGTTGCAGAGGTATTACTTCAATCCAGGAAACTGATCCAGAGTTATCTCATCGGTCTTTGCATCGAAGCTGTGATCATGGCAGGTTTGAATTCAACTGCACTTCTTATCCTTGGAATTGATTATGCGCTTTTGATTGGTATCATCGGTGCGTTGTTAAATGTTATTCCCTATATCGGGGGAGTTACTTCAGTGCTGATCCCTATGGTATTGGCGTTGGTCACTAAAGAACCAATCTATGCCCTTTGGGTGCTGGTGGCGTATTCTATTATTCAGTTTTTCGATAATAATTTTCTCGTACCTAAAATTGTTGCTTCGAAAGTCAAAGTCAATGCCCTGATATCCATCATTGTTGTTTTTATTGGCAGTGCCATTTGGGGTGTGCCAGGAATGTTTTTATCCTTACCGCTCACGGCAATAGTGAAAGTTATTTTCGATCACATTGAACCCTTAAAGCCCTGGGGCTTTCTAATCGGAGACACCATGCCTTCCATTTATGGTACAATATTCAAGCTCCGGAAAAGAAAAAGTAATCTTTAAGGAGACGTCCGGGTTCAATTTTTCATAAATTGCCACTTCCCATCAAAATTTGAATCTATGCGTTTCATTATTAAAATGACAATCCTCTTTGGAATCCTTAGTAATGGAATGTCTGCTCAAAACAATTCAGGGCATTTTAAATATGGATTGATAAAGATTGAATCCACCGATAGTCTCGACGAGAATACCGCTATGGTGGATATGTTTTATAATACGTTCAAATCCGAATCCGAATATGATTTATATTTCAATACAGAAAAGTCGGTGACCATAAGGGAAAAGAACGATGTATTATTTCGCATGGTATATGATGATCATTCACTGTTGAATTATACATTTCTCGAAACTAAAAAAGGGAAATATTTTTCTATTGACTCCAGTGTCCTTTTACTAAAAGCAGGTTTCGATTCGCACGCAAATGAACATCATATCCTTTCAGAAGAAGAGAAAGCAAAAGTAGATTCCCTCAATCAATTCCTGAAGGTGAGTGACGCCCTGGAAGACATGAAGACTATTTTGGGATTCAAATGCAGTAAAGTGACGCTGATGTCACCCCATAACCTGGATGAAGTATTTTCAATTTGTTATACAACGGATAAGATCCCTTTTCCGGATGAAGGATTTGGACCTTATTCGACTTCTTTTCCCGGAATTGCCTTGGAAACCACGGTGTTTGTGAATAATCTTTCCATCATTTCAGGTGTCATATCTTTTGATCCTGAAATAAAGGACAAAAGTATTTTCTCTGAAAAAACAAAAGGATACAAACAGGTTAGTTCCGATGAAATAAAAGCATTGCAATACGAAGAATGAGGAAAACTGGATTTTCAGGAAAAGGTTGGTTATGGGTCATACCGTATTTCTTGTTCGTCACTACGAGTGAAGGACAATTCCCCGTAGGAATTGACATCGTATATGATTTCATCAAAACCAATTCCATTCACCGGTACCAGGTCAATTGGAATAAAGAAGATAAGCAATTTTGGTCAGCTATGTCCACAGCGCATACGTTGAAGGACAGCATGAATGCTTTTATTCAGGTGTTTAAAGATCTTGATGATGTTCACAGCCAGTTGCATTACAACAATCAAAATTATGGGTATTTAAAAACAGATGATGAACACGGTTCTGACAGGCTCCATCAACTGGCAGAGATGGCTAGGGCAACCAGCGGTCAGATAAAATGTGAGCTGCTGGATAATCAATATGCCTATATCCGCATCCCGGGTAATAATATCTTCGATGCAACTGTAGCCAATCAATATGGATGGACATTGCGCGATACCATTGATTATTGGAAGCAAAAAAAACAAGTGAAAGGATTTGTAATTGATTTGCGTCTTGATAGGGGAGGCAATCTTAATCCTATGCTGAATGGCGTGAGTCATTTATTGGGAGACGGTGTGATCCTGAATGAAGTGGACATCAGTTACCTCCGCGGAGGCCCCTGGAAAATCCAGAAAGGAATTTTTATGGGTAGGAACTTTGCAATGCCTGACGACAATGAGAACGAGAATACACCGCTTAGTGAAATTCCTGTGGTGGTGCTTACTGGTCCGTTGACTGCAAGTTCAGGCAGTATTACTGCAATTGCTTTCAGGGGCAGGAAGAATGCTATTTCAATTGGCGAGCCAACCGCCGGAGGCTACACGGTTTCAAATGAATATTATCAGTTTGCTCCAAATCTCTTCCTGAATTTAGCGATCTCGCGAGTTGCTGACAGAAACTTGCGCTTTTATCCTGCTGAAGTAGAGCCTGATATTGTCGTGAAAGAAGGTGATGATTTTGAAAATTTAATGCGGGACCAGAAAATAAAAAGAGCACTTCTCTGGTTAAAGGAAAATACAAAGTAATCGTTCCTTCTTTTTTAGTTCACTAAAAATCAATTCCCTTCATGATAGTATAGCTACGTCACCTGACTATTTACCTCATGAAGAATCGTGCGCTGCTCTTTGCACTTTTATACCTTTCCTTTCTTTATTATGAACAACGGGTTTCATTAGAACATCAACCATTAGGTGCGTTGCCCGTTGCGTTTCATGCACCACAAGTGATCCATGAATCCATTCCTCAAGGATATCAATTCGTTTATCATAAATATCTGCAGCCTGGCGCAAGTGTTTTCCTCGGAAAATTTAATTGGCGTGACAGCATAAATATTCCAGGTGATGTCCTGGATTATGAAAATAATACGGATGACCTGGTTTATGATTTCATCTGGCGAGGGAAAGGGGATAATTTTAAAACAGATGGCTTTCAACTGGTGCCGGATTATAACTCCACGATTTTTTATTCCAGTTTTCCTTTAGGAACATTAGAAGGAAAGGACTATTGGACTTATTATCCAATGTACCTGGTCAATCAAACTACAGAGACGAGGTATTTTATTTTTAAACGATCTGCTGTGAATGCCATACAGGAAGCCATGGATTTGGAAAACGATCGTATTGATGCCTGGTGGCCAATTGAATTCAATACTATCAGTGAATCAAAGCAAGGCCTTTGCGCTCTCAAAGTATATCCCGGTGAGTTTGTGCTTTTTATTATGCCCAGGTATATGGGGCCAGTGCTGTCTAAGTTGCGGGTGCGGTTGCAGAATGGCGATAATATTATTGTATCCAATTCTTTTGACGGGCATTTTTATCCTACTCAATTTCTTTCCGATCCGGATGCGCCCTTACACGGCATTATCGAACGAAATGATATTAATTCGATACAGTCTATGTTTCTGGGTACACTGCCTAAGGAAAAGGAATTGACAAGGAGCTAGTTTTTGCTATTGCCCGAAAACAATTCCTGGCATCAACTTCTGATCCGGGAAACTGTTTTATGCTAATATGAAAACTAAAAAAGCATCCAGGAAAACATTGAAGACGAATAATGGATGGAAGACCTGTTCAAGAGGACACAAATACAGGGGGAAAGGACCGTGCCCTATCTGTTATCCGGGGAGCAAGAAAAAATGAAATCCTCCTGCGTGACCTCCGCGGGTACGACCCGCGGTTAAAAATCTTCAACCCCTTCAGGGTTGGGATGATGATTTATCATCATCCTTTTTTCCTTGCTAACTTTATTTTTTTCTCTTACTCTCTTATCCTCTTACTCTCTTATCCTCTTACTCTCTTATATATGACTCCAAGACAAGTACTTGACCTTTGGATCCAGCGTTTTAATCAGGCTGATGCAGATGCATTAGCGGAATTGTATGCTGATGATGCTGTCAACCATCAAGTTGCTAATGAACTGATCGAGGGCAAAGAAGCTATTCGCCAGATGTTTTCCTGGGAATTTGCCAATGCGGAAATGGTTTGTATTCCTGATAATATTTTTGAAGATGGCGATTGGGTTATCCTCGAATGGAAAGACCCTAAAGAATTGCGCGGCTGCGGTTTTTTTCAAATCCTGAATGATAAAATAGTTTTTCAGCGAGGGTATTGGGACAAACTTTCTTTTTACAAGTTGCATGGTATTCCGCTGGGTACGGATTGATAGGATTATTCAAGCATCCTTCTGCGTTACATCCGCGGGTACTACCCGCGGTTAACAATCTTTAACCCCTTCGGGGTAGGATTGATGACAAATCATCAATCTTTTTTCAATAGAGGAGATTCTTTTTTCCTTTCCGCCATTCCGCCCTTCTGCCTTTTCCGCCTATAATTTTTCCCAAACTTGTTTCCTTCCATTGTTATACGTAAGCATCATCGAATTTCCATCCACATAATAACGCGCATACGATTGCCATTGCCCTGCATTATCCTTTGTCCAAATCGTTTTGTTTTCTGATTTCCACACACCTTGATGGGTGTCGCCATCTCCCGAATCCAATGAAGAGGTTGGTCCGCCTCCTGCAGTGCGTCCATCAGTAGTGATGATGACACCATTGGCTTTGAATTGAAGGAAGTAATCGGTGGCGAAACTATATTCTCCGCTGACATAAGTATCGGTATATCGCCAGAGACCGATTAATGCATTATCAAGTTTTGCAGCTTCTGTATTTTCAACCACATTTACACTGCTGGATATGATGGAACCCACCACCTGTTGAGAATTGGTTTTGAGAAAAACAAATTCCATATTTTCTTCAAGGCCGGTGATGGGATTGATGTCCCGAATGCTGATGGTAATTTGTTTGCCGGCATATACCGCAGTGAATGGTGATGCAGATTTCGTTTGGGGATCTGTCATGTTTCCGGTGCACTTCATGTCGATGATGGTGCCTTCGATCTTGATGGGATAACCGGATACGCTGATCGTACCGCTCCATTGATCGCCTTGCACCAATCCGATCAGCGTGGCTGAGGCACCTAATATCGATCCTTCAAATGATCCGGTCCAGTCTGATGTCCCTTGAGAAAAAAGGGATTGTGAGAAAAAACATATTCCGGCTATCAGGAGTGTGTGTATTCGATTCATTGGCAGGGATTTGATACAAAGATAAAAATACGGCATACTGGTGGACACTATTGCCCATTGGTGCGAAAGACCATCCATAGTGCCGAGGCATTTACTGCGGGAGACAAGATCAAACAGCATCTGTGCTGAACTTGCTCAAAAGGAATTGAATTTCCTGAAAGAAATCCGAAGGGTCTTTCCGGTAGAATAAGCTTAATTAATCTTTATCTTACCTATCACATTTTTTCCAATACTCAAATTTTTACAGAGTGATTCAGCAAAGGTTTTTGATTCTTTTGGTAATGGCAGGATGCCATATGACATCCTTTGCACAGAAAAAATTTTCCATTGTAGTTCAGGGAGATTTGTTTAGTATTCCTTTTGCTGATCCTACAGTTGATTCTGTGCCCCCTGTTTATTCAGCCACCGGACATGCAGAGACTAATATTGCCTTTTATGGAGAATTTATTTACTGGCCTCACCCTAAATTTGGAATATATACTGGTGCCGGAATACACACTTATAATTTTAATGCTCAATTCGAAATTCCAGATCCTGTATTTGAGGGAGAGTTTGTATTTGATGAATATAGGAAACTCTATGCGCTTGCATGGAGCCCAACTATAGGATTAGCTTATAGAACTAAAAAATTGATGGGCAAAATAGGACTTGTTGCATTTGACCCCTTTAAAACAGAAAACAGTGCTGAATCAAGTTCTGTAACCAATATATTTTTCGGTGGCAATCAAACCGGGGCGACAAAAATCATTGACATTGATGAGGAAATTAGAATATTTTATGATGCTGCGGCTTATGAGATGATTCAGGCTTCATTTCAATATGAAGTGGCTACTAATTTTTATCTGCACGCAGGAATAGAGTTTACAACCGGGCCATATGGTATTTATCATTACCGCCTTTATATAAAGGATATTTCACTGGATAACCCATCTATATCTACAGTGGCCAATGATTTTAGGATTACTTCCAAATACAAAGCATTAACATTAGGAGTAACCTACATAGTGGGATTTGGAAAATATAAGCCGAAACCAAGTATTGAATAAATGATTTTCACATCAACACATCAACACATCAACACATCAACACATCAACACATCAACACATCAACACATCAGATTATTACTGCTTGTAAATATACTTCGTTACCAACACCGCGACAGTATCCATGGACTGCAGCGCTGTCTTGTTCAAAAAGTCCGTAGCATAATCTCTATTGCTATGACCAACAACACATTGCTCTGTATTAAACTGAAAGTATGGTGCGGCAAATGGAAATGACGCATTAGGGCCGGGAAGTGCAAAAGGAGTGACGCCGCATAGCAGGAATTGATCATTAGCTTTATCATGGGAAACAAGTCCGGTAAATAAAGTATCGGCGACAATGATTTCACCATCCACTACTGAATAGGAAACCGGTGTGATCGCTGCATGGCCAGAATAAATGTAGTGGAAATTGATTTGTGTCGCACTGACGATTTCAATTTCCTGAAGGTCCAACGTAGATTCAAGTTCATTTTGAATTCCGGTTTTGAGGGAATCTTTGTAAGCTCCGTATAAACCAATATTAGTTGGTAAATCGGTCAGCGTGTGGGATGCAGTAACCAGGTATAATCCTTCATCACTTTGATCAATGCGATCAAATGTATAATGCTTGGGATAGGTTGGTGTAGTATTATCATCATCCTTGTGACAGGCTATGAAAACAATAATAAACACCGCAAAGAGTAGTTGTTTCATAAGTAAAGTTTTTAGGGTCAGGCTTGCATTCGGGAAGGGAGAACCTATATATAACCAAAAAAGGGGCAGGAAGTTGAATTCGGGAATCGGTGAAAGATCTTTATGAGCCATGCCTGGAAAAGAAATGGTCCAAATGGACGGCGGCCATTTAATACCTGGATTGTACCATTATCTTTTGATAACAGAAGAGAAAACGAAAAGCTTTGGTCAGTTTGTTGTGGTGCAATAAGGCATCACATCTCCGCGATCATCTTATCAATTTTGGTGTAGGAATCTTCATCCTTGATCACATATTGTTCTGCCCCTTTGATGATGGTCTTCATCGCAACACCATAATGCTCCTGGCTGGACAACATGATAACATGAGCGGAAGGTGCTGCTTTTTTCAATTGGCTTAAAATTTCCATTCCATTGGCGGCCTCGCGTTGGACGCTATTCAGATGGTAATCCAGGATGATGACATCTGGGTGTTCATCAAGGTGTTGCAGACATTCCTCACCTGTTGAAAAAGTACGTACCCTGTGGGCGATATCCCTGGTTAAATAATCGCTCAGGGATTCGGTGAGCATGGGATCATCATCCACAATGAAAATATATTTAGGAGAAGTAGAGGTCATAAAATTTTGATTTTAGTAGTTGAATTACGATAATTTATTTGTTTTCAATTCCATTAAAGCCTAATTGCCCATTTGAACCAGGTTGGACACATTTTCTATAATGGATTCCTTTTGCGGTTGGTCAGCGGCAATCCATTTCAATCTTCGTAGCCAGTTGTTGTGCTTCCGCCATGCCCATTATCATCCACTTTGTTTTATCAGCATGGATCCTCGAGGCAATGTCTGAAAAATTTAGTTCCCCGAGGGCAACTTTCAGTTTTTCCAGGCTATCCGGTATGGTGAATCAATCAGCGCCTGGCCTTGTTTCTGGGCAAAGAGAGGCAAAGCACTGGACAAAAAGAAGGAGTAGAGAAATAGTTTCAGGGGCGCTATGCAAGGAGTGAATTAAGCGGATGTAAACCTGAACAAGATATTAGTTTCTCTTTATATATTAATAATTGAAGACTTAGTAGATAATGTATTCCATTGATTGACCTTCATACAAATAACAGATAATTATTACTGCTTACTGCTTACTGCTTACCGGTCTTTGCTTCCAACTCCTCAATCCTCTTCTGCTGCGCATCAATCATCGCCTGTTGTTCCTGCATCGCAGCGATTAATACCGGAATCATCGCAGTATAATTTACAGCTTCAAAAGATACTTCTTCGGCCAGGATTTTTCCTTTGGTCCGATCATCGTTTTCATACATGGCAGGTTGTATGGCTGTCTTCACCATCGAAGGGAATACTTGTTTGACTTCATCTGCGATTAATCCATACTGTTGTCCGTCTGGTAGTTCCATCTGCTTATATTCCGCTGTCTTGTATACATAAGTTGATGGCTTCAGTTCTTTGATAAGCTGAATAGCATGATCCAATGGGCGGATATCATTTTTCAATTTTCGATCAGAACCTTGATAACTGCCGGTGGTGTATACACTTCCTGAAAAATATCCACCCCAGTTGTTGGTACCATTATAGGCTGTTGCATAAATTCCATAAGCGTTATTTCCACCTGCACCAGATGCATATACGCCATAATTGTTACCAGGTCCATTTTGGCCATAACCTTGAAGCCCATAGTGGTGTCCTGAGCCACCACCCTTATTAGCAATGCCGTAGACACCTATCTCTCCTCCCGAACCTTTAACACCCGTGCCATTACCTGACACATTATCTGCGGTGGCTAACACTGCCGGATCATCATCACCAGAATAATTGCTAAACGAACCTGCATAGCTTCCGCTATTGGTGACATACAGCGGAGCAAAAACACTAACGGTGCCGGAAAAATCAACGTCACCACTTCCGGTATCCATTTTAAGCGCCCATCCTCCTCCATTACTTCCAAAAAGCCCGACCGTGTTGTCATCCTGCATTCCGATGAAAGCTCGATTATTGGCATTCGCTGCATCCATGAAATAAATGCCTGCAGTTCCGCCGCCATTGCGTACCCGCATTCGGCCATTGACATCCAGTAAGTATGCTGGAGTAGTAGTGCCAATCCCTATGTTGCCACCATCCATGATGCTCATGCGCTCGAGCAAAGCAGAAGAGATAGTAGTGGCATAAGTAAAAAAACCAAGCCTGGCAGTAACGGTACTATTTCCAATGGTTTTTATAGCTCCTGAATAGAGCAAGCCTGTTTTAAAAAACATCTCATCCATGATCCCGGTATTCAGGGTCGTAGTATTTTCCAGTTTCAACAATGGTGATGTGTTACTGGAAACATGGAGTTTAAAGTCAGGAGTAAGTGTTCCGATCCCTACATTTTGTGCATGTATTTGATGGACGAGGATGAGGTTGATCAGAAGGAAGAAAGAGCAAAGCGAGGTGTAGATCTTTTTCATTTTGGTTATGCTGTGATTCGACATCAAAGTTGTAATGTCGCTCAGCAGTACTATATAGTGTCCGCGTGAACGGGCAAAGCTGCTGAGTATTCGTCACGAGGATTCTAGTGAGAACTTTAATAATTGGCTGAATCAAAATTAAAATGCCACCGATGAGGTGGCATTTTTATTTTGATTTAAAACATTCTACTTCGCCTCAGCTAGAGCCTCAGCCTTCGCCTCCGCCTATTACTTCGCCTTCGTCAACTTGATCTCCATCATTTTCATTTCTTTCCCGGTTGGATCCGGACCATATAGAGTGAGAGTTTGGGTATTATTATCCACAAACAGAATGTCCTGGCGTATGGTGGTATCTTTTTTTGTCATGGGATCTGTCTGGGTGCCATTCAGGTGCAGGGTTTTGGTTGCCGGATCATATTCGCCTCTCATCACGACCACACCGGAGCCCATATTATCAACCCAGGTGTCGACAAATTCTTGTTTGGCATTATCATAGGCGAGGAGACCCTGGCCTTCAAAAGGCTTGCCCATCATGGTGCCTTTAAATTCACTGACCTGGTATAAGCCATTAAAGATCATCTTGAAGTTGGCTGTAGTTTTTGACATCATGGGTTTGTCAGGATCCATATAGGTTTTGACATCACCGTTCCATGTGCCGTTGGATTTAGCCATCCATTTGTGCATATCACCGGGGGTCATGTAGTCCGTCCAGGCTTTCATCATGGCAGGATCATTCTGTGCCAGAAGAGTATTCATCGCGATCAGCGAAAGGAAGAAAAAAAGGAACTTTTTCATAGGTTATTAGGATTTAGGCCACAAAAGTATGGGCGTGATCCTTAGATGTCAATAGGGTAAAACATGAAAAAATTTAACTACAGGGGCCTGGTTGGCTCAATTTCTTTTTACAAATGCAGGACTGGATCAATTATACCGTTGAAATAAATCCTTCAGGATCGATAACCTGGATTTCGGCTTTTGCATAGCCACGTTGATCTCTGGTGATAATGACTTTGAGTCCACTTTCCAAGGCTGAATAATATTGAATCGCATCTTCAAAATCAACAAAACCTGATGCAATGGCTAGCTCAATAATTTTATCGTCCACGGGTAAAACAGAAACTAATACTTTAAATCGAGATAGCGCTAATCTTGCATTCTCCAATTTATATTGGGATTTCAAAATGTATTCCATATTGGCGAAGGATAACGCCGATACATACAATTTTAATTTTCCGGAATCTGCTAAGGAAAAGAGTTTTTCTGCGGAAGAATTAAATGGAGTTCTTCCACATATCAAATCGAGGCAGACATTAGTGTCCACGAAAGCTTTAATCATGATCAGAAGAATATTTCTTCTTCAGATGATCTTTGTAAGACTGCTCGGCTTCTTCCCAATTTGAATCTCTTACTATTCCTGACAAGCTCTTTACTAATGGAGTTACATCATCTTTCTCTTGCGGAGATCCGGAGGTGAGATGTTGTAAATAAGATTCAATCAGTTTGGATAAACTAGTCTTCCTTTGACGAGCATAGTTCTTTGCTTCCTCAATGACCTTAAGATCAAGTTTTATGGTCAGTTTGTAGTCCATTTTTGTGAATTATACGTACAAATATAATAATTAGTACGTACAATTCCAAATAGACCTCTATGAGTTCAAATCCCATACTTTCAAAAACGGTCTATATTTGTGCCCCGATTTACACAGTTACGGAGGAGTGGTAGAGCGGTTGATTGCACCGGTCTTGAAAACCGGCAAGGTGTAAAAGCCTTCGGGGGTTCGAATCCCTCCTCCTCCGCAGATGAAACAAGTGCCACCTATGGTGGCATTTTCATTTTACATTTAACCCATCTACGACAAATCCATATTACTTTTCTTTGATCACGCTCCCCGCATAAATTTGTTTGGTCTCAGGATTAATAAACCTAAAGACATAAGTGCCGGCAGTAAAATCAATAATGGAAATAGTATTCTCTTTCTGATTCAGGTTCATGCTTCTGCCCTGAATATCATGGATATCAAGTGGTAATAATCCTCGTGGTATCATCACAAAATCATTTGCCGGATTGGGAGCCAACGAAATCGGGTTCACCTGATTCTCTTCAATTCCATTCACTACTTCATGAACCAATACCACTGCATTCGGTGTATTAATTCCTTGGGTGATAATGGGAGCAGCCTCCATTGTGCTGATGATCGCATGTCCTACCCGGTTATTTCCATAGTCCGTCCAATACAAGTGATCATGTGGCAAATCGAGATAAAGTCCAAAAATTAATTCTCCTTTCTCTCCCTGGTAAAATATTTCCCTTTCGCTCCCATCAAAATTGACCCGCTGAATGTTGTTGCGAAAATCATCGCTCCAATATAATTTCATATTCAAAGTATCTACAGCAAGTCTGACCGGATAACTCTCACTAAATACATCTTGCACAATGGCCTGTCGATTATCACCATTCAATGTGCATTTCCAGATCGCTGCACTATCCAGATCAGCAAGAAACATCAGATCGTGAGAAGGAAATAAGGCTACCGAGGTCAAATCAGAGTAATATTCGGGCGTTACTATTTCTGTATTCGTTCCATCCAGGTTCATTCGAACGATTTTCCCCCTTCCATGATCTGCGAAATAAAGTTTTTGATGCAAGTGGTCAATTTCCAAATCTAGTGCGCCTTGGGTATCATTGGTCAGAAGAGTGGAAGTATCATCGCCAATAGAGGCAACCCTGATCTCTTCCGGGAATCGACTGGTCCAATACAATTTATTCGCCGCGCTATCTAATACCATATCATAGGTAGCCACAAGGCGATCACTGAATTTGATGGCAGGCATTGACGCAAGATCATCTAATGGCACAGCCAGAATATTGTTATGGCCACGATTGAGGATATACAATTGATTCACTTGCGAAAAAAGAAAAGAAGGCAGGAAGAAGAATACATAAAATGATTTTTTCATGAGGTTTCTATTTTAGTCAGAAAAATTTGATTGGGCAGTAAGGTAGAATCATTTTTTCGCGCCGTATGGTCTATCTGTCGCCAAATAGAGAGGAATTGTATTATCGTGCATCCAGCCTCTAATCGCGTAAATAGGATTATCATAAACTGGCTGTAAAGGCATTAGATGAAAATCCCCCACGGAGATCCTATCCCTAGGTTATCCTTTCCATGTAACCTCAAAGGTCATCATTGATATCAATGATAATATCCACATCTCTCACCAATCCTCACGACCAAATCATTGGATTCAATGATTGACATGCCTTTTATTACTGGATAGTTTTGCCCCAAGAGAACTACCTCATTTTTTTTCAATTCCATAAGTCACTGTTCATTCATTCACACCTGGCTTTTTCATAAAAATGTAAAAGCATAAAACTCCAATTTCAATGATACACTTATCCCCACCTCTTCAAAAAGCAAATCCTGCCCTTATTTCTTTTGTGAAATCAGGTCCTGCAGGTAGAAAAGTCAATCGGAGGCTTCATCTGGTTTCCTTTTCTGCACTCCTGTTGATGTTTTGTTTTTTATTCCAGGCCGAAGACTTGCAGGCAACTGCCTATAACAGCAATTGGTTTACCGCCACCATCAATCCATGCACAGGATTGGCGAATATTCAATTTGTCATTTATAATGATGAATCAGGAACCACCAATGATGATTTTTGGCATGGCGGTACTACACTGCAAATGAATCTTGGAGAAGGAGGCGGATGGGTGACCCTGGCAACCATTTATCTCGATGGCGGAGGCCCCCAACCCTGGATCTTTAATCCACATGATGATGGATATATTAGTTTATATCCTGCAACCACCAGGCCTTTGGCATACCTGGGTACATATTGGGTAGCCAGTGGTGACGAACAGTTTTACCTCAATCTGAATGTCGAATTAGCGGCATCCGATATTGGAAAAACAATAAAATTTCAGATGACTGGAGATTGGGAAGATGGTGGCTCATCAGGCGAGGAATCAGGTACGTTTGACAGTACTCCGGCTGCAACCAGTTGTACTGCATCGGATGCCACTGATTGTAACTTCACCAATATTAATTGGTCTCTTCCTTCTGATCTGTGTGCGGGTGCAATGGCACAGATATACCGTAATGGTTCCCCCCTCAAAGAAGTATTAGCTACTAATCTGACGACAACAGATGCAGGCACACCCGGCACAACCTATGCTTACAAAGTGCGATTTTATAAATCAATGAATGGCTACAATAACTTTGGTGGCTTTTCTCCGGAAGATAATGGAACAAGAAAAACGGTTCCCTCTTATCCACCCAATTTCGCTGCTTCAGATGACAGATGCGATGCTACTATCCAGCTGACATGGGAATGGAATGAAGCCAGTCCTTTAAATTTCAGGATTAACAGAGATGGTGTTGCATTACCTGATCTCGGTGGTAACCTTCGAAGTTTTGTTGATCAGAATCGTGTGCGAGGGACTAATTATACCTATACTATTCAGGCGAGAAATGATTGTGGATGGGGTCCTGTCTCACCGCAAGTTATGGGTCAATCACCACTGGGCCCCGCAAAACCGGCTGATCTGAATGCCCAGATTGTTCCCGGTGTAGGAATTCGCCTGACATGGCCCGCCACTGCAAGGGTCACAGGATTTCAAATAGTAAGAAGCCTCGTAGGAGCAGGTTCGTCCTTTTTTGATATCAGTAAGGATTCACTTGGTTACCTGGATCAGTCGATTGTTCAGTGTCAGACGTATGAATACCAGTTGAAGGCCATCAATGACTGCAATCCGGATGGAGTTCAGTGTGATAGTATAGTCCGAATAAAATTAACTCCTGATCTTTCCAATACCTTTTTTCCATCAACTTCCCTTTTAGCTTCTAAAGGATATTTTTCTAACCGGGTAGAGATCAGCTGGACCGTTCAGAACAATTCTAATTTTATTGATGCTTTTAAGATCTACCGTAAACCGATGGGAACCAATGAAGATTCTACCGTCGTGGGAACATTGAACGGTGGAAGTAATTTTTTCATTGACAACTATGTTGAAGCCGGCATCCTGTATCAATATTTTATCGTCGCCGAATCGCAATGTGAGCATACGACGCTTTATTCTAATGTAGCTACCTCTATCGGTTTCAGAAGTCCTTTTGGAACCATCACCGGAAATGTGAGTTACGGTGGAGGAATTGCCGTCAATGGAGTAAAGATTACGGCTGAAAGTACATCCGGTATTATTGGAAATAGTTTGCTGTTAAACGGCACGCAAAGTTTAGTGATCAATGATGCCGCCAGCCTGGATCTAACTAATGGACTCTTGCTGGAAACATGGATGAAGCCAACTTCCTATGCTGCTAATTTTACAGTGATCGAGAAAGCAGGAAGCTATAGTCTTAAATATATTCAATCATCAAATGAATACAGGTTTTCAGTTTATAAGAGTGTATCAGAAATAGCAACTGTAAATATTCCGGCATCGAACCTGCCGCTGAATAATTACAGCCACATAGCTGCGCAAGTTAGAAATGACAGCCTGCAGATATTTGTCAATGGAGTTAAGAAGGTCAGTCAAAGTGCAATCCTGGTATTTCCTTCCGGTGTTGATGTATTCGATAATGCTTCCAATCTAATTGTTGGCCTGGGATTCAGTGGAAACCTCGACGAACTCCGGATTTGGAATATCGGAAAATCAGCAGATCAACTTAAAAATGATTATTCACGCCTGATGATTGGCAGTGAACCCGGATTGAAAGTGTATATCCGGATGAATGAAGGGGTAGGATTGAATGCTTATGATATTTCTAAATCAGGATTGATTTTTAACCGGAATCATGCAGCATTTGTTGGGAGCATACCATGGTCCTCAATCATCCCATCACCTTCGCAACTTGGTGCATCAGCCTATACCGACTCATTAGGCAATTATGTTTTAAACGTTCCATATCATAATGGCGGAGAAATATTTGTGCTTACACCAAGTTTTCTCGTACATGAATTTAATCCATCTACTCAGGCTTTGTTTTTAGGGGATGGATCGGCTGTGCATATAGGTATAGATTTTCTCGATAAATCTTCTTTCACAATTTCTGGATCGGTCAATTATAAAAATACCTTTTGCGGTGTAAAGGATGCACTGATTAAAATAGACGGACAAGTAGTTATTGTCGAAGGTGTGCCCGCTAAAACAGATGCAGCAGGATTGTACGAGATCCAGGTTCCGATCGGTGAGCATGCCCTGACGGTCCAGCAGGATGGTCACGTTTATTCCGTCGGTCGTTTCCCGGGTACAGGTAAATATGATTTTCAGGAGGACCAGGGTGGAATAGATTTTAGTGACTCCACATTAGTGAAAGTTGTTGGTCGTGTTGTAGGTGGATTGCGGGAAGCCAATAAAATTCCCGGTTTAGGAAGATCAAAAAATAATATTGGCCAGGCTGATATCGTGCTGACCTCCTTGCAAGGCGGTGGTTGCTCCACACACATGATCACGACAGTGGATACCTCTGGAGAATTCATTGTTTATGTGCCACCATTGAAATATACACCTACGGTTCACATACCAAGCAATCCTTCATTGGATTTTGGTGTATTGAACCAGTTGGATTATTCCATGACACCGGAACTCAAAACCAATTATGATACGACATTCAATTCCAGCCACGAGGTACTGCATATTGATTCTGTTCAATACCATTACAGGCTGGATTATATTTTAAGAAACAATCCTAAGATTGCTGTCTTCGACAAAGATGGTGTGTCCCCGTTTATTGGTGATTCCATCTACCAGTTTTATAATGTCATGACCAATGATACCATTCGGCGCAATTTGCGTACGAATCCATTGCGATGGCCGGTATTCCACCAGCAAAGTGATGATCATTTGTATCGTTGCCTGATCAAGGTGTTTGAGTTGTATATCAATCTTGACAATGGCATTGTCATGGACAGTGTGCCGACCACAGATGGTGTGCTGCATGTCAACAATGAACTTGCTCTTGAAAGTTATATGACTAACATTCCGGAGATCAAGGTCGAGATGAAAGATGTAAACAATCCGGATACACTCAAGTCATTGATCTACTCATTCAAAGCAGGATACCCTAACCTGGTTCCAAACATATCCATTGCTGATTACAGTTATACCCGTAAGTTTGAAATCAACCTGATTACCAGCAATGGCCAGGCCATTCCCTGGTTACCGGTTTCGAGTGAGGACGTCCCGTTCGGTGGTGACGCTATATACAGAGGTTATATGCTGGGTACACGCTCCAATGGTCAACAATTTGTGACAGAAGGCCCGCAGGTTCCAGAGTATGTTCTCAGAGATCCTCCGGGAAGTGGTAGCTCTGCCAGCTGGGAAGTTGGAACCTCTAAATCGGAACAGACAAAATGGGACTGGAATTTTGCATCAGAAGCTACAACCACAGATGAACTAAAAGTAGGTACTGCTGTCATTATTGGTACAGGGGTAGCCACACCATCAGAAACTAAAAATGACCTTACTGCAGGATTTTCTGCCGCCATCAGCGGAGGAAATGGCGGAAGTCAATCGCTGAAAACAACTGCAACGAAGTCTGTGAAAACCAGTGATGGAACCGTGTATCCAACAGGTGCTGACAGTGATGTTTATATAGGAAAATCAAAAAATGTTGAGTTTGGTATTTCTGAAGAACTCGTCATCATTCCAAATGATTTACTGGATGATATAGAACCATTAGGGGATCCGGATGCTGCAGGTACAGGAACTGGTTTTTCATTTGGAAAAAGATATGGTCTGTCTGTTGTGCCAGGTGGTTATGAAACACACTTTAAGTTTACAGAATACAACATCAAATACCTGATCATTCCCAACCTGCTTCACCTGCGTAATGTCATGTTGCAGTCCAATCAGAAATACACTAACATCCTCCCGATTTCGGATGACAATTATGGAAAAAATAATGATGATCCTGTGTTTGGAAATTTGGTTTCAACGCCTTCACCCACTACAAGTGAGTTTCAGGATTTAGCTGGTCCAAGTTATACTTACCATGCGATCAGTCTCCAGGATTCCCTGACAGGAGATTCTGTAAGAACGATCAATTACCAGGTCAGTAAATGGGAAGAGGCCATGCGTCTCAATGAATGGGAAAAAGTGAATGCCGGAAACCAGGCTGTGATCGATAGTTTGAAACAAAAAGAACTGCAAGACCTCTATAATGAATATGAGGATGTCATAGTCGGTTACTATAAACTTGTTGTGGGTGCCGGCCTTGAAGCTACAGTGGGTGTTTATACATTGATTAATTTCTCTGTACCTGGATCATCATTCCTGGGATATGCCATATTCGCTGTCACTACAGCAACCAATATTGGACTTGCAGAATTAGCTGAAGAGTTTGATACCTATCAACAAAAGAGACAAAGGATACTGGATAAATTCACCCAGGTTAAATCACCCGCTAATTATACAATAGGCGGAGGTGTGACGATTGAAGAATCGATGGGCCATGAATCGGCATCATCTTTTGAGCGAGAGGTTGAATTTGGAATGAAAGCTGAACTCAAACAAGAGATAGGAGCCAAAGTCAGTGCGACCGGATTTGGTTTTACAAAAGGAATTAACCTTGCTTTTAAATCCGGAAGAAACTGGGCAGATGAATCCAGTGAATCTGAACAAGTAAGTTATTCACTTAAAGTCAATGCAGGCGACTTGCTTTCAGTCGATGTATTTCCTTCTATGCTGGGTTGGGGACCAATCTTCAAAACTAAAGCAGGAAGTGCAACATCATGTCCATACGAACCTGCAGTAGTGACCTCTTATTATCATCCAGGCACTGTCATCAGCCCTGCAACACTACAAATTGAAAAGCCAACTATTGCTTCAAGTCAATCTATTCTGACCAATGTCCCTGCTAACGAACCGGCAGTATTTAATCTTACGCTGGGTAATGAATCAGCATTAAATTATACTGAAGCATATAACCTCAGGGTCGTTTCTTCAAGCAATCCGTTTGGTGCTCTCGTTCGTGTCGATGGACAAGCTTCACAGATCGTAGAAATTCCAGGCGGTACCTCAATCAATAAAGTGCTGACCATTTCTAAAGGTCCCGGTTCAGTATATGATTATGACAATATTCTTGTCGTATTCACTTCAACATGTCAATATGCCGCTGGTTCGGGCTTCACAACAGATTTAGGGGATTCCATTTATTTGTCCGCACATTTCTTGCCTACTTGTTCTAATGTATCATTAGCCAGTCCTGAAGACAAATGGGTGCTCAACAATTCATTTAATGACACGATGCCGGTGGCTATTGTTGATTACAATATCAATCTCCCGGATCTCGAATTTTTACGGGTAGATTATAAGCCTACTGATCAACCGAATTGGATCGGCTTGCAAACATTCCTGAAGGATACTGTTGGTACAAATGATCCATCGCTTGTGCCTATACCAACCGGTACGCCATTTACACTCTATGATTGGGATGTTGCCCAGTTGCCTGATGGTGATTATGATTTGAGAATTTTGTCACAATGCACATTCGCTGAAAAGACATCGATCACGCATTCAGGCGTTATCGACCGGATTAATCCTCACTTATTTGGTAATCCAACACCAGCAGACGGAATACTTTCACCGAATGATGAGATTTCCATCAAATTCAATGAACCCATTTATCCGGGCGCTATTAATCCGACCTTCAATTTTGATATCCGTGGTGTCACTAATGGCACCGTGGTTAAACATAGCACCTCACTTTTATTCGATGGTATCAATGACTATGTCGAAGTGACAGGCGGTGTTCCCCTCGAACGACGCGATTTTACAATTGAATTTTCTGCTCTTAGAACCG
>Ga0207656_10000136_pt1 | contig 27533 bp, 32 predicted proteins | sample KBSCornC12_FD_184297 | JGI IMG/M metagenome (GOLD analysis project Ga0207656, IMG submission 184297) | Corn rhizosphere microbial communities from Kellogg Biological Station, Michigan, USA - KBS Corn C1-2 (SPAdes) (version 2) | ecosystem: Host-associated > Plants > Roots > Rhizosphere > Soil ...
GAGTGACCTCGCCGTCCTCGTCAGCGAGGACGACATCACCGGTGTCGACCGCAGCGCGGCGCTCCATCCCGGTCCCGATCAGCGGCGGGTCCGGCTTCAATAGCGGCACCGCCTGGCGCTGCATGTTCGAGCCCATCAGCGCCCGGTTGGCGTCGTCGTGCTCGAGGAAGGGGATCAGCGAGGTCGCCACCGACCAGATCTGGGACGGTGAGACGTCCATCAGGTCGACTTCCTTGGGAGCGGCGGTCGCGTACTCCTGCTCGCCGGCGCGGACCAGCACCAGCGGGCCTTTCAGTTTGCGGGTCTTCGGATCAATCTCGGCGTTCGCCTGGGCGATCACCTTGTCCTCGTCCTGGGTCGCGTCGTAGTGGACGATCTCCTCGCTGACAACGCCGTCTTCGACCACCAGGTAAGGGGTCGTGACGAAGCCGTGCTCGGAAATCTGCGCGTAGGAGGAGAGCGAACCGATGAGGCCGATGTTCGGTCCCTCCGGGGTCTCGATCGGGCACATCCGGCCGTAATGGGTCGGGTGCACGTCGCGAACCTCGATCGGGGCCCGCTCACGGGTCAGACCGCCGGCGCCGAGCGCCGAGAGCCGCCGCCTATGGGTGAGGCCGGCGAGCGAGTTGGTCTGGTCCATGAACTGCGACAGCTGCGAGGAGCCGAAGAACTCCTTCATCGCCGCCACAACCGGGCGGATGTTGATGATCGTCTGCGGCGTGATCGCGTCGGCATCCTCGGTGGTGAGGCGCTCGCGGACGACGCGCTCCATCCGGTAGAGACCGATCCGGAATGCCTCCTGGATCAGCTCGCCGACCGTGCGCAGACGGCGGTTGCCGAAGTGCTCGTACTCGTCGAGGTGGTCGTAGACCTGCTCGCGCGGGTAGGTGATCGCCTCGGCGGCGTAGTCCTTGATCGGGTTCTCCTCGTCGATCTCCTCCGGAATGCCGAGCAGTTTCGGCAGGGTGACGAGCTCCTTGACGAGGGCGATGATGTCGTCGTGGGTGAGCACCCGCGTCTCGAGATCAATGTCGAGATCGAGACGGGCGTTGAGCTTGTAACGACCGACCCGGGTGAGGTCGTAGCGCTTGGGGTCGAAGAAGAGCTGCTCGAGCAGAGCTTTGGCGGCGTCGACCGACGGCGGCTCGCCCGGGCGCTGCTTTTTGAACAGCTCGATCAGGGCGCCCTCTTCGGTCTTAGTCGCTTCGGTGTCCGCCTCGATCGTGTGGCGGATGTAGACCGAGTTGTCGAACATGTCGATCAGCTGCTGGTCCTCGACGTAGCCCATCGCTCGCAGCAGGACCGTTACCGGCAGTTTCCGCTTGCGGTCGATGCGTACGAAGACTTTGCCTTTTTTGTCGACTTCGAGCTCCAGCCAGGAGCCGCGGGCCGGCATCAGGTTGGCGATGAAGACCTGCTTTTCAGGATCCTTCGGTGCCATCACGTAGGCACCCGGCGAACGCACGAGCTGGGTGACGACGACACGCTCGGTGCCGTTGATGATGAAGGTCCCGCGCTCGGTCATCCACGGGAAGTCGCCCATGAAGACGGCCTGCTCGCGGATCTCGCCGGTCTCCTTGTTCTGGAAGGCGACGGTCGCGGTCAGCGGCCGCGAATAAGTCATGTCCTTCTCGCGGCACTCCTCGATCGTGTTCGGCGGCTCCTCAAATTTGAAATCGCCAAAGACGATCTGCAAGTTCCCCGTGTAGTCCTCAATCGGGGATATGTCGTCGATGGTCTCCCTCAAACCACCTGATTTCGGATCCGTCAGTTCCTCAAAGGAACGTCGCTGGATGTCGATCAGGTGCGGGACCTCGAGCGGGTTTTCTAGGCGGGAAAAGCTCCTACGGGTTACGGGGGCAGCGTTGGAACGTGCCAAAGTCGGCGACTCCTCGGACGGTCAGAGGGACGTGAATACAGCGCAAGTATGGGCAGGGGCACTCAAAAGGCGCGCGACCGCAGAAAATAACACACGGCGACGCCCGCCTTCAAGTTTGGCTCCCCGAGCGGGATCGGGGCCCCCAATCGAATCGCTTACGCGAGTTCGACCGTGGCCCCGGCCTCCTCGAGTTCAGCTTTGAGTTTGTCGCCCTCGTCGCGGTCGACACCCTCTTTGATCGCTTTCGGAGCCTCGTCGACGAGCGCCTTTGCCTCTTTCAGGCCAAGACCGGTCGCCGAACGAACCACCTTGATGACCGGGACTTTCTGCCCGCCCACCTCTTTGAGGACGACGTCGACGGTCGAGGACTCTTCCCCGCCGCCTTCCTCGCCGCCGCCACCGGCTGCGGCGGCAGGAGCCGCGGCCGCTACGGCCGTCGCGGAGACGCCGAACTCCTCCTCGAGCGCTTTGATCCGCTCGGAGAGCTCCAGGACCGAGATGCCTTTCAGCTCCTCGATCCAGTCCTCGGTTGAAGTTTTGGTTGCCATCAGTCGCTACCCCTCTTCCTCGTTTGAATCCTCATTCGAAGTCTCTTCATCTGAAGTCTCTGCCTTGGCCTCCGGCTCTTCCTCCGGCACCTCTGCCTGATCGGCCGGCGGCTCGTTGCCGCTGGACGCCTCGGTCGGAGCCTCCTCTACCGGAGCCTCTTCGGCTTTTTCCGGCTCGGGCTCGGCCGCCGGAGCCTCGCCGCTGACCAAGCCTTTCTCGGCGATCTGGCCGAGCTGCAACGCCAGCCCCTGGATCATGCTGCCGAGGCCGCGCACCAGGCCCGTGATCGGGCTGGCGACGACGCCGGCGAGCTGGCCGTTGAGCACTTCGCGGCCGGGCAGTTTGGCGATCGATTTGAACGCGAGTTCGTCGAGCGAAGTCGCCTCCATGAAGCCCCCCTTGTAGGTGAGGACTTCGTGCTCTTTGTTGAAGGTCGTGATCGCCTTCGCCGCCTGGGCAGTGTCACCGCGGACGAAGGTGAGCGCGGTCGGGCCGCTCAGCAGCTCCGCCAGCCGTTCCTCGCCGACCTGGTCGGCGGCGATTTTCGTCAGCCGGTTCTTGACGATGCGGAAGCTGGCGTCGGCTTCGCGCAGTTTCGAGCGCAGCTCGGCGGCTTGGGGGACGCTGATGCCGCGGTAGTCGACAGCGAAGATCGCCTCAGATTCCTCGATCTGGGCGGCAATCTCTTGTATGGCTGCGGACTTTTCTTCGCGGTTCATCGTCTCACCTGCACCGGGCTTATGGGCACTGCCCCGCCGATGGTCTGCGGTTAGCGGCGACGGAGCTTAGACCGTCGCCGGCTCCGGTGCGGTCTCGTCGGCGGAAGCAGCTGCCTGGCCGCCGGTCTCCCGGTCGGCCTTGGCCCCCGAATCGACGCGGATGCCGGGGCCCATCGTCGTCGCCAGCGTGGCCGAGATGATGTAGCGGCCCTTCGACGAGGAGGGTTTGGCGCGGATGATCTCCTCGATCACGGCCTGGTAGTTCTCAAGCAGTTTGTCCTCGTCGAAGCTGGCCTTGCCGATCGCCATGTGGACGATCGCCTGGCGGTCGGTGCGGTATTCGACTTTGCCCGACTTGGAGTCGTTGACGGCCTTCTCGACGTCGTCGGTGACGGTGCCGACCTTCGGGTTCGGCATCTTGCCCTGCGGGCCGAGAACACGGCCGAGCTGGCCGACCCCTTTCATCATCTCCGGCGTTGAGATCGCGACGTCGAAGTCGGTCCAGCCCTCCTGGACTTTCTCGACCAGGTCCTGGCCGCCGACGAAGTCCGCCCCGGCGGCCTCGGCGTCGCGGGCCTGCTGGCCTTGGGCGAAGACGGCGATGGTCACGTCCTTGCCAAGCCCGTGCGGCAAGGCCAGGGTGCCACGGAGCTGCTCGTCAGCGTGGCGGACGTTGACGCCGAGCAGGATGTGCAGCTCGACCGTCTCGTCGAATTTGGTGCTGGCGGTCTCCTTGATCAGCGCGATCGCCTCGGCCGGCGGGTAGGCGCGGTCGCGGTCGACCTTCTCGTACTGCTGGCGGTATCGCTTGCCGTGGGCCACTGAAGTTCTCCTAGGCGACGTCGACGCCCATCGAGCGGGCGGTGCCGGCGATGATTTTCTTCGCGGCGTCGATGTCGTTGGCGTTGAGGTCGGGCATCTTCCGTTCGGCGATCTCCTGAATCTGGGCGTCGGAGATCGTGCCGACCTTGTTGACGTGCGGCTCGCCCGAGCCCTTCGGGATTTTGATCGCTTCCTTGATCAGGACCGCGGCGGGCGGCGTCTTGGTGACGAAGTCGAAGGAGCGGTCCTCGAAGACGGTGATTTCGACCGGGATGATCGTCCCGCCCTCGCCCTGCGTCTGGGCGTTGAAGGCTTTGCAGAAGTCCATGATGTTGACGCCGTGCTGGCCCAGGGCAGGGCCGACCGGCGGCGCCGGGTTGGCGTTACCCGCCTGGATCTGCAGCTTGATCACCGTGAGGACTTTCTTCGCCATAAGAGGTTGAGGAGGGTAGCGGTCTTCGCGACCTAGATCTTCTTGACCTGGTCGTAGCCGACCTCGACCGGGGTCTCCCGCCCGAAGATCGAGACCAGAACCTTGAGTTTGGCGGCGTCCTCGTTGATCTCGGCGATCTCGCCGGAGAAGTCGGAGAGCGGGCCGGAGATGACTTTGACCGATTCGCCGATCGCGAACTGGGCCTGGGTGCGCGGCCGCTCGGCGGTCTCGCGATGAAGCAGGCGGTCGACCTCCGGTTTGGAGAGCGGCACCGGCTTGTTGCGCTCGGCGCCGACGAAGCCGGTCACACCCGGGGTGTTTTTGACCAGGTTCCAAGCGTCGTCGGTCATCTCCATGTTGACCAGGACGTAGCCGGGCATCGTCCGTTTCTCGGTCTGGATTTTCTGCCCGTCCTTCATCTCCGAGACCTGCTCGGTGGGGACGACGACCTGGCGCACGTTGCGGTTCTGACTCATCGTCTGAACCCGGTGCTCGAGGTTGTGCTTGACCTTGTTCTCGTGTCCGGAATAGGTGTTGATCACGTACCAGCGATACATCTTCTGAGAAAGCCTTTGTCTCGGGATCCGCTTTAGAGGATCTGCTTGATGAGCCAGTTAAAGGCCGCGTCGAGGGCGCCGAGGTAGGCAGCCGCAACAGCGACGAAAAGGACGGTGACGGCCGTGGCCTGGACCAGGGTCTCCCGGTCGGGCCACTGCACTTTCTTCAGCTCGGCCCAGCAGGAGATTAGGAAACCGATGACGCCGCCGCGTTGACGCTGGCCCGCCGCTTGTTTCTGTTTCTTCGCGATCTGCTCGCGCTCGCGCCGCTTCTGCTCGTCGCGCTTGCGCTTTTCGGCTTCCTTGGCGGTCTTCGCTTCGGCCCGCTTCGCCGAGCGCGAGGGCTTCGGGTCATCGGGGAGCCGCAACGCCTCCTCGGAGGCGCCGGCGGCCATGCCGCGCTCGCGCGCCTCGATGATCGCCTCGTCGCCGGAGATCGGGACCTGCGTGTCGTGCTGAGCGCGAGACTCTTGCTCGCGCAAGTCACCGGAGCGTTTCTGCTCTTCGGCTTCCCGAGCCCGGCGCTCGGCCTTGCGCTGTGCGCGGGTTTTCGCCATCGGCTGCTAGCGCGTCTCTTTATGAGGGGTGTGGTGGCCACACCAGCGGCAGAACTTGCGCATCTCAATCCGGTCCGGCGAGTTGCGCCGAGACTTGTTGGTCTGGTAGTTGCGCCGCTTGCACTCTTCGCAAGCCAGCGTCACTGCGATGCGGACATCTCCGCGAGCCATCTTCTCCCTCGTTCCGTGCCTGAGGTAGTCGTTACAGAAGAAAAACCCCGGGCCAAGGCTCGAGGCTGCGGCCAAGGATAGCGTCCTCAGGCATCAAGGGACTGCAACCCAATGTGCGGCAGATGCCGCTTTCCATGGTTTACTTACTTTTATGTACAACAGTTTCCGAAGCAATCCCTGCGGGCACTGAAGGGCCGGGATGCGGGAGGCGATCAACAAGCGGCGGCTGATCGACCGCGACAGTTTCGTCGAAGAGGTCGAAGAGCGCCTCCTTGACCCCCGAGCGCAAGGGCAACCGGGCGCGCTGCTGCTGCTCGACATCGATTCCTTCAGCCTCGTCAACGACTCGCTCGGCCACGAAGCTGGCGACCGCCTACTGGAGACGGTGGCGACGCTGCTTCGCGAGAAAGCCCGGGCGGAAGACCTGCCGGCCCGGATTTGCGCCGACGAATTCGCCCTGCTGCTGCAGAGCGCGACGCCGGAGCAGGCGATGGGGGCGGCCGAGCGTCTGATCGCCCTGGTTCGCGAGCGTGGTAATCCCTCGGTCGGCGCCAGCATCGGCGTCGCCACCTTCGGCGGCACCGCCGAGGAAGTAACGGCGGAAGGGCTGATGATCGCCGCCGACATCGCCCTCTGCGAAGCCAAGGAAGATGGCGGCGGACGGGCTGTCGACTCGACCAGCGGGCCGAACCGGAAACTGACCTGGGCGGACCGAATCCGCGAGGCGATCGATCAGGAGCGGCTCGTCGTCTATGCGCAGCCGATCTTCGATCTGCGCAGCCACTCGGTCGCCCGCGAGGAGTTGCTGGTGCGGATGCTCGATGAGAACGACGACGTGATCCCGCCCTCCTCCTTCCTCCCCACCGCCGAGCGGCTCGGGCTGATCGTCGAGATCGACCGGATGGTGCTGGGGAAGGCGATCGAGCTGGCCGGTCGGTCGCGGCCGATCGCGGTCAACGTCTCCGGCGCCTCCCTCTGCGAGCCGGCCTTGATCGAGGACGTGCAGGCGGCGATCGCCGACGGGCTCAACCCGGGCTGGCTCGACTTCGAGATCACCGAGACGGCGGCGATCACGAACATGGACCACGCCCGGAACTTCGCCCACACGGTCACCGGGATGGGCTGCGGCCTCGGGCTTGACGACTTCGGCACCGGCTTCAGCTCGTTCAGCTATTTGAAAGACCTGCCGGTCCAGCACCTCAAGCTCGACATCGAATTCATCCGCAACCTGCCGACCTCGCCGGTCGACCAGAAACTGGTCCAGGCGATGGTCCAGTTCGCCAAGGCGTTCGGCCAGGAGACGGTCGCCGAGGGGATCGAGGATGCCGAGACGCTGGCGATGGTGCGGGCCTTCGAGATCGACTACGCGCAGGGGTTCCACATCGGCGAGCCAGCGCTGGTGGACGGCGCGCAGCTGTCAGCGACGGGCTGAGGTCCGAGCAGAATCAGTAAAGAAATCCAGTGGGCAATTGAGCACCTCATGCTGTGTCGAATTGACCGCTCGGAGATTGGACTGCAGCCGCCTCAACTAACTCGCGGCTAGCGAGGTCCAGATCCGGTCGAAGACCTCACTGTCCAGCGGGATCAGCCAGACCTCGCGAATCCGACCGCGCTCGAGGTCGGCGCAGTAGACCCCGATCGTCTTCCACGAAACCTGCTCTCCGTCAAGCACCGCCGTACCTGTGACGAACTGGGCCAATGCGTCACCTTCGGACACCACCTCTCCCGGCTGCATGCGCATCGTCGCGTCAGCGAGATGGCGGCGCATTTCGAAGTACTCGACCACCTGCGCCAAACCTCGATGGCTCCCGGCAATCGGGCTAGCGCCCGGGACATGCCAGACGATGTCCGGCGCCAGGAGTTCCAAAACGGGATCGGGCGACCCACCTGCGTACATATCGGCCTGTCGGCGGTGCAGCTCTTCAACCAAGTCGATCGGCTGCACTGCAGATCGACCGCTACGGGACTAAAGCCCGAGCGTTTTGGCGATGATCGTGCGCTGGATCTCGGAGGTGCCGCCGTAGATCGTCGAGACCAGCGAGGTGCGGACGAGGCGCTCCATGTCGTACTCGGAGGAGTAGCCGTAGCCGCCCATCATCTGCATGCCCTCGAGGGTGACGCGCTTGGTCACTTCGGTGACGAAGAGCTTCACCATCGAGGCCTGCTGGGGCAGCATCCGGTCGGGGTCCTCGTCGACCAGGGTGGCGACCCAGTGGGTCATCAGCCGCGCCGCCTGCAGATCGGTGGCGAGGTCGGCGATCCGGTGCTGGAGCGCTTGGAAAGAACCGATTGGGCGGTCGAACTGGCGGCGCTCCTTGACGTAGAGGAGGAGGTCATCCATCGCCCGCTGGGCGATGCCGAGCATCGTCGCGGCGAGGATTAGGCGCTCGACGTTGAGCCCGGCCATCAGCTGCGTCCAGGCCTGGTCGACCTCGCCGAGCACGTCCTCCTCGCGGGCGACGCAGTCGGTGAAGTAGAGGTGATTGGTCTCGCGGCCGCCCATCGTCTCGATCGGGACGGTCTCCATCCCCTCGGCATCGCGCGGCACCCAGATCATCGTCATCCCGGCGTGCTTGTCATCGCTGCGGGTGGTGCGGGCGACGACGAGGACGTGGTCGGAGATGTGGGCGTTGGAGCAGAAGACCTTCTGGCCGTTGAGGAGGAAGCCTTCGTCGACCCGCTCGGCCTTGCAGGAGAGAGCGCCGACGTCGGAGCCGGCCTCCGGCTCGGTCATCGCGATCGCCTCGACCGAGCCCGAGGCGATGCCGCCGAGGATTTCTTCCTTCTGCTCCTCGGCGCCGAAGCGCTGGGTGGCGCCGGCGACGATCAGCGTCGTCGCGTAGCCGCCGATCGGGGCCAGCCCGCGCGAGGTCTCCTCCATGAAGAGGCAGGCGTCGAGCATGGATCCGCCGGAGCCGCCGTACTGCTCCGGGATCGTCACCCCGAGCCAGCCCAACTCCGCCATCTGGCTGTAGATGTCGAAGCTGTGGTGCTCGCGGTAGCCGTCGGTCAGCCGCTCGCGCTGATCGGACGTGCCGCACTCGCGATCGCAGAAGTCCCGGATCGCGTCGACGAAATCCTTCTGCTCGTCGGAAAGAGCGAAATCCACGAGCGGCAGCCTACAGACGCCGGAGAGAGATTGGCTAGATAGCCAGAGAAGCCCGGAACGAGACTCGAACTCGTGACCCCTTCCTTACCATGGAAGTGCTCTACCAACTGAGCTATCCGGGCGAGTCGGCTCCCTGGGGTGCCGTGCGCTCAGGATGATTCTAGACGGTGGCGGAGGATCGGCTAGCGCCGGTCCCAGGGAATCGCGACTGCGAGCTTCCAGGCGCCCTCCAGCCGCCGCAGGACCATCGTCGGCGTCAGCGAGCGGGTGAAGGGTCGGCCTTCGGAGCCGGGGGTGGCGATCACCCAGAGCTCGGTGCCGAAGGCGATCTCGCCGGCGAGGATCATCGAGCTCTCCTGCACTTCGATCCGAGAGCCGGAAGCGATCAGCTGGTGGAGGATCGGGCGGATGTCTTCCCTTCCCCTTACCGCGGTCGCGTCCGGCGTGACCAGGCAAGCGTCCTTGGCGAAGCAGCGGATCGCCGTCTTGAGGTCGCCCCGAGTCACCGACTCGGCGAGAGCGCGGGTGACCTCCTCCGGCGTCTGTGCGGCAACCGTCGTCGCCATCTCATTACCCAGGGGTCAGATGAACTTCGACGGCTGGAACTTGCAGTAGCGGAACTGGTAATCGAGGACCTGGTTGTTGGTCTTCGTGGCGTTGCTCTGCAGGCGCACGATCATCTTCTGAGCCGCGTTCTTTTCGCCCTTCGCCAGCTTCCTCGCCGTCGCTTCGAACAGTTCGGCCTCCGTCTTGACACCTTTCAGCCACTTCGTCAGCCGCGCCGCGTCTTCGCTCGGCTTCGGGACCTTGGAAAGCTGCCCGTAGGCCTGCTTCAGGGCCTTTGCGGCGCCATCAAGCTGGCGCGATGCCTTCTTCAGCTTGCCCGCCTTCACGTTCGCGCGCACGCCCTTGAGGATCTTTTCGTTCGCTTCGGTGTCCGTCTTGCAGATCGGTTCGACCTGTTCCTTGTATTCCTCCGGGGTGACTTCCGCCGCAGGCGCGGGGACCGCAGTGAGCAGCATTGCGAAGGCGGCAAACGAGACGATTAGCTTCTTCCCTGGCATCGGTTCCTCCCTGTTCCGGGCTGCTAACAAAGTTTTCCTTCAGAGTGCCAGTTTACAGGCACAGTTGCTGTTGAGTCGTTCCGTCTGATTTAAGACCTCGAAAGGCCAGATGTGTAGCGTGCCCGGTTCGTGCGCTCACCCCGGCGACTCCTTTCTCTGTTTCTCCTCGCCCTAACCCTCGCGCTGCTGAGCGGTTGCGGCAGCGCGGGCAGCGAATCCTCGCGGCCGGCACCCTCCGCCGACGAGTTCCCCGCGGCAAAGGGGAAGACGGTCACCGAGCTGTTGAAGGACTCGGGGGCGAAGCCAACCAAGCTGGTGATCGCGCCCGCGGCCCAGTCCTTCGCCGTCGGCGAGAACCGCTACCCGTTCGGCGTCTTCACCCGCGGCAACGAACAGGTGGACGACGCCGACGTCGCCCTCTACTTCGCCAAGAGCGAAGAGGGGCCGGTGACCGGGCCGCTGCCGGCGCGGGTGGAAACGCTGGAAGTGAAGCCGGCCTACCGGGCCGCGGGCGAAGACCCCGACCAAGCGAAGAACGTCTACGTCGTGCCGAAGGTCGACTTCGACCGCAAAGGCTCCTGGGTGGCCGTCGCGATGATCAAGGGCAAGGGCGGGCTGGAAGCCTCGCGGGTGCCGAGCCCGGTGGCCGGGGAAAATTCGGTGCCGGAAGTCGGCGAGAAGGCGCCGCTGATCCACACCCCGACCGCCGCCGACGTCGGCGGCGACCTGGCGAAGATCGACACCCGCATCCCCCACGACCAGATGCACCAGGTCGACTTCGCCGACGTGGTCGGCAAGCAGCCGATCGTGCTCGTCTTCGCGACGCCGGCGCTCTGTCAGAGCCGCGTCTGCGGGCCGGTGGTTGACGTCGCCCAGCAGGTGGCGGACGAGTACAAGGGCAAGGCCGACTTCATCCACATGGAGGTCTACAACGACAACGAAATCTCGAAGGGGATCCGGCCGCAGCTCCAGGCCTTCAACCTGGAAACGGAGCCCTGGACCTTCCTGATCGACCGCCACGGGGTCATCCGCGATCGCATCGACGGGGCCTATGGGGTGGCCGAACTGGAACAGGCGATGCGGACGATCGTGCCCGGCTGATCGCCGGGTGCGCCGCTAGCTCGAACTTCTCTTCGTCCGCTTGCCCTTCGAGGGGCGGCGCTCGCCCGCCGGTTTGCCGGCCTCCTGCAGGGTGCGTTCGCCGGCTCGCTCGGTCGACTCTCCCATCGCGATCTGGAACATCGCCAGCAGCGCGTCGGAGCCGAGAGGACGCATCCGCTCGAGGGCTTCGCGCATCTTCGGCCAGTCCTCCTCCGGGCGGCCCGCCTTGTCGAACGGCTCCCAGATCTCCTTGACGAAGAGCTCGATGAAGGTTCGGGCGACAACGTCAGAGCAGCGCCGCAGCTCTTCCGCGGTCTCGACCGCCGCCTGTGGGGAGGCACCGAGTTCGATCAGCGCCGTACCGGCGCGCTGCAGGCGGGGGCTGATCACCTCGAACTTGCCGTCGGGCAACTGCCGCACGATCCCCATCTCTTCGGTCCTCTGCAGCAGCTCCGCGTCGAAACGCTCGACCCCCCAGGCGGTGGCCAGCTCCTCCGCGCTGAAGATTTCCGGGTTCTCGTCCTCGAAGGGGGCGCGGAGGGCACGGGCGAAGTCGACCATCTCCTGCGAGGAGCCTTCGCCGCTCTCCACCACCCGCCGGATCGCCTCCAGGTTGAGGCCCTCCGCCTGCATTTCGCGCGTCAGTTCAACCCGCGCGACGTGGTCCTCGTTGTAGTAGCCGGTGCGGCCGTGGACCTCGGGTGGCGGCAGGATGCCGCGGGTCTGGTGGGCGCGGATGTTGCGGATCGTCATCCCGGTCCGCCGCGCCAGCTCCCCGATCGTCATCTTGCCGTCGGGCGCTTTCTGCCCTTTTCGGCTCGCCATCACCTCATGGTAAGCGCGAAGCGCTGGCCGTTCATCCTCTTCCCGGCGTCCGAACAGAGATATGCGATCGCCTCGGCCAGGTCCTCGGCGGGGGTGAAAGTGGGGTACTCCTCGTCGGGGTTTTCCTCCCGCATGCGCGGGGTGAGGATCGCCTCGACGACGATGATGTTGGCGGTGGCGCCGCCGGGCTCGAAGCCGTCGGCGAGGGCGAGGGTCCAAGCCTCGGCGGCGGCCTTGGCGGATGCGTAGGCGGCGTTCGTGTTGCTGGGGCTCTGCGCCTGCTTGGCGGAGACTAGGACGAAGCGGCCGTGCTCACTGGCGGCGATCTGATCGTGGAAGGCGCGGGTAGTGTGCTGGACGGTGCGGATGAGGAGGTCGTGCAGGAGGTCCCAGTCCGAGAGTGGCGCCTCGTGCAGAGGCTGGCCGCCCCGCCAGCCGCCGACGAGGTGGACGAGGCCGTCGACATGACCGAAGCGCTCTACCAGCGCCGCGCACCAGGCGCGGGTGGCGTCCCCGTCGAGGAGGTCGACGACGCGGCCGTCCCAGCGCTCGGGCGGGAGGGCGAGGTCGGCGGCGAGAGCGTCGAGGTGCTCTTGACTGCGATCGGTACCGGCAACCGTCGCGCCTGCGGCAGCAAGGCGCTCGGCGACGACAGGGCCAAGGCCGCCGCCCACACCTGCGATCGCGATCATGCGGTCATCCAGCATGAGTGCATCCTTTCAGGCGACTAGAACGAGATCCTTAAGTGAATCTTTCTGTCTGCAGCACTTGCAATGATCTTCTTCATGGAGAGCACTGCACCTGCCAAGAGCCCGCACCGCCGTGAGCGCGCGGTAAACCGGCGGGTGCAGGGCGACATCGGCGAGCTTTCGGCGATGGAGTGGCTGGCGAGCCGCGGCGCAACCGTTTGGACTCCGTCAAACCACAGTCCGCATGTGGACCTGATGGCGGAATGGGACGACTGCCTGATCAGGGTCCAAGTGAAAACCTCGACCTACCGAGGCTCTAAGCCTGGAAGCGATCGCTGGAACGTGTCCATCGCTACCAACGGCGGCAACCAGAGCTGGAATGGAGTCGCCAAGAGATTCGATCCTGTCCGCGTCGACTATCTCTTCGTTCTTGTCGGCGATGGCAGGCGCTGGTTCATCCCCGCCCACCTAGTAGAGGGGTCGCGAGGCTTGGTACTTGGTGGCACCAAGTACTCGGAGTTCGAGATCCAGCGAGGCACCTCATTCGAAGAGCTCATCTATGGAAGCCCCGCGACTAATAGAATCGCATCTGCCTCACCATTACCGGGGGAGTGCCAGAGCGGTCAAATGGAGCAGACTGTAAATCTGCCGGCAATGCCTACGCAGGTTCGAATCCTGCCTCCCCCATCTTCTTCCTTTCCAGCCAGTCGCCAGATCCTTCTGAGGCCGAAACGGCAGGCGACCTTCCCCAAGGCTCCCTGCGAGGAGGCGGGAATCCTCCCGGGCGATCGGCTGCGTGTAAGCACCGACGGCCCGGGCCGTCTGGTCTTCGAGAAGATCGACGTAGCAGCCGAAGACGCGGCGTCAGCTGAAGTGCCCGTCTAGCTTTCCGCCGCTCCCAGCCGCGCCGACATCTGTTCGTTGAAGGCAGTCAGGGCTGAGAAGGGGCGCATGAAGACGGTCAGCTCGGCTACGCGGCCGTCGTCGTCGAGCTCGAGGAAGTCGATTCCCTCTAGCTCCCGGGTGGTGCCGGCGACCTTGGCCTTGAAGCGGAGGGCGACGGTGTTGTCCCCGTGCAGCTCATCGGTGTAGGTGAGGTCCTCGAGGGTGCCGGCAACGTGGGTGAGGACCGTGGTTACGGTGTCGCGGCCTTCGAAGCCGCGGAAGAGGACCGGGCTGTGGAGGACGACGTCCTCGCGGAGCGTCTCCGCCAGCAGGTCTAGATCCTTTGCCTCGGCGGCGCGGCGGAACGGGTGCGGCTCGGCCATGCGCCCACTGTAGCTGGACTCGATGGGATACTCACGCGCATGCCAAGCGACCACTTCTACTCGCGCCTCTCCCACTCCCTCGGAGCGACGGGTCTGCGCTGGGTCGGCAAGCTGAACGTCCCCCTTTACCGACTGACCGGAGGACGGGTGGGTGGCAAGGTCGGCAAAGCGCCCGTCCTGCTGCTGACGACGACCGGCCGCAAATCGGGGGAGCCGAGGACGGCTCCGGTCGTCTATCTCGAAGACGGGGACCAGATCTCCGTGATCAACACCAACGCCGGCAACACCCGCCTCCCGGCTTGGTCGCTCAACCTCGACTCCAACCCCAAGGCCGAGATCGAGCTCGGCCGCCGCAAGCTCGCCGTCCGAGCCCGGCCCGCCGAGGGGGAAGAGCGCACCGATCTCTGGCGCAAGCACAACGAGCAATACGCCGGCTTCGACGACTACAAGGACGTCCTGCCCGACGACCGTCCGATCACGGTCTACGTGCTCGAGCCACGGTAGACCGTCAGCTGGCTTCCCGGAGCATCTGAGCCTCCGGCAGTCGCTTCAGCTTCTTCAACGTGTTGTTCTCGATCTGGCGGATCCGCTCGCGGGTGACGCCGAAGGTCTTCCCGACTTCCTCCAGCGTCAGCGGCTCGGCGCCGGAGAGGCCGTAGCGAAGTTCGATCACCTGCCGCTCGCGCTCCGGCAGCGCTTCTAGCGCTCGGCGCACGCCCTCTTTCTGCATGTGCTCGCTCGCTTCCTCGAACGGCTCCAGCACTGCGTCGTCAGCGACGAAGTCGCCGAGCTCGGATTCGTCCTCGTCGCCGACCGGTTTCTCCAGTGAGACCGGCAACTGGGCGACCCGGAGGATGTCCCGCACGTCGGAGACCGGCCAGCGCAGCTCTTCGGCGATCTCCGCCGGCTCCGGCTCGCGCCCCAGTTTCTGCACCAGCTGCCGTTCGACGTGGGCAACCCGGTTCAGCTTCTCGACCATGTGGACGGGGATGCGGATCGTCCGTGCCTTGTCGGCGATCGCCCGCGTCACCGCCTGGCGGATCCACCAGGTCGCGTAAGTGGAGAACTTGTAGCCGCGCCGGTAGTCGAACTTCTCGACCGCGCGGATCAGCCCCAGCGAACCCTCCTGGATCAAATCGAGGAAGCTCAGCCCGCGCCCCAAATAGCCTTTCGCGATCGAGACGACCAGGCGCAGGTTAGCCTCCACCATCTGCCGCTTCGCCAGCATGTCGCCGCGCTCAATCCGTTTCGCCAGTTCGACCTCCTGGTGCGCGGTCAGCAGGTCGACCTGGCCGATCGCCCGCAAGTAGAGCCGCAGCGAATCGAGGCTCGGCTCCACCGTCAGGTCAAGCTCTTCTTTTTTCGAGGCGCCGCTTTCCCCACCTCGCTGCGCTTTGTAAGCGCTGACGCCATCCGCGGCGATTACGTCGATGCCGTGCTCGACCAGGTGAGCGTGGAGCTGGGAGACCTGCTCCTTAGTGATCTCGACCTCCTCGAGTGTCGAGGTGATCTCCTCGAAGGTCAGGTAGCCGCGCTCACGGCCCTGCGCGATGAGTCCCTGAAGCTCCTCGATCTCGGCGATCGGGGTTGCTTCCTGGTCACGCTCTATGACCTCAGCCGCAGACTCCAACGGTTCGATAGACACTTGCCCTCGCTGTTCCCTTCTCCCTTCGAGGACTGCAGTCGGCCCTGAAGCTCCGACCGCGCCGGATTATAGGGAGAAAAAATCTTCCAACAGACTTGACACCGAAGACGTCAGCCGAATGACCCAGTTGCTTACTATTCGTTAGCCGATGGCCAGTCAGACGACCGCCACCCCATCCGCGCCTGACGTCCAAGCCGGCCTGCCGGCGACGCAGGTCGGGCTTTCGCGGGTCGGCGTGACCGGCGTCGAGAAGGTCATCCGCGTCAAGGCCGACGGCGTCGAGAACCTCTTCTACGCCGAGTTCGAGTGCTTCGTCGACCTCAATCCCAAGCAGGCCGGCGTGCACATGTCCCGCTTCGAGGAGATCGTTGGCGAGGCGATCGACGAGGTTGTCCTCGGCGAGGCCTTCAAGGCCGAGGTGCTGGCTGCGCACGTCGCCGAGCGGGTACGCGAGCGCCAGGGCGGGCAGCGGGCCGAGGTCTCGATCGCCGCCCGCTATCCGGAGACGACCGAGACGCCGGAGACCGGCAAGAGCACCCAGGAGATCTACGTCCTTTACGGCACGGCCGTCGCCTCCGAGCGCGGCACCCGCACCCTCACCGGGGTCGAGGCCCAGGGCATGACCGCCTGCCCCTGCGCCCAGGAGATGGTCGCCGGCCTCGCCCGCGAGCGCCTCAGCGCCGACGGCTTCGGCGCTGAGGAGATCGAGCGGATCGTCGACCTGGTCCCGATCGCCACCCACAACCAGCGCGGCATCGGCACCCTCTACGTCGGTTGCCCCGAGGGCGGTCCGGCCTGGATCGAGGCACCCGAGCTGCTGCGGATCGTCGAGACCTCGATGAGCTCGGAGATCTACGAGCTGATGAAGCGCTCCGACGAGATGTCGGTCGTGGTCAAAGCCCACGAACACCCGCGCTTCGTTGAGGACTGCGTGCGGGAGATGGTCCGCCAGGTGGTCGAGGGCTACCCCGATTTGCCGGAGGAGACCTTCGTGATGGCGCGCCAAGAGAACCTCGAGACGATCCACCGCCACAACGTCGTCGCCGAGCGCTACGGCACCCTTGGCGACCTCCGTCGCGAGCTGCAAAGCAACGAGCACTCAGCGCATCACCTGACGATGCGCGAGTGGCTCGAGGCCCCGGCTACGTAGTTACTTTCGCCTTCGCCGCCGCTCGTTCGCGCTCCAACGCCTCGATTCGCCGCCTGAGGCCGAAGAAGTAGTCGGCGCCGCTGATCACGGTGGCGGCAAGGGCGACGTAGACGAGGATGTCGACCCAAACGGGTGCAGGGTTGGTGGCGATGAGGGCGATCACGGCGGCGATCTGGAGGACCGTCTTCACCTTGCCGAGCCAACTGGCGGCGATGACGATGCCGCGCTCGGCGGCGATCGCGCGGAGGCCGGTGACAGCGATCTCGCGGGCGATGATCACCATCGCCACCCAGGGGGCAAGCCGGTTGAGCGAGACGAGCGAGAGCAGAGCGGCGGTGATCAGCAGCTTGTCCGCCAGCGGGTCCATCAGCTTGCCGAAGGTCGTGACCGAGTCGCGAGAACGAGCGAAGTAGCCGTCGAGGCCGTCAGTCAGCGCCGCCAGGGCGAAGACTCCGGCGGCGAGCGCGTCGCCGTTCGAGGTCTCGCCCAAGAGAGCGACGACCACGACCGGGACCGCAAGAATTCGGAGGAGGGTGAGGAAGTTGGGCAGGTTGAGCGGGAACATCTCCCGCTCACTTACCCCCGGCGGCCGCCGGAGCCGCACCCGCCGCGGCTTTTTCCGCGTCGCGCTTGGCGAAGTATTCCTCGCCCTCGATGCTGATGTGCGGGATCACCTTCTCCATCCAGCGGGGCAGCCACCAGGCGCGCTTGCCGAGCAGCACCATCACCGCCGGCACCAGCAGGCAGCGGACCAGGGTCGAGTCGATCGCGATCGCCACCGCCAAGCCGACGCCGAACTCCTTCACCACCGGGTTGCCGCTGAGGACAAAGCTGGTGAACACGCAGACCATGATCGCCGCCGCCGAAGTAATTACCCGGCCGGTGTTGGCGAGCCCTTCGACCACGGCCCGCTTCTCGTCCCCGTACTCCTCGTAGTGCTCCCGCATCTGGGTCAGCAGGAACACCTCATAGTCCATCGAGAGGCCGAAGAGGATCGCGAACATCAGCAGCGGCACGAAGCTGACGATCGGGATCGCGTGGTCGAGGCCGATCAGCGAAGAGCCCCAGCCGAGCTGGAAGACCGCGGTGACGACGCCGTAGGCGGCGGCGACCGAGAGCAGGTTCATCGCCGCCGCCTTGATTGGCACCAGCAGCGAGCGGAAGGCGACTAAGAGGACGAGGAAGCTGAGCGCGACGACGATCGCGATCATCAGCGGCAGCTTGTCGCTGATCTGGGTCGCGAGGTCGATGTAGCCGGCGGTCTGGCCGCCGACGTAGGACTGCGCCTGCGTGCCCTTCAGCGCACTCGGGATCACCGTTTCGCGGAGGTTTTCGACCAGGTCAACGGTCTCGTTCGCCCACGGCTCCGACTTCGAGATCACGGTGAAGACGGCGACCGTCCCCTGCTTGTCGAGGGTCGGTTCGCTGACCGCTTCGACGTCGCCGGCGGCACCGACCGACTTCTCGAGCTTCGGCAGCACCTGTTTCGCTTCGGTCGGCGAGCTGAATTCGGAGGCGATCAAGAGCGGCCCGTTGACGCCGGGCCCGAAGCCCTTGTTGAGCCCGTCGTAGGCCTGGCGCGAGGTCGTTTCCTTCGGCAGGGCGCTGATGTCGTTCTGGCCCAGCTCGAGCTGGAAGATCGGCAGCGCGAGGACGATGAGGATCGCGAGGGCGGCGACGGTCGCGGTCCAGGGATGGTCGCTGACCCGTTCCGCCCAGCGTCGCCAGCCGTGCGGCTCCTTGTCGTCCGGGTGGGTCTTGCCGAGCTTGACGCGCAGCGAGTTGATGTGGGGGCCGAGGGCGCCGAGCATCGCCGGCAGCAGGGTCGTCGCCGCACTGACGGCGACGACCACGGCGACCGCGGCGGTGAAGCCGAGCGTCGAGACCAGCGGGATGCCGGCGAAAGCGAGCGAGCAGAGCGCGATCACGACGGTGAAGCCGGCGAAGACGACGGCGCCGCCGGCGGTCGCGGTCGCCCGCGCGATCGACTCGCGTACCTCCATCCCTTCGCCGAGCTGCAGTTTGTGGCGGGTGACGATGAAGAGCGCGTAGTCGATGCCGACGCCGAGGCCGATCATCGTCGCCAGGGTCGAGGCGACGCCGGGGACCTCCAGCACGTGCTCGAGCAGGCGGATGATCGAGAGCGCGCAGGCGAGCCCGAGCACCGCGGAGACAATCGGCAGCATCATCGCCGTCGCCGTCCCGAAGGCGAAGAGGAGGATGATCACCGCCGCGATCAGACCGATCGCCTCGCTGGTCTCGGTCGCCGGCTTCGAGAGCTGCTGGCCGACGTAGGCGCCGACGGCGGCGTTCAGCCCGGCCGCTTCGGCGGGTTTGGCGGCATCGAGGATCCGTTCCGACTGCGCTTCGTCGATTTCCCCCGGCCCGATCGAGAGGACGACCGGGATGTACCCGACCGTCTGGTCTTTGCTGAGGAAGGCGACGCCTTCTTTGCTGAGCGGGCTGGTCGCCGAGTTGACGTAGTGGATCGCTTCCAGGCGCTTGACCACTTCGGCAACCGGCTGGGCGTACTTCGGTTCGGTCAGCTTGCCTTTGGTCGCTTCCAGGACCAGCGGGTTGCTGCCGTAGGCCTGCTGGGGCAGGTTGTCTTCGAGCAGTTCGGTGGCGATCGTCGAGTCGGTGCCCGGCAGGGTCAGGTTTTCGCTCGTCTTGCTGCCTGAGGCGTGGCTGATCGCCAGCAGCGCGATCGCGAGGACCACCCAGGCGGCGATCACCGGGTAGTGGTGGCGCGAGCAGAAGCGGCCGATCGCGTAGAGGGGTCCGGTCATTTGACAGCCGTCCTTTCCGGGGCGGGGGTTTCGCCGGTCTCGAAAGCCGAGGGGATGGTTTTCAGCGGTGAGGCGCCGAGCGCGCGGCGCAGCTGGACCAGCCGCTGGGCCTGGTTCGCAGCCATCGAGGCGATTAGAGGCCGTGGCCAGTCGATCGTCAGCCGCGAGACCGCGTTCAGCTCGGCGTCGATCGTCGCGCTTTCCATCTCGTAGAGGAATTCAAGGCTGTCCGCTCGGGTCTTCAAGTCGCTCGCTTCGATCTTTTCCGCCGGCGGGTCGGATTCGCCGCCGATTCCCCGCAAGGTCTTCGTCGTCGCGTCGACATGTTCCTGTTCTTGGGCGCGGAACTGCTGCGCGACGGCGAGGTCGGCGCCGTGCAGCTTCGGCAGCACCTGTCCGTAGGCTGCGACCGCGGCCGCTTGCCGGCCGAGGATTTCGTTCAGCACCTTCACGTCCCGTTCCTTGTCGGTCGCGGTGGAAGATCCGCCGCCCCCGCAGGCCGACAGCGCCACGGCGAGGAGGCCTGCGAGCGCTCCCACGAGAAGGGCGCGGCGCACGATGCGACCGCGCATGATTCGGTTCGATGCCATGACGACGGGTGCAAGCCTATGAGCTCCGACAGCCGCCGCGCTCTCGCGGCGCTGGCCGACGAGGTCCACGGCTGCCGGCTCTGCCCGCGCCTGGTCGAGTGGCGCGAGGCGCAGGCCGCCGACCCGCCGCGGCGCTTCCGGGGCCAGGACTACTGGGCGCGGCCGGTCTCCGGCTTCGGCGATCCAGAGGCAGGGGTCGTCATCGTCGGCCTCGCCCCCGCCGCCCACGGGGCCAACCGGACCGGGCGCATGTTCACCGGCGACCGCTCGGGCGACTGGCTCTACGCATCCCTACACCGGACCGGCTTCGCCAACCAGCCGCAGTCCGAGTGGCGGGACGACGGGCTGGAGCTAAGCGACGCCTACATCACCGCCACCGTCCGCTGCGCGCCGCCGGCCAACAAGCCAACGCCGGAGGAGCGCGACACCTGCCTTCCCTACCTGGAGCGGGAGCTGGGGCTGCTCGAGCGCGGGCGGGTGCTGGTGGCGCTCGGGGCGTTCGGCTGGGACGGGGTGCTACGAGCGGCACGGGCGCTTGGCGAGGAGGTGCCGCGGCCGCGGCCGAAGTTCGGTCACGGCGCCGAGGCAGAAGTCGGTCGCTGGCGACTGCTCGGCTGCTACCACCCGAGCCAACAGAACACCTTCACCGGCAAGTTGACGGTGCCGATGACTGACGAGATATTCCTGCGCGCCCGGAAACTTCTGGGCTACTAGAAAGGTCTTCTGTCCTGGGACACCTACGGGGGAGGGACTTTGCAAAAGCCACGGATGAAGCGGACGACCGAGCAGATCGAGATGCCGGGCGGGGACGTCTACCTGTTGCGGCCGAGCACGGACAACGCGATCCAGATCAGTCAGCCGGATGAGAAGGAACGGCAGTTGCTGGCGGCGCTCGACGGCAAGCGCACGTTGGAGCAGCTGTACGAGGAGTTCGGCCGCGAGGCGGTCGACGACGTGATCTCGCAGTTGGGAGCGCTCGAGGTGATCGAGGACGCCGCAGACGACGAGCGGCTGGCGCCCGGTGAGCTGGCGCGTTTCGACCGCCAACTCCGCTACTTCAGCGACATCGGCAGCGACCTGACGCCGGCGGATTGCCAGGAACGGCTGCGCGAGGCGAAGGTCGCGGTGCTGGGCGTCGGCGGGCTTGGCGGCTGGTCGGCCTGGGCGCTCGCCTGCACCGGCGTCGGCGAGATGTGGCTGATCGACGGCGACGAGGTCGAGATCAGCAACCTCAACCGGCAGATCCTCTACACCGAGGCTGACCTCGGCCACTCCAAGGCCGAGTGCGCGGCGGCCCGGCTGCGGGCGTTCAACTCCGGGATGCGGGTCACTGCCGAGTCTCGCCGCCTCGAGAGCCAGACCGAGATCGCCGAGTTCATCGCTGGCTCCGACGTCGTCATTGACGCCGCCGACTGGCCGGCGCATGACATCGAGCGCTGGTGCAACGCGGCTTGCTTCGAGGCCGGCATCCCTTACATCACGATGAGTCACTTCCCGCCGATCGCCCGGGTCGGCCCGCTGTATGTCCCAGGCAAGACCGGCTGCTACGTCTGCCAGGAGGCCAGCTGGAGGCGCGAGTACCCGCTCCTCGACGCGGTGATCGAGCAGCGGCGGGCGAAACCGAGCCCGGCGGCGACCCTCGGCCCGGCTTGCGGGTTGATCGGCAGCCACGTCGCGCTCGACCTGATGCACTTGCTGACGGGATTGGCCGAGCCCTCGGCGCAGGGCGTCGAGCACATCTACGACCTGCAGACGATGGAGGTCAAACGCATTTCGGTGGTGCCGGAGCCGGGCTGTCCGGTCTGTGGGGAGATGGAGCCGCAGCCGCGCCAGACCCCGGAGGAGCGGGAGGCAGCGGGCGGGTAGGGTCCCGGCGGATGCGCCTTGCCCCGCTCGCAACCGTCGTCCTTGCCGCCGCGCTACTGCTGGGCTGCGGCAGCTCAGGAGAGACCACCACCTCCCGGTCTCTAGATGGAAATTCCCCGGCATTCGAAGTCCGGTCGGCGTGGGAGCGGACCCCGGACTGCAAGCACCCGCGGGGGGCGTCGCGCTGGGGTTGCTCGGTTGGTCCCTACCGCTGCCAAGGAGTTGTCACGGACCACGGCTGGTCCATCTCCTGCGCCAAGCCCGGCCGCTCGGTCGCCTTCATCGTCCACCCCCGCTAGCGGCGGTTGGCCAGCCTCGTGGAGGGATCGAGGAAGAGCAGCAGCCAGAGGTAGGGCGCCGCCCGCGGCGCGACGAACCCGAGCGGGATCGAGAGCAGGAAGATTCCGGCGATGTAGCCGCTACGGACCCGGCTTTCGCGGTGCGTCTCGTCATCGATCGTGGTCAGGCCGCGACGGCGGGCATCGACGCTCATCCACAGCCCGACGAGGACCACGGCGGCAAGGTTGACCGAGTAGACGACGACCGAGGGCGTCTCGCCACCATAGTCGCCGAGGACCTGGCTGCTGAAGGGGATGAGGACGACGCAGGCGAGGTAGAGGAGGTTGAGCCCGAGCAAGCGGCCGTCGAATGCCTTGACTTCGCTGAAGAAGCGGTGGTGGACGATCCAGAAGCGTCCGATCACGGCAAAACTGATCCCGTAGGCGACCAGGTTGTCCCAGTTGTCGAAGAGGGCATCCGTCAGCTCCTTACCGGACAGCCCCTTGTCGATCGTCAGGTTCAGGACCAGCAGCGTGATCGCGATCGCGAAGACGCCGTCGCTGAAGGCGACGATCCGGCTGAACTCGATCTCGTTCCCCTCACGCTGCTTCAACGCCTGCTCTCTAGCCACCCGCGGATCATCTCTCGCAGCCGCGACGGAACCGAGAGCCGAAGCCGCCTAAAATGGTCGGAGCGCGCCGGCGTAGCTCAGTTGGTAGAGCACGTCATTCGTAATGACGGGGTCCCCGGTTCAAGTCCGGGCGTCGGCTCTCTTGCCCAAACCGTGCCCGCGGGCAGCTGTTGACCGCTACTTCTTCTTCTGCCGCCGTTCCAGCACTTCGCCGAAGGCTTTCTCGACTTCGGCGGTGAGGGTGAGGCGGAAGGTGGCGTTGAAGGCCTCTAGGGCGAGGGGGCGGAGGCGTTCGATCGCGGCGATGATCTCGGCCCAGCTCTCCTCGGGGCGGCCGGCTTCGTCGAAGGGCTTCCAGAGTTCGTCGACGAAGAGGCTGACGAAGGTGCGCGCGGAGGATTGGGCGTTGCGGTTGAGCTTCTCGATCACGGCGAGGGCGGCGCGGAGGTCGATGCCCATCGCCATCACTTCCTCGGCCGCGCGCAGGAGGGCCGGGCTGGTCGCTTCGAAGCGCTCGCTGCCGAGGTCGACGAGGAGGCCCAGCTTCTGCGCTTTCTCCAGCAGACGGTCGTCGTCGGTGCCGAATTTCTCGGTCAGCTCCTCGCGCGTGTAGACCTCGGGCGCCTCGGTGGCAAAGGGGGCGGTGACGGCCTGGCGCAGGCCGACGAAGCGGTCGGCGTCCTCCCCGTGTTCGCCGATCAGCCGTTCGATCGCGCTCAGCTTGAAGCCCTCGGCCTGCATCTCCTGGATCAGCCGCAGGCGGGCGACGTGCTCGGGCCCGTAGTAGCCGACGCGGGCGCGCACCTCCGGCGGCGGCAGCAGGCCGCGGGACTGGTGGTTGCGGATGTTCCGCACCGACATCCCGGTTTCGTAGGCGAGCTGCTCGACCGTCAGATCTGCCTCGGCCTCGGGCGAAGACGCGGCGGGCTTCGTGTTTTTCGCCACACAAGGATTCTACCTCTTGAATGTAACCTCGTTTGAGGTAACGTTTATTTGGGAACAATCTTCTTGTCATCGACCTTCTCTCCAAGGACCGACTAATGACTGAAATCTTCGGAACGCTCGTCGCAGCCGCCGCCCCCCCGGCAGGTGGCGCCGAACTCGGCCAGATCGTGATCGCCACGGTCGCCGCGACGATCGTCACCTGCGCCCTCCTCTACCTCGGCCTCGGCCACCGCAGCGGCCGGGTCAAGATCCTCCAGCGCCTCGCCGACCACGCCGAAAAGACTTCCGGCCTCCCCGGCTGGGTCGCCTTCCCCTCAGCGGTCGCGACGATCTCGCTGCTGACCGCGGTGTTCGGGATGTACTGGGACATCTCGCTCCACATCGACAACGGCCGCGATCCGGGGCCGCTCGCCAACCCCGCCCACTACTTCATCCTCGCCGGCCTCTTCGGCATCTTCAGCGCCGGCTTCTTCGCGATGGTGCTGCCGACGGAGAAGCCGAGCTCCGTCGCCATCCGCATCGGCCGCGACTGGTGGGCGCCGCTCGGCGGCGTCCTGATCTGCGCCTGCGGCGCCTTCTCGCTGATCGGCTTCCCGCTCGACGACATCTGGCACCGCCTCTTCGGCCAGGACGTGACCCTCTGGGGCCCGACCCACCTAATGCTGATCGGCGGCGCGGCGATGACCCTGGTCGGGATTGCCGTCCTCTCGGTCGAGGGGATCCGGGCGAACGCCTCGGGCGCTTCGTCGCTGCGCGAGCTCGCCCACACGCGGCTGGCCCGCGCGATCGCCCTCACCGGCGGGCTGATGCTCGGCCTCTCCACCTTCCAGGCCGAGTTCGACTTCGGCGTCCCCCAGTTCCAGCTGATCTTCCAGCCGATCCTGCTGATGCTGGCCGCCGGCGTCGGGCTGGTGCTTGCGCGCGTCTACGCCGGTCGCGGCGCCGCCCTCGGCGCCGCCGCCTTCTTCATCGTCCTGCGCGGCGGGCTGGCGATCCTGATCGGCCCCCTCCTCGGCCAGACGACCCCGCACTTCCCCCTCTACATCGCCGAGGCGCTGGTGGTCGAGGCGGTGGCCCTCTTCATCTCGACCAAACGGCCGGTTGCCTTCGGGCTCGCTGCCGGGGTCGGAATCGGCACGATCGGGCTCGCTGCCGAGTGGGGCTGGTCGCACTTGTGGATGCCGATTCCGTGGCCGGGGGCGGCGTTCCCGGAAGCCGCCCTGCTCGGCTTTGCGGCGGCGATTGCCGGCTCGATGCTCGGCGCCTGGATCGGCGCCCATCTCTCCCCCGACCCGCTCGAGCGCTCGCCGCTGCTGCGCCGCGCCGCGATTTGCAGCGCTGCCGTTGTCGCCGCTCTGGTCGGCTACGGCCTCTTCACCCAGACGCAGCAGGGGGTCAGCGCGCAGGTTTCGCTTAAGACCGTGACCGGCGCTCCGAACCGCGAAGTCGAAGCGATGATCCGGACCAGCCCGCACGATGCGGCTGCGAACGCCGAGTGGTTCGACGTCACCGCCTGGCAGGGCGGCGGCCTCGTCGTCGATCCGCTGAAGCGGATCGGTAACGGCGTCTACCGGACCACCGAACCGATCCCCGTCTACGGCAACTGGAAGACGATGGTGCGTCTGCACGAGGGCAACTCGCTGACCGCGCTGCCGATCTACTTGCCGCGCGACGCGGCGATCCCGGTCGGCGAAGTGCCGGCGCCCTCGCACTTCACCCGCAGCTTCGGCAACGAGCACAAGCTGCTGCAGCGCGAGCAGAAAGGCGGCAGCCCGCTGCTGGTCGCCGTCGCCTACACGGCCGTTGCCTCGATCGCGCTCTCGCTGCTCATACTGCTCGCCTGGGGCCTGCACCGACTGGCGCTGGACGGGCGAACGGCGCCGCGGCGCCGGCGCCGTCCTGGCGTCATCGGCCTCGGCTTCCAGCAGGGCGGTAACAGGTGATCCTGCCGCTCGCCCACCACAACGCGATCGTCGCCCTGCCGGTCTTCGCGCCGGCAGTGGTGATCGTCCTCGTCCTCATCGTCCACCACCTGCGCGAGCGCCGCCACTGGGACGACGAGGACGAGGCTGCGTCCGAGAGTTAGCTCACCGAGTCCGTAAAAAGTCCTCTTGAGGAGGGTTTTTCACAGACTCGCGATGCAGGGCGGTCTCGATCGCCTCGGCGTAGGGGCCGTGGAGGGTTGCCCGTGGCGTTGGTATCTCGACGCCGTAGGCCTGCCGCATCGCCTGGGCGAGCGTCCGCTTGAAGGTCGGGCCGTGCCAGGCATGCGCTTCGGCGGCGCGGCCGACGTGGAGGTGGACCAGCTCGTGCAGCAGGGTCTCCAGCACATCGCCGGGGCGGATGCCGGGATAGACGGTGACCGAGAGCCGGAACTGACTGGGGACCGCGAAGCCGAGCCGGTTGGGATGGCGGCTCGCGCGCCTGACCTTCAGCTGGGGTGAGGTATCCGCGAGCGGGCCGGCGGCGAAGACGGGTAGACCGCGCAGGCGCTCCATCTCCTCGTCGAGGGCGATTCCGGCGACCGCGTAATAGGAGCGCGGACGTGGTCTCGATGCCGGCGCAACGGAGGGTGCGCGCCGTCGTCGCCTCAGACCTGGCAACGCGGGCACCAGTAGGTGGTTCGGTTGGCGTCGCCTTGGCCGCGTGAGGAGATGCGGCCGCGACAGCGCGGGCAGGCGCCCTGGCGACGGCGGTAGACCTTGTGGGGATGACGGCCGCTCTTCACTGCCTCCAGCATCAGGCCGCGGGCGGCGGCAAGGACACTCCGCAGCTCCTCTTCGGAGAGGTCGCCGATTGGCCGCCAAGGATCGATGCGGGCGGCGAAGCAGGCCTCGCTCTTGAAGATGTTGCCGATACCCGCCACCAGGTGCTGGTCGAGCAGGGCGTCACCCAGGGTGCGGGTGGGGTTGGCGCGCATCGCCACGACGACCGCATCCTCGTCGAACTCGTCGGCGAGGATGTCGGGACCAAGGCGAGTTAGTTGGGGGTCGCGCCGCAGCCGGCTAGTCGGCATCACCTGCAGGGTCGGGCCGCCGAACTGGACCGCGTCCCAGCCGCCGCCGGAGAGGACGGCCCAGGCAGACGAGCGAGGGCGGCGCCACCTGGCTCCGTGGCGATAGAGGTGCCAGCCGCCGCTCATTCCCAGGTGGCTGTGCAGCGAGAGCTCGCCGAAGTCGAGCAGGAAGTGCTTGCCACGGGCTTCGACGCCGTCGAGCCGCCGGCCGTCGAGCCGGTCGATCCCGGCCGCCTTGCCGCGCGGGTTCGGCGCACTCGCGGCCACCGTCTCCCCGACCAACGTCTGCTCGAACCGCCGCGCCAGCCGCAGGATCGTGTCGCCCTCTGCCACTCCCCCATCATGCAGATTCGCCCTGGCGGGTAGGTTGAGGCGATGCGGCGAGGCGCGAAAATGGACCCGAAGGCGCGACAGCTGGCGCTGGCGATCGGCGCCGGACGGATGGCGATGGGCCTCGGCATCCTCTTCGCCACGCGCCCGGCGCTACGAGGGATGGGCTTCGGCACGACCGACGCTTCCGGAGAGGCCCTGGCCAAGCTCGGCGGCGGCCGCGACCTCGCCCTGGGGGCGATGACTCTCGCCGCTCGCGACGATCGCCAGGCACTGCGGACGGCGATCCTGGTCTCAGGCGCCTGCGACGCCGCCGACGCGCTCGCCCTCGGCCTCTCCGCCCGCCGCCCGGAAACCCGTCAAGCGGGAATCGGCGGCGTGATCGCAGGCAGCGGCGCCGCCGCTGCCTGCGTCTGGGTCTGGCGCCGCCTCGCCTAAGCGACGACGGCCGGCTCGGCCTGGAACTCGTGCGACTCGATCACCCGGTCGATCAGCCCGTACTCGACCGCGTCGGGGGGCTGGAAGAACTTGTCGCGTTCCATGTCGGTG
>Ga0207656_10000143_pt1 | contig 26799 bp, 8 predicted proteins | sample KBSCornC12_FD_184297 | JGI IMG/M metagenome (GOLD analysis project Ga0207656, IMG submission 184297) | Corn rhizosphere microbial communities from Kellogg Biological Station, Michigan, USA - KBS Corn C1-2 (SPAdes) (version 2) | ecosystem: Host-associated > Plants > Roots > Rhizosphere > Soil ...
GCCTATATCAGCGTGCTGCCCGGCCCGACCTGGGTCAACGGCAACACCGCCAGCGCCGAAGTACTCAGTGCGGTGGTGCCTCAGCTCAGCCTGTCCCAGGCCCATGGATTGGTGGCTGAGCGTGACAGCGGGCAGTGGTTTATCAACCGGGGTGATTTCGTCAACCGCCTGCACCTGCCGCAAGTGGCGGTGGATTCGGTGCAGGTGGGCATCACCAGCGAGTGGTTCCGCGTGCGGGGCCAGGCGCGGCGCGAGCAGCGGCGGGTCAGCCTCGACGCCTTGTTGCACCGCCCCGAAGACCGGCAGCCCCGGGTGATCTGGGCGCGGGTGGGCGTATGAAACGCTTGCGCATTGGCCTGCCGCCGCTGGATCAATTGAGTGCGCAGAGCCAGGTCCGGTTTGCCTGGGTGGAGCGTGGCGTGGTCATTGAAGAGGGCGACGCCAGCCTGGCGCAGTTGGGCCAGTCACGCCAGGCAGCGGACTGTTTCCTGCATCCGCGGGACAGCCTGCTGACCAGCCTGGAACTGCCGCCATTGCCGGCGGCGAAGACCGCCGCCGCCGTGGCCTGTGCCGCACAAGCGTTGATCCTCGGCCCGGTTGAACAGATGCAGGTGGCCCACGGCCCGCGTGAAAGCGATGGCCGCGTGCAGGTGGCCTGGGTGCCCAAGGCCGGGCTGGAGCGGTTGGCGCAGTTGCCGCTCAAGCTGCGCGGCCTGTACCCGGCACCCTATGCGTTGCCGGTGGGCGCCGCTGCGTTGGATGACGGCTACCTGCTGACCCGTGACAGCCTGCAACAAGGCACGGTGCACCCGTTGGGTTTGCAGGCGCTGGACCTGCCATTGGTGGCAGCGGCGCAGCGTTGGAGTGGGCCGCTGCCCATGTGGGGGTTGCACGGTCGCCTCACACAGCCCTCGACCGGCGGGTGGGGCAGGGCATTGGCCTGTGTGGTGCTGGCCACGGCCATCTGGACCCTGGGCCTCAACCTGTACGCCGCGCGCCAGGTGGAGCAAGGCCAGCGACTCAAGGCGCTGATGAGCCAGCAGGTGCGCCAGGCGTTTCCGGCGTTGCCGGTGGTGCTCAACCCCTTGCAACAGGCCCGCCAGCAATTGGCCGCACGCCAGACCGGCGCGGCAGCCGACCCGGGCCAACGCTTCCCCGGCCTGCTGCAATTGGTGGGCAGCAACCTGCCGTTCATGGTCGGCAGTGTCGACAACCTGACGTTTGAACAGGGGCGCTTGCGTGTCGAGCTGCTCGCCGACAGTCGTCACCCGACCGCCGAAGGTGAATGGCAGGCGGCGTTGGCCCAGGCCGGTTTCACCGCCAGCCGCGAGGGCCAGGCCTGGACCATTGCTCCCGCGCAAGCCGCAGAAAAAGCCGGAGCCGGCGATGAATAAAGTCCAGCGACTGCGCAGCCAGGCCCGGGTGTTCTGGAGCGGCCTGGCCCTGCGCGAAAAACGCATGCTCGGCGGCGCCGGCCTGGTCCTGGCCAGCCTGTTGACCTGGCTGGTGCTGGTGCAGCCCGCGTTGAAAAAGATCGATTATTGGCAGGCCGAAACCCCCAAGCTGCGCGCCCAGGCCGAGGCCTTGCAGGTGTTGTTGCAGGACGTCGCCGCGCCCAGGCCGGGCGACGAAGCCGCGTTGCGCCAGGCCCTGGACAGTGCCGGCCTGCAAGGGCATTACCAGTTGCAGGCGCTCGAGCCCGCGGGGTGGCGCCTGACCTTCGACAACGCCCCGGCCGATGCGGTGGTGGGCTGGCTGCTGGGCAATGCCCGTTCGTTTTCCCTGGAGGTGTCCGAGGCGCGTTTACAGCGCGTGCTCGATACCGTCGACAACTCGGCCGGCACTGTGTCCGGGACCGTTCGCATGGATCAGGCGCTTGGCGCTAAGGAAGCTTCATGAAGTGGTCAGTCCCCCCTTTCCGTATGGTCGCGCCGTTGCTGGTGCTGGCCCTGAGTGCGTGCAGCAACCAGGACGCGTCCAAGCCGCTGCTGGTGGACAGCGAACTCGGCCAGCCCCTGGCGGACACCCGTCGCAGTGGCGAGACCGTTCTCGACCGCCAGAGCCAACCCGCCCCCAAAGCGCCGGTACAGCACCGCGTCACCAACAGTGCTCGCGGCCATGCCCCGGCAACCGTCAAGGCCCGCAACCCGCTGGGTGACCAACCGGTGCAGCTCAACTTTGTCGACGCCGACATCCAGGCCGTGGTGCGCGCACTCTCCCGCGCCACCGGCCAACAATTCCTGGTCGACCCGCGTGTGAAGGGCAACCTCACCCTGGTCAGCGAAGGCCAGGTGCCGGCGCATCAGGCCTACGACATGCTGTTGGCGGCGCTGCGCATGCAGGGCTTCAGCGTGGTCGATGTGGGCGGCGTCGCCCAGGTGGTGCCCGAGGCCGATGCCAAGCTGCTCGGCGGGCCGATCTACAGCGCCGGCAGCAGTGGCATGCAGACCCGCACCTTCCGTCTGCAATACGAAAACGCCGTCAACCTGATCCCGGTGCTGCGCCCCATCGTGTCGCCGAACAACCCGATCAATGCCTACCCCGGCAACAACAGCATCGTGATCACCGACTACGCGGAAAACCTGGCGCGGGTGGCGCAGATCATCAACGGTATCGACACCCCCAGTGCCATCGACACCGACGTGGTGATGGTGCAGAACGGCATCGCCGTGGACATCGCCGCCATGGTCTCCGAGCTGCTGGACACCCAGGGCGCCGACCAGACCCAGAAGATCAACGTGATCGGCGACCCGCGCTCCAACTCGATCATCATCCGCTCCGGCAGCCCGGAGCGGACGGAACTGGCGCGCAACCTCATCTATAAACTCGACAACGCCCAGAGCAACCCCAGCAATATGCACGTGGTGTACCTGCGCAACGCCCAGGCGGGCAAGTTGGCCCAGTCACTGCGCGGCTTGCTCACCGGCGAGAGCGATTCCGGCGTGAGCGACGATGCCCGTGGCAAGCTCAGCGCCATGGGCGGCAATGGCAAGAACACCGCCCAAGGCGCGAGCAATGCGCAAAACAGCAGCGGCACGCCCACCGGCAGCGGCGTGCAGTCGGGTTATGGCCAGGCCACAGGCTCGACCACCGGCACCAACGGCACCCCCAAGGACCAGGACACCGCGTTCAGTGCCGGCGGCGTGACGATCCAGGCCGACGCCACCACCAACACCCTGCTGATCTCCGCGCCGGACCCGTTGTACCGCAACCTGCGCGAAGTCATCGACATGCTCGACCAGCGCCGTGCCCAGGTGGTGATCGAAAGCCTGATCGTGGAAGTCGGCGAGGACGATGCCACCGAGTTTGGCGTGCAGTGGCAGGCCGGCAACCTGGGGGGCAAGGGCGGGTTTGGTGGCGTGAACCTCGGCGGTAGCGGCGTGAATGGTAAGCCCAATAGCCCCACCAGTATTGATGTGCTGCCCAAGGGGCTGAATGTGGGGGTGGTCAACGGCACGGTTGATATTCCCGGCATCGGCAAGGTGCTCGACCTCAAGGTGTTGGCCCGTGCGCTGAAGAGCAAGGGCGGCACCAACATATTGTCCACGCCCAACCTGCTGACCCTGGATAACGAAGCGGCGAGTATTTTCGTGGGCCAGACCATTCCGTTTGTCACCGGCAGTTATGTGACCGGCGGCGGGGGCACCAGCAATAACCCGTTCCAGACCGTGCAGCGTGAAGAGGTGGGGCTCAAGTTGAACGTGCGGCCGCAGATTTCCGAAGGCGGCACCGTGAAGCTGGATATCTATCAGGAGGTCAGCACCGTGGATGCGCGGGCGTCGGTGGAGGCGGGTACGGTGACCAACAAGCGGGCGATCGATACCAGTATTTTGCTGGATGACGGGCAGATCATGGTGCTCGGCGGGTTGCTGCAGGATGGGTATAGCCAGAGCAATGACGCGGTGCCGTGGTTGTCGGATATTCCGGGGTTGGGGGCGTTGTTTCGCAATGAGAAGCGCAGTGTGAACAAGACCAACCTGATGGTGTTCTTGCGGCCGTACATTATTCGGGACAGTGGGGCGGGGCGCAGTATTACGTTGAATCGGTATGAGTTTATGCGCAGGGCGCAAGGGGGGTTGCAGCCGGAGCACAGTTGGGCGATGCCGGATGTGCAGGCGCCGCAGTTGCCTTCTGTGGACAAGGCGATTCCTGGGGGCCGGCCTTGAACGTTTTGACCGTGTACATATCCATTCCTTCGGTAACGGCGGCTTATGGTTCCGCTCTTACAGCGGGTCACTTTTGGAAGGACCCAAAAGTAACCAAAAGGTCCTCGCCCCACCACTCGGCACCTCGCCCAGGCTCGGTGTGCCGTAACGAAGGCTTGAATCCGTGGGCCGCCGCAATGGGCCATCCATGGCCCAGTGCGGCTAACCCGGCGTCCTGCCGGGTTACCCACGGATTCAAGCCTGCGTTCGGCCAGCGTGGTTTTACGGGGCGCCGAAGATCAAGAGCAAGAGCGACTCGCTGCGCATCGTGGATACGTTTTTTGTTCTGTGTCGCCGCCTTACTGTGGCGAGCGGGCTTGCCCCGCGTTGGGCTGCGAAGCAGCCCTAATACCAGTGAGCGCGCCGTGTGCATTCTGGTTTCCCACGTCATCGTTAACAACCATCGCGGGCAAGCCCGGCTCAGGGGGAACGCGCACGCCTCAACGATCCGGTCGGCTACCAGGCCGCCGCGCTTTGCTTTTGATTTTGATCTTAGGCGCCCCGTCAAACACGCTGGCCGGAATTCGGCAGGGATTTGGGGGGTAAACCGGCAGGGATGCCGGTTTAGCCGCCCCGCGCCATGGATGGCGCGTGGCGGCGGCCCCCCAAATCATTGTCGAATTACGGGCACACCGAGCCTGAGCGAGGTGCCGAGTGTTGGGGCAAGAGCGTTTTGCTTACTTTTGCGCTCTTCAAAAGTGAGCCGCCGTAAGGGCGGAACCATAAGCCGCCGTTACCCAAATAACGGATATGTACACCCACCCAAAGGGCAACCCCAATGAGCCTATTGCCCTACGCCTGGGCCAAATCCCAACGCATCCTCCTGCGCCCCACCGAAGCAGGCCACCTGCTGACGGTCTGCCCCTCAACCCCCGGCTGGTCCATCAGCGAAGTCCACCGCCAATTCGGCCCGGCCCACCTCGAACAGGTCCGCGACGATGAACTCGACGGCCTGCTCACTGCTGCCTACGCTGACACCGGCAGCGCCGCCGCCGTGGTGGGCGCCGCCGAAAACGAAGTCGACCTCGACCGCCTGATGCAAGACATGCCCGAAGTCACTGACCTGCTGGACACCCAGGACGGCGCCCCGGTGATCCGCATGATCAACGCCTTGCTGACCCAGGCCGCCCGCGACGAAGCCAGCGACATCCATATCGAACCCTACGAAACCCATTCCGTGGTGCGCTACCGTGTCGACGGCACCCTGCGTGACGTGGTCTCGCCACGCAAGGCATTGCATGGCGCGCTGGTCTCGCGGATCAAGATCATGGCCCAACTCGATATCGCCGAAAAACGCCTGCCCCAGGACGGCCGTATCGCCCTGCGCGTGGCCGGGCGGCCCATCGATATTCGCGTGTCCACGGTGCCCACCGGCCATGGCGAAAGGGTGGTCATGCGCCTGCTGGACAAACAAGCCGGGCGCCTGCAGCTGGAAACCCTGGGCATGGAGCCGCAGCTGCTGGCACGCCTGGATACGCTGATCCGCCAGCCCCACGGCATCGTGCTGGTCACCGGACCCACCGGCAGTGGCAAGACCACCAGCCTGTACGCCGCCCTGGCGCGGCTGGATGCGAGCACCAGCAATATCCTCACCGTGGAGGACCCGGTGGAATACGACCTGCCGGGTATCAGCCAGATCCAGGTCAACGCCAAGATCGACATGACCTTCGGCCTGGCCCTGCGTGCGATCCTGCGCCAGGACCCGGACATCATCATGATCGGCGAAATCCGTGACCTGGAGACCGCACAAATCGCCGTGCAGGCTTCGCTCACCGGTCACCTGGTGCTGGCGACCCTGCACACCAACGATGCGGTGGCGGCGGTCAACCGCCTGATCGATATGGGGGTGGAGCCGTTCCTGCTGGCGTCGTCCCTGTTGGGGGTGTTGGCCCAGCGCCTGGTACGGCGCCTGTGCCCGCACTGCAAGCAGGAAGACCCCGCCGCGCCCGGCACCTGGCGCCCGGTCGGCTGCGCGCAGTGCAACCAGGTCGGCTACAGCGGACGTACCGGGATCCATGAGTTGTTCTGTGTCGACGATGCGGTACGCAGCCTGATTCATGAGGGCGCCAACGAGCAGGACCTGCGCCTGGCTGCGCGCCGCGCCGGGATGTTGAGCATGCGTGAAGACGGTGAACGCTGGGTGCGCAGCGGTGCCACCGCCCCCGAAGAAATCCTGCGTGTGACACGGGACGCCTGATGAATCGCTATCGCTATGAAGCCGCCGATAGCAGCGGCAAAGTCGAGGCCGGGCATGTGGAGGCCGACAGCCAGAGCGCAGCCTTTGCCAACCTGCGCAGTCGCGGTTTGACCGCGTTGCTGGTGCAGATCGAAGGCAATCAGCAGGCCGCGACGGGCAGCAGCCTGTTCAGCGCCAAACTGTCGGACAACGACCTGGCCTGGGCCACGCGGCAACTGGCGAGCCTGCTGGGCGCGAGCCTGCCGTTGGAAGCTGCGCTGAGTGCCACGGTGGAGCAGGCCGAGAAAAAGCATATCGCCCAGACCCTGGCCGCCGTGCGCGCCGATGTGCGGGGCGGCATGCGCCTGGCGGATGCGTTGGCGGCGCGACCTCGGGATTTTCCGTCGATCTACCGTGCGCTGATTGCGGCGGGGGAGGAGTCCGGTGACCTGGCCCAGGTGATGGAGCGTTTGGCCGACTACATCGAGGAGCGCAACAACCTGCGTGGCAAGATTCTCACCGCGTTTATCTACCCCGGTGTGGTGGGGCTGGTGTCCATCGGCATTGTGATTTTCTTGCTGAGCTACGTGGTGCCCCAGGTGGTCAGTGCGTTCTCCCAGGCCCGCCAGGACCTGCCGGGGCTGACCCTGGCGATGCTCAACGCAAGTGACTTCATCCGCGCCTGGGGCTGGCTGTGTCTTGCCGGGATCGTCGGCGGTTTCTGGAGCTGGCGCCTGTACCTGCGCAATTCCGTGGCGCGCTTGAATTGGCACAGTCGCGTACTGCGTTTGCCGCTGATCGGGCGCTTCGTGCTGGGCCTGAACACGGCACGATTCGCCTCGACCCTGGCGATTCTCGGCGGTGCCGGGGTGCCGTTGCTGCGTGCTCTGGAGGCCGCGCGGCAAACCTTGTCCAACGACCGGCTCGACCAGTGCGTCAGCGATGCCACCGCCAAGGTGCGCGAGGGCGTCAACCTGGCCCCGGCGCTGGCGGTGGAAAAGGTCTTCCCGCCGGTGCTGATCCACCTGATCGCCAGCGGCGAGAAAACCGGCTCCCTGCCACCGATGCTGGAGCGCGCGGCGCAGACACTGTCGCGGGATATCGAACGGCGTGCCATGGGCATGACCGCCTTGCTGGAGCCGCTGATGATCGTGGTGATGGGGGCCGTGGTGCTGGTGATCGTCATGGCGGTGTTGTTGCCGATCATCGAGATCAACCAACTGGTCACCTGACCGCACCTGCTCCCGTCCAACCTCGGGTTCCTCGTTCCGTCACATTCCGACAGCTCATGTCGCCTCCAGCCATACGCGCTGAAACCTGACTGTCACCTGCGCCCAAAGCGCTCGGAATCATGACCGGAACACCCGAGAATCTTTTTAAAAATCAAGGTGTTCCTCCCGAGGTTTTTTCCTACAAACGTCATCGGAAACTGCGAATTTCTGTCCCATGGTTTTAACCCCTGGCCACCCCCCTGAACACGGCTCGGGACCGAAGCCATGGCGTCATGCAAGAGCCCTCTACCCCAAACGTACAAACACGACGAAAGGAGATTCTTCATGTTTAAGCGCAACGTTCTCGCGGTATCCATGACCCTCGCTGCACTGTGCTCGGCCCAGGCTGCAATGGCTGACATCAACGGCGGCGGCGCAACCCTGCCACAAGCGCTGTACCAGACGTCTGGCGTGTTGACCGCAGGTTTTGCCCCGTACATCGGTGTGGGCAGCGGCAATGGCAAGGCAGCTTTCCTGACCAACGACTACACCAAGTTGAAGGCTGGCGTTTCCAACCTGAACGTGCACTGGGCGGGCAGCGATTCCAAGCTGAGCGCTACTGAACTGTCGACGTATGCGTCGGCCAAGCAACCTGCTTGGGGCAAGCTGATCCAAGTGCCATCGGTGGGTACTTCGGTTGCCATCCCGTTCAACAAAAGCGGGACTGCGGCCGTTGACTTGAGCATCAACGAGCTGTGCGGTGTGTTCTCCGGCCGTATCGCCGACTGGAGCGGTATCACAGGTTCGGGTCGCAGTGGCGCCATCAAAGTGGTTTACCGCAGCGAAAGCAGTGGCACCACCGAACTGTTCACGCGCTTCCTGAATGCCAAGTGCGCTGAAACCGGCACCTTCAATGTCACCACCACCTTCGGCACCAGCTACACCGGTGGTTTGCCTGCCGGCGCGGTTTCCGCAACTGGCAGCCAAGGCGTGATGACCACCCTGGCCGGTACCGACGGCGGTATCACCTACATGAGCCCTGACTTCGCCGCCCCGACCCTGGCCGGTCTGGATGACGCAACTAAAGTCGCTCGCGTGGGCAAGGACGTGGTCAACGGTGTGGCGGTCCAGGGTGTATCGCCGAAAGCGAGCAACGTATCCGCTGCCATCAATGCCGTGCCGTTGCCTGCTGTCGCTGACCGTGGCAACCCTGACGCTTGGGTGCCCGTGTTCGGCAAAGCCAACACCGCGGGTGTGGTGCCTTACCCAACGTCGGGCTACCCGATCCTGGGCTTCACCAACGTGATCTTCAGCCAGTGCTACGCCGATGCCACCCAGACCACCCAAGTGCGTGACTTCTTCACCAAGCACTACGGTTCGTCTGCCAACAACGACGCAGCGATCGAAGCCAACGCGTTCGTGCCACTGCCAAACAACTGGAAAATCGCTATTCGCGGCAGCTTCCTGACCGCCACCAATGCCCTGAGCATCGGCAACACCAACGTCTGCAACGGCATCGGTCGTCCGCTGTAACCCACGCTTTCAAAGACCCGCAACACCTGATCAGCAACGGCCTGCGCCGTTGCTGATTTTTGCGTTTGTGCTGTTCACCGCCGCGCCGACTGCGTCATGTGAACTTTGCATGACAGAAGTTCAGTCGTGTCCCTCGCCAACCGCCTAATCCTCATACGTGAGCCTGTCCTGCTCCCTGCGTAATAACAAAGAAGGAAGATTCCCGATGGTTCGCTGCAAATCGCCGGTCAACCTGAAAGCCCCCGAGACCGTCCTGCGTCTCAAGCCTTTGGCCCATGTCATTGCCTTATTGATGGTGGCGGGTAACGCCCAGGCAGCCACGGCGTTCAGTTCCGGCTGGTTTGCCGACAAGGGCGCGTCCCAGGCGGCCACGGCAGCGCGTACCGGTGCCGGCCAGGTGCCGGGGATTCCTTCATTGAACCAGCAGGCGCGGGTCAAGCAGCAGTTGGCGCGCTCCATCAGTACCTTGAACACCAGTGTCGCGGCCATTGCGGCCCAGCAGGCCGCGCAAGCGGCAGGGCGACAGGCGGCGTTCGGTCAGGTCTCGGCGATTCCCGATGGCCTGGGCAAGGGCGGCCTGCAGGTCGACAACAGCCTGACCCAGGGTTGGACCCACGCCAAGAACCCGACCCAGAGCCAGTCCGGCGGCAAGACCACGGTGACCATCGAGCAGACCGCCGACAAGGCGATCCTCAACTGGGAGACGTTCAACGTCGGGCGCAACACCACCGTGGACTTCCAGCAGCAGGCCAGTTGGGCGGTGCTCAACCGCGTCAACGATCCCAATGCGCGCCCCAGTGAGATCCAGGGCCAGATCAACGGCGCCGGTACGGTGATGATCATGAACCGCAACGGCGTGGTGTTCGGCGGCACCAGCCAGGTCAACGTGCGCAACCTGGTGGCGGCCGCCGCGAACATCACCGACGAGCAGTTCACCCAACGCGGCCTCTACGTCGATGCCAACGGCACCCAGCCGACCTTCACCGATGCGGCGGGCAAGGTCCAGGTGCAGCGCGGTGCGTTGATCCAGACCCACAATCCGGCCACCTCCACCGACGCCGGCGGCTATGCCTTGCTGCTCGGTACCGAAGTGGAAAACGCCGGCACCGTTATCACCGCCAAGGGCCAGACCACCCTGGCCGCCGGCGACAGTTTCTACATCCGCAAGGGGGTCGGCACCACGGGCAACGACCGCTCCACCACGCGTGGCAATGAGGTGGCGACCAGCCTCAACCCTGGCAGCAGCGCAGGCAAAGTCACCAACAGCGGCCTGATCATGGCCTCCACCGGCGATATCACCCTCACCGGCCACCAGGTGCAGCAAAACGGCGTGGCGCTGGCCAGCACCTCGGTGGACACTCGCGGCACGATTCATCTGCTCAACGCTGCCAGCGACAGCACCGGTAGCGTGACCCTGGGCGAGGGCAGCACCACCGCGATCTTGCTGGACGCCAGTGACAGCACCGCCCTCAACAGCCAGAAAGACAACGGGCTGGTCAAACTCGACGGAACACCCGCCAACCTGATCACCGGCCGGTTCAACCACCTCAGCGCCGTGGCTGACCGTACCGACCAATCACGCGTCGAGATCGTCAGCGGTGGCTCCGTGGACTTCCAGAAGGGTTCGATCACCCTGGCCACCGGCGGCCAGGTGGCGGTCAGCGCTACCGGGCGCAGCCTGGTGCGCGATGGCGCGATGATCGACGTCTCAGGCGCGGTCGGCGTCAAGGTGTCGATGGCATCCAACACGATCAAGATCAACGTGCAGGGTAACGAGCAGCGTGATGCTCCGGTGAACCGTGACGGCGGGCAACTGATCAACAACGATGTGTGGGTCGACCTGCGCGAGCTGGTGTTTGTACCGGCAGGCACCAACGGTTACGCGACGGATCGCTGGTACACCGCCGGCGGCTTGCTGGAAGTGGGCGGTTACCTCGGTACTCAAGGACATTCGGTCGGCGAATGGATGGCCCAGGGCGGCACGGTGACCTTTACCGGCAAGGATGTGGTCACTCAGACGGGCGCGCAGATCAACCTGTCCGGCGGCACCGTGGACGTGCAGGCCGGTTACATCCAGCAGACCTGGCTCAAGGGGCCCAATGGCCGCTTGTATGAATTGTCCAGGGCGCCCGGCGACATCCTCTATTCGGGGTTCTACAAGGGCTATGAAGACACCAGCGCGCGCTGGGGCCAGACCGAGTATTACTACAACCCGCTGATCGCGCCGCAACGCCGCTACGAGGCCGGCTACACCGTAGGCCGCGACGCCGGCAAACTGGTGGTCGGCACCACCAGTGCGGTGTTGGAAGGTCAGTTGATCAGTGATGTGTTCCAGGGCGATCGGCAGACCCAGGCGCCCAACATCAACCTCGATGGCTACCAGCAATCCAAGAAGGCCATGGCCCAGCGGGCGCAGTTGATCATCGGCCAGTACATTCCGATCTACAACAAGACCACCGGCACGCTGCGCTATGCCCTGAGCGGCACCACCGACCAGGTGCTGATCGATGGCAATACCCGGAAAATCGCCGATGGCCTGGACCTCACCACGGCGCTGCCAGCGGATCGCCAGGGCCAGATGGTGCTCGACAGCGACCCGCTCAACGGTTACCAACTGGGCGCGATCAAGGTGGGCGCCAAGCAGCAGATCACGGTGAATGGTGCGCTCAAGGTGGCAGACGGCGGCGACATCACCTTGTTCGGGCCGGGGGTCGGTATCAACGCCAATCTCACCGCCCGGGGGGGCAGTATCAACGCGGGCAACATCCTCACTCAGGTCAACCTCAACGCGGGCAACACCGTCGGCGATGTGATCCTCGCGGGCAGCGGACGGGTCGATGTGGCGACAGGCGTCAAGCTGGACGCCGCCGGGCGCTGGAACAACCTGGCGCTGGACCCGAGCCTTGGTGAAGGCGTGGCCTATGTGAACGGCGGCAAGGTGTCGCTGCGCAGCACCGGCAACCTGAACCTGGCGTCAGGCAGCGTGGTGGAGGCGTCTTCCGGCGCCACGCTCGGCGTGGATGGCAAGCTCATCGGCGGCAAGGGCGGTGACGTGACCTTGGGGGCACTGGGCAGCCTGGGGCTGGAGGGCGAGATTCGCGGTTATGGTGTCAATGGCGGCGGCACCCTGGCGTTGCAGGCCCGCAAGGTACAGATCGGCAACAGCACCGGGGCGCCTGACGTCGGCACCGTGCAACTGGCGCAAGACTTCTTCAACAAGGGCTTCTCGGCCTATGACATCACCGGCAACGAGGGCCTGCTGGTCACTGACGGCACCCAGGTGGATGTCACCACGCCGGTGTATCGCCTTGGCGAGCAGACGTCCGCTGCGCCAACGGGAGGCGACCCTGCCACGGTATTGGAGCGCTGGACCCCTGCGCTGTATCAGCAAGACGCTGCCAAAGGCGTGCTGACCCAGCGCCGTGGCGCCAGCCTGAGCCTGACTGCCGGTCGGCAGGAATCCACGGCGGCCGAACTGGCTACCACGGCCCTGACAGTGGGCCGGGGCGCGGTGATCAACGTCGACCCGGGCCAGAGCATCAACCTGCGCAGCGTCGGCCAGTTGACGGTCAACGGCACGCTCAATGCCTGGGGCGGCAGCGTCAATCTGGGAGGCCTGACCGCTGTCGGTTCCGAGGTGGCCAATGCCGCCGGGCATAACCGCTCGATCTGGGTCGGCGACCACGCGGTGATCGATGTGGCAGCCCGTGCGATCAGTGCCGCGGACAATCGCGGGCGCCTCTACGGCCAGGTCGGCCAGGGTGGCAGGATCAGCCTCGGCGGCGAAATTGACCTGGCCACCGGCATTGCCAAGGCCAGCGACCTGTTTGTGGTGGTGCGCGACGGCGCGCGCCTGGACGCTTCCGGTGCCCAGGCGATGCTCGACATTCCGGGCCAGGGCCGGGTGCAGGTGGCCAGCAATGGCGGCAGCATCAGCGTTGCGTCCAACAATGGCCTGTATCTGGATGGCAGCTTGGTCGCCCGGGCCGGCGGTGCCGCGGCGGCGGGCGGCAGTTTATCGCTGGCACTGGAAACGCCTTACTACCTCAAGGCGGCGGTCACCGACCCGATGCTCAAGGTGCGTGAACTGGTGCTCAGCCAGTCCCATCAAGCCAGCCCCCTCCCGGACACCCTCGAGTACGGCCATGGCCGCCTCGGTGTGGACCAGGTCACCACCGGCGGCTTTGATAACCTGGCCTTGCTCAGCAACGGCGTGTTGAGCTTCGACGGTGATGTGTCGCTGAACATGGGGCAAAGCCTGCGCCTGTACAGTGGCGCCATGGGCCTTGCCGAAAACGCCGCCGCCAACGCTCGCATCAACCTGTCTGCGCCTTATCTGCTGCTGGCCGGCATCCTTGCGCCGCTGGACCCCAGCAAGGACCAGTACCTGCATCCGGTGCTGGCGTCCAACCTGTCGCAACGTGCCAGCCAGGCGCTGTTCCAGGCCAGTGGCAATCTGATCGACGTGCGCGGCAATGTGCTGTTCGGCAACCAGAGTGACCTGACGCTGAGCGATGCCAGCAAGCAGAGCATCGATCGCCGTGGCTTCGATGATGTGCAGTTGAGCAGCCAGGGTGACCTGCGCTTCCTGGCCGGTGCCGGGGCGGACGTGATCGCGCAGGGCATCAGTACTCAGTTGATGACCAAAGGCGATATGACGCTGCGCGCCGCGCAGTTGTACCCGGCGACGGACGTTGGCGCACGGGTGCTGGCCGGTTTTATCGATGCCTTCTCTGGCTTCAAGTACGACCCGACCCGTACCTTGACGATCGCGCGCACGGGGACTGCTGATGCCGCCATGCCGTACTCGGCGTTTGGCCGCCTGCAACTGGGCGGCCCGACGATCAAGCAGGGCGGGGTGGTGCGTGCGCCCCTGGGCCTGATCGAAATCGGCAACCTCGGGGCCAGCCGCGTCGAGCTGCTGCCCGGCAGCCTGACCTCGGTGAGTGGCAAGGGACTGGTGTTGCCCTACGGCGGCACGGTAGACGGCCAGGTCTACAAATACAACGGCAAGACTGTGACGTTCCTTGGGCAGGGGGCGTTGCCTAACGCGAACGGCAGCCTGAATGTCGGGATGGTCCTGGGTGGCGAATCGGTGGTGGTGCAGCCTGACGCTACCGTGGACCTTTCCGGTGGCGGCGAGCTGCTTGGGGCCGGGTTTATTTCCGGGCGCGGCGGATCTACCGATGCGCGCTACAACCCCCTGGTGCAATTCGGGGCAACCGGCGGTTTTGTGTTGCCGGGGCTGGGCACCAACCCGGTCTACGCGATTGTGCCGGGCGCGCAACCGGGCTATGCCCCGGTGGGGCCGGAGGGCGGGGCGACCGACCCGTTGATTGGCCAGCAAATCACGATCGGTGCCGGTGTGCCGGGGCTGACAGCGGGCACCTACACCTTGATGCCGTCCACTTATGCCCTGATGCCGGGGGCCTTCCGCCTGGAAATCAACGGCTTGGCGGGGCTCGGCAGCGAAGGCACGACCCAGTTGCTGCGCAACGGCTCATGGTCCACTGCGGGGCGCTTGTCCATCGCCAATACCGGCATCGGCAACAGTACGGCGAGCCAGGTGATCCTCACCGCCGCCGAGACCCTGCGCCGCTATTCCCAATACAACGAGACCCGTTATGCGCAATTCGCCGTGGCCGACGCGGCCCGCCTCGGGGTGCCGCGTGCGCTGTTGCCGGTGGATGCCAAGACCCTGCAACTGAACCTCAGCCCGGGGGCGGGTGCCAATGCCTTTTCGTTCAAGGGTATCGGTCGCTTCGAGGCCGCCGACGGCGGTTACGGTGGCACCGTGGCGTTGACCAATGGCAACAGGAGCACGGGCAAGGACATTGAGATCGTCGCGGCAGGCAAGGGCGCAACCCCGGGTTTCAGCGGCATCAGCGTCGAGGCCGAGAGCCTCAACGCGCTCGGCGCGGCGCGTCTGTTGATCGGTGGCCTGACCGTGGTGACCTACGGTCAGGGCGGCAACTACATCAACCTGGCCAACGGAGCCTTGAGCAACATCAACCTGCGCGAAGGCGCGAACCTGGCGGCGCCAGAAGTGTTGCTGGTGTCCTCTACCGGCAAGGTAACCGTCGAACAGGGGGCCTCGATCAACACCATCGGTCGCGGCAAGGCCAGTTATGACGCACGTGACGGCTTTGTGTACAACATGCCCAATATGCTGGCGGTGTCCAACGGCCTGCTCAACGTGGTCGCAGCAACGCCGATGGCAGGTGTGACCAGCGGCGGGATCGAGCTGGGGGCTTGCACTGGCACGCTGTGCAGCGGCCAGACTGCTTTGTATTCCGAAGGCACACTCGTTGCCTTGACCGACAGCACCCTGCAGATGGGGGCGGACGTGCGTTATGGCACCCGTCACCTGAACCTGGGCGTATCCAGCATCAACGTCGGCAGCCCCGAAGCCTTGGCCGCCGCCGCTGCCGGCAATCGCCTGCCGGCGGGCATGACCCTCACCCAGCAAGTCCTGGAGCGCCTGCTGCGGGGGGACACTCAATTTGGCGCGCCGGCCCTGGAAACCCTGCAACTGTCGGCACGCGACAGCTTCAACTTCTATGGCACCACGACCCTGGACACTTATGACTCGGCGACTGGCAAGTCGATGCTGAGCGCCCTGATGCTGTCCACGCCGGCTATTTATGGTGCGGGCGGCGCCAACGATGTAGCCACCATCCATACCGCCAACCTGATCTGGCAGGGGGCCGCGACACCGCCCGTGGCGGCAGTGACTGACGGTGCCGGCAGCGGCAGCGGGCGCCTGGATATCCATGCCGAGCGCATCGAGTTCGGCTATGGGGATTTTGCCCAGCCAAGCACCACCCAGTCCTTTGACCGCCTGGCCCTGGGCTTTGCCAACGTCAACCTGAACGCCAGCCAGCGCATCACCGCCAACCATAAGGGCAGCCTCTCGGTGTATCAGCGTCAGGGCGCCTATGACGCGATCAAGGGCTTTGCCTACAACGGCGGCAACCTGAATATCCTCACACCGTTGATGAGCGGTGAAGCCGGCTCAGTCAACCGGATCACAGCCGGTGGCGCGATTGATGTGCGCGCCTCGGCGGGGCCGGTGGGCGAAGCGAAGGGCATTGGCGGCGAGTTGTCCTTGCAGGGTGACAGCATCCGCCTGGCCAGCGCGGTGGTATTGCCCAGCGGCAAGCTCACCCTGGGCGCCCGTGGCGATGTGGTGTTGACTGATGCGGCCTTGATCGATGTGGCCGGCCGGGCCATTGCTTTCAACGACCTGACTAAATACAGCGCTGGCGGCGAGGTCCTGCTGGAAAGCCGTGCGGGCAACGTGCTGCAGGCGGTCGGTTCGACCATCGATCTGTCGGCGCAGCACAACCAGGCGGGTCGGCTGCGGGCGATGGCCGTAGAGGGCGCGGCGGGCACCGTCGACCTGGCGGGCAGGATCGTCGCTGGCAGCAGCGGCGACTACGATGCCGGCGGTACGCGGGTGCCTTACCTGGCGGGCGCGGTGGAGATCCAGGCCCAGCGGCTGGGCACAAGCGGCACATTGAATGAACAGTTCGCCGCCCTCAATCAACGCCTCAATCAAGGCCAGGTGTATGGCTCGCGCAGCTTTCAGCTCAAGCAAGGCGATCTGATCATCGGCAGCGATGTGAAGGCCAACAGCGTCAACGTTTCGCTAGACAATGGCAGCCTGCGCGTTACCGGCCTGGTAGACGCCAGCGGCGAGCGCGTCGGCAGCATCAACCTGGCCGCCAGGAACGGCCTGGTCCTGGACGGTACGGCGGTGCTCGATGCCCATGGCACGCAAGTGCGCGTGGACAGTTATGGCAAGGTCATCGACGCGCCGAACCGCGCCACCGTTGTGCTCGGCTCAGGCCAGGGCCAGTTGACCCTGGCCGATGGCGTGCGCATCGACCTGCGCCATGGCACGGGGGCAGGGGCCGGTAATGACGGACGCAGTCTCGGCACCCTGGAGCTCAACGCGCCCCGTCTGGGCGGCGATGACATTGCCATCGATGCCAGTGGGCGCCTGACCATCACCGGCGCACGCTCCATCGCGCTCAATGGCATGGTCACCTACGACGATGCCCCGACCAGGACCGATGCCACCCCGAACGGACGTCCGTACCAGGCGATCGACCAAGCCTACCTCGACGGCAAGCACGCACTGAGCACGGCGTTCATCAATGCTGCACTCGGCAATACCAACCTGCTGCAGAACAAACTGGCAGGCCTGAATAACGCCACCTACGGCGATGTTTTCCACCTGCGGCCTGGTGTGGAGATTATCAGCAAGACGCCCGACGGCGACCTGGTGGTACAGGGCGACCTGGATTTGTCCGGCTATCGCTACGCCAGCCTCAAGTCGACCCAACCTACCGAGGCCGGCAGCCTGACCCTGCGCGCCGGTGGCGACCTGAATATCTACGGCAGCATCAACGACGGCTTTGCGCCGCCGCCGCAAACCGATGATGACAATGGCTGGGTCCTGCGTGCAGGTATCGACTACACCGGCGGCACGGTGGTGGTGCCGGGCAGTGGTGTGACCCTGGCGGATGGCACCCTGTTCCCAGGCGGCGTGACGCTCAATTTCGATGTGCCGACGCAGCCGCTGTTCCTGCCTGCTGGCACGCGGTTGCCCGTCGCGGCAACGCTCAGCCAGTCCTTGGTGCTGCCTGCCGGGACGGTGTTGGCCGCCGCCGTGCGGGACGCATCGGGCAATGTGCTGTTCGCCGCGGGCACGCTGCTGGTTCAGAGCCAGACCCTCGCCGCCGGCAGCACGCTGGACGCCGGCACCTTGTTGGGCAGTGCGGCCAACGTCAACGGGCTGATCTGGCCCAAGGGAGTGCCCTTGGCCACCAGCCTCAAGCTGGCAGGCAGTAAAGTCTTGCCCCGTGGCGCGCTGTTGCCGTCGGGTACCGATGTCAAGTTGCCGGACGGTGCGGCGTCGGTACAGCTGCGTGTCGCCGATGCCGGGCGCCAGGGCAAGAACTGGGCGATTGCGCCGATGCTGGAGGAAGGCTCGCAAGCGTGGTCGATTCGGCTGGTGGCCGGCGCGGACACCGGCGCGGCGGACAGTCGCCTGCTGCAACCGCACCCGGTCACCGGCAACCTTCGGTTGGCCGACAGTCACTATGGGATGTACGGGCAGGGTGCGCTGGTCTGGACCGAGCAGGGCTCTTTGGATGTCTATGGCGACAACAGCTTGGTGGGCAAGCCCATCGATGTGAATGATGGCTACGCCTACCCCGGGATTTGTGACGATATGCCGGAATACTGCTCGTCCGAGGGCGATGCCTACACCTTGCTGGCGGGCGGCAGTACGCGTTTCAGTGTCATCCGCACCGGCGCTGCGGACTTGGATTTGCTGGCAGGCGGCAACCTGAGCATGGAGTCGTTGTACGGTGTCTACACCGCCGGCAGCTCCTCCACGGGCACCTCGGCTGGCGACCCGTATAACCTCAAGCGTGCCCTTGGCGGCAATGGCAAGGTCCTGGGTAACGTCGGCGGTAACGAAAAGTGGGTCAACGGTGGCCCCGACAGCCTGTACCGCGCCTGGTACCCGGACACGGGCGGCAATGTGCTGGTCAAAGTGGGGGGCGACCTGACAGGCAATATCACCAGCCCTGCGCAGAATGGCGTTGCGCGTCCTGTGCCTGTCGACCTGGGGCTGGATTCAGCCAATGTCGGCAATTGGCTGTGGCGACAGGGTAATAACCTGGAGGGCAGCCAGGCACAAGCGACCGCCTGGTGGATCAATTTCGGTTCTTACGTCGCTAACGTGCGTTCGGACCAGATGGTCGGTTTTACCGGGTTCGGCACCCTGGGTGGCGGCAACCTCACGGTTGATGTGGGGGGCAATGCGGGAATCATCAGTGCGCTGTCGTCAACCGCCCAGAATGTCAGCCCACGCAGCCAAGGCCTCGTTCTGGCGGTCGGCGGTACAGGGCGGGTCGCGGCCGATGGCAGTGTGCAACTGAGCGGTGGTGGCGACTTGAACCTGCGGGTGGGCGATGCGCTGAACCCCGCCAGTCAGGTCACCGTCGATCACCTCAATGGCTCGTTGGTGAACCTGCGCGGCCACGTACAGGTGACGGGCGGCAGCCTGGGCAGCCTGACCTTGCGTTACGGCAACCAGTCCAGGGACCAGAGCCCCAGCGAAGTGCGCGCCTACGACCCGCTGCGCTCCACCTCGGCCATGGCGGCCGGCGGCTTGAGCCTGCTGCCAGGGGATTCGACCTTCAGCCTGGCTACCCGGGGCGACCTGGTCCTCCAGGATGTCGCCGATCCAGGCCGCGTACCGCAGATGAATGCCTTGGCCTACGCAAAGGAAGGCGTCAACGGGGTAGGACAGAGCTGGTTCAGCCTGTGGACCGACCGTACGGCAGTCGATCTGTTCTCCTCCGGCGGTAACCTCACACCACTGACCCAGACGCTGGAAACCGATATGGCGGCGGTCTACCCCGCCACATTGCGTGCGGTCGCCGCCAGCGGCAGCCTGTACTACGGCCGTGCGTCGACGAGTAACCCGAATGTGCCGCAGCCATTGCAGGCGCTGGTGCTGGCACCGTCGGCCAACGGTCAACTGGAATTGCTGGCGGGCGATTCGATCTACGGCGGCGACTTGACCATCAGCCGTTCCAGCGCAAGTCCGCAAAGCCTGGCGACGATCCAGCGTCCGGCGTTCCTGGGCTTCATCAACAGCTTGCCGGTCGCAGGCAGCGGCAATCTTTCCAGTGATGGCAACATCGCACGCCTGGGGCTTCACCCGCTGTTCGCGTTTGGCCCTGACACCGCGAGCATGGCATGGGGCGGCGCCTTGGAACCGGCGCGTTTCTATGCGCTCAGCGGTGACCTGCTGGGGGTCAACAGTGGACGGGCGCTCAGTCTCTATGGGGCAAACGATCCACGCTTCGGTCAGACCTACTACGAAGGTGCAGGCCCGGTCTGGATGCTCGCCGGGCGCGATATCGTCAGCAGCGGCACCCGCTTGAATGGTGCCCTTGGCGGGGACGTGAGCACCGGTGAATACACGTTCATCGGTAACCTGTTCGTGCACACGGGGGCGACTGATATCTCCATTGCCAGCGCCGGGCGCGACATCCTCTACAGCAGTTTCAATGTCGCGGGCCCCGGGACCCTTGAGCTGACGGCCGGGCGCACTATCCAGATGGACGATCAGGTGGGCGTGAACAGTCTGGGCGCCGTGGCGGCCGGCGACAACCGAGCGGGTGCCAGCATCGTCCTGCAAGCCGGTGTCGGGCCCAAGGGGCCGGACTACCGTCGGTTTGTCGAGGCTTACTTGAACCCCGCCAACCTGGCGCTGCCGGGTGAGTCGATCCAGGGCAGCAAGGTCGCCAAGACCTACGAGAGGGAATTGCTCGCCTGGCTGGTCGAGCGCTTCGGGTTTACCGGAGACGCCGAACAGGCCCGCACTTACTACGCGGCGCTCCCCGCCGAGCAACAACGGGTGTTCGCCCGCGACGTGTACTTCGCCGAGCTCAAGGCCGCCGGCCGTGAGTACAACACCGCTGGCAGCGTGCGCCAGGGCAGCTATCTGCGTGGCCGCGCGGCGATTGCGGCGCTGTTCCCGGACAAGGACGTGGCCGGCAACCCGATCACCTACAAAGGCGACATCACGATGTTCGGTGGCGCGGGTGTGCACACCAACTTCGGGGGTTCCATCCAGATGCTCACGCCGGGCGGCAGCCAGACCTTCGGTATCGAAGGCGCGGCGCCACCGTCGACGGCGGGGGTGATCACCCAGGGCGCGGGGGATATCCAGCTGTATTCCCTGGGCAGCATCCTGCTGGGCCAGAGCCGCATCATGACCACCTTCGGCGGCTCGATCATGGGCTGGACCAGCGAAGGCGACATCAACGCCGGGCGCGGTTCCAAGACCACCGTGGTGTACACGCCGCCCAAGCGTGTGTATGACAACTGGGGCAACGTCGGCCTGTCGCCGTCGGTGCCGAGTACCGGTGCGGGGATCGCCACGCTCAACCCGATCCCGGAAGTGCCGGCGGGGGACATCGACCTGATCGCACCGCTGGGCACCATCGATGCCGGCGAGGCGGGCATTCGTGTGTCCGGCAACGTCAACATTGCCGCCTTGCGCGTGGTGAACGCGGCGAATATCCAGAGCCAGGGCAAGTCGTCCGGGGTGCCGGTGTCTGCTGCGGTCAACACCAACGCCATGACGTCGGCCAGCGCGGCCGGAGCGGCGGCGTCCCAGGCCGCGGAAGACGCGGCGCGCAGCCAGCAGGCGGCCGCCAAACAGGGCAGGCCGTCGATCATGACCGTGGAAGTGTTGAGCCTGGGCACCGAACCGTTGCCGCAGGAGCCTGCGCCGGCGCAGAAAACCTCCGGCTACAACCCCAACAGCCCGGTGCAGGTGCTGGGCGCCGGGCCGCTGAGCGAACAGGCGCGAGCGCGGCTGACGGATGAGGAGCGCAAGCAGATCAGTTTGTAAGGCGTTGGAAGGGACCTCTCGATGTACCGTTCGGGGCGATCAATGATCGCCCCTTTTTTTGCGCCGGTTACGGGTTGTCCTTGAGGGTCTTGAACGACTCGATGCGTTTGATCAGCCGCGTATTTTTCGCCGAGTCGGCATTGCCGAACAGGAACGAGAAGTCCGACGCCAGCCCGGATTTGCCGGCAATCGCCGCGTACTGGTGGCAGTCATTGCAGTTGTCTGTCTGCACGTAGGTTTCCATCGTGGTGTTGGCGACCACGACACTCTGGTCGCTGACAAACGGCCCATAGGACAGCGGCACCTTCACGTTCGGCCCAGGGCCTGGATCGTTGGGGGCGTTGGGCGTCTTGGACCACAGCACGTTCACCAGTTTGTAGTACTGGAACACCGACTGGCCCTGGGTCTGCTGGGCGAAGGTCTGCTGCACCGCCGTGTTCAGCGCCTGCATGTCCTGGGGCGTGGCGTTGAGCCGGGTGGCCTGCACCGGCTGGTCCAGGGGCGTGCAGTCGGGCGGCGTGTGGGTGGCGTCGCACTGCACGCGGGCGACGTTTGGCGCGCAGGCATCGCCGGTGCACTCGGGGTTGTTGAAGCTGTAGCCCTGGGGTGGGGCGGCGCCGCCATCGGGCACGTTGTCGATCTGCTCGAAGGTGGTCCAGATGAAGTTCGGCTGGGTCTGGGTCTTGTTGATGATATGCAGCCCTACCAGGCCTATCACTTCCTGGGTGCATTGCAGCGTGTCCGGGCGTTGCAGCCAGGCCACGGTGGTCAGGTAGCGCCCGTACAAGTCGGGCTTGTTGGTGAGCACGCGCCAGGCCGCCTTGAGTTCCAGGGCACCCAGCTCCTCCTGGGGCAGCGCCTTGGCCGGCAGCTCGCGCACCGGCTTGCCGGCCGGCAGTGACAGGCCGGCGGGGTGTCGGTTGTCGCTGTTTTGCGCCACGATCAGCTGGTTGGCGGCGTCGTACAAACCGTTGTCGACGATGTAGTCGAACTCGGCCTTGCCCACCTTGCGCTCGAAAAACACCAGGTTGCCCGACTGGTCCGTGAGCCAGCCGCCGGACGCTTCCATGATCGAATCCGGCAGGGTCACCTGGGTGCCGCTGGACAGGTGGAAGCGGTGCTTGCGGTTGATCGCGCTTTCCGAGGTGGCGGTGATGAATTTACGCGCCCCCGTGGCAAACGCCTTGAGGTTGCCGGTGGCGGTGCAATTGGACGGCACCAGGGTTTCCACGCCCCAGCCGGACGGCTTGGCCGCGCCGGGCAGGAAGATTTCGCTGGCATCCTTGTAGCTGGCCCACACCGGGGCATTGCTCATCGGTTGGCCGGGGGTTGGCGGCACGCCGAACTGGGCCGCGCTGCTTTGGGTGTCCGGCTCACCGGCCAGGCTTGGGTTGGCCGGCCAGCCGGGATTGACCGGCCAGTTCATGGCGATGAACAACTGCCAGCCGAAACAATTGAGAAAAGCCTGCTCGGTGCCGAAATTGTTCACCGGCAGGAAGCCGCCGCTGGTGGGATCGAACACCAGCTGGCTGACGCAGCTCTGGGCGTCCGAGGCGGCATTGGCCGGTGTGGCGGCCAGCAGTGGGAGAAGGGTGCAGGTGATTGCGCAGGCAATACGCAAGCGTGCCCGGCGCAGCGGGCGAAGCCATCCGTTCATGATCGCATTCCTTGCTCAAGACTCAAGGGGCGGCCGCCCAGGCCAGGCATGGGCGGCCGGGAGGCACTCAGGCGCTGGGCACCAGGGCCAGGCCGCTTTCCCAGGGGTGCTCGGAGGCACTCGGGTTGGCCGCTTCGCTGGGGTTCAGCGCACGCACACTGACCAGCCCCGGCGCCGCGTTGCTGCTGACGGTGATGGTCATGATGTAGCCCTGGGTGCCGCCGCCGTCGGTCTGGCCGGGAATCGCCGAGGCATCCGGCAGGAACTGCGTGACCTGGGCCGTGATGCCCGGGTTGGAGAACTGCACCCGTGCATCCGCCGCCGTGGTGTTCGGGTCGGCGCCTTGTACCACCAATACGAACTGGCCTGAGCTGCCGGGGGCAAAGCTGGCCGGCAAGTCGCTGGGGGATTGGCCGTAGAACAGGTCAATCGGCAGCAACTGCACGGGCCAGGGTTGCGCATCGGTGGTGTTGGCCGCCACGCAGGCACACTCCTTGGGCTGGGCCGTGAGCGGCGCAGGGGTCACGCTGAGGGCCACGTTCAGTTCGTTGGCGATCACCCACACGTAGTCGATCGGCGTGCCGTTGATGGTGATCTCATTGATCGAAAACCCCGCGCTGGCCGGCACCTCGAAGACCGCCTGGAGAATCTGGTCGGAGTTGTTCGGGCCGGTGCCGGCGGTGCCACGTGTAACGCGCCAGTAGCTGCTGACATCCTGGCCTTGCGGGCCTTTCCAGGTGCTGAAGGACTTGGGTTGCTGCAGGTACAGGCCGATAGGGTTGGTCAACGAGATCAGGTTGTTGACCGCCGCCTGGTTCGCGGAGAACCCGATATGCGGGTCGGAGTTGCGGTAGTTCTGCCCGTATTGCGCGCAGCAGATCAGGCTCTGCTGGTTCTGGCTGCTGGTGAGTGGCCGCAGGATGGTGGCCGCCGCCGCCAGGTAGATCTCGGCACTCAGGGTATTGGGGCCGGAAGTCAGGTGCATCGCGCCGCCCGACACGCCCGGTATGCGCACGGTGCCGCTGTTCCATTTGTTCACGGTGTCGTAGGCGGGCTGGCCGGTGGTGGGGTCGAGTACCGGTTCGCCGGCCTTGCCGGTCGGGCCGTCGGCGGTGTAGCGCAGGTACAGGTCTTCGAGTTTCACCTGCGGGTCGACATACGCCTGGTACAGGCCCAGCACGGCACCCGGGTCGATGTTCCACATGGTCAGGAAATACGCCGGGTTCTCGCTGGTGAACATGATGCTGCGCATGTTGCCGTCGGGGTCGCGGGTGATCGACCACTCGCAGTATTCGTCCAGCCAGCCCCGTGGACCCGAGGGCGAAAAGTCGGCGTAGGGGCCGTTCCAGTTGATGGATTTGCACAGCACGCTGGGGATCTGCAGTTGGGTGGCCTTGGGGTCCGGGTACAGCGAATAGAGGGTGTCGTTGAGGGTGATCTGGCCGTGGTCGGTCAGTTGCATCACCTGGTCCAGGGTCATGGCCTTGCCGCCCAGTTGCGGGACCACGGCAGCGCCCTCGTTATAGAAAAACGTCCACAGCCGATTGGGGAAGGGCTGCCAGGTGATGGTCTTTGGCGTCAGCGTGCCGTAGCCGCTCTCCAGCGGGTTGTAATAGCCCGAGCGCGGTGCATCGTTGAGGTTGGACCAGGGGTTGCCGATGATCGACATCTGGGTCCAGCCGGTGACGTTGTTGTTCCAGTCGGTTTCGAACGCCGGCAACTGGTCCTCCAGGCCCAACTTGTTGTAGTCCTTGGGCGCTTGTTCGGCAGGGGAGGTGAATTGGGTGAAGGGTGTGCTCATGTCGGTTCTCCAGCATCGGTGTTGGTGGAGCAGCAACCGGCGCCCGGAGCGGGGCCGGCAGAGGTTTGGCGCGGGTCGTCCCACACCAGTTCGGCGATAAAGCCAGGCAGCGGCGCGTATGCATCGGCCGTCAATACCTGGCCACTATCGGAGTGGGTCACGACCAGCGATAACTGCGCTGTGTCGGTCGGTTTGAGCTTGAGTACCCGGGCATTGCGCGCAGCGTTCAGCGCCCGCGACACGCCCTGGGTGACGCAGCGGCCCTTGTCGTCGACCAGGCCCATGCCGATGCGGCTGAAGCGCCCGACGTAATGCGGGTTATCGGCGCGGGCGTGTTGCGCGGTGGCGTCGGGCTGGTTGAGGAAGACGTCGATCAGGTAGGTGTCGTGGGTGCAGCGCACATGGTCGAACACCACCCACGGACCGGTGCCTGTCGCCTGGGACTGACGGCAGCACGCAGCCTTGGCCGCGCCGAACTGCGGGGCGACTGGCGTGCCATAGTCGTAGCCGATGTGCCGGCTGTCCTGGGCCATGTCGCCGAGGGTGGTGTAGCGCCAGGCGTCGGCGCTGGTGAAGGTCACGTCATCGGCCTGTTGCCCGGCGAAGGGTTGCAACAGGCATTGGGTGGTGTACTGCGCCGCCGGGTTGGCGCGGATCCAGACCTCCAGCATGCGGTCGATGTTGGCGTGATAGGAGCAGAATACCGGGTCGAAGGCGGTGTAGGCGTTGTCGGCCATGTCGCCGCCGATCCAGCCGTGATAGTTGTCGTGGGGCTGCTCGTAGAGTCCGTCGAAATTCAGCGCACGGTTGGGGTACAGGTTGTCCGGTTGCGGCGGGTCGAAGGCCGTGATGTTGGCCCACGGATAGCCTGGCACACCCTGGGGCTGGCTGAAGGTGGTGAACGCCAGCGCATCGACCACCTGCTGCTGGAAGATCCGGCTCATGCCATACAGCTGGGTGCGCTCGAACCGAAAGGCTTCGCCCTGGGTGTAGAACAGCGGATTGCGCTGCACGTACAGGCAGTCGACACCCTCGACCGGCGCGGTGGCGCAGACCTTGGAGCAGCCATCCTTGGCCGCCGCATAACGCAACGGGTTACGCCGCACCTCACCGGTGCGGGGGTGCACGTAGGTTTCATCGAGGAACGCCTGGGGCAAGCCGGCCTGGGGGCTGCCGTCGACACTGGCGTCTGCGGCCATCCAGTCCCAGTAGGGGATCGCGCAGTCGATCAGTGCTTCCAGGTACAGCAGGTAAGCGCGGTGCCACAGGGCGAAGGCTTCCTGGTAATGCAGGCACCAGTTGGTGTGGATGTAGGCATAGCGCTGCCAGGGCGAGCCACTGTCGGGGTCGCCGATGTGCATTACGTCATCCAGCTTGGCGCGGTAAAGGTTCAGTGCTTCGGCGCTCAGGGAGCGGATGTCCTGGCGTACACGCTTGACCGGGTGTGGCAATGCCGGTGGCGGAATGCGCTCGGCCAGGTCAAACGGCGAGATGCTGTCCAGCCGCCAACCCTGGTTGACCCAAAGGCGGAAGGTTTCCAGGGCATCCATCGGCCAGAACTGTTGCTGATCGGTGGTCAGCGGCATGTTGCGCGAGGCCAGGTGCTGGTGGATGGTTTGCGACCAGGTCTTGACCGAGGCCGGGTCTTCCAGGAACACCTCATAGGCGTTCATGCAACCGACCCAGGTGGCGGCGACGGCGGCGCGCTGGGCGGCGGGTATCCAGTAGGGGGCGCTGAACAGCGCCTTGATATCACCGGTCCATGTCG
>Ga0207656_10000144_pt1 | contig 26784 bp, 24 predicted proteins | sample KBSCornC12_FD_184297 | JGI IMG/M metagenome (GOLD analysis project Ga0207656, IMG submission 184297) | Corn rhizosphere microbial communities from Kellogg Biological Station, Michigan, USA - KBS Corn C1-2 (SPAdes) (version 2) | ecosystem: Host-associated > Plants > Roots > Rhizosphere > Soil ...
ACATGGGCGTCGTCCCGCCCGAGCCCGGGTACCTCGAGGCGCTGCGCGCGCTGTGCGACGCCTCGGGGGCGCTGCTCGTCTTCGACGAGGTGATCACCGGCTTCCGCGTCGCCCGCGGCGGCGCCCAGGAGCTCTACGGCGTCGAACCGGACCTGACGGTGATGGGCAAGGTGCTCGGCGGCGGCCTCCCGGCGGCGGCCTACGGCGGCCCGCGCGAGCGGATGGAGCGGATTGCCCCGGCCGGCGACGTCTACCAGGCCGGCACCCTCTCGGGCAACCCGCTGGCGGTCGCCGCCGGCCTGGCGACCCTGGAACAGCTCGACGACGCCGCCTACGAGCGGCTGGGGGAACTGACCGACCGCCTCGCCGCGGGCTTCCGCCAGCTCGCCGCCGAGCGGCCGCTGCGGGTCGCCGCCGCGCCGGGCCTCGTCACCCTCTTCTTCAGCCAGGTCCCGGTCACCGACTTCGCCACCGCGACCGCCTGCGACGTCGACGCCCACGCCGCCTTCTGCCGGGCCCTGCTCGAGCGCGGCGTCTACCCGCCCCCGGCCCAGTACGAGGCCTGGTTCGTCTCCCTCGCCCACGACGAGGCGACGATCGACCAGACGCTCGAAGCCGCCGCCGAGGCCCTCGACGAGGCGATGCCGTGAACGCCCTCCAGGCTCTCGCCGAGCAGCTGCGCCGCGAGGACACGCCGATCTCGCCCCATGTCATCGATCCGACCGAGCCGGCGGAGCTCGGCGAGCTCGCCGCCTCCGGCCCCGCCACCACCGCCACGCCGGCCGAGTACGCCCTCGTCGTCGAGGCCGTCCGCGAGGGCTACCTCCTCCACTACGGCCAGCCGCGCCTCCTCGCCGGCCACGACCCGGACCTCGCCCTCCTCGCCGGCGACTACCTCTACGCCCTCGGCCTCGACCGCCTCGCCGCCCTCGGCGACACCCGCGCCGTCGCCCTCCTCGCCGACCTGATCAGCACCTGCGCCCGCCTCCAGGCCGAGGGCGAGACGGAGGGGATTCCGGATCTCTGGCGAAGTGCCGCCGAGGCGATTGCCGCCGATTCCGAAGTGTGACGCAGCGCACACCCCCTAAGCAATAGAATTCGCCGCCCTACCTGAACGACCTGTGGCAGACGACGCGAACAAGGTAAACGGGGCTGACGAGGCCCCCATCAAGGAGCGGGTGAAGCCCGACCCTCCCGGCTATTTCGAGGGGGAGTCGATGACGCGCCGCCACGTCTTCACGGTCGCCTCGCAGGCCCTCGGCGGCCTCGCCGCCGCCGGGATCGTGCTGCCCGCCGTCGGCTTCGCCGTCGCCCCGATCTTCCATCGCGGCAAGGAGCGCTGGGAGGGGGTCGGCCCGGTCTCGGACTTCGTCGAGGACACCTACCGCCAGGTCGTCTTCACCGAAACCGAGGGGATCGGCGACGCCGGCAAGACCACCGCCTACGTGCGCAAGAGCTCCGCCGACCTGGGCGAAGAACCGGGCAAGTTCGTCGCCGTCTCCAACCGCTGCGCGCACCTCGGCTGCCCGGTCCGCTTCGTCGAGGCCGCCGGCAACTTCATCTGCCCGTGCCACGGCGGCGTCTACGACTTCCAGGGCAAGCGGATCGGCGGCCCGCCGGTGCGCCCCCTCGACCAGTTCCAGACCCGCGTCCGCCAGGGCCAGGTCGAGCTCGGCCCGCGCTACAGCGTCACCTCGCAGATGGAGCCGGTCCGCGCCCGCGACCCCGGGGAGTTCACCGGCGGGATCTGGGAATACCTCTACCCGCCGCGTCCGTCTACCTTCCCACCGCCCTGATGCCGAGCTTCCCGAAACCCAAGATCCCGGACGCCGTCGTCCCCCCGCCGCTGCGCAAACCGGCCAAGCCCGGCAGCGCCGGCACGCCCAAGGGCCAGGCGCCGACCGACCTGAAGGAGACGCCGGAGCGCCCGTCCCACGGCGACAAGCTCCTCGACCAGGCCAAGGAGGCGCCGATCGACGCCCTCGGCTGGGTCGACCAGCGGCTCGCCGCCACCGGCTTCCTCACCGGCATGCTCTTCCGCAAGGTGCCGAAGGGGACCAACTGGTTCTACACGCTCGGCTCCGCGACGCTCTTCGCCTTCATCGTCCAGGCCACCACCGGCGTCTTCCTGGCGATGTTCTACACGCCCTCGGCGACCCAGGCCTACTCCTCGATCGCCCACATCAACAACGACGTCCCGCTCGGCCAGCTGGTGCACGGGATGCACAAGTGGGGCTCGAGCGTGATGGTGATCCTGATCTTCCTCCACATGGGCAGGACCTTCTTCTTCGGCGCCTACAAGTACCCGCGGGAGCTCAACTGGGTGATCGGCGTGGTGCTGCTGATCCTGACGATGACGATGGCCTTCACCGGCTACCTGCTGCCGTTCGACCAGCGCTCCTTCTGGGCCTCGATCGTCGGCATCAACATCAACGGCACCGGCCCCATCGTCGGCCCCTACTTGAGTGACTTCCTGCGCGCCGGCCCGGAGCTGGGGGCGACCACGCTCTCTCGCTTCTACGCGATCCACATGCTGCTGGTGCCCGGGGCGATCATCGCCCTGATCGGCGCCCACATGTACCTGGTCGTCAAGCTCGGCACCACGGCGCCGCCGTGGGTCAAGACCGAGCGGCCGAAAGGCGCGATGCCGACCTCAGAGCTCGAGGCCGGCGCCAACGGCAACGGCCGGGTCAACGGAGCGGCCCGATGAGTTTCCTGACCAAGCAGATCAAGGACGCAGTGAGCGTGGCGTGCTCTGCCCGCGAGCGAGCGAGGACGCCGATATGCGCCGGTCAGGGGGCTCATCGATGAAGCCCAAGGACAAGCAGGCCTACCTCGAGGAATACGAGCTTCTGAAGAAGAAGGGGAAGCCGTTCTTCCCCTACGCGGTGATGAAGGACTCGGTGATGGCGCTGATCGTCGTCGCTGTGATCATCGCGATGTCGGTGATCCTCGGTGCCGAGCAGGGGCCGAAGGCGGACCCGACCTCGACCACCTACGTGCCGCGCCCCGAGTGGTACTTCTACTTCCTCTTCGAGGTCCTGCGCGTGATCAAGCCGCCGGAGCTGGTCCCGATCGCGACGATCGGCATCCCGACCGTCTGCATGGTTCTTCTCCTGCTGCTGCCGTTCTACGACCGCAACCCCGAGCGCCGTCCCGAGCGCCGTCCGATCGCCACCACCGCCGGCTGCCTGACGATCATCGCGATGGGCTACCTGACCTATCTCGGCGCCACCGGCGGCTCGCCGACCGAGATCGACATGAAGGTCGCGCCCCGATATGAGAAAGGCAAGGAGGTCGTTGCCGGCTCCGGCTGCCTCGCCTGCCACAAGCTGGGCGAGAACGGGAACAACGGGCCCGGGCCCGAACTGACCCACATCGCCTCGCGGATCCCGCGGGCTGCGATCATTCGCTCGGTTGAAATTGGCCCGGGCATCATGCCCTCCTTCCGGGAACTGCCGCCGCAGAAGATCGAACAGCTGGCGGACTTCCTCTCCTCCCTCGACTAGATAGGCGGCCAGGGAGGGGCCCGACCCCGATCCCATGGACACGATCAACGACAACCGCCAATCGCCGGACTTCGCCGGCCAGGTAAACCGCATGTTCGACCGGGTGGCGGGCCGCTACGACGCGCTCAACTCGGTGATGACCGCCGGGCTCCACCACCGCTGGCGCGAGCGGGCGGCGGCGCGGACCGCTTTGCAGCCCGGCGACTCAGCGCTCGACGTCTGCTGCGGGACCGGTGACCTGGCGCTCGAGCTGGCGAGGCTGGTGGCGCCGGGCGGCCGCGTCGTCGGCTGCGACTTCTCCGAGCCGATGCTGGACCTGGCGCGGGAGAAGACGGCCGAGCGCGGCGCCGAGGGGGTGCGCTTCGAGTGGGCTGACGCGCTCGAGCTGCCCTACGACGGCGAGCGCTTCGACGCCGTCACTGTTGGCTTCGGCGTCCGCAATCTCGCCGACCTCGACCGCGGCCTGCGCGAGATGGCACGGGTGCTGAAGCCGGGCGGGCGGGCGGTAATCCTCGAGATCACGCAGCCAACCAGGCCGCCGCTCTCGTTCTTCTTCTCGCTCTGGTTCGACCGAATCGTGCCGCTGCTCGGCGCCTTCTCCAGCAACCCGGAGGCCTACTCCTACTTGCCGGAGTCGGTCCGCAGCTTCCCCGACCCGCACGGCCTGGCCGAGAAGATGGACGGCGCCGGCTTCAAATCGATCCGCTACACCGTGCTCGCCGGCGGGATCATCGCGATCCACTCCGGCATCCGGGCGTGACCCGACCTTCCTCGGTGCCGCCGCCAGTGACGGCGGTCCTCGACGCCTCCAGCCGCTGGCTGCCCGCGTGCCTGGACAAGGTCGAGGAGCTGCTGCGGCAGTCGATCGCCGACCACGGCGAGCTGCTCGGGGAGGACGCCAAGGCGACGCTTGCCGCCGGCGGCAAGCGTCTGCGGCCGATGCTGGTCCTCCTCTGCGCGGGACCCGAGCGGAGCGGGGAGACGGTGCGTGCGGCGGCCGCGATCGAGCTGATCCACATGGCGACGCTGGTCCACGACGACGTCCTCGACGACGCGCCGCTGCGCCGTGGGCTACCGACCGTGGCCGCGACCTCCGGCCGCGAGCGGGCGACCGCCACCGGCGACCTCCTCTTCTCGCGCGCCTTCGCCCTCCTCGCCGATGCCGGCGACGCACGCTCGGTCGCCCTCCTCGCCGACGCCTCGGTCGCGTTGGCCCGTGGCGAGCTCGCCCAGCGCCGCGACGCCTTCGACCTCGGCATCACCGAAGAGCGTTATCTGGAGCGCTGCCGTTTGAAGACGGCGCGGCTTTTCGAGTGCGCCTGCCTGCTTGGACGCGAGGACGAGCAGCTGCGGGAGTTCGGCGCCGGCATCGGCCTTGCTTTCCAGTTGCTGGACGACGTTCTCGATGTCAGCGGTCCGCCAGAGCGGACCGGCAAGGCGCGGGGCACCGACCTGCTCGACGGCACGGTGACGCTGCCGTTAATCGAGGCGGCCGCGAGCGACCCGATGATCCGCGAGGTCGACCTGCAGGCACTTGACGCTGCCGCGACCGAGTCCCTCTGCGACCGGATCGAGGCCACCGGCGCGCTCGACCGCGTGCGAGCTCGAGCGCTGCAGATGGTCGCCGACGCCAAGCAGTCGCTAGAGCGGACCGACTTCGCGCCCGAACAACGCCAGCTCCTCGCCCTAGTCGCCGACGGCGTAGTCCAGCGTTACAGCTGAAAAGGGCGCCCCCGCCAGCCCGCCCCAGTTGGGGCGGGCGGCTGGTCACTGTTCTTGCTCGGTTGGCCGCACGAGGATCTCGTTGACGGCGACGTGCCGCGGCCGCGTCACCACGTAGCCGATTGCGTCGGCGATGTCCTCGGCCTGGAGGATCTCCATGTCCTCGAAGCGTTTCTCGATCGACTCTTTGACCTCGGGCCGATTGTGGCCTTGCAGCTCCGTCGCCACCGCCCCCGGCTCGACCAACGCGACCCGCAGGTGGCGTCGGGTCACCTCCTGCCGTAAGGACTCGCTGAAGGCGCCGACACCGAACTTGGTCGCGTTGTAGACGCCGCTGCCGCGGCGGGCGATGCGGCCGGCAACCGAGGAGATGTTGACGATGTCGGCGACGCCGCGAACGCTGCGTTCGCCATCAGCTGCCTCGAGCAGGTGGGGAATCGCCGCCTTCGACGCGTACATCAGCCCGCGCAGGTTGACCTCGATCATTTGCTCCCATTCCTCCACCGGCGCCTCGAGGATCGGCCCGAGCAGCATTACCCCGGCGTTGTTGACGAGGACGTCGAGGCGGCCGAGCTCCTCGACGGTCCGCGCGACCGCCGCCTCCGCCTGCTCCCGCTGCGTCACGTCAACCTCGATCGGCAGCGCGGTCCCGCCCGCGTCGGCGATCTCGCCGCCGAGCGCCTCGAGCCGGTCGGTCCGCCGCGCCGCCATTGCCACCGCCGCGCCCTCGCGGGCAAGCAGCCGTGCAGTCGCCTCGCCGATACCGCTGGAGGCCCCGGTGACCAGGGCCACGGTGCCGCTTAAGTCTCTTGCCGAACCCACTCCCGGAGCTATACCCGGAAATCGTCCGCCGTGATCAGTTCCTGCCAGAGGGCGAGGATGAAGGCGTCGGCCATCTCGCTCATGTTGGCGTGCTCCAGCGCCCGTAGCCCGTCGGCGAGTTCGTATGCGCCGAGGTCGAGATGTTCGTCGTAGGCGTCGACCGCGACCTCGTCGTGCACCCCCTCGCCGACCCACTCGCATTCGGGGCAGCGCCGCCAGACCCGCCAGTGGGAGCGGTTGCCCTCCTGCTCCCAGGAGGTCGGCTGGACCAAGTCGCAGCCGCAGTCGGGGCAGATGTGGAGTGAGCGCTTTGCTGAGCGGTTGGTGGTGGCGTCACCCATGAACGCAATATCCAGCAGCAGCGGGTTTCTTAGATCCGTAATTCGCCCCACCGTCTGCAACGAAACCCCGCAGAAGTCGAGCGGAAACCGCGTCCAGGCTGATCCGACCGGCCCCCTACCCCGTTACCATGGTCGAGATGCCAGGAAACATCGGACTTCCAGAGATCGCGATCGTCCTCATCATTGCCCTGCTGGTCTTCGGCCCGAAACGCCTGCCGGAGCTCGGCCGCAGTCTTGGCCGGGGTATCCGCGAGTTCAAAGGCTCGATCGGCGGCGACCATGACGAGGACGACGACAAGCCGAGCCTCACTCCCTCCGAGCCCGCGAAGGCCCACGGCGACCCGGCCGAGGCGGAGGTCATCCGCAACAAGTCGAGCTGAGGCGCCGCGAGGATGTCACCTCGCGTTAAGGCGGTCACGCACGAAGATCGCCTCACTCTGGTCGAGCACCTCGACGAGCTGCGGTCGCGGCTGATCGTCTGCATCGTCGTCCTCGGCGTCGCCTTGGCGCTCTGCTTCTGGCAGAACCACCTACTGCTGGAAATCGCCCAGGGGCCGCTTCCTTCGAACCACAACCGGCTGATCACCTTCGGCGTCACCGAGCCGTTCACGACGACGTTGACCGTCTCCGCCTACGGGGCGATCGTGCTCGCGCTGCCGGTTGTCCTCTGGCAGCTCTACGCCTACGTCCTGCCCGCCTTCAGCGAGGCCGAGAAGCGGGTGGTCCTGCCGATTCTCCTCCTCTTCCCGTTGTTGTTCGTCGCCGGACTCGCCTTCGCCTACTTCGCGGTAATGCCGGCCGCGGTCCACTTCCTGCTCAACTTCAACGACGACCAGTTCAACGTCCAGCTCCGCGCCCGCGACTACTACAGCTTCTTCTCGATGACCGAGATCGCCTGCGGCCTGGTCTTCCAGATGCCACTGGCGATCATCGCGGTGACCCGGCTGGGCATCGTCAGCGTCGAGCAACTGACCCACAACCGGCGCTACGCCTACCTGGTGATCGCGATCGTCGCTGCGGCGCTGCCTGGAGTCGACCCGGTATCGATGCTGATTGAGATGGTTCCGCTGCTTGTTCTGTATGAGTTGAGTATCGTCCTGGCACGGGTGTTGGGACGACCGCGGCGCAGCAGCGCGATGGGAGAGCCCTCACCGCAGGAGTAGAAAGGGAGAGCATGGCTTCAGGCGGCAAAGACCAGCACAGGATGGTTTTCGACATCCGCGGACGGCGTAAACACGTCGTCAAAGTCGTCTACGCGATCCTCGCCGTCCTGATGGGCGCAAGCCTCTTCCTCGTCGTTGGCCCGCTCAACGTCGGCGAACTCTTCAACAGCAACAGCAGCTCGGGGGAAGCCGCCAAGCCCTTCGAAGAACAGGCCGAACGGCTCGAAGTGAAATTGAAGAAAGAACCGGAAAACGGGCAGCTGCTGATGTCGCTCGCCCGGGCCCAGGTCTCCGCCGGCAACAGCACGCTCTCGGTGGAACCGACCGAAGACGACCTGGTGAAGGCGCTGCAGCAGTACCGGCAGGCAAGCTCCACCTGGTCGGAATACCTGAAGACGACGACGGAACCGAATGCGGGGACCGCGCAGCTGATCGCGCCGGCATTGTTGGCGCTGGCGGAACGCTCCCGCACCTATCCCGAAGCTCAGGCGAACATCGAGGCGGCAACCGAAGCACAGAAGATCGTCGCCAAGCAGCGCCCGACGCTGAACTCGCTCAGCACCCTTGCCCTCTACACCTACTTCACGGGGGATTTCGCCGCAGCCGAAAAAGCCCAGGCTGAAGCGAAAGAGAAAACCCAGGCCAAATTCGAAGCCGAACAGCTCGACAAACAGCTGAAAGAAATCAAAGAACGAGCGGCAAAATTCCAGAAGGAAGCGAAGGAAGCTGAACAGGCCGAAAAGGCTGCCGCCAAAGCCAACAAGAGTAATCCGGAAAGCCTCGAAAACCCCTCGAATGCGCTCAACGGCGCCTTCGGCGGCAGCAGCGGCCTGACGGAATAAGACCGGCCGCCCTCGGTCTTCACCCGAGTGCCGACCTTCCTATACTTGCCCGTCCCGGGCCGTTAGCTCAGTTGGTAGAGCAGGAGACTCTTAATCTCAAGGTCGAAGGTTCGAGCCCTTCACGGCCCACTGTCCCTCGCTATTTACTCCGGCAGAACTTTTCGACTTGGCCGGAGATGACGGTGCCGTCTTCGAACTGAAAGCGGCCATGGGTCTGCAGGATGTTGTCGCTGCAGCGGGCGGAGATGTAGCTGCGCGGCTTGCCGCCGGCGCGGTAGCGACGGCCGATCTTGGCATCGATGTGGGTGAGCGCACCGAGACCGCCGGCGAGCGGCGGGAGGTCTATCCGCACCCGGTAGTGAAAGCCACCGGAGAGGGGTTCGATCGGGACAACGATCGCGTAGGTCTGGGTGGCGGGCACGGTGAAGCGGGCGTGGAGGATCGCGGTCGGATTGCCTTCGAGACGGGGACCGTTGAAGATCGTCAGCGGCGAGCTCGCTTCGACGGTGCCGCCGGGGAGAGCGACGAGGACGCCGACTCGACCGGTGCCGACGATCGCGCCGCGGCAAGCCTGTCGCGCTTCTTCGGTGCTCGCTGCCGCGATCGCTTCCGGCGCGCAGGTCGGTAGGCCGGCGACGCTGAGGCGACCGTCGCGGTCGAACTCGATCAGCGCCTGCTGCAGGGGAGATGGCCTGCCGCCGCCTTTGGCGGTGATATCGGCGTGGCCCTGGAAGTCGATCGGCGCGTACTGTCGCCGCGGCAGAGTCTGCGGTTGGAAGCCACCGTCGGCTCGCAGGATGAGGTCGTTGACTTCCACCAGGGCCCCGTCGCCGCTGGCCGAGGCGGCGCCGAGCGCCGCAATTGCAATCGCGATTAGGCCGGTCTTGACTACCTTGGGAAGTGGCATGGCGAGGTCAGGGTCACCGGGAAGAAGTCGCCGTTGGTGAATCGCGCCGAGCCGGTGACCTGCAGCCGGCCGCCGGAGCAGTGGGCGTTGATGTAGCCGACCTCCTTGCCGCCCCGCATCCGCGTCGCCCCGATCTTCGCTTCGGCGAGGAGGGGCGCTCCGTAGCCACCGGCGAATTCGGGCAGGTCGACCTGGACGCGATAGCCATAGCGGCCGCCGGAGATGCGTTCGATCGGGATCGGGACCAGCAAAGTCTTTGGCGCCGGCACCGTCTCGTAGCCGTGCGAGATCAGCGTCGGCATGCCGCCGGAGCGGGGACCGTTGAAGAAGGAGAGCGGGGAGACGATCGTGAAGGGAGCCTCCCCGGGCATGGTCACCAGGACTTTGGCGGTCCCCTTGCCGACGAGGGCATCGGCGCAGCGCTTGCGCGCCTGGGAGGGAGTGGTGCCTTCGAGCTTGGTGGTCGTGCAGGTCGGCAGACCCTTGGTGTCGATCGTCCCGTTCTTGTCGAGGACGAAGAGGAGCGTTTTCAGCGTCGGCGGCGTCGAACCGTCGTGGGTGCCGACCCGGGTAATGCTTTTGAGGGTGATTGGCGCGTTACCACGGCTAGGCAGCTCACGCGGCTGTACCGTCGCGGTGGCGCTGACCCAGACCGGCCCGACTTCGGCGGTGATCGCGTGGGCCGTCGCGCAGATTCCCGCCGTCAGCAGGACGGCGAAGGCGACGGCTTTGGTGATCGGTGCTCTCAATCAGATCAGACCCCCTTGCAAGGTTTGAACACAGAGCCCTGCAAAAAGGTGCCGTCTTTGAAATGGGCTTGTATTTTTGCCTGCAGGCGACCGTCGGGGCAGCCGGCGTTGGCGAAGCTCAGCGTCTTGCCCTTGTACTTCCATTCGCGCCCGATCTTCAAGCGCGCATAGAGGGGAATCCCCGCTCCGCCGGCGATCTTCGGGATTTTCGCTTCGGTCTTGAAGCCGTAGCGACCGTCGTGCACCTTCTGAATTTCAATCGGGACGACGAAGGTGGTCGGTCCCGGCACCGTCAGGTGGGCGTGGGCGAGCACGACCGGGTTGCCGTGTTTCGGCTTCGCGTTGAAGAGCGTGATTGGCGAGGAGGCCGGGATCGGCGGCTGTTCGGGAAAGATCACCTCGGCCTTGCCGAAACCGGTGCCGATGATTGCGCCGGGGCAAAGTTTGCGCGCCTGTTTGGTCGTCGTCGCCTTCAGTTTGCCTGGCGTGCAGGTGGGCAGCCCGCGCGTCTCCACTTCGCCGTGCTTGTCGAACCAGATCGTCACCGTTTCCAGCACCGGTGGCGGCGATCCGTCTTCGGTGCTGATCTTGCCGTAGCCGTGCAGCTTGATCGGCGCGAAGCCGTGCTTCGGCAGCGTCGTCGGCGTAAAGCCGCCGTCGGTCGTAAGCACAAGGTTCGACGCGTGCAGCTTGATCGCCAGCGCCGAACCCACCATGACAAGCAACAGGACCGCAGCCAGTACCTGTGCTCTTAACAAAGTCTTCCGCATCGAATCCTCCCTCCCGTGAGCTCTACCGCCAAACTACCAGCCGTGGGAAGGAGGATAGGCAGGGGACGGCAGCGTACTCCGCGCAAAGGCGCGCGGCATGATCAGCCGTTGCTGCTGCGCCACCCGCGTAGCGTGCTGGCGATCGCCGCGGTTCTCCTGATTGCCCTGGGGGCAATCGGCACCGGGGTCAACGACCGCCTCGACCCGACCACGCTCGACGTCCCCGGCACCGAGTCGTTCCACGGCAACGAACTGCTGCGGGAACACTTCGGCGACTCGGCCCCGTTCGCGATCCTGCTCCAGGGTCCGCCAGCGGCGATCGACCGCCAGGGCCCGCGACTGGTCCGCGCCCTGCGGCAGGACCCCCGCGTCACCACGCTCTCGCCCTGGGACACGGGCTCGGTGCAGCGCCTGCGACCGCAGCCGAACCGGGCGCTGATCCTCGCCGACTTCCACGTCGACGTCAGGACCTCGGTCAACGACACCGTGCCCCACCTGAACCGGGTGCTGGAAGAAGAGATCCACGCGCCCGTCCAGGCGACCCAGACCGGTTACGCCACCCTCTCGCGCGCGATCCAGGACGGGAACCTGAAGGCGAGCGAGCGGGGTGAGCTGATCGCGCTCCCGTTCCTGCTGATCATCCTCCTGCTGGTTTTCCGCTCGCCGATCGCGGCGGCGATCCCGCTTGCCTTCGGCGCCGTCACGGTCATCGCCTCGCGCGGGATCCTCTACTTCTTCACCTCCTGGTTCGAGATCGACGCCTTCGCGCTGACGGTCTGCTCGATGATGGGGCTGGCGCTGGGGGTCGACTACGCGCTGCTGATGGTCTCGCGCTTCCGTGAGGAGCTGGCTGAGGGAACGGCACCGATAGACGCAGCGCGGATCACCCGCCACCACGCGGGACGGACGGTGATGTTCGCCGGCAGCACCCTGCTGCTCTCGATGATCGTCTCGCTCTTCATCCTGCCGGGCTCGCTGCTGGCCTCGCTGGCGGGGACGGTCTGCATGGTGGTGATCCTCAGCATCTCCGTCGCCACCATCGTCGGGCCGGCGATCCTCACCCTCCTGGGACCGCGGGTCAACCTCTGGCGGATCGGCGGTGCGCCGAAGGGCGGGCGCTCGCGGCTGATGGTGGCGGTCAGCGCGGCGCTGCGGAAACCGGCGGTGGCGGCGGTGCTGATCGGCGCCGTGCTCCTCCTCCTGGCAGCACCGGCGATTGGGCTGAAGACGGGGCCGCCGAGCCCCGAACAGCTCGCCAAGGACGCACCCGCCCGGCAGGACGCCGAACTCGTCGACAGCGCCATCGGCCCCGGCTGGGACGCGCCCTTCCAGGTGGTCGCCGTCGCCAAGGAAGGCCCGATCACCGAAGCGAAGAGCAGCGCCGCGCTCGCAACCTTCCAGAAGCGACTGGCGAAGACGCCGGGGGTGCAGGCGGTGATCGGCCCCGGTGAAGCGACGAAGCGGGTCGAACCCCTGCAGGAACTCGGCAACGCGGTCCTCTCTTCGAAGGGGAACTACGGGCCCGTCAAACGCCTTGGCAAACTTGGCCGCAGCCTTGCCGTCGCCGCCGGCGGGGTGGCGCAACTGCGCGAAGGGATCACCGAAGCGAGCAACGGCGCCGGCCTGCTGGCGACGGGAGCGGACCGGGCCGGTACGGGAGCGCTGCAGATCGCCCGCGGGCTGAGCCGGGCAACCAGCGGCAGCGGTAGGGCGATCAACGCCCTCGACCGCTTCGCCAAGGGGACGAAGAAACTGTCCGACGCCCTTGGCTTGACGGAAGTCGGGGTCCTCCAGCTCATGCTTGGGTTACGCGACGGAATCATCCCGGTCCTCCGCCAGAACCCCTTGCCCAAATCGCGCAGCCTGCAGAAGTCGTTGAACGAAGACGCGAATAAAAAGCTGCCAGAACTGATCGCGCCGGCGAAGGAAGCGGAAGAAAAGCTGGCCGCAGCGCTGGGACATCTGCAGGCGATGACGGTCGGGAAAAGCGATCCCGAATATGCCGCGACCCTGGAAGCCGTGCAGCAGGCTGAGGCTGCCGCCAACGGCTTGCCGACCGAACTGGGGGCGCTGGACGAACGCCTTCTCAACGATCACGAAGAAGCGAAGTCGATCACCTTCTTCCTGCTCTCGACGATCCACGAACTAGAAAAAGTTGAGCGGGGCGCCGAGAAGCTGAACGACGGTGTGCGAAAACTGCATCGCGGGAGCGAAAAGCTCGCTGCCGGTTCGGCCCGGCTAGCCAGGGAATCCCGGCGGCTGGGCAACGGCCTCTCGCGCCTGGCCGGCGGGGCGACGGCGCTGGTCGGCGGGATCGACCGCCTCGGCGGTGGCGCAGAAGCGCTGGCGGCCGGCTTGCTGAACGGGGTCGGCGAAAGCGCGCCGCTGGAAAGCGGGCTGGAAGAAGCGAGCGTGCAGGTACTCGCCGGCAAGGCAAGGATCCGCCAGCAGGCCACTCAAGTCGCCCGCTCGACCCCGGGTCTCTTCAACTCCGGCTACTTCGTCCTTTCCGCGCTCGACGGGACGCCGCCGAAGACCCGCCAGGCGATCAGCGAATCGATCGACCTCCGCCGGGGCGGCCAGGCGGCGACGATGCTGGTCGTCTCCGATTACAGCTTCAACACCCCAGGTTCCATCCGCCTCAACAAGAAGCTGAACAGCGACGCCACCGAACTCGCCGAAGAAGCCGACCTGACGACCGGGGTCGCGGGCGGCGCCGCCCAGCTCAACGACTACAGTCGCGTCACCCGCGAACGGATCCCCTGGATCATCTTCGCGATCACCATCGCCACCTTCCTGGTGCTGACGGTGGTGCTGCGGGCGCTGCCGCTGGCGGCGATCGCGGTGCTGCTCAACCTGCTCACGGTGGCGGTCGCCTTCGGCGTCCTCACCCTCCTCTTCCACATCCCCGACAGCTGGCCGCTGGGGGGCCACAACTATGTCGACGCGGTCGGGGCGACGATGATCTTCGGCCTCGTCTTCGGCCTCTCGATCGACTACGCGGTCTTCCTCCTCAGCCGCATGCGCGAGCACTACGAGACCCACGGCGACAACGCCGCCGCGGTCAACTTCGGCCTCGAGCGCACCGCCGGCGTCATCACCGGCGCGGCGGCGATCATGATGGCGGTCTTCATCGCCTTCGCCGGGGCCCCGATCGCCACCGTCAGCCAGCTCGGCATCGGGCTCACCGTCGCCGTCATCCTCGACGCCACCGTCGTCCGGATCGTCCTTCTTCCTGCCCTGATGCTTCTCCTCGGCGATCGGGTCTGGTGGCTGCCGAAGCCGCTGGCGCGGGTGCTTCCAAAATTCAGCGTCTAAGCGGGCGCAGTTCCCCGCACGGCACTTCTATGGCCCTTATTTGGGGGATCTTCGGCGCACTCGTACGTACCGCAAGCAAACCGTACTAATACTCGTCCGCAGCCAGACATCTCGCACGCTTTTGCACGCGCGAACGTTTATCCAACTGATGTTTTGCAGGGGTTTTCCATGAATTAGGAGACTCTACCGCCTATCACGTCCCTTAGGAATCGGGGCGTTCTTTGAAACTCGTCACTCGAGGGCGAAAAATAGAAAGGCACGCCTGCGCACTGGGGTGTGGCGAGTTCCATAGGTCAGGTACCGCTCTGAATAGAAAACGTCCTCAACCCTCCGAGCTTCTGCTCGTCCTGGTCTCCAGATGACCCGCGCTGGATCAATAGCCCTGTCGTTGTTGGCGGCGCCGCTCAACTTCCACATACTGAAGACACTGGAGGGCGAGCCGAAGGCATTGCTCGACTTGCGGCGAGCTGTGGGGTCTCCTCCTCAGAGCACGATGCGGCTCTACTCACGCACACTGACCGAACAGGGAATCATCGACCGCCGGCGTCGGGCTGAGTTCCCGGGTTCTGCCGAATATCTGATCACCGAGGCGGGGCGTGACCTCCTTGGCGTCGCGAACGTCCTCCAGGAGTGGTTGCGGGTTGCCCCCGAGGAACCGATCCTGCTGGGCAGCCCGATGTCGAAGAGTGCGACCAAGGCTTTGATCGAGGGTTGGTCGACCAACATCGTCAGGGCGCTCGCCGCCCGCCCCCTTTCTCTCACTGAGCTGAACAGGCTGATTCCGAAAGTGAGCTATCCCTCGCTCGAGCGGCGTTTGGGAGCGATGCGGCTGGCCGGGCTCGTGGAGCCGCATCCAGGGGACGGTCGTGGCACCCCCTATGCAGCGACCGAGTGGCTGCGCCGCGCGGTCGTTCCGATTGCCGCCGCCGCGGGATGGGAGCGCCAGTACCGGCCGAACGGCAGCATGGCGATCGGGCGCTTGGGCGTGGAGGCGGCCTTTCTCCTCGCCATTCCCCTGCTCGAGATGCCCGCGGACTTCAAGGGCAAGTGCCGGCTTGCGGTCGAGGTGCAAGGCGGCAGTTCCCCTGTCTTCGCCGGTGTCTTGGTCAACTTCGAGGAAGGAAAGGTCGTCTCGTGTTCTTCCCGCCTCGAGGGAGAGGTCGAAAGTTGGGCGCTTGGAACTCCTGAGGCTTGGCTGGGTCGCATGAAAGGGAACGACCGGACGAGCCTGGAAGTGGGCGGTGACGTGACGCGCGCCGAAGCGATCCTTGACTCCCTGAAAGCCGTGGCTCGAGTATCCGCCTGAGCCATTCTCGCCCCATAATTCTGCCGCTTGCATCTCTGCCCACGCGCAAAGATGTCACCCGTATTGCAGGTAAAACGTTTGGTAATGCCAAGTTCTTATCTACGAACTCCGGTGTCTCAACCTCTTAGTTGCCGACACCCCGTTTTTCTGTTCAGATGAAGACAGATGCAGCCGCGAGACGGCTTCATTATTTCTCCTGGAAGAGGGTGCCTTCGGGCACCCTCTTCTTTTTGGTGACCAGGGATCAGGCCAAGCTGCCGAAGGGTCGGAGTAGCGGGCGTTGAATTCGAGTTAAGTCCCTGCTCAGCACGGTCTGGCGAGGACCCCCTTGGATACGATCTTGCAGCTGTTCTGCCGGGTCGGAGGGGCCGGAGAACTTGAAAGCAAGCGACGATCCGTGGCTGCCAAACCCTTGAGCGAGGAAACTGGCCCGGCGGCAAGCCGGGGAACTACCCCAGCGCGAATCGCGGTGATCGCGGCCCTGGCCCTGGCCGTGATCGTCCTCGTGATCGTCCTTTTGAGCGGCGGCGGCGGGCACAAGTACACCCTCGTCTTCCAAAACGCCGGCCAACTGGTGCCGGACAACCAGGTGCTGATCGGCGGCTCCCCGGCCGGCACGGTGGAAAGCATCGGCCTTACCGACAACAACCTCGCCGAGGTCCACGTCGAAGTCGATCAGGAGCTGCACGAAGGCACGACCGCGGCGATCCGCGCCACCTCCCTCTCCGGCGTCGCCAACCATTACGTCTCAATCAGCCCCGGTCCGAACAGCAATCCGGCCCTGGACGAAGGTGCCGAATTGGGGCTCTCGTCAACGACGACCCCGGTCGACATCGACCAGTTCTTCAACACCTTCCCGCCGCGCGTGCGCGATGCGCTCGGTGAATTCATCCGCGGCAACGCGACCACCTACTCGGGGGAGGGGAAGACCGGAAACAACGCCTACAAGTACTTCGGCACGGCGCTGAATCGGGCCGGCGCCTTCGCCCACGAACTGAGCGCCGACCAGCGGCTGCTCTCGCGCTTCATCGTCAGCTCCGCGCGGCTGACCACCGCGGTCGCTGGGCGCGGGGAAGAGCTCTCGAGTGCGATCTCCAATGCCAACACCGCCTTCAGCTCGATCGCCAGCCAGAACGAAGCCTTCGACGCGACCCTGCGGGAGCTGCCGCCGGTGATGCGCCAGTCGAACACCACCTTCGTCAACTTGCGAGCAGCGCTCGACGACCTCGAACCGCTGGTTGAAACGGCGAAGCCGGCGACGAAGGAACTGGCGCCGTTCCTGGCCGAACTGCGGCCGGTCTTCCAGAAACTGGTGCCGTTCACGCGCAACCTGCGCCTGACCGTCAGCCAGCCGGGACCGGGCAACGACGCCGCCGATCTGCTGGGGACGCTGCCAGCGGTCCAGAACCTGACCTCGAAGGCCTTCCCGCACGCCGAAGCGGGCGCCCGTGCCTTCCAGCCCAACCTCAACTTCATCCGCGCCTACACGCCCGACCTCTTCAACGCGCTCGGGAAGTTCGGCCAGGTCGCTGGCTACTACGACGGCAACGGCCACTACGTTCGCGCCACGACGGCGGCCCAGAACCTCTTCCGCTACAACGAATCCAGCGGCGAACTGGAACCGATCAAGAGGGAACAGCAGTACGAACCGTTCGGCTCCTCGGTGCGCGTGCACCGCCGCTGTCCAGGCGGCGCCACCCAGCCTGCCCCCGATGGCTCCAACCCCTTCGTTGGCGGCGGCAGCGTCGACTCCTCCGAATGCAACCCCGACGACGTGCCACCAGGACCATGATCAGGCGACTCCTCCTCGCAGCAGCGGTGGTCGCGGCGATCGTCGTGGTGGTTTTGCTGGTCTCCGGCGGCGGCGAATCCAGCGGCTACCGGATCCGGGCCGTCTTCGACAACGGCGGTTTCATGGTCAGCGGCGAGCAGGTGCGGGTCGCCGGCGCCAACGTCGGCGAAATCGAAAAGGTCTCCGTCTCGATGCCGGGCGAAACCGTCGCCTACAAAAACGGCAAGCCGGTCGAAAAGCCCGGCAAGGCGATCATCGTCATGAACATCACCGACCCCGGCTTCCAGGACTTCCGCCAGGACGCCACCTGCCTGATCCGGCCGCAGTCGCTGATCGGCGAGAAGTTCGTCGACTGCCGGCCGACGCTGCCGCGGGCGCCGGGAGAGGAACCGGCGCCGCCGCTGAAGCAGGTCCCGGACGGGGAGCCGGGAGAAGGCGAGTATCTGCTGCCGCTCGGCAGCAACGGCACCAGCGTCGACCCGGACCTGATCAACGACATTCAGACGCTGCCCTACGCGCAGCGCTTCCGGCTGATCTTCAACGAACTCGGTGCCGGCCTCGCCGGTCGCGGCGAAGACATCAAGGTTTTGGTCAAGCGGGCAAACCCGGTCCTACGCGACGTCGACCGCGCCTTCGGCATCCTTTCCGCCCAGCGCAACCAGCTGGCCCAGCTGGCGAGCGACTCGGAGGAAATCCTCGCCCCGCTCTCGCGCGAGCGCGCCCACTTCGCCGGCTTCATCACCAACTCCGGCGCGGCCGCCGAAGCGAGCGCCGAAAAGGGGCCGGAACTCGAAGAAGCGCTGCAGAAGTTCCCCACCTTCCTGCGCGAATTCCGCAAGACGATGGTCAGCCTCAAGTCTTTCTCCGACGCTGGCGCGCCGCTGTTCGAAGACTTCGGCACCGCCGCTCCCTCGCTGACCGACGCGACGCGGACCCTGACCCCGTTCTCGGAAGCGCTGACGGTGTCGCTGAAGAGCCTCGGCAACGCGGGCGAAGCCTCCGGGCCGTACTTCGCCGAAGCTGATCCGGTGGTACAGAAGGCGGCGACGCTCGCCAAGTCGGGCGTGGTGCCGACTTCGGAACTCGCGAACTTGCTGGTGAACCTGAAGCAGACCGGAGGCTGGGACGGGCTGACTAGCCTGATCTACAACTCGGCCGCGACGCTGAACGGGTTCGATCAGTACGGGCATTTCAGCCGCACCCGGGTGACGCTGTCGACTTGTCTCGAATACTCGGCAAGGAGTGCAGGTACCGAAGGCGGCGGCTGCGCGGCCCGCTTCAACGGCCCGGGCGTGGCCGAAGGCGAAGCCAGCACCAGCGCCGCGGACCTCTTCCGCCTGCTGCAGCAGGGGATGGAAGAACGGAACGGCGGGACCGGTGCCGAAGCGGGCCCGACGATCGGTGTCGGCCAGGGCAGTAGCACCGGCTCCGAACCCGAAGGCGAAGCCGGCATCTCCGAATCCTCGAAGACCGGAGGCGGTACCGAACCCCTCCTCGACTACCTCCTGGGCCCATGAGGAACCGCAGCGGACTCAGTGGCGTCGCCAGCAGCCCGATCCTGGTCGGGGCAGTGACCGTGCTGGTCGTGATCGTCGCCGTCTTCCTCGCCTACAACGCCAACAACGGCCTGCCGTTCGTCTCCACCTACAACCTCAAGGCGCGGGTGCCGAACGCCGACGCCCTGGTCAAGGGCAACGAGGTGCGGATCGGCGGCGTCCGCGTCGGCATCGTTAAGAAGGTGGTGCCGATCGCGATCGGCAACGGCGAATTCGCGGCCGAACTCTCGCTCAGCCTCGACAAGAGCGCCGAACCGCTGCCGGTCGACTCGACGATCACGGTGCGGCCGAAGTCGGCCTTGGGCCTGAAGTTCCTGCAGGTCACGCCCGGCAACTCGAAGAAGGGCTTCAAGGCGGGCGAAACGATCCCGGTCAAGGCGGCCCATCCCGAACCGGTCGACATCGACCAGTTCTTCGACATGTTCGACAAGCCGACCCGGGAGGCGATCCGTCAGAACCTCGCCGGCTTCGGCAACGCGCTTGCCGGCCGCGGGCCGGCCCTGAACGAAGCGATCGGCGCGCTGCGCCGATTCGCCGTCACCAGCCAGCCGGTGCTGAAGACGATCGTCGAACCGAGCACCGACTTCGCCGGCTTCTGGCGCTCGCTCGAGGACCTCTCGGCGACGGTGGCGCCGGTGGCGGAGACGCAGGCGAGCCTCTTCGTCGCCCTCGACCGCACCTTCGGCGCCTTCGCCCGCGTCTCCCGGCCGTTCATCCAGGAAACGATCGAAAAAAGCCCCGGGACCCTGACCGAGGTCAACGCCGACCTGCCGCAGATCAACCCCTTCCTCCGCGACACCGGACGCTTCTTTACCGCCCTGCGCCCGGGCGTTAAAGCGCTGGCCGAAACCTCGCCGATCATCGCCGAATCGCTCCACGCCGGGGTCCCGGTGCTGAACGCATCGCCGGTCCTCAACGCGCAACTGCAGCCGACGGCGGAAGCGCTCGTCGATTTCCAGGATGCCCCTGGAGTCATCACCGGCCTCGAACTCCTGACCGACACCAACCGGCTGCTGAAGCCGTCGCTGACCTACATCGTCCCCAGCCAGACGGTCTGCAATTACTGGTCGCTCACCTTTAGCCAGATCGCCAACGCGGCGAGCCAGGGGAATAGCAACGGCAACTGGCTCGCGTTCATCTCCAACGCGCCGCCGGAAGGGCCGAACAGCGAGAGCACCTTCGCCAGCGCCCCGGCCAACGATCCGGCCAACCGCGAAAACCACCTCCACTACAACCCTTATCCGAGGACCGCTGCCCCCGGCCAAGAAGGGGTCTGCGAAGCCGGCAACGAGAAGTACGTCGCCGGCAAAACCATCATTGGCAACGCGCCCGAACTCTGGGGCACGACGACCCGCGGGCAGGTGGAAAAGTGAGCCGGCTGCCGGAGCGCGACAGGCGCGCCCAGATCGCCAAGGGGGGCCGCTTCAGCTGGCGGCCGAGCAACACCCTGATCGCGATCATCTTCATCCTCATCTTCACTGTCGGGCCCTACCTGGCCTTTACCAAGCACGTGCCGTTCACCAGCTACGGCTACGAGATCAAGGCCACCTTCTCCAACTCGGCCAACATCGCCACCAACTCGCCGGTCCGGGTCGCCGGCGTCGACGTCGGCAAAGTCATCGCCACCAGCCGCGACGGCGACAACACCACGGTGACCTTCACGGTCGACGAATCGGGGCAGCCGATCCACGACGACGCCTTCGCCGCGATCCGGCCCCGCATCTTCCTCGAGGGGAACTTCTTCGTCGAACTCGACCCCGGCAGCCCCAGCGCGCCGGAGATGGGCAGCGGCGACACGATCCCGGTCAGCCGCACCTCGACCGCGGTCCAGATCGACGAAATCCTCACCGCCCTGCAGTCGCCCGTCCGCGCCGATCTCAGCCGCCTGCTCGAGAGCTACGGCACGGCGCTGACGCACAAACCGACCGCCGAAGAAGACGCCACCCAGCTGCCCGAGGTGAAAGGCAAGTCCGGTGCCGAAGCCCTCAACGGCGCCCTCCGCTACGGCGGCGACGCCGGCCGCTACAGCTCCCAGGTCACCAATGCCCTGCTGGGGACGGAAAAACGCGACCTCGAACGGCTCGTCTCCGGCGCCGGCCGCGCCTTCGGTGCCTTCGCCAGCCGCCAGCGCGACCTGCAGGGGTTGATCGACAACTTCAACGTCTTCACCGGTGCCCTCGCTAACCAGTCGACCAACCTCTCGACGACGATCCACCTGCTGGCGCCGACCCTACGCATCACCCACGCCTCGCTGGTCAGCCTCAACCGGTCGCTGCCGCCGCTCCGCACCTACGCGATCGAGCTTGAACCCGCAATCGAAGAGCTGCCGGGCTTGATCAGCTCTTCGAAACCGTTCCTCGCCCAGGTGCGGCCACTGCTCTCAGCGAAAGAGGCCGGCGGCGTCGCCAGGCTGCTGCGGGAATCGACCCCGGCCCTCGCCGGTGCCGCCCTGGTCAGCAAGCGGTCGACGGTGCCGGCCATTAACCAGCTCAGCGTCTGCACGACCAAAGTCATGGTGCCGACGATGGACCAGACGATCAACGACCGCTTCAGCACCGGCGGCCCCAACTACCGCGAGTTCCTCTACAACCTCGTCAACTTCGCCGGTGTGGCCCAGAACTTCGACGGCAACGGGCCGTACGCGCGGGCCCAGGTTGGCGGCGGCCCGGTGCTGGTCGGAGAACCGAACCCGAAAGGGAACCCCGCCACCCTCAGCGACTCGATCAACTACGCCCACACGATCGCTGACCCGCTGGGAACGCAGCCTCAGCTCGGCGGCAAGCCGCCCTCGAAGCCGGAAGTCCGCTGCTACACCAACAGCCCGCCTGACGTGAACGGGCCGCTCGGGCAGGTCGGGCCCGCATCGCCGTCGGTCGCGGGGGTGAACCCATGAGCGAGCCGACTCGCGAAAAGGGCCGCGTCGCCCATTTCTGGGCCTGGCTGACGCGGCAGGCGCGCGGCCGTCGCACGGACACGATCGCGATCTTCGTCCTGGCGATCGCCGGCATCGTGATGATGCTCGGGATCTTCGTCAACCAGAAAGCGTCGCTGCCCTCGTGGCTGCCGGTGGTCGGCGAAGAATTCGAACACATCTCGGCCCAGTTCTCGACCGCGCAGGCGGTGACGCCGGGGCAGGGCCAGGCGGTTGACGTCGCTGGGATCCAGATCGGCAAGGTGACCTCGGTCGACCTCGAAAACGGCCACGCCGTCGTCGGCATGGACATCGAGCCGAAGTACATGCAGCTGATTCACCCCGACGCCAGCTTCCTGCTGCGGCCGAAAACGAACCTCAACGACATGGTCGTCGAGATCGAACCCGGGAACGAAAAGGGACATGTCGAAGACGGGGCCGAATTCACCCTCGCCCAGACCGAACCGAACACCAACCTCGACGCCTTCTGGGCCACCCTCGACGCCGACACCAGGCAGTACATCCAGCTGCTGGTCGCCGGCGGAGCTCAGGGAATCGGTGGCCGCGGCAGGCAGCTCTCGGGCGCCCTTCGCCGCTTCCAGCCCTTCGTCCACTACACGGCGAAGCTGAACAAAGCGGTGGCCGCCCGCCGCGTCGCGCTCTCGCGGGTAATCCACGACTTCGGCCTGCTGACCACCGAACTCGGTCGCCACGACGCCGAGATCAAGCGCTTCGTCACCTCCTCGAAAGACGCGCTCGGCAACTTCGCCAACCAGCAGGAATCGATCCAGGCCGCTTTCGAAGAATTCCCTGGCTCCCTACAGGCTGCCAAAGCCGGCCTTGCCAGCTCCAACCACTTCTCGCAGGTCGCCTACCCGACTCTGATCAAGCTGATCCCGCAAGCGCAGGCGCTGACGCCGGCGTTCAAGTCGACCGAGCGCCTGTTCAGGGAAACCACCACCCCGATTCGCGACCAGATCCGCCCCTTCACGCGGGAAATCCGCCCGGTCCTCACCCACGGCGCCGAAGCGGCCAAGCCGTTCGAAAAGACCGTCCGCAACTTTGGCAACTCGCTGGGCGGGTTCAACTCCTTCCTCAACGAGCTCTCCTACGACCCGAAGGGCCCGAAGCCGGGCTACCTCTTCTACCTCCCCTGGCTCAACCACGACTTCAACGCGGCCTTCAATCTGCAGGACGCGGGCGGGCCGGTCCTACGCGGCATGGTGCTGATTTCGTGCACCGGCGCTGATCTTGGCTACGGGCTCGCCGGGCAACAGACGCTGCTCAATGGACATCCCTTCCTGCAAACGCTGATCGAACTGATCTCACTTCCTCGTGCCACGGAAATCCCGGTTTCCTTCCCGACCGCGAGCGGCACTTGCGAATACACCAAAAAGGGCGCCAAATGAGCAAGCGCGCGCCAAGTACCACTCAGCTCCTGGTGATTACCGGCTTCGCCCTGTCCTGCTTCGGGATCCTGCTCTTCCTCTGGGTCACCTTCGGCGGCCCGACTCCGTTCCGGGCGAAGAGCTACGAGCTGAAAGTCCCCTTCAACGAGGCGACCCAGCTCGCCGAACAGTCCGACGTCCGCATCTCCGGCGTCAACGTCGGCAAAGTCCAGAACATCGTCCTGGCGCCGAACGGCAAGCAGGCGCTGGCGACGGTCGCGATCGACGACCAGTACGCGCCGCTGCCGGAATCGACCCGAGCGATCCTCCGCACCAAGACCCTCCTGGGGGAGACCTACATCGAATTGACCCCGGGTTCGCGGCAGGCGCCGGAGCTCGGCGACGGTGCCACGCTCCCCGAGGCCAACGTCGCCGAATCGGTCCAGCTCGATGAGATCTTCCGCACCTTCGACTCGCAGACTCGGGCCGCCTTCCAGGAATGGATGCAGGAAGCGGCGGTAGCGATCAATGGCCAGGGCCAGAACCTCTCCTATGCGATCGGCGGCCTCGAACCGACCTTCACCGAATTCGACAAACTCTTCCGCGTTCTCGCCAGTCAGGAACTGGCGGTCGCGCAGCTATTCCGCAACGGTGCCACCACCTTCCGTTCGCTGCGCGGGCGCGAAGGGCAGCTGGCCGACCTGATCCAGAGCTCAAACGCCGTCTTCCAGACGACGGCCCGGCGCGACCGCGACATCGAAGCTCTGTTCCGCGCCTTCCCGACCTTCCTCGACGAGTCGAAGCTGACCCTCCATCGCCTCAAGGACTTCTCGATCGAGGCCGATCCGCTGATGCGCCAGCTGGTGCCGGCAGCCGAACAGCTCTCGCCGACGCTGATCTCGCTCTCGAAGCTGGCACCGGAATCAAAGGGACTATTCGAAGGCCTCGGCCCAGTGATCAAGCGCGCGCCGAGCGGCTTTGCCGCGTTCCGGAAGATCTTCGCCGACGAATTCCCACCGTTGCTGCGGGCGCTCGACCCGTTCATTCGCAATCTCAACCCGATCCTGACTGGGCTGAAGCTCTACAAGACCGATCTAACCGGCTTCTTCGGCAACCTCGCTGCGACCTTCAGTGGCGAACTCCCGCCGCAGGTCCCGGGTGAAACCGAACTTCCCCACTACCTTCGCGTGATCGGAGGGATGAATCCGGAAACGCTCTCGACCTATCCAAAGCGACTGGCGATCAACCGCAACAGCGCCTACAGCCCGCCGAAATGGGCCGAAGACCTGGTCAACGGCGCCCTGCCGGGCTTCGACACCCGCCAGTGCACGACCGGGATCGTGGCCACGTTGAACCCGGAATCGGGAAAGAGCGAAACCTTCAAAGAACGCTCTGTTCAAACCGAAAAAAAATCAGTCGAGGAAAACGCCGAAGAACTCTTCAAACGAGTCAAGGAATACGCCTTCGCCGGCAAGAACAGCACCTCCGAAATCGCCGCTCCTGCCTGCAACCAGCAAGGCCAGTTCAACCCGATTTACGGCAGCGGCCCGGCGACCCAGTACCAGCACACCTTCGAACAGCCCCAGCCGTAAGCGTCTCGTTGGCGCCCGTCCGGCAGTACGATGGCTAGCCTGAAAAAGGCCGCAAAACTTGGGAATTGGACTCCCGATGGGAGGGCGGAGCGGGCAGCAGCACGGCGCGATTTCCGGGAGCTGACGCCGCCGCAGCGAGTCGAACAGGTCTTTGAGCTTTCCCGGTTCGTGTCTCAATTGGCCAATGCCGGTAGTGCCAACGAGGTACCTGCCCTTGATATCCAGGCGATTCTCCGCGAGTTGGTGGAGGTCGAGGTCGAGTTTCTGCTGATCGGCGGAATCGCAGTTGGCTACCACGGACACATCCGAGCCACCAAGGATGTCGACGTGGTTCCCGCCCCTGATGGGCAGAACTTGGAACGACTCGCGGGAGTGCTCGAGCTCACCCCTGGCCGTCTGAACGTGGTGCAGCGGGCTGGTGATTTGCATCTTTGGGAGGAGCTTTCGCCGAGGGCTCTCCAGGACTCGGTCGCCGATCTCCCGATCAAGATCGTCAGCTATGACGATCTGGTGCGGTTGAAGGAGTTGGCCGGGCGACCGGAGGATCTCGTGGACCTGCAGCGCTTGCGCGAGGCCCGCGAGAGCTGACGCATCCAAAGCCTTCGAGCGGGTACGGTTGTGGAAGTGGCCATCTAGACCTTGGGAGGAGCCGGAGATGCCGACGTTTTTGATGCTGACGAACTTGACCGCGGAGGGCGTGCGGACCTTGAAGAATCATCCCGGCCGGATTGCCGAGGTGAATCGGGAGGTCGAGCAGATGGGGGTCAAAGTCGTCTCCCAGTACGCGACGCTTGGGCAGTACGACTTCGTGACCGTGGTTGAGGCACCCGACGAGAAGACGATGGCCAAGGTTTCGGTCGAGCTCGGCTCGCGGGGGACGATGACGAGCCAGACCCTCGCCGCGATTCCGGCCGAGGATCTGACCGGCTCGCTCTAGGTCGCTTTCGTTGAGGGCACTCGTAGTCGGGGGAGGCGGGCGCGAGCACGCGATCGTGCGGGCACTGCGGCGCTCGGCGCGGGTCGAGGCGGTGCTGTGCGCACCGGGCAACGCCGGGATCGCCGCTGACGCAGAGTGCTTGCCGGACGTCGCCGCCGACGACGTCGCGGCGATCGTCGCGGCGGCGAAGGACAACGGCGTCGACCTCGTCGCGGTCGGTCCCGAGGCGGGACTGGTCGCGGGCGCCGTCGACGCGCTGGAGGAGGCGGGCATCGCGGCCTTCGGCCCGACCAAAGCTGCCGCCGAGCTGGAGGGCTCGAAGGCCTTCGCCAAGGAGCTGATGGCCGAGGCGGGGGTGCCGACCGCCGGCCACGTGCTGCTGCGCAGCCGTGAGGAGGCCGACCAGCAGCTGCTGCGCGCCGGCTTTCCCACCGTGCTCAAGGCCGACGGCCTCGCCGCGGGCAAGGGCGTGATCATCTGCTCGACCGAGGGGGAGGCGCGCGAGGCGCTCGACGTCTTCTTCACCGAGCGGCGCTTCGGCGCGACGACGGTGGTGATGGAGGACTTCCTCGAGGGCGAAGAGCTCTCGCTGCTGGCGCTCTGCGACGGCGAGAATGTGGTCCCGCTCGCACCCGCCCAGGACTACAAGCGGATCTTCGACGGCGACGAGGGGCCGAACACCGGCGGCATGGGCAGCTACTCGCCGGTCCCCGGCTTCGGCCCGGCCGAGGTCGAGGAGATCGTCGAGCAGGTGCACCGGCCGGTAGTCGCAGCGATGTCCGCGCGCGGCGTCCCCTTCCACGGCGTCCTCTACGCCGGGCTGATGATGACCGCCGAGGGCCCGCGGGTGCTCGAGTTCAACACCCGCTTCGGCGACCCCGAGACGCAGGCGGTGCTGCCACGGCTGCGTTCTGACCTCGCCGAGCTCTTCCTCGCCGCCCGCGAGCCCGGTGGCCTCGCCGGCGCCAGCGCCGAGTTCGCCGACGAGTGGGCGGTGACCGTCGTCCTCGCCTCAGCCGGCTACCCCGAGTCCGCCTCGAAGGGCGACGTCATCCACGGCCTCGCCGAGGCGGCGACGATCGCCGAGGTGACGCACGCGGGCACGGCCGAGCGCGACGGCGAGATCGTCACCGCCGGTGGGCGGGTACTGAACGTGACG
>Ga0207656_10000147_pt1 | contig 26381 bp, 29 predicted proteins | sample KBSCornC12_FD_184297 | JGI IMG/M metagenome (GOLD analysis project Ga0207656, IMG submission 184297) | Corn rhizosphere microbial communities from Kellogg Biological Station, Michigan, USA - KBS Corn C1-2 (SPAdes) (version 2) | ecosystem: Host-associated > Plants > Roots > Rhizosphere > Soil ...
GCCGTGGCCGCGTGCTGGTGGTCGGCGGGGCGGAGTTTGTGCCCGGCGCGCTGCGGCTGACGGGCGAGGCAGCGCTGCGCACCGGTGCTGGCAAGCTGCAGATGGCGACGGTGCAGGCAGTGGCGATGGCGCTGGGCGTGCTAATCCCCGAAGCGGCTATGATTGCGTTGCCTTCTGACGAAAAAGGCGAGATCGCGGCGGAGGCGGCGGATGTGCTACGCGAACGCTTTCTGCGCTGCGACGCCCTGATCCTCGGCCCTGGCATGAGCATCGGGGAGCGGACAGACCAGTTGGTCGCGGACCTCCTCAGCGCGCCCAACGCTTCGCGCACCATTTTGCTGGACGCGGCGGCGCTGACATCGGCGCGATATCTGGAGAAACTTATCGCGGCGCATGATGGGCATGTCATCCTGACCCCACATCATGGCGAGATGGCCCATCTGTCCGGGCTGGAAGTAGAAGCGGTGAAGGCCGACCTGGAAGGCGTGGCGCGTGATGTCGCAAGGCGGTTTAATGCCGTCATCCTGTTGAAGGGACAGGAAAGCCTGTTGGCAGAGCCGTCAGGCGAAATATTCGTACATCGGGGCGGGACCGTGGGCCTAGCCACTGGGGGATCAGGCGACGTGCTAGCGGGCATCATCGGCGGGCTGGCGGCGCAGGGGGCGGCACCACTCACGGCTGCCGGATGGGGAAGCTGGTTGCATGGCCGGGCGGGCGAAGTTCTGTCACGTCAGGTGGCTATGGCGGGCTTTCTGGCGCGCGAACTGTCCCCGTTGATTCCGCGCCTGATCGACGATGCCAGGCCTAACAGAACCAAACTTCGTTAAACGACCACATCGAGACGTTCGCGTCTCAATCGCCAACGGCAGCGTTTGTCGAGGGCGGTCGGTTAGAGATACTCTGGCGATCTGTCCTTGGACCCATTACGCCTAGCTGCAAAATACTGTGCGGGCGTGCTGCCGAGGGCCTTCTTGAACATGGTGATGAAGGCATTGACCGACTCATAGCCGAGTTCGCTAGCGACATTCTGGACGGCGGTTCCACTCGCCAGTTCGCGCAGGGCGACGATGAGGTGCAACTGCTGGCGCCAGCGACCAAAACTCAGCCCTGTCTCGCGCAGCATCAGCCGGGCGAGCGAGCTCTCGCTCATGGCGACATGGCGCGCCCATTCGCCCAGGGTGCGGCGATCGGACGGATCAAGCGTCAGCGCATCGGCGATCAGGCGGATTTTCGGATCGCCGGAAATCGGCAGGTTAAACTGTTCGCGCGGCATCTCAGCCAGTTCATCGAGCAGGACGCGCGCCATTCGTGCGGCGTGCCCCTCGGGCGGATAGTCGCCCCCCTCACGCGCGAGCCGTTCGACCATCGCGCGAATCATGGGCGAAATTGAGAGCGTGCAGCATTCTTGCGGCAACGGTGCAGCGCCGGGCTCGACGAACAGATAGTTTAGCCGGGCATTGTCGGTTGTGCGGGCGCTGTGGGCCACGCCGCCCGGAATCCAGATGCCGCAGTCGGGCGGGCCGATCCAGATCTCATCCCTGGCGCGGCACGTCACTGCTCCATGCAAGGCCAGGATCAGTTGCCCCTTGCGATGTACATGCTGGGGCACCTCGGCGGCATGCTGCGAGAAATCGAGATGATAGGCCACCGCAGGCAGGGCGGCGAGATCGGGATCGAACCCGGAAATTGCAGATGCTGTGGTCATGGGATTGAATGGATATAGTGATTTTCTGACAGGATATCGAATTTGTAATTTCTAGATAGGGCGCGATGGTTGCCAGCATGACAACCGCCAGCCTTTCCATTCCAAACCTTGCGCAGCTTTTCGGCACGGCCCGGTCCAAGGCCGCAAGGCTGTTATCATCGCCAGCGATCAAGGCAGACCGCGACGCGCTGCTCTTTTCGGCCAAGACCTTCGCGGCGGCGATGCTGGCCTATTATGTGGCGCTGCGCATCGGCCTCCCCAAACCCTATTGGGCCATCCTGACCGTCTACATCGTCTCCCAAACATCGGCGGGCGCCTCGCTCGGACGCGGCATCTATCGGCTCGCCGGAACGATCTTGGGCGCTGTCGCGAATGTGGCCATCGTTCCGAACTTCGCTAACGAGCCCGTCCTGTGCAGCCTGATCCTTGCTTGCTGGATAGGGCTGTGCCTCTATTTCTCGCTGCTGGATCGGACACCGCGCGCCTATGGCTTCGTGCTGGCAGGGTACACGGCCAGCCTGATCGGCTTTCCTGGCGTCGCCGATCCGGGCGCGATGTTCGACACGGCAGCGGTGCGCGTGCAGGAGATCGGGCTCGGCATCGCCTGCGCGGTGCTGATCCATCGCTTCATCGCGCCCCGGCGCATGACAGGCCAATTCAATGCCAAACTCGCCTCCACCCTTGCCGATGCGCGCAGCCTTGGGCGGCAGGCACTGCTGGGCGAGCCGGTTGCCGACCGGCGCGGCAGGCGGGCGATGCTGGCATGCGACCTGCTCGCCCTCAACGGACTGGCCGCGCATCTGCCCTATGACGATCCGCGATCCGCTCCGCCGCGCGAGACGCTGCACCGGCTTCACGATGGGCTCGCCCGGCTGATCCCTCTGGCCAGCGAGATCGAGGTGCGGGTTCACAGGCTCTCGGCTCTCAGCCTGGCCGAGAGCGATTTGCGCCAACTGATCGAGGATTGCCGCCATTGGCTCGCCAGTGCGGAATCCGACAGGCAAGAAACGCCCAGACAACTGTCAGAACAGGCACGGTTCATCCGCACGCAACTGCTGGCCGACCCGCTACACCATGACAATGCCTTAGGCGCCAATCTCTGCGGTCATCTGGTCGAACTCATCGCCCTGTTCGACGACTGCGACCGGTTGGGCGCATTCGCCCAGCAAGGCGGTCGACCGCAAAGGAGCGTCGGCGGCACAGGCAATGTCACCGGCTATGTCCATCATCGCGACCACCGCGTGGCCGCGCGCGCAGCCCTGGGCGCGGTCGTCGGCGTCTTCAGCGCATGCCTGCTGTGGATCTGGTCCGCCTGGTCGGATGGCGCATTGGCGCTGTCCATCGTCGGAGTCGCCTGCGCCTTGTTCGGCAATATCGACACACCCAAGCCTGCCGTCATCAAGTATCTGATCGGCTCGCTCTATGCCGTGGTGCTGGGCCTTGCCTACAGTTTCATCATCCTACCGCGCGTCAGCGACTTTCCGGTGCTGGTCGCGGTGCTCGCCCCTGTTCTCTTGTGGGCGGGGTCGCTGCAAGCGCGGCCGCCGACTATGTTGATGGCGCTGGGCATCACGCTCAGCTTTCCGATCCTGACCGGCCTTGGCTCCAGATACACCGGCGATTTCGCAACCTATCTCAACAGCACCGTGGCGCTCGTCGTCGGCACTGGCTTTGCCGCTGTCAGCATGAGCCTGTTCCAGACGGTGCCTGCAAGGCAGGCCATCACCCGCCTGCTGCGCCTGAGCCGCCGCGACGTTGCCCGCCGGGCGCAGGGCCGTGCGATTGATGAGGCACGGTGGACCGGGCTCATGATCGACCGCACCGCCTTGCTCCTCCCACGCGCCAGACAGGCCAAGGCGGGCGAGACGGACCCGGTCGGCGAAGTTCTGCTCTATCTTCGTGTCGGTCATGTGGTGGGCCTGCTACGCCAGAAGACTGCGGACGGGCACGCTGACGCCGGCGATGTATCCGCCTTGCTTGGCGCAGTGGCCCGAGCCTTCAGCGGCGAGCAAAAGCCCGGGGATGATGCCCTGAACCGGCTCGCCATGCAGGCCGACATAGAACGGGCCAAACTGCCGGGCGGTGGAGGGGCGAATGGTGCGGACTTGCGCGACCTCCTCATTGACCTGAGCTTCGCGCTGAACGCCCACAATGCTACCGGCAAAGGGCATCCCGCATGATCGCCGACATCGCCATCGGCGGCGTCCTGCTGCCCGGCCTGCTGGTGATCGCGCTTGTCGCGCTGATCGGCGCGGCGATCGTTCTGCGCCTCCTCACGCTGACCGGGGCAGACCGCGCCTTTGCCCGCAGGCCGTTCGTCGAACTGGCCGTCTTCATCGTCCTCTTCGGTCTGCTCGCGCAGTACCTGCCATCTTCCGGACTTATGCCATGAAGCCAATCCTGTCCCTGCTGGGCCGCTATGCCCTGACCATTGGCGCCGTGGCCTTGGCCGCCGTCCTCGCACTGCAACTCTGGCACCGCTACGAGCGCACGCCCTGGACGCGCGACGGCCATGTCCGCGCCGATATCATCCGCGTTTCCACCGATGTCGGCGGACTGGTCACGCAGGTCATGGTGCAGGACAACCAGACCGTCACGCCTGGCCAGTTGCTGATCGTGCTCGACCGCCCCCGCATCGACGCCACGATCGAGCGAGCGGATGCCGCCATCGCGCAGGCCCGCGCCGAACTGGAGCAGGCTCGCCGCGAATCCCGGCGTGACCGCGCCTTGGGCGATCTGGTGGCCGCAGAGGCACGCGAGCAGAACGCCGCGAAAGTCAGCACGCTGGAGGCGGCGCTCAAAAGCGCACTGGCAGCCCGCAACGTCGCCGATGTCGACCGGCATCGCACCGAGATCCGCGCCACCGTGGGCGGGACCATCACCAACCTCGACATTCATCCCGGCGACTATCTGGCGGCGGGCGCGCAGGCCATGGCGCTCGTCGATACCGCATCGCTGCGTATTGAGGGCTATTTCGAGGAGACGAAGCTGCACCGGGTCGCGGTGGGCGATCGGGCGCGGGTGCGCCTGATGGGCGATGACAAGGATATCACCGGCAGGGTCGAAAGCATCGCCGCCGCCATCGCCGACGACCAGCGCGGCGAGGCGCAGAACCTGCTGCCCAAGGTGACGCCGACCTTCTCATGGGTGCGCCTTGCCCAACGTATCCCGGTGCGCATCCGCATCGACCGTGTCCCGCCGGGAACCCGGCTGATCGCAGGCCGGACCGCGACCGTCGAAATCGTCCCTGCCGATGCCCAGCCAGTCATGGCGCAGGCCCCCGTTACGGCGCAGGCAAGGGTGCGGTCATGAAGGCGGCGCTGACACTGTCGGCTGCCCTGCTGGTTGCCGGATGCGTGGCCGGGCCGGATTACCATGGCCCGCAAGCGACCATCGCGCAAACCCTTCCGGCGCAAGGGGCCTTCGTGGCGGGCGACGACAGCGCTTTCGCGCAGGAACCGCTGCCCGACCGCTGGTGGAGCCTTTACGCCGATCCCCGCCTCGATGCGCTGGTCGAACAGGCGCTCGCCGTCAATGCCGACCTGCGCGCCGCCGACGCCAATCTGCGCAAGGCCGAGGCAGTGCTGCGCCAGACCGCCGGAGCCCGCGCGATCTCGACAGGCGTCAGCGTGCAGGCGGCGCAGGAGCGGGATTACAGCACCACTTCAGCGGGCGCGAGCATGCCGGGCGTCGCCACCTATGGCTTGGGGCTGTCCGCCAGCTATCCGCTCGACCTCGCCGGCAAGCTCAGGCGTGCCATCGAGGCCGGTGAGGCTGATCGCGATGCGGTCGCGGCGGCGCGCGACACTGTTCGCATCGGCGTGGCGGCGGCGGTGGCCAGGGCCTATGCCGGGGTTTGCGCGGCCAACTTCCAGATGGCTACCGCGCAACGGGTGGCTGGCCTGCAAAGACGCACATTGGACGCCACGATCCGCCTCGCGCGCGGTGGGCGCGGCACCGCTTTCGACGTAACCCGTGCCCGAACGGCGGTGGAGACCAGCGAGGCGGCTCTCCCGGCCTTTGTCGCGAAGCGGCAGGCATCGCTGTTCCTCCTGGCGACATTGCTCGGCAAGGCCCCGGCGGATTATCCTCGCGAGATAGAGGCTTGTGCCACTTTACCAGTGCTTGCGCGGCCCCTGCCGGTGGGCGACGGCGCCGCGCTTCTGCGCCGACGCCCCGATATCCGGCAGGCCGAGCGGAGCATTGCCGGAGATACCGCGCGCATCGGTGTCGCCATTGCCGATCTTTATCCCAGCGTGAGCGTGGGCGGTGGCATTCTGGCTGGCGGCAAGGTCGAGAACGTCGGCAGCAGTCACAGTTTTGGGTTCGGCTTCGGGCCATTGGTCAGCTGGAATTTTCCCAGTCGACCGATCGTGAAGGCCCGGATCGCGGCTGCGCAGGAGCAAGTCGCGGAGGATCTCGCCCGGTTCGACGCGGTCGTGCTCGAAGCGCTGCGCGGCACGGAGACGGCGCTCGCCACCTACGCCCGCAACCGCGACAGGGCCGCCGCGCTGGACCGCGCCGCACGAAGTGCCGAAGCGTCCGCCGCGCAAGCCGACAAGCTGTTCCGTTTTGGACGCAGCGATTTCCTGCCAGTCCTCTCCGCGCAGGCCACCCTTGCCGTCGCGCAGGTTCAGCGGGCTGCAGCGCAATCGGAACTGGTCGACGATCAGATCGCGATCTTTCTCGCGCTCGGTGGTGGCTGGCAGTAGAGGGCCTTCATATGCAGCGGAATTGAGACATCTGCCGACCAGATTTCACCGATCCTCCGGGGTGAAGTGAACTCCAAGATCTGACAAGAGCCGCCGGTCGAGCATGAACGATCGATCGGCAGCCGCCAAACATTGCCGTTCAATCGAAGACCCAGGCTTCCCGAAACAGACGGTTTTGGAAATGTCCGACCGTCCCGTTTTTCCATCTGCAATCTGCCATTTGGGGATCGGGAACAGGATTTGGGAAAGCCAAGCCTGCCGTCCGGGTGTCTGCGAGCTCCCGCAACGCTCGTCTCGCAACAGTTCCAATGCGGAAAGGTCGTATCCGCCGGAATGGTAGGCTAGGCAGGAATGATGCCCATGCCCGATGCCGCCAGCCGTGAACCGCCATCGATGCTGAGCTGCCAAGGGCGCTATTCTCCGGAGGACATATGTTCACGCACATCATGATCGGCAGCAACGACTTGGAGCGGTCCAAAGTTTTCTACGACGCGACGTTCACGGCGCTTGGCGGCAAGCTTGGCAAGCGGGACGGGAGGGGGCGGCTGATCTACGAGCACGAAGGCGGACGGCTGATGATTACCGAGCCAATCGACGGCAACCCAGCGACCGCCGCCAACGGCGGTACCATCGGCATCGCCGCGACCAGCCAGGACAAGGTCCGCGCATGGCACGAGGCCGGCACTACGCACGGCGGCACCTCGATCGAAACCCCGCCCTGCGAGCGCCCGAACGGCGTCTTCGTCGCCTAACTGCGTGATCCGGACGGCAACAAGCTCACGGCGCGAACCAAGGCGACTCGATAGCCTCATGTCCATTGGGACCAGCCTAATCGTCTTGTTCGCGGCGATCCTCCATGCGAGCTGGAACGCCTTACTTCGCGGCGGCGACGATCGGCTTTGGTCGATGACGATCATGTGCATCGCCATCGCGCTCGCCTGCACGGTGATGGTGCCCCTCGTGCCCGTTCCCGCAGTAGCGAGTTGGGGCTGCGTCGCCTTGTCGGCGTCGCTTCACACCGGCTATAATCTCTTCCTCGTGCGTACCTACCGGCAAGGCGATCTCGGGCAGACCTACCCGATCGCCCGCGGGGCCTCGCCGCTGCTGGTCTCGCTCGGCGCCTCGATCTTCGCGCGCGAGCTACCCGACGCGCTCAATCTGATAGGTGTGTTGCTGGTGTCGGGCGGCATCATCGCGCTGGCCTTCCAGGGGCGCACCATCGGCCGGCAGACCCTGCTCTTCGCGCTCGGTACCGGCTGTTTCATCGGCGCCTACAGCGTGACCGACGGCATCGGCGCCCGGCTGTCGGGCTCCTCGGTCGGCTACACAGTCTGGATGTGCCTGTTATGGGGCTTGCTCGCGCCGACGACTTACGTCCTGCTGCGCGATGTTCGCTCTTTGTTGCGCGGGCGACGGGAGACGCTGGTGGCGGCGAGTGGAGGGCTCGCCTCGTTGCTGGCCTATGGCATCGTCATCGTCGCGATGACGCGCGGTGCGATGGGGCCGGTGTCGGCGCTGCGAGAGACGAGCGTCGTATTCGCCGCCCTCATCGGACGCTTTTTCCTCCGCGAAAATCTCAGCGGTTACCGGATCATGGCCTGCCTGGTAGTGGCGGTGGGAGCGGTACTGATCGGGCATGCGGGATGACAACCCATCCGGCAGAATTGCAACGATCATCCATCAATCAGGTCGCGCGCCCTTTCACGAAAATACTATCGCTTTTGGAACAGCACGAACCGACCAAAACACGCCATACCGAACTGGACGCGAGAATGGCTTTTTCCGCCTGAACCGGCCGTCGCACACGCCTATCGGCGCGCTTTCGGCGTTTCGCCAAAATCGCGCCGATAGCGAGGCTATGCGTTCGATCTTGCCCGCGCCCGATGACACGCGTCGCTCACGCCGAAAAACTGGTCGACCGAGAGAGCGCGTTCCACGCCGTCATCTCGGCCCGCATCGCGTCGAGCTTGTGATCAACTAGCCCAAGCGCATCCTCGCCAAGGAACAGGCGTACCGGCGGGGTATCGGCCTCGACCAGCCGCAGCACGGCTTGCGCCGCCTTCGCCGGATCGCCTGGTTGATTGCCGCTCTTGGCCTGACGCGCCGAGCGGATCGGGTCCATCACCGCATCATAATCGCCGATGCTGCGCGGCGTGCGATCCATCGACCGGCCCGCCCAATCCGTGCGGAACTGGCCGGGAGCGAGCGCCGTAACACGGATGCCTAGGCCGGCAACCTCTTTGCCCAGCGCCTCCGAAATGCCCTCTAGTGCAAACTTGCTGCCGCAGTAGAAGGTGATGCCGGGCATGGTGATGAAGCCCCCCATTGAGGTGACGTTGATGATGTGCCCGGCACGGCGCGCACGCATGCCCGGCAGCACCGCCTGCATCATCGCGACAGGACCGAAGACGTTAGCGGCGAACTGGCGCTGGAGATCGTCCATCGAGGATTCTTCCAGGACGCCCTCATGGCCATAGCCGGCATTGTTGACGAGCACGTCGATCGGCCCGGTCGCCGTCTCGGCACCGCGTACGGCGTCTGGGATAGCCGCAAAGTCGGTAACGTCGAGCAACAGCGGATGTGCGCGATCGGGCTTAAGGGCTGCAAAGGGGTCGGCATCTTCGGCGCGGCGCACCGTTCCAATCACCTTGTGGCCCGCAGCGAGCGCGCCTTCGGCGAACGCGCGGCCAAGGCCTGAGCTGACGCCGGTGATGAGGAAGGTCTTGGGGGCGATGGTCATGGGCGACTCCTGGTTGCATACAAACTATATCATGATATAGATATGAGAATGACCCAGAACAAGAGCAACCCACCCACTGGCCTCCAACGCGGCGCACCCGTCCGCGCCCGCATCCTCGATGCAGCCGAACATCTGATGCGACAGGGCAAGGCTGACTTCTCGATGCGCGACCTCGCTTCTGAGGCTGGGGTCAGCTTCGCAACGCCGTTCAATCACTTCGGCAGCAAGGCCGGAATCATGCAGGCCCTGTCAGGCCGACGGATCGATGCGATGGAGGCGCGCTACCGGGCCGCATCGCCCCCCGGCGACGCGGCGGCGCGTGTCGGCGCGGCGGTGGACATTGCCGCCGCCGTGATGCTTGAAGAACCGCTGGTCAGTCGCGGCGTTATGGGCTGGCTGGGCACCCCGGCGCCCGATCCCGGCTTGGTCGCGGCGCGGTCGGCCGCCTTGTGGGCTCTCGCCCTGGATGACGGCGACGGCCTCAACGCAGCGCGGCGCTCGGAAGCCCTCACCGAATTGCCGCAGCAGCTCGCCTTCGCTTTTCGCGGAGTCCTGTCCTTTTGGACCGCTGGCGAGCTGGCCGACGCCGCGCTCGCGCCGCAGGCGCGCGCGTTGGCGACGACGCTACTATGCAGCTATGGTGGATGAGCGGCAGACCGGCTCTTTCAGGAACGCGAAGGACTACGCCAGCGAATGTCGTGTTTCGGGAGGACCCGACGTTCGGGTGGCCCAGGCAGATCGGCCGCTTCGTCCCACGATGCGGCTTTCGCTGTCGGGGGCACCCACCAGATCATGCCGTTCAGCAGGGGGCGCTGAATGTCCGGACACGGCGCAGTCTGACATTGGCAAATCACGCGGCCCTTGCCAGGCGGCGGAGTGCCTGAGGGGGCTGGCCGTACTGGCGCATGAAGGCCTCGCGCATACGGCGCATATCGACGAAGCCGCTTTCCCGCGCGATCTGGTCCATCGGGTGGCGGGTTTCCTCCAGCATCAGCCGTGCTGCCTCCAGCCGCATCTGCTCCACCGCCTTGGCCGGGGTCTGCCCGGTTTCTGCCCGGAACGCGCGGGCGAACTGGCGGGGGGATAGGGCGGCCACCTCGGCCAGTTCGTCCACGGTCAGCGGGTTGGCAAGGTTGGCCTTGGCAAAGATCAACGCCTTCTGAATCCGGTCGCTGCTCGGCGCCAGTTCCAGCAGTTCGGAATGTTGCGACTGACCGCCCGCGCGTCGATGATGCATGACCAGCCGCCGGGCGATCGCGCCCGCCAAGTCGCGGCCAAGGTCTTTCTCGATCAAGGCGACCGCCAGATCGAGCCCGGCAGTAAGCCCGGCCGAGGTCCAGACCGGTCCTTCGTTGATGAAGATCCGATCGTCTTCCACCCGCACATCGGGAAACGTTTCGCGCATCTGGCGGGCATAGGCCCAGTGCGTGGTTGCCCGCCGCCCATCCAGCAGGCCCATCTGGCCGAGGAGGAAGGCGCCGGTGCAAAGCCCCGCCACCCGCCGCGATTCCCGCGCCATGGTCCGCAGGGTATCAAGCGTTGACTCTTCCTGAGGCGGCGGGGGGACCAGCCCGGCCAGCAACAGCAACGTATCGACCGTGCCGACCTCTGCCAGCGGCGTGGTCGGCACGGCAAATCCGCTCGATGACATGACCGGTCCACCATCCACCGAGGCGATGGACAGGGTATAGAACGGCTCTCCCTTAACGGCATTGGCCAGTTCGAAAGCGGCCTGCACCCCCAGTGCAAGGAACTGGAAACCGGGCGTCAGAACCATTGCAACGTGGGGCATTTGGGACTCCAGACGGCGCGTGGCAGGAAACAGTACTTTCTACGTCATATCAGACACTCGCGGTTCCGTCCATAAGGTCCTTGTCGAGAGCGAAGGCGCTCTCACCGCCACGAAAGGACCTGACCCATGACCGCCACCGCATCCAAACTCGGCACAGCTCTCATCACCGGCGCATCGACCGGGATCGGCGCCATCTACGCCGATCGCCTCGCCGTCCGCGGCTACGATCTGATCCTCGTCGCCCGCAACAAGGACAAGCTTCAGACGCTTGCCGCGCAGATTTCCGACAAGACCGGCCGCTCGGTCGAGGTGCTTGCCGCCGACCTTGCCGACAGCGCCAATGTGGCCCGGGTTGAACGGGTCCTGCGCGAAGATGCCTCGATCACCGCGCTGGTCAACAATGCCGGGGTGGGCACGCACACCACGCTGCTGGAAAGCGATGTCGAGCGGATGGAAGCGATGGTCCAGCTCAACGTCACCGCGCTGATGCGCCTTACCTATGCGGCGGTGCCTGGATTTGTCGCCCGCGGCGGCGGCACGGTGATCAACATCGCCTCGATCGTGGCGGTCGCTCCCGAACTGCTCAACGGGGTCTATGGCGGGACCAAGGCCTTCGTCCAAGCCTTCACCATCTCGCTCAACCACGAACTAGCCGACAAGGGCGTGCGGGCCCAGGCCGTGCTGCCCGGCGCCACCCGGACCGACTTCTGGGCCAACGGCGGCCTGCCGGTCGAACACCTTCCGGAAGAGATCGTGATGGATGCTGCCGACATGGTCGACGCCGCGCTGGCCGGGCTGAATCAGGGCGAAATCAACACGATCCCGGCCCTGCGCGATGCGCATCTCTGGACGGAATTCGAGGCCGCCCGCGCCGCCCTTGGCCCCCAGCTGTCCGCCACCCGCTCTGCCCCGCGCTTCCACGTCGCGGCCTGAACCATTCGCCTGCCTTTCTCTCTCAATCCTCTCCAAGCAAAAGGATATTTCCCCATGAAACTCACCGGCAACACCGTGTTCATCACCGGCGGCACCAGCGGAATCGGCCGGGGCCTGGCCGAAGCGCTCCACCGCCTTGGCAACAAGGTGATCATCTCGGGCCGCCGCACGGCGCTGCTCAAGGAAGTCACCGCTGCCAACCCCGGCATGTCGGCCATCGAACTCGACGTGAACAGCGTGGACAGCATCCAGGCCGCCGCCCGCGAACTGATCGCCAGCTATCCCGACCTCAACGTGGTCTTCAACAATGCGGGCTTCATGCCTTTCGATGACGTGTCCGGCGTGATTGACGATGCCTTGGCGCAAGAGCTGATCGCGACCAACCTGCTCGGTCCGATCCGCGTGACCTCGGCCCTGATCGAGCACCTGAAGCAGCAGCCCGAAGCGACCGTGCTCTACACCAGCAGCGTTCTCGCCTATGTTCCGATCGCCGCCAACGCGATCTATTCGGCCACCAAGGCGGCACTCCACTCCTTTGCCCTGTCGCAGCGGTTCCAACTGCGCGACACCAGCGTCCTGGTGCAGGAAATCGCCCCGCCGTGGGTGGACACCGACCTCATCTACAAGAGCGGCGACCCGCGCGCCATGCCGCTGGCCGACTTCATCGAACAGACGCTGGTTGCCCTTGCCACCGACGCGCCCGAAGTGATCGTCGATGCTATCCGCCCGATGCGCGATAACCCCGGCGCGAACGAACACGCCCTGTTCGAAGCCTTCAACCAGAGTCTGGTCGAAAACCCGATCCCGGTCGGCGCCTGAGCCGGTCCCGCTCCTTCCAGACACCTCAAGATCCCGAAAGGAACCCATCATGTCCCGCATCAACACGCTCGCCCCGGAAGCTGCGCCTGAAGCTTCGCAGGCCACCTTGTCCGCCATCGCCGCAAAGCTTGGCCGCGTGCCAAACTTCTTCCGCGTCCTGTCCAACAGCCCGGCTGCGCTGGGTGCCCACGGCGCGCTCAGCCAGGCACTCGGCAAGGCGCTCGACGTGAAGACGCGGGAACGGATCGCGCTGACGGTGGCGGCGGTGAACGGCTGCGAATATTGCGATGCCGCTCACACCTTCACCGGCTTCAACCTTGCCAAGCTCAGCCGCGAAGAGATCGACCTCGCCAGGCAAGGCACTTCGGCGGAGCCGCGTGCCGCAGCTGCAGCCGCCTTTGCCCGCCGGGTGGCCGAAGCCCGCGGCAAGGTCTCGCAGCGTGATGTGGACGCGGTCCGTGCCGCCGGGTTCAGCGAGGCCCAGATCGTCGAGATCGTGGCCGTGGTGGCGGAGAACTTCTTCACCAACCTGATCAACAACGTGGCTGCAACGGAGGTGGACTTCCCGGCGATCTGAATCGGCGCGCCGAAACGGCAAAGGGCACTCGCCTGTGCGTCAAGGAGCGCGCAGGCGAGTGATCCGTTGCATGGCAGCTACCGGCATTGCCGGACGTTCGTAGCAGCAGCGCTGTATGGCAAAAATGTCCCAGACCTTGCCTTCCGCCGTCGACCCTTATCGGCCGCTCAGCCGTCAAATTCTTGCGCCCAGCTGCGGACCGTCAGGTCTCTCATTCGATGCGAGCGACTGGCCGATAAGCAAATGTTCAGTCCGGAGCGAGGTCGCAGGGATAAGACCACCGCTTCTGGCGAGTATATGAACCATTATGTCGAGGAACGGGAGACGGAGATGCTCCCCAAAAGCCGCGACCGCGACCTTGACCTAAAGGCGCCTGGAGTTGAGCTTGCGGGGCGGAAAGCTGAGCTGATGGAGGGGCTGGCAATAGCCGATGAGCGACAAAGTTGGCCTGAGTTTCACGCGCCTCCATGGAAATCCGAGAAATGATAGAGGCGCGGCCGGCGCAAAAGCGATCCCTCCCCGACACCCTGCTTTCAATGAGAGGAAATTTGGTTAGAGCTCAATGCCTCGACATTCCATTTCCTCTACCAGCGCCCTACTATGCGGCGTCAGATGTTCGTGATCATCGCATGAGCACCAGCGCCTGAGCAGTTCATCGTCTCGCATGCGTGAGTGTTGCTCGACGTCGCCTGAATCATCCATGTTCGACCTTCGCTCCTGTCGCATACCGGCTAAGCGGATTGACACTACGGCAACCCAGTCAACGCGGGTGGGGCAAGGGTGTTCCGGCGATGAGGCCGCCGCATCTTGTCTCGGCTACATTCGGAACTTGTTTGGCGCAGCTTCGGCAACCGCATGAAGCGCACATCACCTTTCCACAGCGAGAGCCGAAGCTGCTAAAGATCTTGCGGCAAGGGAATTTCCTGATCTGCGTCAAGGCGGCGGTCGATCTCCTCTCCTAGCTGGTCAAGTTGATCGAATGTCGCAGGTACAGCCAGCACTGTGCCGTCGTCCAGGGCCAGGCGCAGGCAGTATCGATCGCCATGTAGTTCGACAGCAAAATGCGAGAGTGACGCGGTCATCATGTTCTCCGATTCAGTTTTTCGCCGTCGATCCGCGCGAGCCTGCGTCCCGTTACACACGTCTGCCCTACAAACAGCAGGATCAAGATGGAGCCCACGCCACCAACGAACAGATCAAAGCCTGACCAAGTTCCGAAGAAACCGGGCCCCGCTCCCAGCATCATCATCATGACGGTGAGGCCAATAAGCATGATCCTGAGTTCTGTCGGGCCGGCTGAGAGATAGGAGAGCTTGAATTCGCCCAGCACGCGAGCGGAGAGAAAAGCATGGATTGATAAGAGGAGATAACCAGCTAAGGCGATTAGGGCCACATCCATGCTGACGAAGGGACTGAGGCCGATCCCCGCCAAGATCAGCAGGGTCGCAAGACCATCGCAGCTGTGATCGATGAAATAGCCGTAGGAGGGACGCTCGATCCGGCGGTACCGGGCTAGGCTGCCGTCCATCGAATCCCCAAACCACTGCACGAGATAACCCAATATGGCGACCAGCAGCCACGCAGCATCGGCATTGCTCGCCACATATCCCGCAAAGGTCATTCCTGCGCCGATCATGCCAGTTGCCGTCAAGCGGTCAGGAGTCACCCATCCCGGCATGCGTTGGCACAACCAATTGAGAATTCGACGCTCGTTCGCGGCGAGCCAATTTTGTTGGATCCGGCACAATGCGGCCGGGGCTTCAAGTTTGACAGACATGGGTCCTTATGAGGGAATCTCCGATATCGAGCAATCTGTCTGACGAGGGGCAGCCGCAAAGTTGGTCTGCATGGTGCAATACCCGTTTCGCGCTTGGCTGGCGCAACGCACCAGCCTCCCTTCCGCCGTGCGGGCGGTTGGCTCAGGCTATTTAGCCCTTCACCGTTGGGCGCGGAAGGAAGGCTTCTATGACCCGAGTGATGCACGTTCATGAAACGCAGGCGTGATCATGAATTTACCGCATATATTCTTTCGGCTCACGGCCGCTTCGAAGCGAGCCACACAGTGTGGATGGTGTTTTCTCCGTCCACCACCGCTGCCACCTCAACTTCATCTACAGCAAAGCCGTTGTTTTGGAGGCGTGCGACAAATGCATCGTCACTATAAGCGGACCAGATCGCCAGAATGCCCCCGGTCTTGAGCGCTGCATGGGCCGTGCGCAGCCCCCAATTGCAATAGAGACGTTCGTTCGCAAGATGGATCAGCCCGTCAGGGCCATTATCGACGTCCAACATAATGGCGTCGAACCTGGCTGCGGCGCTTGCAATCACATCATGAACGTCGCTCAGTTCAAGAACGACACGGCGGTCGGTAAGATGATCCTGGAAAAGATGGGCTAATGGGCCTTTTGCCCAGTCCACGATCTCAGGGATGAGTTCTGCTACCATGATCTCGGCGGTGAGCGGCAGGGACCGCAAAGCAGCGCCAAGCGTGAAGCCCATGCCCAAACCACCGATGAGAACTCGCGCATCTCGTTCGGCGATGCGCTGACACGCCAGAGTAGCCAGCGCTTCTTCAGAATGACGAACCTGGTTTCCCATCAGTTCGTTATCGCCGAATCTGATGGAGTAGTCCTGACCGCGGCGTAAGAGGCGTAGTCGGCCTCCGTCAGGAAGCTCTGCCATGCCGATTAATTCGACCGGAATGGTCGCCGCTTCGTCAGGCGATGCCAACATTGGTCTTTTCCTTTAGTGCTACGACGCGCGTAAACAGCGCCCGGCCGAAATCCGACATCCGCAAGAAGATAGTCGCAGGGCGAATTTTAGTCGCCCGAATCAGGAAGGAGCTTCACTTGATGGCAAACTGTCCGGGTTCAGCCTTGAACACGAGGCGGGCATGGCTTCGGACTGCAGCAGCCGTCTTGAAGCTCTCCTCCTGTAGGTGGGATGTCACGAGAGGATAGCCCTGGGAGTTATACCGTGTTTCTCGGACCGTGAGCCGGAAATTTCCGTCCTCGTCCTTCGTGATGAGGAAGGGGGCAACTTTTTCTCGGCTCATGGTGGCTCCTTATTGGATTGCGAAAAATCGGCAGCGTGTCCGGCTGCCGTTATATACAGGTTCAGCCAAGCATGGCCGCAACGATCTGCTTTAACTCACTGGTGGACAGAACGCCCGCAGGCGCGGGTACGAACGGTCGCTCCGGTCTTTGGCTAAAGGGCAGACGGCGAGTGGCGCCATTGCTATTCGGAAAGATAACATTCATTTGATTAACCTCGCGGCATCCGCCGCATCGTTTGTAATTGGAGTTCACGCGCTAAGGAGCGCGGCATTTTTGGGCCGCCCAAGACTAACGACAGACGACTGGCAGCCGACCCGCCGACACGACGCGACCCAGTGGAGTTCGGTTCCGACAAGGTCCGCGCAGGGCCGCTCCAGAATTCATTTTCTTGGATTGCGGCTTCCACAATAGTGCAGGACACGCGTCGTCAGGATGATGCGCGCTTCTTTCGCGCGAGATATCGCGCATCCCGTGCAGCCTTTTTCTCAGCTTCTGTGAGGACGGTCCTCTCCCGGAGGGCGCTCGCAGCGGCTGCCTCAAGCGCCTGCGCACGTTTCGCAGCTTTTTGCTCCTTGGCCAAGAGCAGAGCCTTCTGGCGCTTTTCGCGCGCAGCGGCCTCTTTGGCCTCCCGGAGTTCCGCCTTTGCGGCCGCAGCGGCTTGGTCAACCGGCGGCTTGTTTTGCAGTTGCTGGAGACCCTCCGTCCGGGCGCGCGCCGCTGAGGCAATACGCTCCTGGAAGGGTGGCTCTTTATATCTCTTCATGCAGGGAATTGTCCTGTGTTCAAGCATTCACCTGAAGCCGCCGGGCAGAGTTAACCGCCCGGCGCCATTTCAGGCCGGCTGGAGATTGACGGCCGAGGTCTTGCCGCGGCGGTCCTGTTCCAGATCATAAGTGACGCGCTGGTCCTTTTCGAGGGTGCGCATCCCTGCTTGTTCAACGGCAGAGATATGAACGAAGGCATCGCTGCTGCCATTTTCAGGAGCGATGAAGCCATAGCCCTTGTCGGCATTGAAAAATTTGACTGTTCCGGTGATCATGCTCGGTCTCCTTGTCGCATGTCCTGGGAACGCGCGACCATTCGCGCACTCCGGCTTAAAAGAGGCAATGTGGGGACAAGGGAGAGCCGAAGCGGCCCGATATCCGTCAAAACGCGACGTTCAGCAAGGTGCTGATAACACAACTCATGGGAAATGCAAAATCGAGCTGGGCGGATCAAATACACCATAGATCGAAATCTGCTGCAGCGCCAGTTCTTGAACAGTTTGCACCGCGCGAACGCGCGGGGGTCGGCAACACCTCCGCCATTTCTATTTACTTCGGACGCGCCGCTTCATCCCGCTTCGCCTGCGCAACCGCATCGTTCAAAGTCGCCTATCGCCAGTCACGATAATGAAAGCGATATACAGGCACCTTGGTGATGCCATAGCGAGCCATGAGTTCGGTTTCGTCAGCAGGTTCCACAGCCATTTTGCTCCCCGATCGTCACAAGCAAGGGGCGACTGACAAGATCACTGGCGGCCGCCAGCCGGGGGTTGTGCGAGCAGCTTTACTGCATTTTCCACCGTTGAGTATCCGGTCGGGTCGGCGATCGCCAGATCGAGCGGCCTTGCGCCCAACGACACGTTGTGGGTGTTCAGAAAGCGGATCGCCTGCTCTTGGCCTAGAAGCACAAATGCGAGGTGAGTGATTAATCCCTGCCGCCTCGCCTGCTCAGGAGAGATCTTCATCTCCCGATTAACGAATGCCCGCCTCCGCGGGCGTACGGGCGCGGTTGTCTCCTCTGTCATGCAGTAATGGCCCGCTCTGGCGCAGTGCCAATTCGGACAGTCCATGGCAGCCAGCCAGCCGAAGCAGGCGCGTTCTTCGATGAAAGTAAATCGAATATCTGACCGCCGATGACTCCGGCGGCACACAGATGCTCGCGCCGGGCCGGCTCGCAAAGCGCGTCCGCGGCGCGCATCAACGAAATCTGATGCTCGGAATAAAGGTGATTGATATCCATGCAAAAGCTCCCTGGTAAGCGGGAGCGCGATGGTCTCTCAGTCAAGAACGCCTACTATGCCTATGCCCTTGATGGTGTCCATATAGGACGCCTTCTCTATCAAACAAGGGGCACTGCCTAGGAGCCGTAGAAATATATCTGCTGAACTTTCTGTTTCTAAAAATCATCATCCACGGGAACATGCGCGCTCATCAATGTTGAAAAAGATTTTCCTGCTGCCGCCGATCATCCTAAATCATTATAACAGGCAATACGCCATGATTTACTCAGTAGTACTTCATTACTTTGAATTGGTATTCAAGGTTATTCAGTTCCAAGTCCATCGACTATTAGCAGATGCACTATTGCTCAACTGACTGGACGAACCGGTTCGTTGCTCGGCGGCAAGGCACCCTTTGGCGGACGCGATGCCGGGTCGGGGGCCTTCATGCTCGAGTAAACCATGAAACCGAGAACCGCGACTCCGCACAACAGAATCGCTGCGAGAAGTAGCAAGCAGCTCGCTCGGCGGCTGGGATCGTTCACAATCGTTTCCTGCTCGGTAGATCATCTGGCACGCGGTCAAGCCTGTCTATCACCTCATCGAATGGCGTGTCTGTACCGATCGGGCAATGCCGCCTCACCCATTGCCGCAGAACTTCAAAGTGTCTGTTGGTCAAGTGGCCGACTGAGATGATCTTCTTGACCATGCCGTTCTCCTTCACTTGCGAACCCTCCTGGTCGAGTGAAGTGCCCAAAATTCCGCCTGCGATACGACATTCCGCCTGGACGAGAGCGTAGATTGATCGGCCGCACTGCCACCGGAACTTAAATCCTACCGTTCTGTTGTAATTTCGCCGGACACATTGATGGCTCCCCGCTCATGTTCGGTATCTTGAGGCCCGCTCCTATTTCTCCGGAGCGGGCCCTTCAGTCATTCAGGTGAGAGATCCGATGGACACGCCAACCATAGAATTTTGCAGGGCCCAGGCAGCTACCCACTTGGCGCGAGCGAAAGCCAGCAACCTGCCGAACGTCCGTGCGGTCGCTCTAACCGCAGCCAAAACCTGGATGAGAGAAGCCGAAAGCGCAGAACGCATTCTTGAACGGCGCAAGCGGAATGCCTCTGCGAACGTCGGGTAAATAACACGCCTCGCGGGCCCGTTAGAGATCCGGGGTACTGTTCGACACGAAGCCTTTCAGCCGCCGAGATAACTCAGCTCTCCGATGAATAGGATCTAGGGGCGCTCGGCACGCCGCGAGCGATGCCGACACCTGCATGCTTCTCTCCCGCTTTTTACGCCGACGGGGATTGGACCCCATGAAGCCGCGGAGCGTTGAGATCCCGTCACAGGAGAGAATGATGAAGAGAATATTTTTAGTTCTGGCAGTTGGAGCTCTCGCCGGGTCGGCTGTCACGGCCCTCGCACAAGATAGCAACCCCGCAATCAAGGACAGCAAGGTCACTCATGTAGGGCACGCTGCCGAGGGCGCAAATTCATTCACTGAGGATCAGGCGAGAGGCCGCCTGACGAAGGCTGGCTATACCAAGATCAGCGACCTTCGGAAGGACGATAAAGGCCATTGGGTCGGCACAGCCGTGAAGAAAGGGAAGAAGTCCAAGGTGGCGCTCGATTATAAGGGCAATGTCACTGTTCTGCCGCATAATAAGTGATTGGAGAGATCGTCATGACCAAGACCGTGACCCGACTGTTCGATGATTATGGTGACGCTCGCAGCGCCGTTCGGACGCTTGAAAGTGCCGGCTTCTCCCGCGATGACATCAGCATCATCGCGAACAAGGATGCCCATGGCAGCCATGACCGTGATGATGACAGCATCAATGAAGATGGTGATGTCACCAAGGGCGCCACGACTGGGGCCGTCCTAGGCGGCGTCGGCGGCCTACTGGCTGGATTGGGCTTGCTCGCCATTCCTGGGTTAGGTCCGATCGTCGCTGCTGGATGGCTCGCCTCCACGGCGGTCGGCGCCGCCGTCGGTGGTGTTGGCGGCGCGGCAACCGGAGGCATAGTCGGAGCATTGAAAAACGCCGGACACGATGACGACGAAGCTCATGTCTATTCCGAAGGTGTGCGTCGTGGCGGCACATTGGTCAGCGCTCGCGTACCCGATGAGCGGAGAGCTGAAGCCGAAGCCATTCTGCTGCAGCATCGCTCCGTTGATGCGGCAACGAGGGGCGCGGATTATCGAGCCGGCGGATGGAACACGTTCGACCCGGATGCTGAACCTTACACAAGTGATCAGATAAGCGCCGAACGGGCGCGATACTCCTCGCATCCGTCGACTACCGGCCTATGAATTATGGGAGCTCCGCCACTTACAGCGGGGCTCCTTCTGCTTGGGCCAGGATGGTCAGCGGGGTACGTCACCGCGCCGCGGGTGCTCATCGTCAGAGCAGTTGGGTCACACCTGGGCCCCGCCTCGCTTTGTCGGGGCGAGGCTTCCCCCCCCCCCCGCTGCCCCGTGCAAAATGTACCGCAGTGGCCTTGTTGCCGCGCCTCTTGGCTTCCGCTCAACTATCCTTTTCTGTTTCCTGCGCGCGCACGCTTGATCGCTCGCGCCAGGCGCTCGCCAGTATAAGGCTTCTGAAGCAGATGAAACCCGTGTGTTCCTTCCGCGGCAAGGACATGGCTATAGCCGCTCGTGAGAACGACCGGCACGTCGGGATGGCGCGCGCGCATGACCTCGGCAAGCTCGATGCCCGACATTCCAGGCATCACCACGTCGGTGAATACCACATCGAATTTGCGCGGATTGGCATCTATGCGCGCCAAAGCCTCCTGTCCGCTCGATACCCACATGTTGGCGTAACCGAGATCAACGAGCAACTGGGCCGCAAACTCTCCGACCAGCTGATTGTCCTCAACCAGGAGGACGCATCCCACAGGGGTGCCGCGCTCAGCGCTGGACTCTGACTCTTTGGGCTCAACCGGCACCTCCGCCGCCTCGGCATGCGGCAAGTAAAGGAGGAACTTGGCGCCTTGCCCAGGCTTGCTTTCGATGCCGATCTCCCCTCCAGATTGCTTTGCAAACCCGAAAACCTGGCTCAAACCAAGGCCGGTTCCGCGGCCCACTTCCTTCGTGGTGTAGAACGGCTCGAAGATGCGGGGCAGGTCAGCGGCGGCGATGCCCGGTCCGCTGTCGCTCACCGATATCAGGATGAACTGTCCCGCTACCGCTGCATGACCCCGCATCGCAGGAACACCCTTATGTTCTTCCACGGTGATTTTCAGACTTCCCTCGCCATCCATGGCATCACGCGCATTCACGGTCATGTTGAGAATGGCTGTGTCGAACTGGGTTGGGTCCGCTTCGACGATGCAAGGCTCACAGCGGACGTCGAACTCGAGAGCGATGCCGGAACCGCACACCGAGCGAAGCACCTCGCCTGCCGCTTCCAAGCGGTCGGCGACATCAAAAACTTCAGCTTGAAGGGGCTGCCGACGCGCAAAAGCAAGCAACTGGTTGGTAAGCTTCGCTGCGCGATCCGCGGTTTCAGCGATCGAGGCCAAATAGCGTTCCCGCTTAGTTTCTGAAATGTTCTGGCGCCGGAGAAGCTCGACGCTGCCGAGGATGACGGTAAGGAGGTTGTTGAAGTCGTGCGCTACGCCTCCCGTCAGCTGGCCGATCGCTTCCATCTTCTGGCTCTGGCGAAGGGCATCCTCAATGCGTTGCCTCTCTGCCACCTCGGCTTGAAGATTGCGGTAGGATTCTTCCAGTGCAGCCGTCTTGTCGGTCACCGCATGCTCCAGTGAAAGGTTCAACCCCTCCAACAGGGCTCGTGCTTTTGCCTCTTCCTCGATATCGATGCATGTCCCGATCCACCTGATGATGCTGCCATCATCATCCTGCTCGGGAATGCCGCGGCAGGCAAAGCAGCGGTAGGAACCGTCTCCAGCGGCGACCAAGAAACTTTCTTGGAAGGTCGTACCGTTGCGAACCGCCTCCTCCCAAGCTTCTCCAGCTCGTATCCGATGGTCGGGATGGACCGTTTCCAGCCATCGATCGCCAAGCAGTTCAAAGTCTGGCCTGCCGGTGTAATCTTGGAACCGGGCATTTGTCTGGACCAGATGGCCATCGCTGTCAGCCTCGAAGACAAAGCCTGGTAGTGCATCAGTTAGGGTGACCAGTCGCCGCTCGGCGTCGCGCTCGGCGGTCCGATCCCGCACCATCTTTACGAAGCCTTCTCCGCCTTTGAGCTGCATGAGCAGGCCCGAGCCCCAGAAGCGGCTACCATCAGCTCGAACATGGAAGCGCTCGTTTAATGCCCGCCCCTGTACGGAAGCGCGCGCGAATTCGTCCTCCGCGGTGCCGGCCGCCTGATCTTCTGGTGTAAAAATGAGGCGACCATGTTGGCCGATCGCCTCTTCAAGGGACCAGCCGAGCAGTGCCTCAGCTCCGATATTCCAGCTGGTGATCAGTCCCGACTGATCAAAGGTGATGATCGCGAAGTCAGTTGAACTTTCGACGATCATTTGTGCGAGCTGGGCGTCGATCATCGGCATTTTTTCTTGTCCGCTCTGAGCCGACCGACAGCACGGATGTTCGTTGCGAAAGACCGGCGGTGGACCGGGTTCAAGAAGTTCGACCAGCCTACCGTGCGGCACGCGCCTTCGAGCTGGTTTAAAGGTGGCGAGTAGCGGACGTGCTCGCCCGTCATGTTCCATCCGGCATCCATCCAGTCAATACAGCCAAACTGGCAGTTCGTTCCCGGCCGATGGTCGGCCACCAATTTTCGCGACCGGTCGCCAGCGAGGGTCCTCAGGCTTGCCCGTCACTCGCGCAGAACAGGATCGAAAGTGCCTTCACCTGCATCAAGGACTTCGGAGCGCAGGAAGGATATTGCTGCCGCCATTTTCCTGTGCACTGCCAGCTTGAGCCTGTCGGTATGCGGAGTCTCGAATAAAATGATGGGTAGCAATGCATCCAATAGAAACGCGGATTCCAAATGAACTAGGTGGAGACCGCCGGTTCGAACTCCTGGTTAATGCCGTCAAGGATTACGCCATATATCTGCTCGACCGCGAAGGTTACATAGCAAGCTGGAATGCGGGCGCTGAGCGGTTCAAGGGCTATAAGGCTGACGAGATCATTGGACAGCACTTCTCCAAATTCTATACCGAGGAAGATCGGGCAGACGGGTTGCCGCAGCGCGCATTAGCCACAGCGGCCGAATTCGGGACGTTCGAAGCTGAAGGTTGGCGCGTCCGCAAAGACGGTACGCGCTTCTGGACAAGCGTCGTCATCGATCCTGTGATCGACGATGAGGGCATCTTGATCGGCTTCGCCAAGGTGACGCGAGACCTCACAGAGCGCTGGCAGGCGCAGCAGGAAACAGAACGCGCCAAGGAGGCGCTGGCGCAGGCCCAGAAGATGGAGGCGATGGGCCGGCTCACTGGAGGCGTTGCGCACGATTTCAACAATCTCCTGACGGTCATTAGAGCGTCTGCGGACCTCTTGAAATTACCGAACCTGAGTGAAGAGAAGCGCCAGCGCTACATCGATGCGGTTGCAGATGCCGCCGATCGGGCGGCATCACTAACGTCCCAGTTGCTCGCCTTTGCCCGGCGACAGCCTTTGAAGCCAGAGGTTTTCGATGTTCGATCACGAATAGAGGGGATGCGCCAGATCATCGAGACAAGCGTGGGATCACCCGTGCTCGTCTCCCTTGAGGCACTCACCTCTGCCGCCGTGAACGCGGACGTCAATCAGTTCGAAACCGCCCTTCTTAATCTTGTCGTCAATGCGCGAGATGCCATGCCGGCGGGAGGGCAAATCACCATCACGACCCGCATTCTCGAAGGGGTACCTGCCGTTCGCCGACATGCGGCAGCGAAGGGCAGCTTCGTTGCCGTCGAGGTGGAAGATAGCGGCAGCGGCATCGGCGAAGACGTGTTGCAGCATATTTTTGAACCCTTCTTCACCACTAAGGGGCTGAATAAAGGCACCGGTCTTGGCCTTAGCCAGGTTCACGGCTTTGCGAAACAATCCGGCGGTGAGGTCGATGTCCGCAGCGAAATCGGGACAGGGACGAAGTTCACGCTCTACCTTCCCTTGGCGCAAGCCGAGCAGGTCGAATCTGCATCGCGTCAGGCTGCCTCTCGCGAGCAAATCACGACCCGTCGGATCCTGTTGGTGGAGGACAATGAAGTAGTAGGCCAGTTCGCACGGGGACTGCTCGAGGAATTGGGCCAAGTGGTGACGTGGGTAGAAAATGGCAAAGCCGCAATGGACGTTCTCGAGACGTCGGCGGCAAAGTTCGACCTGATCTTCAGTGACGTTATCATGCCAGGAATGAACGGCCTGGAGCTGGCTCGCGAGATTGCCGGGCGGTGGCCTCAGCTCGCGATAGTGCTGACCAGCGGCTACAGCCACGTTCTTGCCGAAGAGAGCGGCCACGGCTTCGAGCTGCTTCGCAAGCCCTATTCGATGGAAGCTCTTATGACGATCCTTGGCCGAGGTACTTAGGTGCCGGGCCGAGCAGTGTCAGCTTTCGGAAAGATGCGGAGCCGCAGGGGCGGCAAAAAATGGCGCTTGGCAGACGCAATTTGGAAGCTGGCTCCCCGCATGTGCAAGGAGCCAGCCGCATTCAGATTTCCGTGCCTTCCGCCAGGGTCAGGGCGTCCTCCACATCCACTCCGAGATATCTGACGGTGCTTTCAATCTTCGTATGCCCAAGCAGGATCTGGACCGCGCGCAGATTCCCGGTGGCTTTGTAGATGATCGACGCCTTCGTCCTCCTCAGCGAGTGCGTACCATAATCCTCGCTTGGCAGGCCGATGCCTGTGACCCACTCATCCACTAGGCGGGCATACTGGCGGGTGCTCATATGGGTCGCGTGATCGGTGCGGCTCGGGAAGGCATAATCCTCCAGGGAGCCTCCCCTCAGCTCCAGCCATCTTAGCAGGCTGGCGCGAGCGTCATCCATCAGCTCGAACTGAACGGGCCGCCCGGTTTTTTGCTGGACGACGATCGCTCGCGTCCGGATTTTCCGGTCACAAACAATATCGCTGATCTTGATCTTCACCAGGTCACAGCCGCGAAGTTTGCTGTCGATCGCGAGATCAAAGAGCGCCCGATCCCGGGTTCGACCATGCTGATCAAGAAAGAAGCGAATCGCCCAGATCTGGCGGGGCTTGAGCGCGCGCTTTGCGCCGACCTTGCGTCCAGCGTTCCACGACACCCGCTCACGAGCGGCGGGATCAAATTCTGATAATCCCATGACACATCTCCAGTGGCCATGATGGCCAAGGGGATGAACGTTCAACCAAGCGGGATGCGGCATCGAGGGTTCACCGCAATGTGCATCAAAATTAGCGGAATTCGATAAACTCGTCCAACTTCCTTATAAATCACCTCTGACAGCGACCCTTCCCGGTTGTTCAGTGCCTAATTTTTCAGTCCCAGCTGCAGACCGTCAGGTTCTAGTCTGTGTGCCACAACGAGGAAAGGCGTTTGAATCACGGACATGTACATGGCGATCGCGTAGGCCGTGAGAAGCAGGAGCAGCTGCTTCGGCCAATAAATTGAGTGTCCCCCAAGATGGAACTCGCGCGGGGCGCGCGCCATTTCCCTATCATGGTGCAAAAGAGCAATCCGTTCAGCCTCGCCATGGACAGCTGGCAACTCGGGCTGGAGGCATGGACCGTGATTGGCCTGCGCATACCGAGGCTCCTGACTGGGAACCCGGCCGCTGCGTTGGAGGCTCAGCGCATGATCGTCGAGAAGATCGAAGCTGTCAGCATATTGCAGTGGAGAGCGATGACAGGCGATCTGGGAATGAACTCCGTTTCCGCGATGCGCAATTCCATCGCCCATTATAGAAAGGCCGTGGGTCGCAACCGGCGGCGCCTTTCCCGTAAAAAATGACCCAGTCCAGCCTCTTCGATGTACCCGTCATACCTGGGCTCGATTATGGGGAGGACTGTTGATTGCCGCTGAGAAGTGACCCGGGGAGGCGAGTAATTTCCGCTGAGATTTGACCCATGTTTGAACACGTCCCTGGCTTTGACGAGCGGGGGACCATGGAGTGTTGGACATGGC
>Ga0207656_10000148_pt1 | contig 25983 bp, 18 predicted proteins | sample KBSCornC12_FD_184297 | JGI IMG/M metagenome (GOLD analysis project Ga0207656, IMG submission 184297) | Corn rhizosphere microbial communities from Kellogg Biological Station, Michigan, USA - KBS Corn C1-2 (SPAdes) (version 2) | ecosystem: Host-associated > Plants > Roots > Rhizosphere > Soil ...
GATGCTTATTAATGGTGATGTTCGCAAAGAATATTATTTGAGAGGTGCAACTTGGACAGCAAATGGAAATCAACCTACTGGTGTTTTTGGTATTGGGAATGGTAACGAAGTAGGAACGAGTAGACTAGCTAATTCGGCTTTAGAGACTTATAGGCAAGGAATTAATTGCTTCGGCTGTCACACTTCAAATACTGTAAACGTTAGCGCTGTATGGTCGAAAATTGATCCTTTATTTTAAAAGATTTAATTTCATTTTAGACTAACTTAATTATTTATAAGTTTAATGCGTTGCCCAAGTTGGAGTCCAAGAAAAATAATAAGTGCATGAATTATTGATTACTTGCTTAGGGCATCCAAACATCCTAATAAAATTTAACAAATTATTTCACTATAAAATTTAATGTATATGAAAAAAATTACTACCAGAACTGCATTCTTTATGGTCTGTTTCTTCCTATTTAGTGAGTTGGTAAAGTCACAAGAATTGGCTGATCTTGAGCTTTCAAAAACCAGTGGCAATACATTTGGTAATGTATGGTTATCGACTGGACAACAGTCAAAACTACTCATTCAAATAGACACTCTTAACGAGACGAAAATAACAACAGCTACCTGTTTTTGTGTAATTTCCTACAATAATCTCAATTATCAAATTCAGCGCTCCGGGGTTTGCTATGATCTAACACAAGCAGTAAATAAGACCTTTTCAGGATGGAATCAACAAGGTTCAGAAAACCAAACTGCTTGTAAAAATTTATGCAATGCTTGGGTAGCCTCTCTTAATCCTAATCAGATTCAAGCCATTGCTGATTGCGCTTGCGCTGCAGGTATGCCTACAGGTACGGCGATTCGAGGCTTTAGTGCTGTAGGTACTAAAGCGTATATAGTTGCTAACGCGACAATGGGAAATTTGAAAAACATAGCGGAAGTTAAAACCACTACCTGTCAATGCCCCGCTGGTTGGCTAGCTAATGGTACCAATGTTGATGGTGGTGTAACTTCAGATGGGAAATGCAAAAAAAACGTTGGAACTCTGAATCCTGGTGTTGTACTCCCCAATGGGACTCCTTTGGGCAACTGGGGTTTCACATGGGCTGAAGGAATTTATGCTTGGGGATCAGCCGCAAATGGTGGTGAGGCCATATGTACGACAGTAATTTCTCAACCTAAAATCTGTAAACTTGTCCAGTAATCATATTATTTGTGAATTTGATAAATGCCGATTTTAGAAAATTGAAATATTTGAGAAGCAATAAGAAATAAATCAAATTAAAAAATAAAGCAATGTTTCCACTTCCTGATAATTGGATTACTTGCTAGCGTATGCAGATTTACGAAGCAAGACGAGGATATGGGATCTAATGATTTCGGCTTCAGCTATTTGGAGAAATCCTCGTGGCTGAAGCCGAGTTTTCTTTTAATCCCATCCCCCTGGCTAAAGCCAGGGGCAATTTCAACTTTCAACGATTTCTAATTGTAAGATTTTGTAATTTTTAAAACGGTAGGGGCTCAACATCTTGAGCCCGACGTTTTTAAAAATTACCTTTTTGGCCCACTGCTATTGCATCTCGTTGGGCGTTAGAGATACTTCGACTTCGCTCAGCACGGCGGAACTCTAACAACAACAATTCTTTCATTAGTAAGGAATATGGATATCCGGTAGTGAGATTCATTGCCCGTGGGTAATCGTTATTAGGATTCCAGAATTTTCAACATCATTTCCTCTTCCAATGACAACCTTGTTGCAGGATCATTTTCCTTGACATCCTGTAGCTGTGAAAAATATTTGTCCAATGTCCCTGTTTCATACATCGACAAGAGCATGGGATGAACATAATATTTTTTGCAAACATTCCTGGTATTACCCAGTTGCTGCGACACTGTATTTAAAACCTCGACCACTTTTTTCCTGGCTTCTGTTTCACTTTCAAAACTTCCCGCTTCCAGCAAAGCATGAAAAGCTAAAAGGGTGCCTGACCAGGTCCGGAAATCTTTAGCGGTAAAGTCATCGCCCGTGATTTCTTTGATGTAGGTATTGACCATCCCGGAATCAATTGATTTTTTAACTCCTTCCGGGGTATAATATTGAAAAAGTTCCTTGCCCGGAATATCGCGACAAGCCTTAACTATTTTGGCCAATCGCTTATTCTTTACACTAATATCATGATACACGCCTTTTTTCCCTTTGAAAGAAAACTTAAGCACACTGCCGGCAATGTGTACATGCTTATTCTTCAATGTCGTCAGGCCAAAGGATCCATATAGTTTTTCATACGTGCTGTTGCCAACGCGCATATTGGTGTACTCCATTAGATTCAACACTAATGCCAATACTTTTTCGACTGGCATTCCTGGTAATGCCAGATCCTTTTGTATGCGAAGCCTGATCGCAGGAATGGCGTGACCAAACTGCACCAGGCGGTAAAACTTAGTTTGATTACGAAGCGAATGCCAGTGGCTGTGATAAATGTATTGTTTCCTGTTCTTGGTGTCATACCCGGTCGCCTGTAAATGCCCATTCTCCACGGGGCATATCCAAACATTCTTCCAGGCGGGCGGGATTCTTAGGCTATCAATACGATTTAAAATGGCTTTGTCCCGGATTATAGTATTCTCCTTTTCAAGATACCGGAAGTGTTTTCCTTCTTTGATCCGCCTGATGCCCTGGTCGGTGTCATGCACATACAATAAATGAATAGCTTGAGCGCTTTTCTCAGGATTTCCATTCAGGCTCCTGATTTTTCGACTTGATAATGGTATTGGTTCTTCAACAGGCACTTTCATTCTTTGATAGCATGTTTATCACCCAACAAAAGTGTGTGGCTGCTTATCATGGGATGTTATATAATTTTCGGATAAACTTATATCATTCACATCCGGGTGTCTCCTGTCTACTTGAGAGGTATTAATTACTTCTCCGTACCTTAATACAAATATTCCGCTCCATCATGAAAAATCCAATCCTCTATATCCTTGCTCTTCCAGTATGTCTATTCCTGGCTGCATGTCCTTACGAATCCAAAGTACCTGTAAGCAATCCAGGCATCCTGATTAATTCTGCCCTTCTGGGATCATGGCAGGAAAAGGCAGACAGCAATACCGTTTATGAAGTCAGCGATCTGAATAAGTATACCTACAAGATTTTGGAAAAACATAAGGATAATTCCGAACCGAAACATTACCTGGCCTTTCCATCTACTGTCAATGGAACAACTTTCATTAACATCTGGGAGGATAAAGCCGGTGAAAGCAATCACACTTACTTACTTTATAAATTGGATGTCCTCAATGCAAATTCAATCATGCTAATTGAAGTGACGGAAAATATTGATGAACAATTTTCTTCCAGCGAACAATTGAAGAAATACATTTCGACCAATATGGATAACAGTTATTTTTTCAGCAAGGAAGAGACTGAGTTAGTCCGGGTAAAGCAATAATTTTTAAAAGCGGTAGGGGCTCAATATCTTGAGCCCGACGTCTTTTAAAAATTGCACCAGTAATTTTTCATGATGTTAGATACTCAATATCTTGAGCCCGACGTTTTTAAAAATTACTAATGCTGAAAAATCCATTGGCATTTCGTTGTGTTTCACCCCTAGTGCCTCCGCTGAGTAGCTTCGGCGCTCGCGGATGGGGCTAGCGATTTCTTCATATCCTATTTCTACAGACATGTCGCCCCGATGGGGCTTTGGATACCTCTATGTTATTCAGTCCGAATCTGTAATTTTTAAAAGGGTAGGGGCTCAACATCTTGAGCCCGGCATCTTTTAAAAATTTCCTTATCGATGGAGATCGAAATTTCATTATTAATCAGTATTTACCTCAGTTTGTATTCACCTTTTCTTTGAATCAACCATTTAGGTTGTAGAAATCAAAGAAGAGATGTTACGTCCATATTTATATTACGCGTTAACCTACTTCACCTTTTTAATACTGGTTTTGGTCAGTAAATTGAAACAGGGTCTGCGATTGTTTGATGACAAAGGTTTTGCAAGTCATCTGCCAATGCTCTTCACTTTATATATAGGGGGTATTTTTTTGCTTGGCGTATCCCCGTTTTTTACACAACACCTTGTCCCATTTGTGTTCTTTAATACGGAGAATTTCGGAGGACTTTCAACCTGGATAACTGTTCTTTTATTTATCCTGTCATTAGTCATTACACCCCGGATTATTGCAAAGAAGTTCAATAAATTTCCAGTTACTTCAGTGGACGCCTTTGGTCATGGTCGTTCATTTTATATCACTTATTTTATAGTTCGGATCTTATTTATTGGCGCCTATGAGTTATGGTTCCGAGGATACCTGCTGCCCGATTGCATTATTAGTTTCGGCGTGGCCTGGGCCATTGTGATTAATCTTGTTCTATATGCTATTCTTCACCTGGTTAACGGTAGAGATGAAGTCATTGCCTCTATTCCTTATGGATTATTGCTTTGCAGTTTATGCATCTGGCAAGGAGCAGTTTGGCCCGCTGTGCTCATCCATTTAGCATTGACCATTCCTTATGAAGTTGGTTTTTTAAGAAAAATTTATTCAGCAAAATCATTACGAAATGAAAATTCTCATCACAGGTGCCTCCGGTTATATCGGGTCTAAATTGTCTATTATTCTTGCCGATCGCGGTCATTCGGTGCATGCAGTAGTGCGTTCAGGCGATTCACAAACCAGGTTGATGCATCCAAACATCAGGGTGTTTACAGGGGATGTCTTGGATAAAAAAAGTTTGCAGGTTGCGATGGAGGGTTGCGAACAAGTCTATCATGTTGCAGGTAAAGCGGGTATGTGGGCAAGGAAAACATCTGTTTTTTATGATGTCAATGTGGAAGGCACACGCAATGTCTTAGATGCTGCTCTCGCCCTGGGGGTTAAAAAGATGGTGTACACCAGTACTTGTGGGGTGATCGGACCTTCGATAGATCAGCCCATGGAAGAAAAGGATTCCCGCAATGTTGAATTTGTATTTGATTACGATATATCAAAGAAAATGGCGGAAGACCTGGTGGCTCAATATGTAAGAAAGGGCCTCGAAGTGGTCATCGTATCCCCGGCGAAAGTGTATGGCCCCGGCCATATTTCACATTCGCTGATGATGAATGCTGTCATTCATAAGTTTTTGAAAAACCGAATCACTTTTATTCCGGCCCCAGGCACTTTCAAAGTCAGTTTTGCTTTCATCGATGATATTGTCAAAGGCCACATCCTGGCTATGGAAAAAGGTAAAAGCGGGGAGCGTTACATTTTAGGGGGTCCCAATGTTTCTTACTATGAATTTTTCAATCGATTGCGAATGCTGGCATCCTTTAAAGGTTTCATCGTTAAGCTTCCAAAAATGATTATTCAGTTCCTGGCCAGAATACAGGAGCTTAATCATAAACTGTGGAACACCAATGTGCTCTTTACGCTAAAATCAGTGGATCAACTCTTCTGTAATAACACTTACTCAAGCGATAAAGCAGCCCGTGAACTCGGCTATACCATCACCCCGCTGGATGAGGCTTTGCAAAAAACTATTCAGTATTTAAATCATGAGGTGAAGGATTAATCAATATTCAAGCGGCGAGGTAAATAGTTAACTCATGGGAACTTTTAATACAATCAGTGCCATTTTAATGCTTACCGTATCCATTACGGAGATCATCTTTGTCATCCTTGATTCTCCTGAAAAGAAATTGATCAGAGATATAAGAGCCAATATGTTGCTCGGTTTTATATACTTTATTATCGGGATGTCGGTTAAAGTGATTGCCTTTGCAGTTTTTACCTTATTCTATCATTATGCCTTTTTCAAGCCAGAATTATCCTGGTGGCTTTGGATCGTCGGGTTTCTGTGTTGTGATTTTATACATTATGGTTATCATTGGCTGGGGCACAAGACACGCATTTTTTGGGCGCCCCATGTGACTCACCACTCCTCCTTGTATTTTAATATGTCTACGGGGTATCGAAATAATTTTTTCCATGCATTGTATCGGTTCATTTTTTGGGCACCGCTTTGCTTATTGGGTATTCCCCCGGTAGTGGTCCTGGTGATGGAATCCATTATTGCCATTCAGAACTTCATTGTCCACACGGAAAAAATTGGAAAGCTTGGCATGCTGGACTGGTTATTTAACACCCCTTCCAATCACCGGGTGCATCATGGTATTAACCCTGAATACATTGATAAGAACTTCGGCGGCGTGCTGATGATTTATGACCATCTGTTCCGTACTTATGCTAAAGAAGAAGCACCTGCTGTGTATGGTATTACGCATGATATTAATTCCACTAACCCGGTTAAGATAATTACTCATGAGTATTTTCACCTGATGAAGCAATTACCTAAGATTAATGGGTTGACAAAAAAGATTTTGTATTTATTTTCTCCGCCGGATTGATTTTGGAAATTTGCTAAAGCTTGGATTTTCTAGCCTGATCCCTTAGTTGGAGCAGGGGGCAAGTATAGCTATCAGTGATTTGTAATTTTTAAAAGCGGTAGGGGCTCAACATCTTGAGCCCGACGTCTTTTAAAAATTACCTTGCCGGATAAACTATAATGGGTGGCAATATTTTCCGTTACATTTATACTATTCACCGAATAGATAACTTGCCATCCTGCTATGAAACATTCACTCATCATTCTTCTGACCTTAAGCTTGTTTTTTTCCTGTCAGCCAAAGCAGGAAGAAAATAAAAGTGCACCTACCACACCACTTGAGATGCTGAAAGCGGGGAATGAAAATTTTGTCAGCGGGCATGCTGTACATCCTCATGAAGCTCAGAGTCGAATCACTGAATTGAAGAGCGGGCAACATCCAATTGCTGTTGTCGTGAGTTGCTCGGATTCAAGGGTGCCTCCTGAATTAATATTTGACCAGGGACTGGGCGATGTGTTTTCTATCCGGACTGCAGGGAATGTTATCGGCGATTATGAACTCGGCAGTATTGAGTATGCTGTTGAACATCTTCATTGCGGACTGATCATCGTGTTGGGCCATGAAAACTGTGGGGCCGTTCAGGCCTATGCTGCTGCTGAACCAGGTACACACGGCGAAGATCATATTCAAACATTAGTGGACTACATTGCAGCTGAGCAAGAAGAAAAAATAATACCGGATAACTTAAAATCCAACATTGACTTATTGGTTAAAGCCAATATTGCCCACGGGGTTACGCTGTTAAAATCATCCCTTCCTGTATTGAAACCCTTGGTTGACAAAAATGAATTAAAGATCATCGGGGCTTACTATGATTTGGATAGTGGGAAGGTCATGTTTGATCTTTGATGGGATCAAAATCGTGATCCGTGACCCGTGATCCGTGACCCGAAAATTTCCAAAGCAATAATTCAATTCCCCCTTTAGGGGGCTAGGGGGGTAGATGGAGGAAATATTACTGCACCTTCAACACCTTGAGCGATTCAATCCCTTCACTATTCCTGATATTCAAAAAATACATTCCATCAGGAATATTCGTGAGATTAATCTTCTCATCGAGATGTGCAGCACTCCACACCTTCCCATCCATCCCAATCAATCTATACGTTTCACCTCCCTGAAACTCTCCAGTTACATTTAATTCATCAGTCACAGGATTTGGATAAACCGTGAATTGCAAAGTATTATCAAGTGAAGTTGTACCTGTACTTCCACCAACTTGACCAGGTGTACCACCTACATTCTCACTAGGCTTCCAACTTGTAGCAAAATGGTTATCCAATAACCCCGAGACCAATTCAAGAGATTTACCTAACAAAGTATTTCCTTCAGGCCAGGGTGAATGATTGTTGTACCGAACAAAATCAACCAGTAATCCATTTGCATCAAAAAGATACATGACCTCTCCTTCATTGCGAAGCTTTCCATCTGTCCATTCAAAAACAGGATAAGATGCCCCTGAGAAATTAGCGGCGGTCTTAGCCACTAAAACAGTACCTCCAGGTGCAATGATTGCTCCGGCAGGAAAAATGAAATCAATTGCAGCCGAAATTCTATATCCTGACAGATCAATATTTTCCCAACCCGGATTATATATTTCTATGAACTCACCTGTTGTTGTCAATGTATCATCATACAGGATTTCAGAAAACATCAGTTGAGGTTGACCAATGTGTTGCAACATCGAGCTTGCTCCAAGGTTTGTGCCTCCTGTACCACTACCGATTGCTGGACTGCCTGGCATTAAATTGAAATCATAAAAAGTTGGATTGACAAAATGAGGATCGGCATTCAAACTACCCGGACTGCTGATGGAATCGAGATCTGAAAGGCAATTGGCAAGTGTTAGTCCTGAGTATGCATCATAAACATAAGCATCTATTGAAGCATTGCTCACGATACAATCCTTGATACTACCAGTGCCACCAAGATTGCCGGGATTTTTCTCATAGGCCGAGACGCCGTGCTGATTGCCAAAGAAAGTACAATGCTGGACATCCACTACGCTTTCATCTTTCAAGGCAATACCAATATTCGTATAAGCGATGACATTGTTTTGCACTGTCCCGGTCGATTGTTGGCCAACCGAAATTCCTTTGTCAAAACAGTTATAAATAAAATTATTTTCAATCAACAAATTCTGGCATTGCTCACCAATATCCAGTCCGTCACAATTGTCACCGCGAAAATCATGAATGATATTATTGCGCATAATACCTCCCGTCACGCCATCATAATCAATAGCATCCATATCCGGCTTCGTGCCACCTTCAAATTCACAATTTTCCACTCTTGCAAACCCTTGCTTTACATTGATGCAATCACCGGTCACTGCCGATTTCAGTTTCGAATTGGTCAGTTCAACATCCGATAACCTGGCGAATACAGGATTGTCTTTCACCGCAGTGAGATCCATGTGATCGAGATGGAGATCTGAATTATAAGCACTGATGGCTGCCGGAAAATATAGACGTTGTGATCCGGCTGTTGAATTTTCAATTTTGACATAATTGAATGAAGAGAGCGCTGTACAATTTTTCAAAAATATACCGCCCCAAGTATTTGCAGTCACAGTGTTTTGAATCAAAATGGGTTTCAACTCCGAGCCATTAAATTGCAAATTACCATACACATAGAGACTTGCCTTTTCGGGAAATTGAATTTCAACACCCGGATCAACAGTAAGCGTGACATTGGGTTTTACTACAATATCACCTGCCGCGATGTATGGTGAGCAATCTATTGTCAGTTCTTTGTTTGTAGAAATGGTATCCGGTAATATTCCACACGTCCCATCTGATTCAAACACTGCACGTAGAGTAACAGGATTGGCATCAAGAGTCACCTCAAGTTTTTCAGTTGTTCCAATTATCTCCGGAGTTCCGACTACTGTACCATCCAATTCAAAATCAAAGCTGATATCTGAACTGGTTCTGTCAGCCTGATGCACCTCAACTGCCAATACATTTGGACCAATGAGCAAAGCTGATGTGGGCAATGTCAATTCATTCCAGGAATTCTCACCAGTACCTGAAATAGAACTGGATGCCAGCGTACCAAAGGCAATCACTGAAGGTGCACCTGGCATGTTCACCCGCCAGATTTCATTTCCATTCAGATAGACTACGGCACCATCATCCACTTTTAAAAGAGCTTGCAGAGTTGAGAAAATATTCACATCATCCATATTGAAAGTCGTGCGGAAATAATAGGACGGTGTTTTGTTATTGGCATTTCCTCCAAAGCTTAGCACTGTAGCTTCGTCACCATCACCATAACCAAGTTGCGCAGGACCACTTGACCAACTTGAATCATCAAACGTTGATTGATTCCAATCAGCAGGAGGAGCAGTAGTCGCATCGCTATATTTCCAGGTGCTACCAGCTGGAAGAATTGTGGTTTGTGATCCAATCATTTTTTCCCAACGAACAAAATTGAATCCGGGATTAGCGACTGCCGTTAAAGTGAATTCTCTGTTTTGTAAATAACGTCCTGACCATGGATAAGAAGGTACTTTCAATTCATGCAGTTTGATATACCCATGAGCGGCATTGCTGACTTCAAGATTCAATGGAGTGCTTCCCGAAAGTGAGAAAAAACTATTCAGGTCGTTAAACATGAATGTATTGCGTTGTACACCGTACTGCTTAAGTTTAGCCACTTCATTTTCCCAAAAAGCAACAGATGGAATGGCATTACCATAACTTGATGTTGTGCCTAGCCATCTGGCTACTTGTCTCGGCATTTCAGGTCGAATCCAGTTGGCATGGAGATCCACTCTTTTGTTTATTGAAATTGGATTGTACGTGATATAAAGATGATCTGCAAAGCGTGTTATAAATCGCTCTTTGAATGCATTGTTCTGCAACATCTTCCGAAGGAATAGGGTAGCGTAGGGATCATTGCTTCCCGGGACACCATTAACAGCTGTGATCCAGTCCATGCCTATGTCACCGACGTTGGCTAAATTAAATCCCCGATCATAGTCGTGCATAAGCCAGCGCCACCGGCCATCCGTTGCACGTTTTCGAAAGAGTGCTATGTTGTGACTCCAACTGGTGTTTGCATCAAATATCTCGGAGATGATGTAGTCGGTGTAATCTTGAGTGTCAGCAACGGAGTCGAGTGCATGAAATGCAGCATCACTTTGAACACCTGCTGTGAGCATGGCCACCATTTGCTGATAAGCAACATCATCGCCTTCTTTTATTTCACCATTGTTTTCAATGTAGTCGAGACTGTCCTGTGCGATGTTATGATAGTATTCGGTGTATTCAGCATCTTGTTTTTCGCGGATGTTGTGAATACCGAAATATTGCCCATTGATAAAAACTGCACAAGGTCGAAAGTCCTGCCCGTCCAAATCTGTTTGTTGTTTAGCGAGGCCTTGCATCATACCATCCCTGAACATCGTGTTTGACCAGTCATTGCCGGAACAGCGGAGTATGATATCACCAAATCGATTCTTAGGATTATTTGGAAAAAGCTGGTAATCAAAATGACCACTGCCGTATTGCTTGCGGGAATAAATATTGAGCATCTTTTGTGGAAGGATCCACGCATTCTCACCCCCAATCTGCACACCTGCATCATGGTGAAATCCAAGCAATCCATCCGGCTCATAGAATTCAAGGTGGATCGGGTATTCCCATGTTGGTTTAAAGTCCTGAACATAAAGGCCGCTATCAGGTGCGAAAAAATATTTAGGATCAGTGGATAATGACATCACTGGAAGTCCTGCCTGTTCAAATCCTTCATTGATGAAATAAGTATTAGTCACCACAGGACCTGGCAACTCATCTGTATAAAACATGCGAGCCTTCACAACAGTAGTGGCATTGATTTGAATCGGTTGTGAATAAATCGGACTGTTAGTCGTAGGCATTGCACCATCAATTGTGTAGCGAATCATTCCGGAATGATATTTATCAATGAGGCTGATCGTCAATGGACCCGGAAAGAATCCACCGGATTGAGAAAACACAGGTACTTGCTTAACATAGTCTGTGTAAAAGACACTTGTATTGTTGCTGGCACCGGGTGTGGGTTTTGCAAAATATCCCCAAGGCAGGTTTCCATCAGTTTGTAATCCGTAAGAAATATCTGTTGGCTGTTCAACAAAAACGACCTCACTAACTTTTGTTCCACCTGGATTGAAGAGAGTTAGTTGTTCACCACCGGCACCTAATTTGAAACTGGTGTGCAAGCCAGTGCCTGTGCCATCTGCCCAAATCAGCAAGAAACCTTTTGCTGAAATGATAGTGCTATTTGGAAAAGCCCATTCTGTCGGGTTGCCGCTATCTGACAGATGCCAATTAGTTAGATCAACAGGAGTATTCCCAGCATTGTAGAGTTCGAGCCAGTCATTGAATTGACCATTGCCCGGATCAGCGATTGTCGAGGCATTGGAGGCCTGGAATTCGTTGAGGACAACTTGAGCGTTAGCCAGATTAAGGCTAAGGCTAAGGCTGATGCCTACGCTTACTAGAAGTTTCGGCATCCGAAGAAGGCTGAGGAAAGTGAATTTAGAGAAAAGGCTGTGTAGGTGTTTCATCATCATGTCATACAAGGCTGGTCTTGGGGGCTGTATGATGTAAGATCTTCTGGTAATTGCCGTCAAGGTAGGAAAGTTGGTGGTTGATTAATAGAGGCTTAATCTATTACTTTGTCATCACCTAGTGAGAAGGTAAGAGGGTGAGAAAAGCCGCAGCGCGGTGAAACTCCGAAATTTGCTAGCTTACACCCCGAATCCTTTTCGATAATACGGGATGGCAATCCTCTCTGCCATTTCAAATTCAAAAATCTATATGCAAGTATCACTTCGACCTTTATTGCGCCTGGCATTATTTTGTCTGCTTCTGTTTCCCTTTTCAGGATTGAAAGCCCAGGTGGTCATCAATGAATATTCAGCGGCTAACCTGGATCGCGATCTTGATGATTATGGCAAGCATGAAGATTGGATCGAGCTTTATAATGCAGGTGCAAGTCCAGTCAATTTAACAGGATGGCATCTATCCGATGATGAAGCTGATCCTACGCAATGGACCATTGGAGAAGATATGGAAATCGCACCCGGTGGATTTAAGGTGTTTTGGTGCAGCGGCCGCAATGTTGGAAATCACACCAACTTCAAGCTGACCCAAACAAAGAATACTGCAGAAGTACTTGTACTTTCAAATCCTTCAGGCACTGAGGTGGATAAACGCGAGATGAAGAAAAATCAAACTGATCATTCGCGAGGCCGAACTCAAGATGGTACATCCAAATGGAGCATTTTCACTGAACCTACTCCGGGAGCTTCCAATAACACGTCAACACCTTATGAAAGCTATGCTACAAAACCAGGTTTTTCAGTGGATGCCGGGTTTTACACCACTTCCCAATTAGTGGATATTACGAATGACCAGCCCAATTCTATTTTACGATATACGTTGGACGGTACAGCACCAACTCCATCATCATTTCAATACCAGGGTTCTATTCTTCTTTCCAATACAAAGGTGGTTAAAGCAAGAGTCTTTTCTAACGATCCTACAATATTGCCCGGATACATTGAGTATCACACTTATTTTATCAATGATTCATTCACATTGCCTGTGGTTTCAGTAGCCGCAACAGATTTGTTAGAATTAGCGAATGGTGACAGAAGTCTTATCCCGATTGGTTCCATTGAATATTTCGGGACAGACAGAGAGCTTAAAACACGTTCGTATGGTGAACTCAATGCGCACGGACAAGATTCATGGGTCAATAATCAACGCTCTATTGACTGGGTTAGTCGTGATGAAATGGGCTACTCGCGTCAGTTAAAAGAGAAACTTTTCAGCCAGACAGATCGTGAAGAATTTCAACGAATCATTCTTCGTGCAGCAGGAGATGATAATTATCCAAATGGATCCAATACACCTGGAGGTGGAGCGCATTTACGTGATGCATTTGTTCAAAATCTTGCAGATCGTAATCATCTGGATCTTGATGTGCGTCGTGGTGAAAAAGCAATTGTATTTCTCAATGGTCGGTATTGGGGCGTATATGACATTCGTGAACTCGCCGATGATTCAGATTTTACTGAATATTATTACAACCAGGATAAATACCACGTTCAATACATCGAGACCTGGGGCAGTACCTGGGCTCAGTATGGTGGTAATGATGCACTAAACGATTTTCAACAAATTCAGAATTACATTTTTGACAACGATATGACGGTGCAATCCAATTTTGATCATGTGGCATCGGAAATAGATTTACAAAGTTTAGTGGATTATGTGATTGTCAATTCAGCAACGGTTTGTTCAGATTGGCTCAATTGGAACACTGGCTGGTGGCGAGGAACTAACCCTGATGGCGAACACAAAAAATGGGGTTTCATTCTTTGGGACAATGATGCGACTTTCGGTTATTACAATAACTATACTGGCATACCTAATACTACTCCTGATGCTTCCCCTTGTGATGTTGAAACACTGACGCAAGTGGATTCATTTTTCTATGACCAATACCTTGAAGTAGCCCAGGACACCTTCTTTGATCAGGGGAGTGGTACCTGGTTTTTTCCTGGTGACACGATTTATTATTCACCGGCTGGTTGGTACTATCTTGTTGCGGATGCCAACAGTCACATGGCATCTCTACTTAAGCTCAGGGAGAATCCTGAATTCAATAGGTTTTACATCACACGATATGCTGACCTGATGAACACAGCGTTCAATTGTGATACGATGCTCACTTTTCTCGAAAGCCAATACAACCTGATCAAGCCAGAAATGCCGCGGCACATCAGCAGGTTTGGCGGGACGATGCAGGAGTGGGAAAATAATTATCAGAAATTGCGGGACTTCATTTCAGAGCGCTGCGAGCAACTTCCTTTAATGATGAATTCCTGTTTTACCATCAATGGACCGTATGATGTGACCTATGATGTTGATCCTCCCGGTGAAGGCAGTTTAAAAATTAATTCCCTGACGATAAATAATTTTCCATATACAGCTAAATATTATGGAGGTATTGACACACGTGTTGAAGCAGTGACACGGGATCCATCTGCATATTATTTTGGTCATTGGGAAAATACGCTTGCCGATACGTTTGGAACGAATGAAGTATCGTTTGTGGATATTCAAAGTTCAGATACCATTATTGCTCATTTTGCCACGCTCATTTCCGGGACAAAGGATTTTGAATCGAAAGGCTATAGTTTTTCTGTTCAGCCGAACATCACGAGTGGAAATACATCCGCCATTTTTGAATTACCAAATGCAGATGGTGTTCAGATTCAATTGTTTGATATGGTCGGTCATCCGCTCGACATGCTTTTACAATCGAAGCAATTGCAGGCAGGACCTTACAGGCTTGAATTGGATTTAGCAGCTGCAGGACTATCTGCCGGTACTTACATTTTAAATATCAGGACAGATAAGGGATTTGTGAAGACGCTTCGAGTTGTAATGCAATAGGAGGTCCCTGAGCTTGTCGAAGGGTAGAAAAAAGCTACATTATAAATGGAACGACTCCTTTGGATTCTTTGAGCTTTTAGCTCAAAGAATCCAAAGGAGTCGTTCTTTATTTACATTTCTACCCTTCGACAAGCTCAGGGACCATTACTTCTCTTTTATCAAACGAAATACCTCTATTCCTTGCCCACTCTCAACATTCAACACATACATCCCTTCAGGTATATCACTGACATTAACAGTGCCGTCAAATTTTCCCCGGGCAACTAGTGTTCCATCTAATCCAATCAGTCGATAGGTTTCATCACCTTCCCAATTTCCACTGACATATATTTCATCATGAGCAGGATTTGGAAATAAATAGTGCGATGAAGTGGAAACATTTCCAACTGCCGTTCCGAAAAGACTTTGAATGGCATTATAAACATCAAGCTTGCCAAAGCCCCATCGATTATCTCCATTAGGTCCGATGGACCCGGTGAATGCATCTTTTCGCGCTGAATTGATCACCAGGTCTTTCACTTCAGCAGGACTCAAATTAGGATCAGCTTCGAGTATCAATGCAACAGCACCTGTGATCATCGGACCACTCATGCTGGTTCCACTCAACTTGATAAAACCATATGTTTTTCCATTAAATGTGACAGTGGTTTCCGGTGTCACTGTTTCTTTGGCGAATGAATTGAAAGAAGAAATAATATCAAGTCCAGGTGCAGAAATATCAGGTTTCAGGACATCGTCCATGCGCGGACCATAACTGGAGAAGTAAGTGAGCAATCCGCCCGTTTCATGTGCTGCTGCGGTAATGACACTATTCGTTACACCAGGATGACCAATCCCATAATTTTTATCACCTAAAACATAACCCGTCGTCGGAGCTGTAAAGCCATATCCCCAATTGCCTCCACCATAAGTCGTTAATCTAGTGTTCCAGAAATGAACAGTTCCGGATTCCCCCTCGGCATACAGAATATTTTTAAGGTTGGTGTTTTCATTTTTGACATTCAGAGTCATCTGTGGCCGGCCATTGAGTGGGTGAGCAGCATCAATGATGACATTATAAAAAACGGTGTCTGTTCCGGCAAGGAAAAATGTATCAATAAATGCAGGTGCTGTAGCAGTATTAAAAAGAGCACTTTCCCCTAATAAAACATTTGTACCAGACAGTACTCTCAACTGCGCAGCAAATGGATGTCCTTCTTCGCCCCACATACTCACCGTCTCGCCCCAAAGCTCCGGATCAGTACCATAATTGAAACCCATGATTCTTGTCCGCACTGAATCCTGGTTAAAGGTTTTCTTTAAATGGAAATTGATATTCCCATTATTGCCAGCACTGAAAACAAATACAACTCCTTCATCACTTAAGGCATCGATAGCTTGTGACAACAATGACGTACCATCCAACGGATATGTTCTTTGTCCGCCCCAACTATTATTGATGACCAATCGTTTTCCTGCAGCTTGTGCGGTTTCATACATCCATTCGAATGCATCCATGGAACTGCTCACATCGGTCCGCATTTGACTAAAGAGATAATTGCTTTCAAATCCCACGCCGCGATATTTCGTTCCTGCACCACTGCCACCTGCAATGCCGGCGACGTGTGTTGCATGATAATCGTGAATGATCGAGAAAGTATCATGTTGTGCTGCGGCCAGTTGGTCAGGATCGCTATACAATGCACCATGAGAAAAACCTGCTGGATGATTTCCAATTACTTTTTCCTGATCCCATGCGGCAAGGATACGAGTTTGTGAAAGGGTAGTGTCATAAAACATCGGGTGAGTATAATCAAAACCCCAATCCACAATTCCGATGAGCACATTCTTTCCGGTATACGGTTGTGGCAAGTCAATTCCTTTGTGTACAAGATCTGCACGAATGTCAACTACAGCACGATCCAGTTCGGGATCAATTTTTTCAACTACTTCTATGTATTCAATTCCGGGATAAGTGAATCCTTCTGTAAGTCGATAAAGAGGAATCCTCATGCTGATAATCGATCCAATCACAGCTCCTACATCATATCCATCTTTGATCGCTTGCGCCTTATCAAATTTGGAATTGATCTTCCCCATGACGGCAATAAAATATTGACCATGCTGCTTATAAATCGGGTAGTAATCCAAAATACGCTGGGATGGAACACTCCGATTATGATTCAGATCTTTTTGGATGGTCTGGATCACTGCATGCGTTTGAGCCGGCATGATAGCGGGTTGTGCATTGGCATAGATAGCAATTGCAATAAAAGAAATAAGTAAGTATAAGTGCTTCATTTGAAGTAAAGGCTTTGAATACAAGATAAAGATAGATAGGGCTGGTCTTTCAGGTTAATTTATAATTTGGTCGGGTTCAAAATGTTGAACCCCTACCCAAATTATAAATTAACGGGTATCGTAATTTTTTAAGAGGTAGGGGCTCAATATTTTGAGCCCACTTCTTAAAAAATTACCTTTTTGTTGTAGAATTCAAACTGCTAATTCCTAACTGGCTTCTGCTTACTGCCGACTGCTTACTGCTTACTGCTTACTGCCTACTGATTACCACTATTCCCACCTATAAATCAATTGAAACCTGATCTCACTCCGCTTATTCCCCGGTATTTCATCATATCCACTGCCGATCGATGTTGCATCCAGTTGACGCGTTTGTGCATATTTCACTTCTGCAGTAAGATGACGGATACCATTGTATCGCACATTGATGTAATAGCGAGAACCGAGGTCACTGAATGCCGGAATGGCATAGTAATAGATCAGATCATTCTCATAGGTGTAAATGCGGGAATCATAATCATCCGTATCGAAAAGTGCTACACGGGCGCTAAAGGAGAAAGGTGAAGAGAGTGGATTGTAAATCACATCCTGGTAGACTAAAAAGCCATGTTGCTTTTCCGCACCCAAAGAATAAAATGTCCAGTCCAGTCTTGTGCGCAATTGTATAGCCTTACTGAGCATGTTGTTGAAATGCAGCCTGATTTCCTTTTTATTTTGATCGACCACATCGGCAATCGCAGAACCCGTAGGACGTGAATTCAATGCGTTTGTTTTCGAAGTGAACTGTCCATAGATTTCAAGGCGGCGCTTCAACAAATAAGTGACCCTGGCGAAATATTCGTTTCCTTCTGTAGGACTATCAATGTTGTAGCGCAACCAGGGATGTTTCCACATGTCATGATAAACCTGGATCTTCCATTTATTCGATGGAGTGATTTCAAGTCCGGTGTACAAGCCGGTTTCATTATTCGCATTGGAACTTTCAGCAAATACGTTTGGAGACAATGCCTGGTAATCTTTTGCAAAGGAGCGAAAAAGAATGGCCGCAGTCACATGTCGATCCAGTCCTGCCAATACACCATTGACTGTTGCCAATGCTCCATTGTCACTCATGGCCGTCTCTCCGAAAAAATGAAATCCTTTCCACCAAAGTCCATAATCCACGCTGGCATTGGTCAAGTGATCGCCGTTGAAATAAAACTGGTTGTAGAGATCCGGGCTGCGATTGAGCGGAACACCCAGTTTAGAATGAAGACCATTAAAAGCAAAATGCATTCGTTGATAATCATAGGAAAAACTTATTCCCGCTTGCGTCAGTTCGATTGAATTTTCATCTGCAATCTCAGCTTGTGTTCTGTGCAAGTTTGATGTTTGTAAGCTGGTGATGTCATAAACGAGTTGATCTTCTGCGCCTTCACGTATAGTATCGACCACAAGATTTCCGTCCCGTTTGTTTTTGCTTCCAAAAACCGTTAGTGTAAAATTGTCCGCAGGCCGTATGGAAACACCAATGCCTCGCAGAAAATTATTTTCATCCACAGAAGTATACGGCCGTAATGTGTAGCCTGTCTTTTTTATGGAAGTCACAAAGCTGCTTTTCCCTGCACCAAAACCAGAATGCATGATAAGTCCCTGCCCAAAACTCGCATTGAAATCACCAATCATCACTGCAGGCAACCATGATTTGTAATGTTGCAATGAAAGATGAGCAGAATAAAAATCAAAACCATTGGGATTCGATCCTTTAAAGAAAGCTTCTCCGGCATCTTTCTCCCCGGTGATGCCATAGCTCAAAGTATTTCCATGTTTATGCCTGAAACGCATGTACAATTTATCCGGGTTTCCTTCAAATGGAGGTGGGTCACCAAAATAACCGTCAGACTTTTGAAGGGTGCGACCACCTCTGATGTATACTTCATTTTGCCCTTTCGAAAAGAGATCACCAATAGTTGCTGATTGCGTCATGGTCTCCATTCCCGGCACCGTAGTGATCTGTTGCAGAAGATGAATAGTCTCCACATCAAATCCTGGTATCGATTGTAACTCAAGGATTGAAATCAAAGGACCATGTTTCAGAATGTGATCCTTCAACTGCTGATAAGCAAAAGGTGAAATGATGTTCCATCTTGCCAGTTGCGATACTTCTTCCGAATTGATATTCAGCGGATGTTTCCTCCAGTCGGTCACTGTCTCTCCTAATTCCGTGAAATCGAATTCCTCACTGCTCTCTGTATTTTCTGCGATGATCTCAATGAGTTGCTGTAAATAGTCTTGTTCGACCTGTGCATTCACTCTTCCGATCAATAAAACCACACAGCCTATAGCCATGAAAAAGGATCGTCGGAGGTTTAATTTTTTCACTAAGCGCAAAATAAGGAATTCCTCTTAAGGCATGAAAGGGCAGAAGAGGCAGAAGAGGCGGAAAAGGCGGAAAAGGCAGAATAGCGAAGTCGGTAAAAATCTTGTAGGGGCTCAACATCTTGAGCCCGACAAGATTTTTACCAATGGCCCGACAAGTTTTTTACTATTTGAAAAGTGAAGGATTTCGACGAAATCTGCGAACTTATGTGTGGTGTAGGATTTCGACGAAATCTGTCATGTGAAAAATGGACCAGGATTTTGAAGGGATCTAAGCAATGAGAAATCTTGGAGGATTTCGACGAAATCTGTGAAGGCAAGAAGCTGCCCGGATTTTGACGAAATCTATGAGGTTAAGAATCTCGTAGGATTTCGACGAAATCCGTCATGTACAGAATTGATCAGGATTTTGACGAAATCTATGAGGTTAAGAATTTTGTAGGATTTCGACGAAAACCGTCAAGCGAAGAATCTTGTAGGATTTCGACGAAATCTGTCAGATGAAAAATGGACCAGGATTTTAACTAGGTCTATGCCATTAGGAATCTTGTAGGATTTCGACAAAATCTGACACTTCAAGAATGGTGTTGGATTTCGACGAAATCTGTCCAATACTTTTTTCTTAGTGCAAAATCTGACGAAGAGCTAACCCTCTCACCCTCTCACCCTCTCACCCTCTTACACTCTTACACTCTCACATAAAAAAAAAGGCTTAGCAACGCTAAGCCCCGGCAATAAAATAATGAGTAAAAATTTGGGAATATATTCGATTAGGAAGCCATTACTTCCGCTCCGCGAATAGTCTTGATGATTCGTTGTACCACTTTATAGGGATCTGCATTCGATGCGGGCCTTCTGTCTTCGAGATATCCTTTCCAGTTGTTTTGCGCAGTGTGAACAGGGATGCGGATAGATGCACCACGGTCACTTACACCATAACTGAAAGTATGCATGGATTGTGTTTCATGTTTACCGGTCAGGCGGAGATGATTATCGGAACCATATACATCGATGTGTTCTTTGTGTACGGAACGGAAACTTTCGCAGATAGCATCAAAAAGATCTTTTCCTCCAACATCACGCATTTCGCTATTCGAGAAATTGACGTGCATGCCTGATCCGTTCCAGTCGCCCAATACAGGCTTAGGATGGATATTCACTCTGACAGCATATTTTTCTGAAATGCGATATAACAGGTAGCGACAGATCACCAATTCATCAGCGGCTTTCTTTCCACCTTTTCCAAATACCTGGAACTCCCATTGACCGAGGAGCACTTCAGCATTGATACCGGTCACTGAAAGACCCGCATCGAGACATGCATCCATGTGTTCTTCGATGATATTGCGACCAGTCACATTACCATAACCTACAGCGCAATAGTATGGTCCCTGTGGTCCGGGATATCCGCCTGTTGGAAAACCAAGAGGTTTGCCATCTTGCTCGAGTACATATTCTTGTTCAAATCCAAACCAGTAATCATCGGTATCGTTAGGGATCGAATGGCGATTGTTAGTGGGGTGAGGGGTGCCATCAGGATTGAGGACCTCAGACACGACCAACCATCCATTTTTGCGTTGTGGATCAGGATAAGCTGCAACTGGTTTCAGCAAGCAATCAGAGCTGTGTCCGTTAGCTTGTTGAGTGCTGCTGCCATCAAATGACCATTCTGGGAGCTTTTTGACATCGCCATTAAAACTGTCCATTTCAATGACTTTCGTCTTACTCCGTAAGTTGGCTTCAGGTTTATAACCGTCCAGCCAGATGTACTCAAATTTCATTTTTGCCATAGGAATTGAATTTGGTTTGGATAATAGATTAATGTTTTTTCAAATATGTGATGCGAAGCTAAGTCAGCCTATACCCTGAAAGCAAAACAATCTTTTGGGTTTACGTGATTGCTAAATGGCTGTTAATATTTGTAAAAAGCTGAATTAGTGTATCTTGCGACCTGATATATTGTTATGCCCATAGCCCAATCTGAGCAGTTATTTACCATCATTAAGTCCCTGACCAAGGCTGAAAAGCGCAATTTCCGCCTTTATGTCCAGCGGCTCCAGAGCAATGAGGACGTTCTTTATGTCCGTCTTTTCGACATTTTGGACAAAGCCGAAGAGTATGATGAAGAGGTCGTCCTGGAAAAAATGGGTGATATCCCAAAGTCCCAGTTTGTCAATATCAAGCGACATCTCTACACGCAAGTCCTAAAATCCCTCCGCCTGATTTTTGAAAATATCGAATCGATCAAAGTGCGGGAACAAATTGATTTTGCCCACATCCTCTATAGCAAAGGACTTTACCTGCAGGCTTTTAAATTATTAGATCGCGTAAAAGAAATGCTTCCCGAAGGAGGCCATGATTTACTTCGCCTCGAAATCATCGAGTTCCAGAAATTTATTGAAGAACGTCACATCACCCGCAGTCGAAAAACACAAGGCAAAGTAGAATCCCTTCTCGTCGAATCTGAAAACCAGGAATCAAGAGTTTCCAATCTAATTCTCCTCTCCAATCTTAAAATCAAAATCCACGGCTGGTACATTCAGACCGGTCATGTTCGTGATGAACGGGATCACTTTACGGTCAAAGAATATTTTGAATCAGAACTTCGCAAAGTCCGACTCACCAATCTTTCTGTCACGGAAGAAATTTATTTACAGCAGAGCTATATGTGGTTTTATTACATCCTGCTCGATTTCGAACGTTGTCATCATCATGCGACGCTTTGGGTAAAAGCATTTGATGAGAATCCTTCTCATATGATTGAAGATCCGGTATTGTACATGCGTGGATTGTCTTATGAGTTGACTTCCCTCTACAGTATGCGGGACTATCCAAGATATGTGAAGGCACTTGAGAAATTTGAGGGTTTCATTGCTTCGCATGAAAAGTACTTTGACATGACCGGGCAGATCATCAGCTTCCTTTATCTCTACACTGCCAAGATCAACCGGCACTTTCTTGAAGGATCTTTTGAAGAAGGATTAAATCTTGTTCCGGAAATCAATCGCCTGATTAAAAAATTTGGCCGCTTCATTGATGTGCATCGCATCATGGTCTTCAATTACAAGACAGCCTGGTTGTATTTAGGTTCCGGACAGCCCGGGCCCTGCATTGAGTATTTGAATAAGATCCTGAATCTGAAATCCGCCGGCCACTTACGTACCGACATTCAATGTTATGCGCGTTTGATGCATCTCATGGCTCATTTCGAACTTGGCCATTTCAATCTACTCGAGCATTTAGTGGACAATGTAGGTCGCTTCTTCAGCAAGATGCGTGACCTCAATGAAGTGCAGCAGCTCCTCTTCCAGTTTTTCAAAAGTAATCTCGACGTCCGCAAGCAGGAATTGAATCACAACCTTCATGCTTTAAAAAAGGAAGTCATCCGCCTCGAAAAAAATCCTTACGAAGGAAGGACATTTCATCACCTCGATATCGTAGCGTGGATTGATAGCCGGATAGAAGGGAAGACGGTTGGGCGGGTAATTAAAGCAAAAGTTCTACCCCCTCTATAGGGGGTCAAAGCGAATTGCTAAAGAAATTTTAAAATATTAAATCCTTATACCCCCTATAGGGGGCTAGGGGGTAGAAGGCAATGCTTTCAAAAACTCCCCATCCACAATCAACAACTTCACCCCATCCTCCGAATACGACCGGTGCGAACTCATATCATCTGATACAACATAGCTATCTCCTTTTGATAGAATTGATTTCTCTCCATTGCTCAGTTCGCTGACAAATGATCCTTCGAGACAATGAACGATATGCCCTTTCTGGCACCAATGATCAGCCATATATCCTTTTGAATATTCCACCAATCGAATACGAAGGCCATCAAATTGAAGTGTCTTCCAGTAAGCAATTCCTGAACTCCCTTTATGCTCGGTAATTTCAATGGAATCCCAGTTGATGGTTTGAAATGGAATTGAAATCATAAGATTAATTTTTTGTCTCTGCGTCTCTGCGTGAAAATTTAATTGCGTCTTTGCGTCTCGGTTAGTGAGCGGAGTCGAACTATTGCGTGAGATATAGCCGCTAATTCTCGCTAATTAACGCAAATTATTTCTCCGTGTACTCAGTGTCCTCAGTGCGAGGTGATTTCTGCTTTATATATCAAATGCTGCTCCGATTTCCTTAATTTTATCATACAAACCTATTTTATGGAAGGAATATTTTATGTCGTTGATGACAAAGATCAAAAAAGATTCGTTCAGATTGATCTTAGCATTCATGGGGAAATGTGGGAAGATTTTTATGACCTCCTGGTGTCAAATTCCAGGGAAAACGAAGAAACTATTTCCTATGATGTCGTAAAAGGTGATCTGAAGAAGTACGGTAAATTATGGTTTACAAAATAACATCAATCGGTGCATATTTGGATTTAATATTGTAATTAATCAAAACGACTAGTCATGAAATTTTCACTTACAGCAAAGATTTGTTTACTACTTCTATTTATTGGATTTGTATTTAGCATTCAGGTGCTGACTTCGATTTACTTGAACGATCTGGATTCTTATCCCGTATCAAGAATTCGGCATGATCTAATAATTGCAATAGTCTTTGGCGCCTCAGCTATCATTATATTCCCTTTCATTAATAAAACCTCCAATAAAATATTTGGTGATCGGGATGCTGAAAAGTGACAATCCAACAGCATGAAAAAGGCTTAGAGTAATCTTTACCCATATTTTTTATAGCATAGCGCTATTGATTTGAATCTAGTGATCACCTCATCAGTGAGCTTTAAGTGGACATTTAGCATCATGCCGGTGACAATTCTGGGTTCACGGGTGACGGATCACGGCTCACGATTTTGTATCATTGCCCTCTCATATGCGTCTACGAAATATCTTCCTCATCATCGGATTCCTGCTATTTATCACGGGTATGCTCTCCCTCGTACTCATCCTTATCGGTGCCAACCTTAGCTACCTTGCCTGGATTGATAAACCCGGTTCACCCAGAGGCATTATCATCCGAATGCTGATGATCGGTGGAGGCTTGATGATGGCCTACCTGGCCTTGAATCCTATTAAAGATGAAGATGAGAATACTACTCCCGACCTGTAAACACTTCCGGGACTAAAGCCATTGCATCAAGGAAAGCTTCCGTATCCAATCCGGTTTCCGCTTTCACTTCATTGAAATAACTCACCATATTCTCCGTCGGCATGTTGCCGGTGAGTTCATCCTTGGCCATAGGACAACCACCATATCCTTTCATCGCTGCATCAAATCGCCGGCAACCGCTTTTATAAGCTGCTTCCACTTTCTCTCGCCAATTATGAGGTTGTGTATGTAGATGGGCACCAAACTCAACGTCCGGATAAGGCGGAATTAGATTGGAAAATAAATAAGCGATATTCTCCGGATTCGAAACGCCAATCGTATCGGAAAGCGCCATGATCTTAATATCCATTTCCGCGAGATGGTTGACCCATTGCTGAACAATCTCAACATTCCAAGGATCGCCATACGGATTACCGAATCCCATAGAGAGGTAAACCACCAATTTTCTATTGCTGGCCATGCACAGATCCTGGATCTCTGCTACACGACTCAATGATTCTTCAATCGTTGCATTAGTATTGCGCAATTGAAATGTTTCCGAAACCGAGAACGGATAACCGAGATAATCAATCGCATCAAATTGCACTGCATCGATTGCTCCTCGTTTATTAGCTACGATGGCTAATAATTTGGATGATGTTGAAGAGAGATCAAGCAGTTTCATCACCTCCGCCGTATCCGCCATTTGAGGAATTGACTTTGGTGAAACAAAAGAGCCAAAATCGATGGTATCAAAACCTACCTTCAGTAATGCATTGATATACCGGGCCTTCAGTTCAGTCGGAACAAACTGATGAAGGCCTTGCATAGCATCACGTGGACATTCAATGATTTTGAGCATGAGTAGCCAAAAATAGGGGGATTTATTATTTGGCGCCTAATGGCCGGTTTGTGCCATATAATCCAGGGTCAGGTAGCATAATGTCCGCACACCAAGTTTCATGCTGCTGTCTTCCACATGAAAATCAGCTGTATGATGTAATGGAGCGGTCCCAGGAGGCGTGCCTGGTTTCATTCCACCCAGGAACACAAACATTCCCGGAATGTGCAATTCATAAAAAGAAAAATCTTCAGCGCCGGTAGACGCTCTTGTCAAATTAACATTTTGTGCTCCACCGGTGACTTCATAAAGTGTTGGCAACATTTTTTCTGTCAGATCAGGATCATTGTAAGTGATCGGATAACCTTTATCGATGTTGATATCCACAGTGGCACCAGCACTTTCTGCGATATTCGTTGCTGTGGTCCTGATTTTTTGTTGAATGATTCTTTGCATGGTAGTGTCTAATGTTCGGATGGTACCGATCATCTGCACGGTATCAGGAATTATATTCGCCCGCACACCACCACTTATTTTTCCTACAGTGATGACAGCCGGATCGCGTGTCAAATCC
>Ga0207656_10000150_pt1 | contig 25827 bp, 16 predicted proteins | sample KBSCornC12_FD_184297 | JGI IMG/M metagenome (GOLD analysis project Ga0207656, IMG submission 184297) | Corn rhizosphere microbial communities from Kellogg Biological Station, Michigan, USA - KBS Corn C1-2 (SPAdes) (version 2) | ecosystem: Host-associated > Plants > Roots > Rhizosphere > Soil ...
TCATCAATGACGGCATTGATAAAGTTTTCAAAATTTTCCGGCGATCCCATTTTCATTGATGCCATATCGGCCAGCATTTTCTTTTTAATGGATGGCCATAATGATTCCGGAATATATGCCCGACTGGCGGCAGAACATTTTTGCCCCTGGTATTCAAAAGCACCACGAACCAACGCAACAGCCACGGCTTCTGCATGTGCTGACGGATGAGCCACAACAAAATCTTTTCCACCGGTCTCCCCTACTATCCTCGGATAAGATTTGTAAATGGAAATATTATTTCCAATCGTCTGCCATAAACGTTGAAACACACCCGTACTTCCGGTAAAATGTAATCCTGCAAAATCAGGATGATTAAATATCACTTCACCAGCTGTGCTCCCATCTACGAACATTAGGTTAATAACGCCATCCGGTAGCCCTGCCTCCTCTAATATTTCAATGATAACTTGTGCAGAATAAATCTGTGTTTCAGCGGGTTTCCATACCACCGTATTTCCCATCAATGCTGGTGCACAAGGAAGGTTACCCGCGATACTGGTGAAATTAAACGGCGTCAATGCAAAAACAAATCCCTCCAATGGACGGTACTCCATGCGGTTCCATATCATTGGTGAACTGATCGGTTGTTGCTTATAGATGTCGATCATAAATTGTGCATTGAATCGCAAGAAATCGCACCATTCAGCTACTGAATCGATTTCAGCCTGGAATACATTCTTACTTTGGCCGAGCATGGTAGCAGCATTCATCTTCGCACGGTAAGGACCTGAAAGCAAGTCAGCTGCTTTTAGAAAAATGGCTGCACGGTCCTGCCAGGATGTATTTTCCCAGGCTGGTTTAGCACGAAGGGCAGCTTGGATTGCTTGTTTCACATGTTGAGCACTACCCTTATTGTATCGGGCTAATAAATGCTTCCTTTCATGCGGAGGACGTATCTCTACCTTTTTATCCGTAGTTACTTTTTTACCCCCGATGTGCATGGGAATATCCAACACCTTGCTTTTCAATTCTTTTATTGCTTCTACCAGCTTCTCCCGTTCAGCCGATCCTTTGACATAGGACAAAACAGGTTCATTATGAATAGCAGGCAGGTTAAATACAGCGTTCGACATATTGTTCATTTATAAATCCAAAATCTTAAATCCAAATTCAATACTTAACCCCTGCCGGTAAAAAAGGTTTTGCATCACCTTTCCCTTTGATTATCTCTCTCACAATGGTGGAACTAATGTGGGAGAACTCCGGCTTGCTGATTAAGAAAACCGTCTCCACATTTTCACCCACAATATGATTGAGCTGAGAGATCGTCTTTTCATAATCAAAATCAGATGCATTTCGAAGCCCGCGAACGAGGAAATGGGCGCCAACTTTTTTACAATAATGAACAGTAAGGCCTTCAAATACATCCACTTTCACCCGTGGTTCATCTTTAAATACATCTTCAATCCATTTTTTTCGCTTCTCCACATCAAACAAGGTTTGTTTCTGCGAATTCACTCCTATGGCCACCGTGATCTCGTCAAACAACAATAATGCTCTTTGGACTAAATCCACATGCCCGGTTGTAATGGGGTCAAACGACCCTGGAAATACCGCCTTTCTTTCTGATTGCATGATGATAGGTTATCTAAGCTGGTGCAAATATCACATCTTCCCTGCGATTAATCGCTTTCAAATATTTGTTCGTCCTGGGTAGTTCGTACTCGTTTGGAAAGTAAAAAGGGAAGCCAGAGTAATAAGAATAGAACAATCATCAATCCCTCACCGGCTAAAATATACCAGGGCCAGGGTCCGAAATAATCAAGCACGGTTGGTCCTGCTGGTTTTTGAATGGTATAGCCGTAATTACTGTCAAGCATTTGATTGAAAAGGTGAATACAAACCAAATAGACCTGTGCATATAGAACAGCATTTATCAAATCACGCCAGGTGATACGGATGCTGAACATAATCATGGAAAATAAAATGGCAATAACGATACCGCCATGCATAGTGAAGTATCTGAAATACTCAAGTGAAGGAAATCCTTCTTTCAACTCCGGAGTCAGCAAGGCCTGGAGCGTTCCGGCCAAGGTCCAGAAATAAAGTATGCCTAGCCATTTTCGATTTCGATTGTACAATACAAAGGGCAATATGAGCGCCGAAATATCGCACAGAAACAAAGGCAAATCAATATGATAATCATACCGCCCAAGCGCCAGTAAAACAATGGTCTCAATAATTTCGCACGAAAATGTGATGCCGGCGATAACAATGGCAATGTTGCGGTTTTGTAAAAGAGAAGATTTTCGACCCTTACGTATCAACACCATGGCAATCCCAGTTAACAAGAACAACATACCAAAATGTTGTACGGAAAACGTATGAAATTCAGTTACCATAATTTAATCCGGCAATCGATCAAATGTAGTCATTCAGCGAGTTTCATTTTATCGCCTCTCCTTTTTCAATATCTTGTCTCCTTCATTTAATAGTCGTTTTATGAGATCTATACTATATCAAAAATCCACTGGCATACTTACCGCCTTTATTCTTCTAATCTACTCACACATAGCATGGGCTGGCGAAGGTATGTGGCTTCCCTTTTTGCTTCAGTCTCTCAATGAGTCAGAAATGAAATCAATGGGGATGAAGATGAGTGCTGCCGACATTTACAGCGTTAACCAGGGAAGCCTGAAAGATGCCGTGGTTTTATTCAATGGTAATTGCACAGGTGAGGTGGTTTCTGACCAGGGACTCCTCTTTACTAATCACCACTGTGGTTTTGCTGCCATTCAGGATCGATCCACCCTTGAACACAATTATATAAAAGATGGCTATTGGTCAAAAAATAAAAATGAAGAAATTCTTAATCCCGGCATGTATGTTACTTTTATCATTAGCATTGAAGATGTAACCCAAAAAATATTGGCAGGAGTAGACACCTCCTTAAGCATGAAAGATCAACAATCCATCATCGATAAAAATATTTCAGCAGTTAAACAATCTACATCAAGGGAATCCTACCAGGAGGTGATGATCAAACCCTTTTTTGAAGGGAATCAATATTATCTCTTCGTCACAGAAACCTACAATGACATTCGCTATGTCGGATCTCCTCCGGAATCAATAGGAAAGTTTGGTGCCGATACCGATAATTGGGTCTGGCCAAGACACACTGGTGATTTCTCTGTGTTCAGGATTTATGCCGGTCCTGATAACAAACCTGCCAATTATTCACCGGATAATAAGCCTTTCAAACCGCGTCACTTTTTTCCGATCTCCCTCGACGGTGTTGCGGAAGGTGATTTTACTTTGGTGTTTGGATTCCCGGGAAGGACAAATGAATACCTTCCATCTTATGCCATTGCACAGACTATTAACCAAATCGATCCCGCACGAATCGGCGTGAGAAATATATCGCTGGGCATCATGGATAAATACATGAGAAAAAATGAAGCCATCCGGTTAGCCTATGCAGATAAATATGCTGGCCTTGCGAATTCATGGAAAAAATGGGTTGGTGAAATACAAGGATTGAAATCGAAACATGTGGTGGACGTAAAAGAAAATCAGGAAAATGATTTTAACAAGATGCTCTTCACTAATCCGAATTTTCAACTAGCCTATGGAAGCATACTGCCTGAAATGAAAACGTTGTATGCCGAATTAGATCCCATCATTAAATCGCGCACACTTCTCACGGAAGTTTTGGGTGGCAACAATATTGAATTATTTAAAGTAGCAGGTTGGTGCGATCGATTGACAAAAGCATACATCGAAAATGGGGACAAAGGATTCCAGGAAGCCGCAAAAAAATTATCTCCTGTCATGGATGCATTTTATGAGGAATACCATCCCGAAGTGGATCGTGAAATCTATAATGCTTTGATGAATTACCTCGTCAAAGAATTACCCAATGCTTATGTACCCGACCAGATTCAGCCAACACAGGATAATGGTGCATCGAATTTCGGGTTCAAACAAGTGACCGATATCATGAGCCTGACGGCTTTATCCAGGAAAGAGAATTTCCTGAATTTAATTAAACTAGGAGGAGAAGCTTTTACGCACAGACTTGAAAATGACCAGGGCTATCACATTTATGCGAGTTTGAAACAAGTTTTGGATATACAAATCTCTCCGACTTATAGTAAGATTAATGATCGATTAAATGCCCTTCAGAAATCTTACATGAAAGCCTTAATGGATGTATACCCGAATAAAAAATTCTGGCCTGATGCCAACAGCACGATGAGAGTCTCCTACGGAAAAGTTGAGCCTTATTCACCTAAAGACGGCATGACTTATAAAACACAAACCTACCTGGATGGAGTAATGGAAAAATATATTCCAGGCGATTATGAATTTGATGTTAGCCCTAAATTGATCGAGTTATATAAGAATAAGGATTATGGACCTTATGGTGAAAACGGCAAAATGCCGGTTTGTTTTATCGCCAGCAATCATACTTCAGGAGGAAATAGCGGAAGTCCGGCGGTAGATGCTTATGGCAACTTGATTGGGATCAATTTCGACCGCGTATGGGAAGGTACTATGAGTGATTTCTACTATGATCCTTCAATTTGCAGAAACATCATGGTCGATATCAGGTATGTTCTTTTTGTCATCGATAAATATGCCGGGGCAACCAACCTGATCCAGGAGTTAAAATTAGTCCATCCTAAAGCGAACTCGAAAGGGACCAAAAAGAAGAAATCCAAAAAAGCATCTGCAATGTGAGAAGACCTCAATTAAAGGGTCAGATTTCAAAAAAGCTAAAATATGTACCTTAGCGCCCCCTAAGGGGTGATTAGCTCAGTTGGTTTAGAGCGCTGCCTCGACAAGGCAGAGGTCAACAGTTCGAGCCTGTTATCGCCCACCTTTAAAGTGAAAAACTAAAAGTGGAAAACTAAAAGTTAAAGTCTATAGTTGGATTTGGTTCTCTTTTGACTTTTAACTTTTAGTTTTTCACTTTCACTTTTATTAACGGGACGTAGCTCAGCTCGGTAGAGTACACGTCTGGGGGGCGTGTGGTCGCAAGTTCAAATCTTGTCGTCCCGACATCGCTCGCCATAGCTTTAGCGAAGGCGAGCTTACGCCATAGCTTTAGCGAAGGCGAACAGTTCTTTTAGGCCACCGTAGCTCAGTCGGTAGAGCATCGCATTCGTAATGCGAGGGTCAGCGGTTCGAGTCCGCTTGGTGGCTCGCCTAATCTATAAGAGCGCTTCGCGCTCTTATAATTTTAATTCGGGATGTAGCGCAGCCTGGTAGCGTACTACGTTCGGGACGTAGGGGTCGCTGGTTCAAATCCAGTCATCCCGACCCTCATTGAGAAAAGGGTCACTTCTATCTAAAGTGGCCCTTTAACTTTTCCTAAAAACCCACTCTCCATCGCCTCCCCTTTTCTTTGCAAAAAAAGCTGTACTTTTTCGCATCCAAATCCTTATAGTTCAATACTATACCGATGCAAAGAGCACTCATACTTACTTCCTTTCTTTTTACTTCCTTTCTCTCTTTTAGCCAATTTGATTTGGAGAAAAGTATCATCTATGGTGGCAATTCCACCGATGAAGCAAAGGATATTGCCGTAAACCCGGCTCATACCTTCTTGTTTTTTGGAGGTCGCTCCTTTTCAACAGATGGAGATGTTCCAGGCAACGTGGGCAGTAGTGACTTCTGGATCATGAAGCGCAATATCGATGGAACCCTGGTCTGGAGTAAAAATTTTGGCGGCTTGAGCAGTGATGACCTGGTGTCCGTCATGCCTCATACCGACGGTGGAGTACTCGCCTTTGGCACCACTCACACTAACCAGGGACAATTTGGAACCATTAACGGATTGTCCGGAGGATGGCTCATGCGGGCGAATGCAGCTGGAAGCCTGATCGATGGAAAAATTTTCGGTGGACAGATATCAGAAACCGCAGTTGATGCTTTTCGTGCAGTCAATGGTGATGTGACCATGCTGCTTCAGGCAGGGTCCACTACATTAAACGGCCAGATAAATCATGGTGTCCTCGATGTGTGGGTAGTACGTGTCAATTCTAATTTTGACATCTTATGGACCAACCTTCTTGGTGGAACAAATTCTGATATTCCTGCCGCCATGACCCAGGACCTTAACGGGAACATTTACATAGCCGCACAAACTAATTCTACTCTTTCTGGTGTGGATCCGAATCACGGTGGATTTGATGTATGGATCATAAAGTTGGGAACTGATGGGCATGTTATTTGGCAAAAGACATTTGGTGGATCAGATGATGACATCCCGAATGATATAATCCTTCATCCCGATGGATTTGTATATGTGACTTTACAGTCTTCATCCTCAGATGGTGATTTCGATGAGAACAGCGGAATCAATGACCTCTGGATGCTGAAACTCGATAATGCCGACGGAAATTTGCTCTCCAAAAAAAGATATGGCGGATCGGGTAATGATTTTAATGGACGCCTGGAAGCCTTCGGCGATGATCACGTTGTCATTGCTGCAACCACGACCAGTACGAATGGAGATCTGCAAGGCAATAAAGGACTCAGCGATGTCTGGATCATCAATACTGATCTGGATGGCAACATCACCCAACAAATGAATTACGGCGGAACAGTCAATGATTTTTCTGCAGATATTCTGACCATTGATTCAGTATTTCATGTATTGAATTCTTCTTTTTCTAATGATAAAAATGTTCCTCCGAATACCATCTCTCAACAAGACTTTTGGTATTTCACCTTGAACACCCGTCCTGATCCCTGCTCGGATCAATTCGTTTGTCTTTCGGACAGCATTCCGACTAATATCATTTATCCTCCTGACAATAACTCATTGATTTGTGTAAGCGGTTGCACAGCGGGTTTAGGTCCGGGTCCAAATTTTTTCAACACCCCTTGTGCTGACTTCAATGATCCTACTGCGTACTTTAAAGTAGTGACCGATACTTTGGCTGACTTGTTGACTCTTAGCGTAACCTCGTTTGAATTTAACAAACCCCGACTCGCTGTATTTAAAACAGTTAATTGCACAACCTATCAACAAGTGTTGTGTGCCACTGGAGAGAATGGTTCGGTAATCATGCAATACCTGGAAGTACAACCGAAAACCACTTACGTAGTGGCTATCTCTGATGATGAAGGCAACCTGGGCCAATTTGATTTTTGCGCCTCTTCAATCCATGTTGAATTTTGCAACATAGAAGATAAAATCTATGCTACCAGTACTTCAAAAGGAAGTCCACTGAACGGACCTTATAAGCCTGGTGAACAAGTTCAAATTTGTTATGAACTGACGAGTTGGACCAAGCTCGACTGTAATGGATTCCAGGGTCTTATACCCACGTTTGGGCCCGGTTGGGACTCGACGGCATTTGATTTATTTGGCGAGCCCTTACAGGTAGATTCTATGATTGTTCCTGTTGAAACCGGTTTTTGGCAATGGTACAAGTTGGGAGATGTTCATTACAATATTTCAAATCCGATAAATGGATTTGATGGTGGCCAGGGCATGCCTGCTGGCTGGTACTTTACTAATACTGGCGACCCTCCGCCTCATACAAAACCTGACGAAACAACAGGTGACATTAATAATTGTTTGCCCACTCCTGACAAATGGAAGGTATGTTTCACGCTACCAGTTGTCGAAGAGTGTCAATCCAACCTGGATTGTAGCATTAAAATGAAGACCTATGCTGATGGTGAAATCGGAAGTAACTCTAGTCTTGCTTGCGTATATGATCAACCAGAAATTTTCAATGCCATCTTGCGCTGTTGTATAAATCCCGGCATTGCTAACATTCAGGACTTTTCCATTTGCAGTGGTGATACCATAAGCTTTAAGCCCCAAACGAATCTTTCACCTCCAGTTACTTATACCTGGATGGCAACTCCTGATCCGTTTGTAACAGGAGCTACAAATGGTTTTCAACAGGATTCTTTTTTCCAGATCCTGACGACCCAGGTTGTCATTCCTCAAAAAGTACGGTATTCAATTCGTGCCGAAGCAGATGGCTGTGCCACGCAACCTGATGATTTTACAGTGACCATCTTTCAAAAACCTACCGGCCAATTAACACTTGTCGGACCATCAACTGTTTGTAGCGGACACACCGTGACGTTGCATTTGCAATTGAATGGTTCACCACCTTTTGCTATTGGTTTGTTCCGCGATAATGAACTCTTCGCTAATGTGCTGAGTGAAAACAATGAAATTACATTTGATGTTGATCCTATATTCAGTTCTGTATTGAGCATAGGTACATTGAGAGATGCTAATTGTGATGGCACCGGTACAGGTACTGCTGTGGTCACCATAAATCCCGTTGAATCAGCATTAATTGATACTTCCATTTGTGTTGGAGAATCATTCATGGTAGGTGATACCATATTGACTGATCCCGGCACTTATTCTATCGTATTGGAGAATCAGTCATCAAGTGGTTGTGATAGCATCATTAATGTCACGTTGGCTGTGATCCCCTCGTTAACAGAGAATCAAAACTATGTCATCTGTCACGGGGATACAGTTTTCATACTCGGAGTGCCTTATACAGAAAACACTAACGAAATCATTGAATACCAGGGACCAGAGGGATGTCCGAATTATATTCACTTGGTCCTCGAAGTGAAAGACACTTTCTCCATGGATATATTCCAGACTATATGCTTCGGAGATACACTTGATTTTGAAGGCATCCAGGTTTTTGAAGAAGGCACCTATTCCCATACGGAAGAAGTTCGGCCGGGTTGCTTCGAACAAACCATTTTACATCTCGACGTTTTACCTGCTATTGTCCTTAATGATTTATCGATCATGGCTGACGATGGCCATAACAATGGTGCAATCATTTTAGAAATTGCCGGAGGTACTCAGCCTTACCTTTACCAATGGAGTTCAGGGCATACGACAGAGAGTTTATTCAATATTCCTAGTGGTCATTATTCCCTTACAGTCACTGATGCAACTGCCTGTGACGAGGTATTTGAATTCGATGTTCCATTTGTCAACGCTGCACACGATCTCGCTAGGAATGTTCCTTTATCCTGCAGGCCAACCCTTTTAAGTTCTGACGATAAACTGCGGTTGATCAATACCAGCAAAGACAATATCCAGATTGTTACGCTGGAGTTAACAGGTATCACAGGCCAGTCTATTTTATTACAACATAAAATTGAAGTTATCGCTGAGTCCTATTACTTCCAGGATATGCCGGCAACACTTGCATCAGGAATTTACATACTTACAGCCTGGATGAAGGATGGAAAAACGATGCAATGGAAAATAGTAATAGAGTAATCTAATCGATATAAAAAGGAAAGGGATTCATCCAATCATTGCTGATGTATGAATCCCTTTTCCTTTTGTGCTTAGTTTCATCTCAAGTTGGACATGTCGTCATTCCTTAGAATTATGACAATAACAGGATGTTGCAAAAGCACTGCACCGGTTATATTGACCATCTAGGTCAGCCGGTACGGGGTTATGGCCACTAGGCCACCCCACTTTTCTAATCTCCTGTCCTGGATAGCCTTACTCATTCCCGCTTGCGCGATCATTTTCTCGCTATTGTAGCTCGCTTCATTTACATTCAGCAGCTGATAGGCCTCAGAGATTAGTTTTATATTTTCAGAACCTGATTCTTTAATCAAGTGCAATAAAAATAACCCGTTAACCGCTGGATTACAAATTTTTGAATTAGAATTTATCAACAAGATTATCCACAGGTGGCGGCAATGATCGTCAGAAAACCTGGCCCTTGTAAAGAAGCTCCGCCTACCAATCCACCATCTACATCTCTCTGTGAGAATAACATCCTGGCATTGTCAGCTTTGATACTACCCCCGTATAGAATCCGGGTCAGATTGGCGATATCATGTCCATATTGCTCGGAAATAGTTTGTCGGATAAAAGCATGCATCTCCTGCGCTTGCTCCGGGCTTGCCGTCACTCCTGTACCTATGGCCCAGATAGGTTCATATGCTATAATGACTTTTGAAAATAAATCCGCAGTCAAATGAAATAATCCCTGCACCAATTGGGATTTGACAAAATCAGAATGCATATTGGAATTACGAATGTCCAGGGATTCACCACAACAGAATATTGGAGCAATACCTGCTTCCAGGATCATGTTTACTTTCGTTCGCACAATATCATTGGATTCGCCAAAAATTTGTCTTCGTTCGGAATGACCGACTATCACATATTCAACTCCGATTTCTGCTAACATACCAATGGCCACCTCACCAGTATAGGCTCCTGACTTTTCGTGAAAACAATTTTGGGCCCCCACCTGGATTCCGGAATTACCTGCTTTTTCAATCACTGAAACAAGATGTGTGAATGGCGGAGCTATTACTACATCACAATCCAACGGAGATGGCAAACCACCCATAATTTCTTTGACTAACAACAATCCGTCCTTAACTGTAAGGTTCATTTTCCAGTTTGCGGCCGCCATTTTACGTCTGGTAATCATTGAAAGTAAATTTAGATTGAAAAGCAGATCACTCCTTCGAACCAAAGATAAACGGGAAAAAGGGCTGCGTACTATCCATCTTTGGTGTAATTTTTGCCCTTCCTAAGCTCCAAGGACAAACCATGGCAAAAGATAGTGTAATCAAGACTTCCAGGTATATACAACGGGATATCAGCTGGCTTTCCTTCAATTACAGGGTCCTGCAGGAAGCCAAGGACCCGAATGTCCCTCTTTTGGAACGCATCAAATTCCTGGCAATTTACAGCAGCAACCTGGATGAATTCTTTAGGGTGAGGGTGGCCAATCACCGGAATCTCTTGCAGGTTGGCAAGAAGACAATGAAACAACTGGATTACGATCCGGAAGCAGTTCTGATCAGAATCCAAAAAATAGTCAGTGATCATGCTATTGAATTTGATGAAATATTTCAACACCAAATTGTGCCGGAACTTAAACAGCACGATATTCACCTGGTACGCCGGGAAGAATTGACACAAGAACAGGAAGCATTTGTCGATACTTATTTCCAGGAGAACCTTCTCCCCTTTGTTCAACCGGTTTTACTGGTCAAAGATAAGATCAGGCCTTTCCTGAATAATAAAGCGCTTTATCTCGCGATCATGATGAAGGACAAGGACGACACCAGCCAACATCATCAATATGGTATCATTAAGATTCCTTCTGATCACCTTCCACGCTTTGTAGAACTTCCTTCAAAACGATCCGGCCATGAATTGATCATGCTGGATGATATTGTTCGCCATAGTGTTATGTGGCTATTCCCTGGATATCAAATCCTGGATACATATTCCATCAAACTAACTCGCGATGGAGAATTGTACATTGATGATGAATACCAAGGTGATCTCATTAAAAAAATAAAGAACAGTCTTTTGAAAAGAGATGTGGGTCCTGCATCAAGACTGGTCTATGACAAAACCATCCCGGCTCAATTTCTCAATTACCTGATGTCTGTATTGGGGGTTGAAAAATTGGGCTCATTTCCGGAAGGCCGCTATCACAATAATTTTGATTTCTTCAAATTTCCATCTTTTGGAATGGATCACCTGAAGGATCAACCCCTACCTCCATTGGATTATCTGCCTTTTTTAAACCAGGAATCCATATTTGCACCAATTCGTAAATCAGATCACCTCATTCATGTTCCATATCATAAATACGAACCTGTCATCCAGTTTTTTGAGCATGCTGCTAAAGATCCAAAAGTCACCCACATCAAGATCATCCAATACCGGGTAGCTCCTAATAGCCGGATTATGGAAGCGTTGATCAATGCTGTGAAATCAGGCAAACAAGTTTATGCTTTTATTGAAGTCAAAGCCAGGTTCGATGAGGAAGCCAATCTTAGATGGGGAGAACAACTTGAGAAGGCAGGCATTGTCGTTCGCTATAGTTTCCCGGGACTCAAAGTTCACAGCAAGGCAGCCTTAGTAAGACGACTTGAGGAGGACGGACCCCAGCTTTATTCGTATATGAGCACAGGTAATTTTCATGAAGTGACAGCCAGGATATATAGTGATCAGGGATTTTTCACTGCAGATAAAAGGATAACTGGCGAAGTGGCGAGAATTTTTTCTTTTCTCGAGACCGTAAAATTACCCAATGAAGAATTCAAACACTTACTGGTAGGTCAGTTTAACCTTCGCAAAACACTAATTCATCTCATCGATTTTGAAATCACGGAAGCAAAAGCCGGAAGAGCTGCATCCATTATACTCAAAGTGAACAGTCTCCAGGATGAGGAGATGATCGAAAAATTATATGAAGCTTCCGACGCAGGGGTCCAGATTGAATTGAACATCCGTGGGATCTGTTCACTCATCGCCGGAAAGAAAAATCTCAGTGAGAATATTAAGGCATTTAGCATCGTGGACAGGTTTCTTGAGCATAGCAGGATCTTCATTTTTAATCATGCCGGAGAAGAGAAAATCTATCTGAGTTCTGCCGATTGGATGGAGCGAAATCTTTCTTTCCGAATCGAAACAGCCTTTCCTATTTACGATACCCAGATCATTAAGGAAATCAAAGACATCCTCCAGATCCAGCGAAGTGATAATATAAAAGCACGCTCACTGCAGTACCAGCATATCAATGAATACCTCCAAAACGAATCCGAATTAGCCATTCGGTCACAGCACGAAACCTATTTCTACCTGAAGAGAAAGAATGAAGAATACTTATCCGGGCTTTCCCTCCCCTCTGAATTCTAATTCTACTTATACTTCTTAATTCTTCCTTCGATATTCTTTATTCGCTATTCGTTATTCGCTTTGCCTGTTTCATCCTACTATTAGCTCCCTTCACTGACTTTTATTTGAAGAAAGCATCGGTTTAGCCTACTTTTTCAGGGTTAACCATGTAGTAATCCCTATAAGATGCCTACATCTTTACCGCTCAATTCAGTCATTATCCCATGCAACTGACCAAGAATACCGAATCTTTATTGATTCGGAGGAACACACATATGAGATCACTCTTTATTGAGTACTCCCGATTGGAAAGCAATAGCCCTGTTTCCGCTGCTCTTTCCAATAAGCACCTATCGGAGGTAAGATTTAATCTTCCGGTTGTCAATGCAAATGCAAAAGGCATCTCTGTTAGGCTGCCTGCATTACTGAGTGGAATGTTTGAATTGAGTATCCGGGATGGAAAACAGCGTATTTCAAAGCGAATTGCGCTTCAGTAGGGGAAAACCCTGAAATTGAAAAATGGGTGTTTTCGTCCATGTACAGGGCAGAATATTATTTGACCTTTACATCGTTGAACAATCAAAGTGATTGTCAAATAAAAGAAAATACAGCAGAAATTTTTATCAGATTGATTTCTGCATGAGATTAATAAAGGGGTGAGACTTGCCGGGGTCGTCAAAGGGTGACACCGGCATTTTTTTTTGCCCTTATCCCAGGGACAATTTCCCCACAAGCTTCTCCCACTCTTCCGTCAGCTTTTCCAGCTCCAGTTTCTTTGCCTCATATACTTTAACAGCCGGACCAAAATCAGGAGATTGAAAAAAATTGGGGTCTGCCAATTGCAATTCCTTTTCCTTGATCGCTTTCTCAAGGTTATAGATTTCTTTTTCAATCTGGTTGAATCGTTTCTGTGAGGCTTTTTTCTCCTGGTCAGAAAGCGAAGAAGACTTAATCTCTTTTACCGTTTCTTTATTTATTTGCTGTTCATTCGCTTTTTCTTTAGCGGTTTGAACCAAGTCAAGATTTTCAATTCCTTTCTTCGCCAGCATCTCATCTATATCGCCGAGGTATTCAACTGTCTTCCCTCCAACGAATTCTATTGTTCGTGATGTAAGCCCTTGTAAAAAGTCCCGGTCGTGTGAAATGATAATTAAGGCTCCCGGGTAATCTAGCAGGGCTTCCTTTAATCGTTGCTTGGCCATGATGTCAAGGTGGTGAGTAGGCTCATCCATGATCAGCAGGTTGGTTTGTGATAAGATCATACAAGCTAATGCCAACCTTGCACGTTCACCCCCCGATAGAACAGATACCTTTTTCCCTGAATCTTCTCCACTAAAAAGGAAGGCACCTAAAATGGCTCGTACTCTAGGTCGAACTTCAGGTGCAGCCATTTCTTCAATAGTCTGCAATACAGTTTTTGAAGGGTCGAAAAGTTCGGTCTGGTCCTGGGCATAATATCCGATCAATACTCTTTCATTAACTTCTATGGTACCTGAAGTAGCTTCGATCTTTCCGGCAATCAATTTAGCCAGAGTGGACTTCCCTTGTCCATTCTGACCTACAAAAGCAATCTTCTCATTCCGTTCGAGATCAAAATCAATATCATTCAGGACAATCTTATTGCCATATGCTTTAGATAGATGACGGGCCTGCACCATTGTGCGCGGAGAGCGGTCCAAAACAGGAAACCTGACTTTCATGACAGACAAATCCTCGTCCTCAATTTCAATAATTTCCAATTTATCAAGTTGCTTTTCAAGCGATTTCGCCATACTTGCTTTTGAAGCCTTAGCTCTGAAACGATCGATCAGTTTTTCTTTTCGCTCGATTTCCTTTTGCTGATTTTGGAATGCTGATAATTGAATTTCCTTGGCCAACTTTCTTTCTTCCATAAATTTGGAATAGGGATAAGGCATATCATACACTCTTCCAAGACTGATTTCAATTGTCCTTTCAGTTAATTGATCGAGAAATCGTTTATCGTGAGAAACCAATAACACACCTGTAGACGCTGTTTTGAGATAACGTTCCAGCCAAATAATGGATGGCATATCCAAGTGATTGGTCGGCTCATCAAGCAAAAGATAATCAGGACGAGAAAGTAATAGTTTCGCCAACTCGACCCTCATTTGCCAACCGCCCGATAGTTCATTTAATTTTTTATGAAAAGCATCCTCTTCAAATCCCAAACCTTTCAATACCTTTTCCATGTTGCCTTCAATGTTGGCTTCATCGAGATGCTCTAACTCACTGTACAACTCCGCCATCATTTGGCTATGATGCATAAGACTTTCTTCATCATCATGATGATGCTCCAGTTGATGGATGGTTTTTTCTAACTGATCGTGAATCTGCCTTACTCGCTCAAAAGCAGTGTATGCAGCCTGCATTACTGTCATCTCCGGATTCAGCGTGATTTCCTGCTTGAGGTAAGCCATATTGATCGGCTTGTCAATGCTGCCTTTATCAGCTTCAGCATGTCCAGCAATCATTTTCAGGAGGGTTGATTTGCCGGCCCCATTCCTACCAATCAATGCTACTTTTTCCCCTTGCCTTACTGCAAATGAAACCTGGTCCAGTAATACCCTGTCCCCAAACCCTAATGAAACATCCTTAACCAATATCATATCGGGCGCAAAGGTATGAAAAGGCGGAGGCTCAGGAGGAGGTGGAGGAAAGATAAGGATCAGGCTAAGGCAAAGGCGAGACTGAGCCTGATGGAAGAAGATTGCTAGTTCAAATTTGGTTGTTCAGGGAGCTGAGCTAATACACTGAAAATGTCACCTTTATGGTGCATGACTTGGTTCCAAAGCCGGGTTGGCTTGGATTTAAAGAGGTAATTGGCGTGAATTTCAGAGGGTATCCAGGAACCTGTTTCCATTTCCTCTGCCAGTTGTCCAGGTGACCAGCCTGAATAGCCTACAAAAAACCGGATGTTATCCTCTTTTACTAACTCATGGGCAACAAGGAATTTCAATTTTTCAAATTCCCCACCCCAGAAAACTCCAGGACCGATTTCTGTACTTCCATCCAGTAGTCGACCCACGTTATGGATGTAATGAATAGTATTGGTGGATACCGGACCTCCATAATGCGCATAGGCATCGATATTTGGAAATTCTTCCACCAGGTCCTTGATTTTAACTGTCAATGGTTTGTTGATGATGAAACCAACCGTACCCTCATCATCAGTATGATCGGTGATCAGCACTACTGCCCTGCGAAAATTAGTGTCCAGCATAAATGGCTCCGCCACTAAAAGGCTTCCTGTATGTACCTCAAACTTCATCATTTACTCAAACGATGTCATTATAGCTTCTTTATGTATTTTCTTAACAAATCCACCCAACACTTTGCTGCCAAATTCCACATATTCCTGAATATTATTTTCCTTCATAGTCTCAATAGTGAGTGTCCATTGTACCGATGAGGTGAGTTGGTGCAATAATTTATGTCTTATACTTCCCGGGTCTGTGGATGGTTGACCATCTACATTTTGATACACAGGGCAAAGAGGAGTATGGATAGTAGTTTTCTCTAATGCTTCTGCAAACATGTCCCTGGCTGGTGCCATCAATGGACTATGGAAAGCTCCACCTACTGCCAGCATAATAGCACGTTTAGCCCCCGCCCTTTTGCATGCTTCGGCAGCATGTTCAACTGCAGCTGTTTCACCTGAAATGACCACCTGGCCTGGACAATTGTAATTCGCTGCCACAACAATGCCATGAGTATCTGCACAAATCTTGGAAACAACCGCATCATCCAGTCCGAGAATAGCAGCCATAGTGCTGGGAGTGATTTCACATGCAGCCTGCATCGCTTTGGCTCGGGCATCCACTAACTTTAATCCGGATGTAAAATCTAATGCCTTAGCTGCAACTAAAGCTGTAATCTCTCCTAATGAATGTCCGGCAACTGCATCCGGTGTTCCAAGATCTTTGGATTGATAAGTTGCATAACTATATACAAACACTGCTGGTTGAGTTATTTCTGTTCGCTTCAATTCTTCTTCAGCACCATGGAACATGAGGTCTTTCAGTCCATAGCCTAGTATATCATCAGCCTGGTCAAAGAGGTAACGTATACTATGATTGGCATCATACAAAGCAGCACCCATACCTGTCAATTGGGAACCCTGGCCCGGGAAGAGAAATGCACGTGGATTACTCATCAGCTTAAATCAGAAGATATCAAATGTAAAAACTCATTGCGCGTCTCGACATGATTGAACTGGCCGGTAAAGGCGGATGTGGTTGTGCTTGAATTTTGTTTTTGCACACCACGCATCATCATGCACATATGCTTGGCTTCAATGACTACTGCACATCCTAATGGTTTCAGTGCTTCATCTATGCATTTCAGAATTTCATGAGTCAGTCTTTCCTGTACCTGGAGGCGTCTTGCAAAAATATCGACTACGCGAGGGATTTTACTTAAGCCTACAATATGTCCATTGGGGATATAAGCAATATGCGCTTTTCCAAAAAATGGAAGAATGTGATGTTCACACAAGGAATATAATTCAATGTCTTTGACTATCACCATTTCGCTGTATTCTTCTGCGAATAAGGCTGAATTCAACACTTTGGCCGGATTGAGATCATAGCCGTGAGTCAGATATTGCATTGCTTTGGCAGCTCGCTCTGGTGTTTTTAGCAGCCCTTCTCTTAGCGGGTCTTCACCCAGATGAGTTATTACATCCCGATATAACTCCTGCAATTGCTGAGTGATTTCAAGGGCCTGCTCACCATCCTGTTTGATTTTTGCCATATTGAATATTAAAAGTAAATGGAAAGATATAGGAAATATGGTTTTCCGGGGGAAGCGAGGAAATCAATATTAAATACAACCCGCTTGACGATTAAATAGGCCTTCCACGCCTATTGCCACAAGCGCTTATCTATAATTAAAGACCAAAATCGATAAGCTGCCTACCTTTGGAGAGTGGCCAGAGTCTTGAACCGTAATCACCTTTTCCGCCTGATGCAGTTGGTCCAGAAACCATGGCTGCTCCATGCCTTGTTCTGGTCGATGGTTTTTGCCATGATGATGGTGGCAGGCCCAAATAATGATACTTCCCTCATCGGCATTGTTAGGAAGCTGATCAATCTTACTTTTTATATGCTGGTCATCTATATCAACCTGGGATACCTGATCCCTCGTTATTTGAACCAGAAAAATTTTATGACCTATTGCCTGCTCTTGCTGGCAATGGTGGCTGTCTTCACGCCGATCAAGGTTCTGCTCCTTTATATTACCTACAAAGAAGTTGATCCCAAAGAATTCCTGATCATGAATCAGCAATATATTTTCTTATTGCTTTTCCTGACAGCAGGTGGTTCGACTATAATCAAGATTGTATCTGATTGGCAGCGCCATCAACGCGACCGCAAGGACCTGGAAACGCAACGAATGCAATCCGAGATCAAATTCCTGAAGTCACAGATCAATCCCCATTTTCTTTTTAACACCCTTAATAGTTTATATGCACTCACCCTAAAGAAATCGGATAAGGCACCGGAGATCGTGATCAAACTTTCCGAAATGATGCGGTATATGCTTTATGAATGTAATGAGCGAAGAGTCCCATTACAAAAAGAGGTGAACTATATTGAAAACTACCTGGCGCTCGAATCATTGCGGCAAGGTGGTCAGTCTGATATTCAATTTAAAGTAGAAGGGGATGTGATTGATCAAACTATTGCCCCTTTAATCTTCATTCCTTTCCTGGAGAATAGTTTTAAACATGGGCTCAACCACCAGATCAATGAAGGCTATGTGCATGTGACGATGAAAGTCCTGGACAATAAACTGTTGCTCCAAATCCTTAATAGTAAGCCAACTCAAATAGTACATTCTTCCATCCCGGCGCTAAACGGGGCAAAGGATAAACTCAGCGGAGGGATTGGCTTGGCTAATGTCAAACGACGACTCAATCTTTTATACCCGAATCAATACAAGCTCGATATAGCGGACAACGAAAAAGAACATGTTGTAGAATTATCACTTGACTTAACACAATAATAAATCAGAATTTACAGAATAAATCAGAATTTACAGAATTTCAGAAAATACAAAATAAACAGATAAAGAAGAAGCCATATGCTTAATACCTTAATCATCGATGACGAACCTTTAGCACTGGATGTATTGGAGACTTACATCAGCAAGATGCCTGAGCTCAACCTCGTGGCACGTTGCTCTAATGCTCTCGAAGCCAATGAACTCATACGGAAGCATCCGATCGATCTCATCTTCCTGGATATCCAGATGCCTCAGATCTCTGGTGTTGAATTCATCAAAGCACTGGATAAACCTCCGATGTTCATTTTTACTACTGCGTATAGTAATTATGCCTTAGAAGGATTTGAACTCAATGCAATTGATTACCTCCTCAAACCAATATCCATTGATCGCTTCATGAAAGCTGCTAATAAAGCACTATCACAATTTGAATTGAAGCGAAGGGAAGAAGTAGCCTCAGAACCACAAGGCAAGGAAGGTGAAGATTTCTTCTTTGTGAAAGCTGACAAGAAACTGGTAAAGATCAAATATGATGAGATCCTCTATATCGAAGGATTGAAGGATTATGTGATCATTCGCTTAGAGCAAGGCCGTGTGGTTACCCTTCAAACCATGAAAAGTTTAGAGGATAAACTTCCAATGAATATGTTCAAGCGTATACATCGTTCCTACATTGTTTCGATCGATAAGATCCATGCTGTAGACGGAACCTCTGTAGATGTATACGAAAAGGGACAGATCAAACAATTGCCGATTGGTAAGAATTACCGGGATGAGATTTTGGAAATAGTGAACAAGAATAAGTTGTAAGCTGATGCGATAGTTTCGGCTGCACTGTATTGTTGTTCGTTTCGACTGCGCCATAAAGGACTATGCCTTTAAGGCAAACTCAACGACCAAGGGAAATCGTGGTGGAGTTTTTAATTATCATTTCGATTACGCTCTGTGATAGACGAAATACTAAGAATAGTATCTAAATAGGATAGCCATCGAAGGCTTAGTTCAAATCTCATAGTCGAGCGTAGTCGAGACTATTTAGCATTGTTAATCGTAAAATTCTGAAGGTCGTTTAGTGCTCATTGTGAGCGAAGTCGAATCAAAGTCGAAACGAGAGGAAGTCCCCTTTAAGGATGGTTGCTGAGCTGTCGGACAAGGATGAGAAAGGCAGGTCGAAGCATAGGGGCAGAGGGAAACTTACCGGATCACAGAAAGCATCTGTGTCATCATCCCGTGCTCATGCTGAACCTGCACGTAATACAATCCAACCGGTAATGCGCTTACATCTAATAAGGCTTGTTTCTCATTGATGTTATTCATGGATCGTATGACACGGCCCTGAGTATCGACAATATTGAGAGAATGAATACTCGTCTTTCCATTGAGGAATACATTCACCTGGTCGGTTGCAGGATTAGGATATAATATCAATTTATAAGGATCAGCCTTTGCGGTATTGGGATCATAAGTGAGATAGGTTTCATCACCATCTACATCGTACAATACACCGTTATTATCCATCGCTACACCCGAATCGAGTCGAATTGGAATATGAATAGTTCCATCATCGGATTTAAATCCTTCAACATCATCTTCTATAATAAAAACAACTGTACCAATAATTCCAAATCCACTTGCTCCATTGCCATTTGCCTTAGCAAAACCGGCATCAATTCTTCCATCCCAAGGCACCTTACCTAAAGAAATATTCGGTGAGCCTTCTGCCAGCCAACTATCCTGATGAAATTGAACATCCACAGAAGCTGAATCCAACATCCAAGGTGGCACATTGATAGAGAATTTTGCCCCTTTCATATCAATCACAGGCACATTGGCAGTTCCAAAAGCAATATCAAGAATTACGACATCACCAGAATCAAGAGAGAACTGTACAGGTATGATTGAGAATTGGTAGGGAAGTTTTTGTTGAACGTCCCGGGTAACGATATCATGCACTTTATAGTAATGATCACTGATCACATCTACATCAGCAGCGGTAATAGCTCCATCACCATTTCCATCCGAGTATTGTGTGCCAGTTTCATTACTGGAATTTGACCAGTCATCAGCATGTTGTCCGAACCAATAAGTAGGATCATTGTATGTTCTTGCCGGGCCAACTGAACCAAGTCTATATCCAAGCGACAAGAGGTCATTCATATCCACTCTGCCGTCGAGATCACCATCACCCGGCCACACACAACCCACTACGCAAGGACATGTTTCCACTTCAGGTTCTTCGACTACATTCATGTCGACTTTCACAAGCCAACAATAATTGCTAGCCTGACTACAATAATAATATTCGAAGTGATCCGGGCCAGTATAGTTCGCTTCAGGTGTATACACCAGCATGTTATAACTCTCCAGAGTTTCACATGGAAGGTTAATCTGCTGAACCCCTTCATTGAATACTAATTGACCATGTTGTGGTGCAGCACTAATGATGTAGGAAAAGTCTGTATACGCAATCGGGTAATCAATCGTCAGAGGTAAATCTTTCGAAGTCTGTAATGCATATGCGAATACATTGTCAGGTTCGAGGTCAGTTACGTGAATCAAAACAGTCGCTGTTTCGCAATAGATTGTATCACTGTAACAAGTTGTATATGTAAATTTATCTACTCCTCTGAAAGCACTATTAGGAGTGTAGGTGAACATTCCGTTACCTAATTCATACAAGACACCTTTTGTAGGATTGGTATGAGACGATAGAGCATATTCGTCTAGCAAGTCATTGTTGAGTACATTGAAGGTTACACTCAAACCTGGTCGCACATAGAATTTATCATCCCTCGCTTCAACATTTATTGCTTTGGAGTAAACCGTGATAAAGTATTTCCGTGTGATGAGGTTCAGAGAAGTTAGTTCAATAGTATCTTTCCCTACAAAACCAGCAGCAGGAGTATAAACCCAGGTTACAGGATTTAAGGAATCTAATGCTCCATGAGTTGGAGCAATGCTGACATTGAAATCTTCAGAAGGCGTCAGGACTTCAAGTTGTTCCTGGTTGAGGAGATATTTTTGAAAAACCAGATTGTCTTGTGCATTAGGGTTGCGAACTAATACATGTACTTTTCCTTCGCCGCAATTTCCGGAAGAATCACAGGCAATGTATTGTATCCAACAATCTCCGACGAAATTAGAATCGGGGGTAAATAAAATCGCATCACCATCAGCATTGATTGAACCTGTGCCTGAATTAGCAACGGAAACAGTGGTCAATGTCAATGAACCATTTGTGATTGAATCATTTTGTAAAACCGGCAATGGAACATCAATAGCATTGATGTCGACAACAAATTGATCGTTACCAGCAGTAACAGCCTCGTCAGCAATATTGAAATGATAAGACCTCGTGACAGGATGCATTGGGGCTGCCAGTGTATAGTAAGTAACAATGAGATCAGTTGACCCTGTTATACCGACAGCAGGTGTGAAAGTCACTTTTAAAGTATTTGAACCAGATCCAACAGCAATACCTGCATCCCCAAATTGATTACCAACATCCTGAACAATACCGTAAGCGTAATCAATGGCGGCGGGAAACTGATCAACAAAACTAGAGCCGGAGTTTTTTACATTTACAACCAGTGGATCAGCAAGTTGGCTGTTTGCCCATGGCAGGACAAGGAGTAAAAATACCCCTACCAAAAGGAACTGTAATCGGTACAGATTTTTCATTTTTGGCTCCTATGAATGGATAATCAAACGATTCCGAGTGCAAGATACTAAAAACCCTATGGTAAATCGATCATCAAACTTAAAAATTAACATATTTTTAATATTTATTCGTAACATATTGAATATCAATAATATAAATAGGGTTTTTGGAGTTGTCCTCCATTATTTTAAAGGTATAAATATAATTTACTTACATGTTTTCCGAATTAACACTCAAAGCTTTACAAAGATGAAAAAATTATATAGTTTCGTTTGCCATGCGTGAGACAAAACTCTATAGCACACTTGTTCAACTAGACGGCTTTGAATTAAACCGACTTCATCGATTCATTTTAAGCCCTTATTTTAATCGGAATGAGGCTACCATTAGACTTTTTGAATGGGTAAAGGATGATTTGAAAAAGCCAAACGACAACCAAATCAGTAAAGAAGAACTTTGGCATATCTGCTTTGGAAAATCAGAATCTTTTAATGATGGCAGATTTAGAAAACTCCAAAGTGATTTATTGAAGTTGATTGAGGATTACTACGCACAAGAAGCTTTTGAGGGCAATCCATTACATAAAGCAAAATATTTGCTAGAGACTATAAATGAAAAAGGATTGGAAAAAATTCAGTCCGGTGCACTAAGGACAGCCAAGATTTTAATTGAAGATCAGGTCTTGAAGCCAGCTTCATTCTACTATTACCAATATGAAATTGAGCAAAGTATTTACAATCTCAATAGGTTTCACCTTGAACGTAATATTAAATCTAATATTGAATCAATAGCATTAAATCTGGATCGATTTTACCTTGCAGAAAAACTGAGGTACTACTGTACAATTCTTAACCATCAACATTTAGCCGCTTTAAATTACAAAATTCTTTTTATGGATGAAATCATTGAGCATGTAGAAACTCATGATTACAGTGATGTGCCTCCAATTATCATGTATCACCAAATACTTCTAACTTATAAAGAACCCGAAAATGATCTTCATTATGAAAATCTTAAAAAACTAATTGAAAAACATATTCATTTATTCCCAGAATCTGAGGCTAAGGAAATCATTGATGCTACTTTGAATTATAGTATCAAGAGGATGAATGCAGGAGAAGAATCCTACGTGCGCGAGGCTTTTAATTTATATCGTCAATCCTTAGAAAACAAACTTCTGTTAGTAAAGGGGCAAATAACCCCGTGGTCTTTTAAAAATATAGTTACCATTGCATTACGGCTGGCAGAATATGATTGGGTAGAAACTTTTATTCATTCTTACAGTTCTCAACTTGATGAAGAGTACCGAGACAACGCTATAACTTTTAATCTAGCACAACTTTATTTTTACAAAAAGGAATATTCTAAAGTCATATCTCAATTAAACCAAGTAGAATATGATGACATGACCTACAATCTCAATTCCAAGACATTGTTGATGGCAAGTTATTTTGAACTGGACGAAATGGAGGCTTTAAACTCACTTCTGGATACCTTTCGTGTCTATCTGAATCGAAACAAAAATATTCCACAGGTTCGCAGAAAACATTACATCAACACCATCAACATCGTGCGAAAACTATCCAGGATTAAATCAGGAGATAAAAAAGAAATTGAAAAACTTGAAAAGGAAATCGAATCCACTCAGGGTATTGTCAGCAAAAACTGGATCCTGGAAAAGTTAACCATCCTTAAGGGCTGATTAACAATTCATTTATGAGGTAGCCTCCCGAATGTTTACATTTGTGCCTCGGAATTTGACAGATCCAATGAAAATAATCTATACCACCCTATTGCTAGGCCTCCTGCTGGCATCCTGCAAGAAAGAGTCCCCTGAAGAAAAGACCGTCAGTGACGCTCTTAAAACAGCCCAAACCTCTAATAATGACAGCTCTTTTGTGGCCTTATCCAATGCCATCAATAACTTCATAGAGGTAAAAAGTTACGCCGATACCACTACCGCCCGGTTAATCCTTAAAGCAGCACATCTCAGCGAATCAAAAAACCGGTTTGATGATGCCATTAACTATTACGAGTTGTATATGGCCCATTATGCCGACCGTCCTGACCAGGCAGATAAATTAATGGCAGTCATTGGTATTAGTGAAAAACAAACCAGCAAGCAGCTTAGTCAAATCCTCTATAAATCTTTCGTGAACCGCTTCCCTAATGATCCACGCGCAAAAGACGTGGATGCCAAGATTGAACTTAAAGAAATCTCTGTCGATTCTACTCTTCGTCATATTGGCATGAACATGTTCAATGATTCGACCTTCCGTCTGAATGAGCCTATGGCCAATCTCTACATCAATGGATGTGAACTTGCAGCAGCAGCAGATCCTAAACTTGTGAGTGCACCAGAACATCTTCATCGCGCTGCGGAAACTGCTCGTACATTGAGGGATATCCCACGGGCCATTAAAATCTATGACTGGATCATCACCGTGTACCCTGAATCTCCAAGAGGCGCGACTTCGCTTTTCCTCAAAGCCTTCACCTATGACAATGATCTGAAGGACTATACCAAAGCGGCGAAGTATTACAATGAATTCCTCACGAAATATCCAAACAATGATTTTTCCGAATCAGCTAAATTTCTACTTCAAAATTTAGGAAAATCGGAAGAAGAATTGAAGAAGATTTTGGATGAGAAGTCGAAGGAGAATACTGAGAATAAGAAAAATGTGAAGTAGATCGGTAATCAGTATTCAGTAAGCAGTAAGCAGTCGGCAATCGGCAGTCTTTAAAAGTTGTAAATCATAAAAAAAGTAGGGGTTCGATATCTTGAGCCCCTACTTTTTTTTATGATTTTATCAACGGTCCTTTATCCGAGATCACACTATATCCAAATCTTGTTTATCAAATGGACTCAAGGCTGTTCCTTTCACTTCAGCTTCGGCCTGCATATAAAATTCGGATTTGACATTTTTGAGAGCCTTAGCGGTGTTGACCAGTTTTCTGAAGACAATGTTTTTTTCGGCCAGTTCGTCCATCTCCGATTTAGACAACGTGAACGGGAGTTTAAAATCAATGGTAATCGGAGTATCTGCGGGAACTTCAATTTCTTCTTTCAGTTCTATTTCTCCTAACTTGTAGAGATCAGCAAGTTTGTTTTTCCAGCGACCCCGGATGTATTTTTCCATGAGGGTCACACGAACATGGGTGATGACCTGGTCATGCATGGATTCAAATTTTAGATGACCTTCTACGACTCCGTAAGATGCCTTGACGGCAGCAGGAAGAATCATGGTGACTTTCACACCTTCTATACCTAACCAGCGTTTTACTTTACCGAACATTTTTTTTGTTTTCCGTTAGTTAAATCATTTCAAAAGGCGAAGGCTGAGGCTAAGGTTAAATGAACCGTTTCATCCACGACTCTCCTAAAGCTACCGCCCAACGGCTGATGTAATCTTTACGAGTAGCGACCAGGTTATCAAAGACGCGGGTGTTCATATTGACTTTTCCT
>Ga0207656_10000152_pt1 | contig 25663 bp, 16 predicted proteins | sample KBSCornC12_FD_184297 | JGI IMG/M metagenome (GOLD analysis project Ga0207656, IMG submission 184297) | Corn rhizosphere microbial communities from Kellogg Biological Station, Michigan, USA - KBS Corn C1-2 (SPAdes) (version 2) | ecosystem: Host-associated > Plants > Roots > Rhizosphere > Soil ...
TAGAAGTGAATAGCCAATTTTGAATGCAGAAATGAAAATCCGTTTCCCCCATTTAGGGGGCTAGGGGGGAGAACGAATAGCCAATATCGAAGTTAGAAGTGAATAACCAATAACCAATTTGGAACGCGGAAATGATGATCCGTTTCCCCCATTTAGGGGGCTAGGGGGCAGAACGAATAGCGAATAACGAATATCGAATATGGAAGTTAGAAGTGAATAGCCAATATCGAATTTTGATTGCAGAAATGATAATCCGTTTCCCCCATTTAGGGGGCTAGGGGGGAGAACGAATAGCGAATAACGAATATCGAACAACGAAGTTAGAAGTGAATGGCCAATATCGAATGTAGAAATGATAATCCGTTTCCCCCATTTAGGGGGCTAGGGGGCAGAGTGGAATTTCGAAGTCAGAAGTAAATGATAATTTCAGTTCCCCCTTTAGGGGGGAAGAATAAGAGCGCAGCGGTTTATTCAAGGGGGCAAAAAGCTATGAAACTCAACTACCACAACCGAAAATTTGCCGGTGTAACAAACTCACCAACGGGACAGGTGAGTGGAGATACCATTTTTCTTTATCAACAACATGAAAACATCCTGACTGCAACTTATTCAGGAGGAAGCATACACCAGGGACATATGTTGGGCATAGTCAATGACGATAACAGCCTGGACTTAATGTATCATCACCTCGATGAACATCAATCATTGAAAAGTGGTCACTGTCATAGCGTGCCGGAGATACTCGAAGATGGAAGGATTCGACTTCATGAGAAATGGTCTTGGACCTATCCGACTATTGGAGATGGAAATTCGGTTGTAGAAGAAATCAAAGACTAGCGCATTCATTTAAATCTCTTTGATCGTTAATAAGTATTAGTATTTGCCAAATCGTTGAGCGAAGTCGAAACGATATTTGTAGGATCCTTTGCCCGGTCGTTGAGCGTAGTCGAAACGAAAACGGGGAGGATGTAAATGCTTACCCAATCACCTCCGCTCCCCCACTCAACGAAAAATGAATCACCTCCGGCGCGAATCCAAATTGATTTTGATAAGATGCTGTGGCCACTCTTTCAAATTGTTGCATCGCATCGGTATCCACGAGGCAAATCACACAACCTCCAAATCCACCACCCATCATACGGCCACCGTATACACCATCCGTATTATTAGCCAGGTCGGCGAGATGATTTAATTCGTCGCAACTGACTTCATATTCGTGTTGTAATCCAAAGTGCGAAGCCTGAAGCAACTGGCCTGCTTTAACTGCGTCTTCCTTTTTCAAAGCTGCTTTCATATGGTGCACTCGATCATTTTCTTCAATTACAAAATGGCTGCGTTTATAAAGTGTCTGTGGCAAGTTACTTTTCAATAACATTTCTTCATCTGCATCTCGCAGGCTTTTAACATGGCTGAATTGTTTTTGAATAATCTCAACAGCTTGCTTGCATTGTGCGGCCCGTTGATTGTAATCGCTGTCGATGAGTTGATGTTTCACCTTTGTATTCAACAGTACCCATTGCGTATCGGGTATTGAAGCTGAAATAAATTCAAATGTCTTTTCCCTGCAATCCAGCATCATCACTTTATCCTGCTCACTGAGCATGATGGCGTATTGATCCATGATACCACCCTGCAGCCCGATGATTTCTCTTTCGACACGACTACTTAATTGTGCAAGCTCCTGTTTTGTTTTCTGATCACCGGTTAATTGTTGCAGTGCTAATAACAATCCACCTACTAATGAGGAGGAAGAAGAAACACCTGCACCAATAGGGAGGTCTCCCCCGATCATAATTTGCAAGGGCCCTAAATCATTTTCATAAACATGAATGGCACCGAGTATGTATTTCGCCCAAATCGATTGTGTAAGTGGGATTTCTTCGAGATGATCAAATTGTATTTCCTCATTCAGATCAGCAGCAATCCAATGGTGAATTCTTTTACCCCCTATAGGGGGCAAGGGGGGAGAAGTGACTTCAGGGGGCAAGGGGGGAGAAGTGACTTCAGGGGGCAAGGGGGGAGAAGAAGATCCTGGGGAGTGTACTTTGCTCACCAAAATATACAACGACCGACTCATCGCACCCGGCATCACCCAACCTTCATTGTAATCTGTGTGTTCACCTATGATATTAACACGACCCGGAGCACGAACCACAACATCAGGTGTGGAGGATCCGAAACTATCTTTCCAGCGGGCTAATAATGCATTCAACATCGGTAATCGACGCGATTGTATAGAAGGAGAAAAACTGCTATTGAATTTTTAATTGATCGGGCTTATTGATGATGATCTCCGGTCTCCCTTTGTAGATTTTGACGGTACCAGTGACACACATGGTTTTACCTTTCAGAAATTCAGCCGGATCGTATGAAAAATTTTGAACATCGCCCTGGAAGATCACCCCTGTAAACGATTGTGCCGGATATGGATGTCCAAAATTGAGGTAGATCACTTTGCTGTCGCCAGACGAAACATGCGTGTCGACTACTTTTTCACAAACCGTGACGACTTTACCATCATATTTGGCAATACTGTCAGCAGAAATAGTTTGTGAATTCAAAAAATGAAAACCACATATGAGAACCAGAAACAGGATGAATTTTTTCATGAAGGTTGATTGAAGAGCCGTTGAATGAAAGTAAAACCGGGTCAATATACCCTAAAGCGAGGATATCAAGATAGATTCAATTTCAAAAATCCTTTGATGTCATTGAATACTTATCTGTTATTGCAGAAATGGATTAAACATTTTCTCGTAGCCAATCCTCGTCTCCATCCCATGCCCGGGAAATACCACTACATCATCCGGTAGTGTAAAAAGTTGAGTGCGGATGCTGTTGATTAAAGTATCAAAATTTCCGCCTGGCAAATCGGTTCGCCCGATACTTTCATAAAATAAGACATCACCACCAATCACCCATTTATCGGCTTCATTATATAGGCAAATACTGGCCGGTGAATGACCTGGTGTAAATAAAATTTTCATTGCATGTCCATCCAGCACTATTTCATTTCCCGGTATTAGAAATGAAATAGGTTGCGGCGAAGGATTATACGGAATGCCATACATCCCGGCTATGGTCATCCCAGCTTGCAATACCGGTAATTCTCCTTCATGAATTTCCAACCCTAGCATATATTCCTCCGCCACAAATGCATTCCCTAAAATATGATCGATATGACAATGTGTGTTGATCAGTCGAACCGGTTTTAATTGGTTTTCTGAAATAAAATCCCTCAATTTCTTTCTTTCTATTTCATCATAGCAGCCCGGATCAATGATGATGCATTCATTATTCGGTGCAATGATGAAATAGGTATTCTCTTCGAATGGATTGAAAGTGATAGCGTGTACCTGAAGGCTCATCCTGTAAATGTAATGGAAGTCCCCTTTAGGGGATTTAGGGGCAGAATACTTAACTTAGAGAAATGAGAAAAAGTGCTTTGATTGGAATTCTCTGGCTGGTTATGATAATTTCTTTAGTTGATGGACATTCTCAATCCATCCTCCTCTTCGAAGATTTTGAGACCAGTGACTTTGCTGCAAAGGGCTGGTACGATGGCTTTCCTGATAATCGCACTACTGCAGAATTCAAAAATGGAACTCATGCTTACGCCGGTCATTTCGCACAAGGTGCCACCACATCAGGCGCCGGTCGCCATCTTTTTACACCCACTGATAAAGTATACATCAGCTATTGGGTCAAGTACAGCGCCAACTATATAGGATCCGGAGTGGGTTATCATCCACACGAATGGAACATATTGACGAATGAAGATTGGGAATATGTAGGACCTGCTGATACGTACCTCACAACTTATGTCGAACAAAATGCTGGTCGTCCAATTCTCGCTCTGCAGGACAGCAAAAACGTTGACCCGAATTGCATTTTGCTCAACAATAATTCATTCGTCGGATGCAATGGAGACTTCAGCACTTATGCATTTGATGAAAATCGTTCCGCTTGCTCCTGTAATGGGTTGATTGGTCAACTCGATCGCAGAGATTGTTTTGCAAGCCCCGGTAGTTCACATGGATATTATAGTTCTCGCTCATGGGCAGCAGACACTATTTATTTTAGTAATACTCCCGGACCGTATTATAAAAACGACTGGCACTTCATCGAAGCCTATTTTGAATTAAATACCATTGAGGCAGGCATCGGTTTACCAAATGGGAAAATCAGGTATTGGTATGATGGTCAAACTTTGATTTCTTCAGACAGTATTTTGTTCAGAACTGGTGCTCATCCTGATATGAAATTTAATCAACTTCTCTATGGACCTTATATCGGCGTCGGTTCGCCGGTTGATCAAACCTGGTGGGTAGATGACCTGACGATTGCAGATGGAATACTGAATACAAAAACAAAGGATATCCAAAAAGAGAATTTCTCCTTTTCAGTTTATCCCAATCCATCCAATGGTGATGTGACCATACAGTTTTCATCAATATTCAATCCGGTTCAACATTATAGAATAGAAATTTTTGATCTTTTCGGTTATAAAGTTTATTCAGAACCCATTTTTGAAAATATGCATACTGTACATCTGGAATTGGCAGCGGGACTTTATGTAATCAGTCTCACAGATGGAAATCATTTTAACCGTAATTCCAAATTGGTTATCAATTGACAATTGAATAGTGTGAATCAAACATCCTCGCTTCAGGGGATTGCCCAAAGGGCGAGGGGGCGGGTTGCAATTCTCTCCTTACCCCCGTATCTTAGTCCTGTGGGCAGGTCTCTTTTCTCCGTCATCAGCATAATTCTATTGCCATTATTGGCTTGCAGCCAGAGTGTGACCACTGAATTTGGGAAAAACCGGATCCAGTTTACCGACGATTTTAACAAATGGGACATGTACGAAACTGAAAATTTCGTCACCTATTGGTATGGCAAGGGCCGTGAAATCGCGCATACCGTCGTCCAGATGGCAGAACTCGATAATCCTTCGATCGAGCATATCCTCGAGCACAAGATGAATGACAAGATCGAACTCATCGTCTATATTGACCTGACCGATCTCAAACAAAGTAATCTCGGTATTGAAGATCAGTTTGTCAACAAGAGCGGCATCACCAAAGTCGTTGAAAACAAAGTCTTCCTTTATTTCAATGGCGATCACAATGCACTTCGTAAATCTTTGCGGGAAGGCATTGCTTCCGTGTATATCAGTTCAATGCTGCACGGTAATAATCTCCAGGAGATCGTGCAAAACGCAGTGCTGCTTAATCTTCCCGATTGGTTCCAGGAAGGATTGGTGTCGTATGTGGGTGAGGAGTGGAGTCCGGAAATCGACAGTCGACTGAAAGACTATTTTACGAATCCCAAAAAGAACCACAAAGATTTTGCAAGATTGGCAAAAGAAGATCCGGGTTTGGCTGGCCACGCCATGTGGTATTTTATTGCCAATACATTTGGTAAGTCCACGATCTCCAATATTCTCTATCTCACCCGAATCAATCGAAGTCTTGAAAGCGGATTGCAATATGTATTGGGTGTCAACTCCAAAGAATTAGCTGTTCAGTGGCAAACGTATTATGAGAAACGCTACTCACAACAAGGCGAACCGGAATCGTTTATTCAAAATAATCTTCCACTCTTCAAGCAACGTCTTAATATTCCGATTGGCCGGTTGAGGCTGAGCCCTGATGCGCGCCAGTTAGCTTATACCCTCAATGATAACGGACGAGTGAGAGTGATGCTATACAACATGGGGACCGGCGAGAAAAAAGTATTGTTCCGTTATGGGATCAAAAACTTTGAACAAGAAGCTGATCTCAATTACCCCGTATTAGCGTGGCGTCCTGATGGACAGGAATTGAGCATCCTATACGAACGACGCGATGTCGCTTACCTGATGAAATATGATTTTGAACATCATTCCGTTTTCACGGATAAACTTTCACCGGAATATCATCGCATCTATGACATGGATTATTGGTCAGCCGATACACTCATGTTAAATGGTTCAACAGATGGTTTTTCCGATCTCTATTTATATGCGCCGATTACGAGACAAAGTATACGCGTGACCAATGATTTCTATGATGATCTTGACGCCTCTGTCATCTCGTTGAATGGCAATCGGTATATTCTCTTTTCTTCCAATCGGCCTGATGAATCCTTGAAAAAAATGGAATTGGATTCACTGTTACCGATTGGCCCGCTGGATTTATTTCTTTTAAGCTATGCAAAAGAATCCAGTTCGCTTCGTCAATTGACTTTCACACCAAAAGTCAGTGAGCGAAAAGCAAGGTTGTCCGGTGCTGACGAGCTGATCAGTCTTTCTGATATCGATGGTCGCTGGCAGCGGATTCGACTGACACGATTGTTAGAAGATCCACCGGTCAGCCAGGTGCAGGCTATTTATGATCGTGATATCCGGTTGCATGAATATGTCCCGGGTTCACGCGAAGTGATTGATTGGTTTCAGAAGTGGAACCTGCCTTTTATTTATGCACATCCTTTGGATTCATTGGTCACTAAAATTCCTCTTGAAAAAATCATTCCTCATCAAATGTTGCAAAAGGATGAAATTCCGGCACAACAGGAAAATGTTGAACAGAAAGATGAGGATATCAATCCGGGGTATTTATTTCAGACTCCATTTCCAATACCGCCACACAACACTATAAAAGTCATCAAGGATGATACTCCGGTAGAGATCAAAGATCCTGTGGCGGAGATCACACAGTTTGATCAGCCGACACCGAAATCAAAGATGGGATATGATCCTGCAAAACTGACTCCATTCATTCATTCAAGAATAATTGCGGCCCGCCTGCGATTCAAGCTGGATTATTTCAATACTACTTTAAACAACGATGTTCTCTTTGGTGGCCTTGATAGCTATGCTGGTACTAAACGTGATTTCGAGCCATCCCCATTAGGGCTCTTGTTAAAGGCCAGCATCAAGGATCTGCTGGAAGATTATACGATTACAGGAGGTGTGCGATTTCCAACTACTTTCAATGGCTCCGAATACTTCCTGGTATTCGATAACCGAAAACGAAGGATTGATAAAGAATACGCTTTGTATCGAAAATCCGTCATTGAATACGATCCTACCGAAGACATTCCCACTCATCGCAATCAATTCGTCAGTGTATTAGGACTGATCAAATTGAGTTATCCGTTTGATGTTTACAACAGTGTTCATTTGACGCTCACGCTTCGTAATGACCGAACTATCGCATTAGCAACGGACAATTCCTCGCTGAAAATACCTACCGATGATGCGCAGCGGGCCGGGTTGAAAATGGAATGGGTCTATGACAATACCAGGACCATTGATATCAATAGTATGTTGGGAACGCGTGCAAAATTTTCTGCTGAAGCAGTGAAACGTTTTGATCTCAACCTGTTTGAATCCGGCAATAAATTTCAATTTAATAAGGGCTTCATGACTGTGTTGAGTATGGATGCCCGTCATTATGTGTCGCCCGACCGCCGCACCATTTTTGCAGGTCGTATTACCGCAGCAACCACTTTCGGTTCGGAGCGCATTTTATATTATCTCGGTGGTGTGGAAAATTGGTTATTCCCCACATTTGATAATTCCGTCAGCGTACCGCCGAAACTGAATTTTGCTTACACTACTCTTGCCGCCAATATGCGTGGATTCAAATACAATGCGCGGAACGGAAGCAGTGTTGTATTAACTAACCTTGAGGTGCGTGTGCCCTTTCTGCAATATTTGTCACGACAGAAAATACGCTCTTCCTTTTTACGAAACTTCCAGGCTGTTGGATTTATAGATGCGGGAACAGCATGGCATGGATCTGATCCCTTCGGTCCTAAGAATCCACTCAATACGGTCATTCTCACCAATCCACCTACTGTAGTGGTCACTGTCAATTACTATCGTAATCCATTGATAGTTGGTTATGGATTAGGTGTGCGCACGATGATCTTTGGGTATCTCGCCAAGTTAGATTATGGATGGAACTGGGAGACGAAGACAAACCGTCAACCTATTCTTCATTTTTCGATGGGGGCGGATTTCTAATCATGAAAAAAGAAGTAGGGGCGGATGCAATACGCCCTTACCTCTTTTTTCATGATTGTTCCTCTGATACCATCTCTTTCAACCTCTCTGTGTTCTCTGCAAGCTTCAGTGCATCGATGACGGGATCTAAATCACCCAGCACAATCCTGTCAAGATTATAGAGCGTCAGATTGATACGGTGATCGGTCACGCGGTTTTGTGGATAATTGTAAGTTCGGATTTTATCGGAGCGGTCTCCGGTGCCGACGAGTGATTTACGATGCGATGCATAAGCGGAGGTGACAGCCTGGCGTTGTGCTTCTCTCACTTTATCATAAAGACGATTGAGCGCGATCTCTCTATTTTTAATCTGCGAACGACCATCTGTACTTTCTGCAACGATACCGGTTGGCAAGTGAGTGAATCGAACACCTGATTCTGTTTTATTGACGTGCTGACCACCTGCACCACTCGAACGGAAAGTATCGACTTTCAATTCATCTTTTCTGATGTTGATTTCTTCCAATTCAAATATGGGTAGTATGGCAACAGTAGCTGCAGAAGTGTGCACTCTTCCTTGTGTCTCCGTCTTGGGAACACGTTGCACACGATGTGCACCGGATTCAAACTTCAGGTGACCATATACATCCTCTCCGTCAATCTCGAGTACTACCTTGTTGAAACCTCCAGCAGTGCCTTCATTGGAATAGTCGATTTCAAATTTCCATCCTTTCGAATCAAAATATTTAGTGTACATCCTGAAGAGATCTCCTGCAAAAATGCTGGCTTCATCACCACCAGTACCAGATCGGATTTCCATAATGACGTTCTTAGTATCATCCGGATCTCGTGGGATCAACATCCATTTGAGTTTCTCTTCTGTTTCTTCCTTCCGCTCTTTAAGATGTTGAATTTCATCCTGCGCCATTACTCTCATTTCCGGATCTGCTTCTTTCAGCATTTCGGATGAAGACTGAAGATTGGAAAGGATCAGTTCATATTCATCAATGACTGCAACCAGTTCGGTGAGGTCTTTGTATTCTTTGTGGAATTTGGAAAATAGCTTGATATCCCCAACAATGACGGGGTCTGAAAGCCGGAGTTCAAGGTCCTGGTATTTGTTTTTAATCGCCCGCAGGCGCTCGATCATCATGGGACAAAGATAAAAGGATAAGGCGAAGGAGAAGGCGGAGGCTTAAACAGGCAAGATTAATCCGGCGTCATTTTCCGTCACCTTATTCACCCGATCTGATACGCGATACCAGGTGATATAATCTCCCGGTACAGGTTGAATGTTTTGAATGACATCTTTCGTAGGGACGTCAGCATCGATCCAAAGTTTTTCCTGTTCAGGCATTAATATCAATGGCATGCGATCATGTAGATGAGCTATGAGCGGATCGGCTTCTTTGGTAATGAGAGTAAAACTATGTATGACTTTTTGATCTGGACCCTTCCAGGTTTCATACAAACCGGCAATGGTGAAGATCTCGGTGTTTTTTAGTTTAATCCGATAAGGAATTTTTCCTTCCGGTGTTTTCATCCATTCATAATAACCATCAAAGGGAACGATGCATCTTCGCTTTTGGAAAGCTTGTCGGAAAGCAGGTTTCTCTTCAATCCCTTCAAGACGGGCATTGATCATCTTTGCACCGATCTTCATGTCTTTTGCCCAAAAAGGAATTAAACCCCAACGATAAAGATGAAGGATGTTGGGTTCTTCCTGTGTGATCACAGGATGCATTTGAGTGGGGGCTACATTGTAATTGGGTAATGGATTGTACCGCTCCAGGTCTTCACTATAAAATGTGGCCCGAAACCGTGCTTCTAGTTCTTTTTCGGTTTTTGTCAGCGATGACCGTCCACACATTAGCCCCCAATCCTCACATATGCATCTATCTTCTGATAGTCCTTTAGTTTTTTGACCAATCGTCTCGCCTCATTCACATCTGCAAAACGTCCCACACAAACTGTGTGATATTCCGATAAGTCAAAATTGATAATCTCAACACCTTTATAACCTGCTTTCTTCAGCTCATCCACTCGTTGTTGTGCATTGACCAGCTGCGAAAAATTCCCGGCAATGACCAAATGTTTGCCTCCAGTATTGGAAGCTGATGAAACTGGTGTAGAAACCGTTTTGGTTGTAGTAGCTGGCTTTGTGGCTGCAGCACTTGATTTGGAAGCAGATGTATTCGATGAAGTTTTTGCAGCAGCAGGAGTAACAGCGACTTTTTTCGGTGGCTCAACTGCTTTGGTGACAACAGGTTTTGGTTCTTCCTTTTTCTTTTCCTCTACTACTGCATCCTGGTTGTCTTTTGTATTGTCCGTTGAAGCTTCACCTTCCACTTTTCGATCAGTGTCAAATTCATTTGATGAAGTAGATGTTGACTGTTCTGCAGGTTTCTCTGTGATATCAGTGTGAAGAGTGGTATCTGCATCGGCCATCAATCCATCGCCCATTTCATTTTGGCGAGCATCTACTATTTCATTCGGATGGCGTGGATTATCTGAACCCCATACATGACTGATCCATATATACAGGAGTAGTAGGATGAATATGGTGACGAGGATGGTAATGATACGATTCATAACCTGAGTAGTTTTCTGTTAGTAATAAGCAAGACCCTTCGCAAAGATAATACATTAAAGTAATGTATAATGCATTCTTTTTTACCGGATTATTTATACGATAAAGGGATTATATGCATTTCAAGACCCTAATGATCAAAACGTTTGTCATATTCCTTCTATTGTTTGGAGAAATGACCCTGTCCGAGGCATCTTTGCAGACCCAGAAAGTGTGAATTATATGAGTGAAATACAGGCGATTATCGAAGCAGCATGGGATAACCGGGAGTTAATCGTTGAACGTGATACGCAGGATGCGATCCTGGAGACCATACGGATGCTCAATCAGGGCGAAGTCCGGGTTGCCAACCAACAAGGACCCGGGAAATGGACCGTTAATGACTGGGTCAAAAAAGCCATCACCCTATATTTCCCAATCCAGGCCATGGAAACTATTAAAGTGGGGCCTTTTGAATTTCATGATAAAATTCCATTGAAAACAGGGTTTGCCAGGCAAGGCGTTCGGGTCGTCCCACATGCCCTGGTCAGAAACGGGGCATTCCTTGAATCCGGGGTTATCCTGATGCCTTCCTACGTCAATATCGGAGCTTATGTAGGAAGCGGCACCATGGTAGATACCTGGGCTACAGTGGGCTCCTGTGCACAAATAGGTCGAAATGTTCATCTCAGTGGCGGCGTAGGGATTGGTGGTGTGCTGGAGCCTCCCCAGGCTGCACCCAACATCATTGAAGACGACTGCTTTATTGGTTCACGTTGCATTGTAGTAGAAGGTGTTATCGTTGAACAGGAAGCCGTTTTAGGAGCCAACGTGGTTTTGACACAATCCACTCATATCATTGATGTCACTGGTCCGGAACCTATCATCTACAAGGGAAGGGTACCGGCAAGATCGGTAGTCATTCCCGGCAGTTATGAACGTCAATACCCCGCTGGTAAATACAATGTCAGTTGCGCACTGATCATTGGGCAGCGACAGCCTTCAACGGATAAAAAAGTCTCCCTGAATGCCGCTCTCCGTGAACACCAGGTGGCTGTATAGACACCAATAATTCTTTGTATCTTAAGAAGACATGCAACTAGCTCAATACATAGATCATACTTATCTCAAGCCGGATTGTACAGAAATGATCATTGACCGGTTGATAGAGGAGAGTCGTGAGTATGGGTTTAAGGCGATTTGCATTCCGCCGACATATATACCGTATGCAAAAGAAAAAGCCGGGGAAAGAAATTTCTTATTGTGTACAGTTGCCGGTTTCCCCATAGGATACGATCATGTTTCAGCAAAGTTGACCTCTATTCGACGTTCTGCCGAATTGGGTGCTGATGAAGTAGATGTTGTGATCAATTTATCCGCCGTTAAAAACAGTCATTTTGATTATACCAAAAGAGAGATGACCGCTTTCCATGAAACCGGAAAGGAATGTGGCATCACTATCAAATGCATCATTGAAGCTCAACTCCTGACCGAAGAAGAAATTTTAAGGATCTGTGATATTAGCAATGAGTTGAGTCTTGATTTCGTTAAAACATCAACCGGTTTTTTTGGTGAACCGGTGCAGGAAGAAAGTATACGTTTATTGCGCAGGCATCTCCATCCTTCAATTCATCTCAAAGCTTCAGGTGGTATCAACAATTCAGCCAAAGCTTTGCAAATGATACGGGCTGGAGCAGATAGACTGGGCTGCAGCCAAAGCGTAAGCATTATTAATGAAACTGTAGCAAATTCCTAATGCAACAAGGTTTTTTCAACATCAATAAGTTTCGTCCTCTGATCGTCCTCTTCGGATTATTGATGATATCGTCTGCTGTTCAAAGTCAGTTAATCGAATCACCAGAAATCACGTCCATGATGGAACGGTGGAAAACCTATAATCTTGATCACCAGGAATTGACGGGGTATCGCATTCAAATCCTCGCTACCGTAGATCGCCGCCAGATGGAAACGGTGAGGCATAAATTTGAAAATAACTATCCTGATTTTCCAATTCATACGACACACAATGACCCTTATTTTCAACTTCAAACAGGGGCATTCCTGACCATGCAAAAAGCACAGGCTTTTTTGAAAATGCTGCAAAAAGAATACCCGGCAGCTATACCGGTGACAGATGAAATAAAGGTGGATGAATTATTACTCTATGATCAGTAAGTGGGTAGCGGGATGAAGAAATTTGATTGGATCAGTTTTGCCATTGTTATCAGCCTCATCATTATTGGATTGTTGATGGTATATGCAGCAGGGTATCAACCCGATGCTGAAATTCCATTTTTCAAAACACAGGCGGGTCGCCAATCTATATTTGCTACTATAGGTTTGAGTATTCTTATTGGTTCTCAACTTATAGACTGGAAATTCTGGAGCGGCATTGCTTATCCTTTTTATGCTTTCACCAATATTTTGTTGGTATTGGTACTGGTTATTGGATCCACTATTAAAGGATCCACGAGTTGGTTTCAATTAGGATGGTTCACGTTTCAACCCACTGAATTAGCTAAGGTGGGGACTATCCTGGCGTTGGCTTCTTTTCTTAGTCATCATCGTACACGCGTGTCCGATACACGAGATCTGATGATGGCTTCAGGAATTATTTTGTTGCCTACATTGCTGGTATTGCTCCAGGGTGACGCTGGTTCAGCCCTTGTATTCCTTTCTATTTTCCTTGTTCTTTTTCGGGAAGGCATGGCTATTTGGATTCCAATTTTATTGTTAGTGCTGGGTTTGCTTTTTGTACTGGCCTTAAAATATGATATGGCCGTGGTGGTACCTCTTTTGCTGTTTGCCTCAGGATTCTTTTTGTTAGCCAGTAGTAAAAGAAAACAATATCATGTAGTCGTCAGTATGAGCATTATCCTGCTGACCATATTCCTCATGATTTTATCCATGCAGCAATATGTGCTGATCGTAGCCGGTGCATTCGCATTATTTAGTTTGGTTGAAAGTTTATTGTCGAAGCAAATCCGGCAGGTTATCCTGATTTCAATAGGGGTCCTGTTATTGGGAGGTTTTTCTTACACGAGCAGTTATCTTTTCAATCATGTATTGGAGCCCCATCAACAAGACCGTATCAATGTGTGGCTCAACCCTGAAAATTGCGATCCCCGCGGATCATTGTACAATATTCTCCAATCTAAAATCGCCATTGGGTCCGGTGGATTTTCCGGGAAAGGGTATTTGCATGGCACGATGACTAAACTCAATTTTGTACCTGAGCAAAGCACCGATTTCATCTATAGTATCATTGGTGAGGAACATGGATTTATAGGATCGATTGCGGTTATTATTTTATTTCTGATCCTGATGTTGCGTTCGATTGATATCGGTGAACGAGCCAGGATGCCCTTTATCAGGCATTATGCTTTTGGCGTAGTTGGCGTGGTCTTTATACATTTTTTTACCAACATTGGCATGACGATGGGTGTCATGCCGGTCATTGGTATTCCGCTTCCTTTTATCAGTTCCGGCGGATCGTCCATGCTGGGCTTTAGTTTATTAATTGGAATTTTGCTGAGTATGGATTCCAGTTGGATGCGGTCGAGAAGAGTCGTCTGAGTATCTTTGCAACATGGGAACAATTCGCGTAGGCATTACTATTGGCGACTTCAATGGAATAGGTCCTGAAGTCATCATTAAAACATTAGCTCATCCTTCTATTACCCAACTTTGTACCCCGGTCATCTATGGATCAGCTAAAGTGGTGAGCTATCACAAAAACATTGTGAATCCACCTGAATTTAATTTTCATTCCACCGCTTCAGCAGACAAAATTTATCACCAGAAAATCAACGTTGTCAATTGCTGGCAGGACAATGTCAATATTGCTTTGGGTAAGGAAACAGAGGAGGCCGGTCGTTTTGCGCATACCTCATTGGACAGAGCTGTGCAGGATCTTAAAGACGGACATATTGATGTCTTAGTGACTGGACCCATCAGCAAGAATTCAATGAAGATGGCTGATTTTCCATTTCCTGGTCATACAGAGTTTTTAGCTAATGCATTTGGTATGAAAGATGCCCTGATGATGATGATTTCGGATCAAATGCGAGTGGCGTTAGTAACCTCTCATATTCCTTTGCAAAATGTATCATCCACGGTCACTAAAGAATTGATCCGAAGCAAACTGGAGAAATTGACAAAAAGTCTTGATGTTGATTTTGGTATTTCAAAACCCGCCATTGCTGTTTTGGGACTTAATCCGCATGCTGGTGAAAATGGACATTTAGGAAAAGAAGAAGAGGAGATCATACGACCAATCATCGTGGAAGCAAAAAAATCCGGTGATATCATTATGGGACCCTATCCGGCAGATGGATTTTTTGGTTCTATGCGTTTTAAAAAATTTGATGGTATCCTGGCCATGTATCACGACCAGGGATTGATTCCGTTTAAAATGTTACACTTCCAGGATGGAGTGAACTATACTGCCGGTTTACCTTATGTTCGGACTTCGCCGGATCACGGCACTGCGTTTGAAATCGCCGGCAAAAATGAAGCTGATCCTTCCTCTTTCAGGGCGGCTCTTTTTGCTGCTATTGATATTTATAAATCCCGGGATCGTTATCGCAAAGACCACGCGAATGCAGTAAGAAAAACACCAAAGCCATCCGAAATTCCTGAAGAAATGTAATGCTTTGAGATTGGTTTTATCAGGCCATCGACGGCTTTGGCATTCATAAATGAACAAAGTCGGTTTTCTATAAAAGCTGGTTTATTTTGTTTTTGGGATCATCGCCAGGTCACTCGATTCAAGAGATGAACGTTCTACATATTTCACTGTATAGTAATCCAATTCATCAAGTCCGTATAACCTGATCGTCTTAATCAACTTTTCGGCATAGTCCGGATCTGATGCATATCCGCAGAGTTGTAGTCCTTTTGCCCAATTAACATATTCCGTTTTATCATACCCAAACAATCCCTGGTAATGCTCAGTCTGCATCAGGAAATCAGAATGATCTTTATACGAATCTAGCGGTGAATCATATTGACGAAAACAGGATGGAATAATATTGCCTTTCTCATCACGATCATCGTCTGGTGAGTAATACGTATTCCCTGCCCAATAATCTTTGCACTTGATACCGAAGTGATTGTTTGATTTTCTGGCCAGATCAGATGTCCCGGCATTAGTTTCCACGATGGCCTGCGCTATGATGATACTCGCCGGAATTCCGGAACGATCCATTTCATCAATAGCCGCATATTTATATTGCTCAATATAACTGAGCACATATGGTTTGAGGCTTTCGGGAGGACTCCAGGGAAGGAATAACAGAAGCAGCAGGCTGGCTTTACTTAATAACATAGTAACTGGAAATGGACTGGTTAATGGAACCATTGAACACGTGCCAAATTCTATGCCAATCTGATGAACACGGAGATAATGCGGATTAAGCCATTAATTTTAGCCAAAGAATCCAGGACTCCGACACCAGGCTCCTGTCGTTTAAACCATTACTAAATCAAGCTTCTGCTTATGGCGCTTCCTTCCACCGTTCCAAATCCAGTCAGTGAAAGGTTGATTCACACAGAATCCGAATACCTCGAAGGGCCTAAATCGAGATCAAGCGAACTCCGCTTCACGATTAAAATGGTATTCCAATTTATTCGTGGATTCAGGAAACTGCATTTCGTTGGTCCTTGCGTTACTGTTTTTGGATCCGCAAGATTTAAATCAGATCATCGATTCTACCAATTAGCGGAATCAATGGGTGCATCCATCAGTAAAACCGGTTTCACGGTGATGACTGGTGGTGGGCCTGGTATAATGGAAGCCGCCAACAAGGGAGCATTTGAATCTGGTGGAATGAGTGTGGGATGTAACATCCGGCTTCCGATGGAACAAAAGCCAAATCCCTACATGCATGAATGGGTAACGATGGATTACTTTTTTGTAAGAAAATTTCTGCTCCTAAAATATTCATACGCCTTCGTGGTATTTCCCGGTGGATGGGGTACTATGGATGAGTTATTTGAAACACTGACTTTAGTACAAACCGGAATGATTCATCATTTTCCTGTCGTGCTCATGGGAAAAGAATACTATCAGCCCTTGATGGAATACTTGAATCTCATGTTGCAATGGGGCACCATCTCAGCATCTGATTTGAATTATGTTGCCCTCACTGATGATCCCAATGAAGCCATTGATCACATTGAAAAATACATCCGTGATTATTACAAGATCAAAAGAAGAAAAGGACTTTGGCTCCTTGGTGAACGATCCTTTCAAAAAAAGAAAAGGCCTTCCGGATAGAAGGCCTTTTCTTTTTAGATAATATTCAATTTATCATCTCATAATGACGATTCCCTTCGCATGGACTTCTTTATCCGTCTTCACCTGGAAGAGATAAGTCCCTTCAGGTAATTTGGTCACATCAATCTTATGCGTATTTGGCCCAATATGGGACTTCATATGATCGGTTAATACAACCTCTCCCAGGAAGTTCATAAAGCTGATTTCCACATCGCGTTCTTCCTTCGCCATAAAGCTGACATTGAAGGCCGTGTTAGCAGGATTAGGCCAGTAACTTAATTCATTGAGGTAATCCTGGTTCGAACCTTGTATAGTCGTATTTGGTGCATTAGGAGAAGTCACATTTTGATGATTATCTGTATTGGGGTTACCCACAATTGGATCAAGCGGATCAAAGCATGACAGAACAGCGGTGCACACTGATTGACATCCAAAAGCATCCGTTACCGTCAATGAAATAGTGACATCAAAGAATCCGACGTAGATCGTGATGGTCGGCGTACCCTGTCCGCTCTGGATAAAGCACTCTTGTCCTATGACATCCCACACGTAAGTGAATGGAGGGATACCTCCGCCTACATCACTTCCAATGATCACCCCGTGCGAATTACAATCTACAACAGGAGGCAGGATAATTTCACAATCAACGAAAGTATCAGGAATCCAAAGGATAGACTGTGTAGCCACGGAACGATTGCCGCATGGATCAGTTGCCGTCCAGGTACGAATCACTCGGAAATGTCCGGGTTGTCCAGGTATTTCAGTAATCGTCTGATTGTAGTCGGCAATTTCATCACCGGAATCATCATGAGCATGAACTGTTGGAGGATCAGGTAAAGCACCACAGATATAGGTTGCATCTGACGGTGCATCAAATATTTCCGGTGATAAATCATCCAGGATATCGATGCTAAATGTCAGTACTGTGGAATTACCGCAGGCATCAGTAGCTACCCAGGTATACACCCGGTGCTGCCACCAGCCATCTATCAAACAATTTGGAGATACAGTAATATCAACAGTAAATACAGGAACGATGAAGAGATCACAAAGATCAATAGCGTAGACACTACTTTCATTAAGATCATTCAACTGCTTGATGATATCTCTATCAGAAAGCCGGACAAAATTGTGATCATTGTCCATGTATTTCCGAATAATCGACCAGGTAGGAACTAATATGACTGGCGGTATAGTGTCGCCGATAATAATCCGCTGAATCACTGTAGCCACATTTCCGCAAACATCAGTAGCCGACCATGTCCGTTCAATCACCAATCCCGGACAACCTTCATCCAGTGATACTTCTGTCATCTTCACCGGAACAAATTGTTGTGCACAAGGATCCCAGGCTGTAACATTTGGCGTTGACAGATCATTGCACACGAGTGTGTCTACTCCGATTATTTGTGGCCCACTATGATCACCAACATGAATGATCTGTTTTGCAACTGCCGTATTACCACATGGATCAACAGCGGTCAACGTACGAATGACATCATATTCATACGGACAATCCGTGTGGATAGTACTGTCTTGCTCCGTGATTGAAACTGTTGCACAATTATCCATTGCGCCAATAATCGGCCATTCATCATTGCACCCTATGGTAATCTCGGCTTTGAAAGGATCAAACACTGGTGGTGTTTCATCCTTGATATAAACATATAGGAATAACGATGAGCTGTTTCCGCAAAGATCCGTAGCGGTCCAGGTTAATTGCAACCACAGTAATGCGCCATCTTCACATCCATCATATGCCTGCATTATGGTTTGCTCAAAATTCAGTGTTGCTCCAGGACAATCATCTTCAAACGTAACATCATCTGGACCCCAAGGCGTATAGTAGCCTCCATTGGCTTCACACTCTACTGAGATATATTCTCCCTGACCTAATCCAATCAAATCAGGATTGGTAAATGTAAGGGTTGGTGGTATACCATCATTTGGAAGGAGTATGACGGAATCCCTTGCATAATTTCCGCATGGATCCACAGCCTCATAAGTTCGTAAGAAGGCATTGCCACTACCACATGGATTTGGAATTGGTGTATCCCAATGAATCAGGCCTGCTTTTTCACAGTTGTCAGTAGCTTCTACTAAGTCTAATGCAGGATCATCAACACAAGCGATATCAGGAACTCCCAAGATCACCGGAGGCTCATTATCAATCAAATGGGCGGTGATGGTCAATGTGGTAACATTTCCACAAGCATCTATTCCAGTCCAGGTGAAGGTGCGCTCCATGATATAGCCAAACCGTTCGCAATTGCGGGAGATAATCTGATTTTCATCGAAGGTGATAGTCGGTAAGCCTCCACAGACAAACGGGCTCGAAACAGATCCTGCATTCAGATCATTAAAGAATGCAGGTATGCCGCCTTCGTTGCAGGTATACTCAAGCAGCGTACCATCCGGTAATCCATGAAGTTCTGATGGTTGTTCAATGGTAAGCACGGGTCCTTCGTTATCCACCAAAGTAATGTGTTGTTGTTCGATGGTCATGTTGCCGCAATAATCTGTGGCTTTCCATGTCCTGGTGATGATCTGTCCATCCTGGCAGCCCGGATGTGGTCCGTCTTGCTGCAGCTCAACCACGCAGGCACACAGGCATTCGTCTGTTGCAGACAAGGTAGGAGCTTCAGGAACTTCATCACAATTCACCGTGATATCCTCTGGAACATCGTTAATGACAGGTGGAATTGTATCGATCAGGTTGAGGAATATGGTTAGGCTTGAACTGTTACCGCAAGCATCTGTAGCTGTCCATCTCAGTCTGTATCGGTTGATATAGCCATCGACAGGGCAATTACCCTCATCGATCAGTACATTATTAAAGGTTAAAACAACTGTTCCTGTACAGTTATCTGTAGCGTTAACATCAGCAGGGCCGAAGGTTGGTAAATCCCAATTAGGATCTTGTCCGAAGCACTGAATTTCAAGTGTACCATTATTAGGTATGTTGGTAATCAATGGATTTGTCGGTGTGATCACCGGTGGGGTATTATCGAATACCGTAATCACTTGAGTACAGGTTGCTGAATTACCACAAGCATCTGTCGATCGATACGTTCTGGTGAGCGTATATCGGTTGATACAAGTTTGGTTCGTTGTCACATCACTGACAAATGTTACTACAGGGGCAGGACCTGTGCAATTATCGCTGGTAGTTACACTGGCAGTATTTGGCGCAGGTACTAAATTGGCGCATTGTACAGTAATGTTTGCCGGGCAAGTAATGGTCGGTGGTGTATTATCAAATACTGTTATTACTTGTGTACAAGTGGCCGAATTACCACATGCATCTGTTGACCTGTAGGTTCTGGTGAGGGTATATCGGTTGACACAAGTCTGATTTGTAGTAACATCACTGACAAAGGTTACAACAGGTGCAGGGCCAGTACAGTTATCACTGGTAGTGACGCTTGCAATATTTGGCACTGGTACCAATGATGCGCATTGTACAGTGATCGGTGCGGGACAAGTGATACTTGGTGGAGTATTATCAAATACCGTGATCACCTGGATACAAGTCGCCGAATTACCACATGCATCAGTAGATCTGTAAGTCCTGTTGACCAAATACCGGTTTACGCAAGTCTGATTCACTGTGACATCACTGACAAACGTCACAACAGGAGCTGGTCCTGTGCAATTATCACTTGTCGTAACACCAGCAATATTCGGAGCAGGAACCAATGAAGCGCACTGTACGGTCACTGGTGCAGGACACGTGATACTTGGTGGTGTATCATCAAATACCGTGATCACCTGGATGCAAGTAGCGGAATTACCACACGCATCTGTTGACCTATAGGTTCTGTTCACCATGTACCGATTCACACAAGTCTGGTTGACCGTTACATCACTCACAAATGTTACTACAGGAGCAGGACCTGTACAATTATCACTTGTTGTAACACCTGCAATATCAGGTGCAGGTACCAGTGATGCACATTGCACGGTTACCGGTGCAGGACAGGTTAATGTCGGTGGTGTATCATCAAATACCGTAATCACCTGGATGCAAGTAGCGGAATTACCACACGCATCTGTTGACCTATAGGTTCTGTTCACCATGTATCGATTCACACAAGTCTGGTTGACTGTTACATCACTCACAAATGTGACTACAGGAGCTGGTCCTGTACAATTATCACTTGTCGTGACTCCTTCAATATTCGGAGCAGGAACTAATGAAGCACATTGTACGGTCACTGGTGCGGGACAAGTGATACTTGGTGGAGTATCATCAAATATCGTGATCACCTGGACACAAGTAGCGGAATTACCACATGCATCTGTTGACCTGTAAGTTCTGTTTACCATGTATCGATTAACACAAGTCTGGTTGACCGTTACATCACTGACAAAAGTCACTACCGGGGCAGGGCCTGTACAATTATCACTTGAAGTAACACCCGCAATATCCGGAGCAGGTACCAGTGAAGCACATTGTACGGTTACTGGTGCCGGACAGGTAATACTTGGTGCCGTATCATCAAAGACTGTTATCACCTGGACACAAGTCGCGGAATTGCCACACGCATCTGTTGATCTGTATGTGCGATTAACCATATACCTGTTCACACAAGTCTGGTTGACCGTCACATCACTGACAAAAGTCACTAACGGAGCAGGATCGCAAGCATCACTGCTTGTAACACTCGTAGTGCTTGGTGCTGGTTGTAAGGATGCACACTGTACAGTAACCGGCGCGGGACATGTGATCGATGGAGGAGTTATATCCTGAACAACAATTGTTCCGCTACAACTAGAAGAGTTACCGCAATCATCCGTTGCTCTCCATGTTCTCGTCACACTAAAGTTTTGAGGACATGAACCCGGTGTAGTGACATCGGAAAATGTAATGGTCACACTTGGATCACAAGAATCGGTTGCTGTCGGTGGTGTGAAGACCGGCGTAGCTGGACAATTGATTGGTGTCGTTTGTGCTACACAGGTAATCGTTGGTGGTGTGATATCCTGAACCACAACGGTTCCGCTGCAACTTGAAGAGTTGCCGCAATCATCCGTTGCTCTCCATGTTCTGGTCACACTATACGTATTCGGGCATGAACCTGGAGTGGTAACATCGGAGAATGTGATAGTCACACTTGGATCACACGAATCGGTTGCTGTTGGTGGTGTGAAGACAGGTGTAGCTGGACAATTGATTGGTGTCGTTTGTGCTACACAAGTTATTGTCGGTGGTGTGATATCCTGAACCACAATCGTTCCGCTGCAACTTGAAGAGTTGCCGCAATCATCCGTTGCCCTCCATGTTCTGGTCACACTATAGGTATTCGGACATGAACCCGGTGTCGTAATATCGGAGAATGTGATAGTCACACTTGGATCACATGAATCGGTTGCGGTTGGCGGTGTGAAGACCGGTGCAGCTGGACAATTGATTGGTGTCGTTTGTGCTACACAAGTTATTGTCGGTGGTGTGATATCCTGAACCACAATCGTTCCGCTACAACTTGAAGAGTTGCCGCAATCATCGGTTGCTCTCCACGTTCTCGTCACACTATATGTATTCGGGCATGTACCTGGTGTAGTAACATCGGAGAATGTGATGGTCACACTTGGATCACACGAATCGGTTGCGGTCGGAGGTGTGAAGACCGGTGTTGCAGGACAATTGATTGGTGTCGTTTGAGTCACACAAGTAATTGTCGGCGGAGTAATATCCTGAACCACAATCGTTCCACTACAGGTTGACGTATTACCACAATCATCAGTGGCGGTCCAAGTCCTGACTACACTATATGTATTCGGGCATGAACCCGGTGTAGTAACATCGGAGAATGTGATGCTCACACTTGGATCACATGAATCGGTTGCTGTCGGTGGTGTGAATACCGGTGTTGCAGGACAATTGATTGGTGTCGTTTGAACCACACAAGTTATTGTCGGTGGTGTGATATCCTGAACCACAATCGTTCCGCTACAGGTTGCCGTATTACCACAATCATCAGTGGCGGTCCAAGTCCTGGCTACACTATATGTATTAGGGCATGAGCCAGGGGTAGTAACATCAGAGAATGTGATGCTCACACTTGGATCACACGAATCGGTTGCTGTCGGTGGTGTGAATACCGGTGTGGCAGGACAATTGATTGGTGTCGTTTGTGCTACACATGTAATCGTTGGTGGTGTGATATCCTGAACCACAATCGTTCCACTACAACTTGAAGAGTTGCCACAATCATCGGTTGCTCTCCATGTTCTGGTCACACTATACGTATTCGGGCATGTCCCCGGTGTAGTAACATCGGAGAATGTGATAGTCACACTTGGATCACACGAATCTGTTGCTGTCGGTGGTGTGAAGACTGGCGTCGCAGGACAATTGATTGGCGTGGTTTGAGCTACACAAGTAATGGTCGGTGGAGTGATATCCTGAACCACAATCGTTCCGCTACAAGTTGCTGAATTTAAACAATCATCTGTGGCGGTCCATGTTCTGGTCACGCTATAGGTATTCGGACACGTACCTGGTGTTGTAACATCGACGAACGTAACGGTCACACTTGGATCGCAAGCATCAGTTGCAGTTGGTGGGGTGAAGACTGGCGTCGCAGGACAATTAATCGGTGATGTTTGTGTAACACACGTGATCGTCGGTGGTGTAATATCCTGAACAACAATTGTTCCGCTACAACTTGAAGAGTTGCCGCAATCATCGGTTGCTCTCCAGGTTCTGGTCACACTATACGTATTCGGGCAGGTACCTGGTGTAGTAACATCAGAGAATGTGATAGTCACACTAGGATCACACGAATCGGTTGCTGTCGGCGGTGTGAAGACTGGTGTCGCAGGACAATTGATTGGTGTCGTTTGAGCTACACAAGTGATTGTTGGTGGTGTGATATCCTGAACCACAATCGTTCCGCTACACGTCGCCGTATTACCACAATCATCGGAGGCAGTCCACGTTCTGGTCACACTATAGGTATTCGGACATGTACCTGGAGTAGTGACATCAACGAATGTGATAGTCACACTCGGATCACACGAATCGGTTGCTGTCGGTGGCGTAAAGACCGGCGTAGCAGGACAATTAATTGGTGTCGTTTGAGCCACACAAGTAATGGTCGGTGGTGTGATATCCTGAACCACAATCGTTCCACTACAGGTTGCTGAATTCAAACAATCATCGGTGGCGGTCCACGTTCTGGTCACACTATAGGTATTCGGACATGTACCCGGTGTTGTAACATCGGAGAATGTGATAGTCACACTTGGATCACACGAATCGGTTGCTGTCGGTGGTATAAAGACTGGTGTGGCAGGACAATTGATTGGTGTCGTTTGTGCTACACAAGTAATCGTTGGTGGTGTGATATCCTGCACCACTATAGTAGCGCTGCAGGTTGCAGTGTTCCCACAAACATCTGAAGCTGTCCACGTCCTGGTCACACTATAGGCCTCAGGACATGCCCCCGGTGTTGTTACATCCGAGAACGTAATGGTCACACTGGCATCACAATTATCAGTAGCAGTGGGCGGAATAAATACTGGCGTCGCCGGACATGAGATCGGTGTCGTCTGTGTTGCGCACGTAATGGTTGGTGGCGTATTATCAAACACCGTTATGATTTGATCACAGGTAGCTGAATTTCCGCAAGCATCAGTTGCCCTATAGGTTCGGGTAAGAGTAAATCGATTGGTACAAGTCATATTCGTGATGACATCTCCAACCCAAGTTCTAATTGTCAGACCTAATCCGCAGTTATCCGTAGCAGTTACACTCTCAATATTGACTGGTGGCACATTGGCAGCGCATTGAACGGTGACGGGTGGAGGACAAGTGATAGCTGGTGGAATAACGTCATTTACAGTTATTACTTGAGTACAAGTTGCGGAATTACCACATTCATCTGTTGCCCGGTATACCCTGGTTACGGTAAATCTGTTTACACAACCCATTGAGGTTATTCCGTCGACGACATGTACTACGAAAATTGTAGTTGAGCAATTATCGGTTCCCATGACCAGCCCTGTATTGTCAGGTGGTACATCGTTCCAACAACTAACCGTTATATTAGGAGGACACTGAATTACCGGAGGCTGAGTATCGTCTATGGAAATCGTTTGGATACATGAACTTGAATTGCCACAATCATCAGTTGCTTTCCAAGTCCGCAAGATGGTATACTCCTGAACACAATTCGTACCGGGTATTACAACATCGGTGGACGTAATAGTAGGTATAGCATCACAAAGATCTGTTGCTGTAGCTACTCCATTGTTTCCTCCCGGAGCAGTGCTCGCACTACATTCAATTGTGATACTGGGGGGACATGTAATGATAGGCGGTGTAATATCCTGTACAACAATTGTGCGGCTGCAGGTTGCGCTATTTCCGCAATCATCTGTCGCGGTCCAGGTCCTCGCTACACTATAGGTATTCGGACATGTGCCTGGTGTTGTGACATCTGCAAATGTTAAGGTCACGCTTGGATCACAAGCATCCGTTGCCGTTGGTGGTATGAAAACAGGGACTGCAGGACAATTAACTGGAGTGACTTGTGTCGCACAGGTAATCGTTGGTGGTGTGTTATCCTGGGATACTATGGTAGCACTGCAGGTAGCGGTGTTGCCACAATCATCTGTTGCTGTCCATGTTCTGGTTACACTAAAATTACCGGGACATGTGCCGGGTGTAGTGACATCCGAGAATGTCACGGTCACACTTGCATCACAGGCATCGGTTGCCGTTGGTGGTGTAAATACTGGTAATGCAGGACAATTAACAGGTGTCGTTTGTGCTACACATGTAATCGTTGGTGGAGTAACATCCTGTACCACG
>Ga0207656_10000153_pt1 | contig 25555 bp, 22 predicted proteins | sample KBSCornC12_FD_184297 | JGI IMG/M metagenome (GOLD analysis project Ga0207656, IMG submission 184297) | Corn rhizosphere microbial communities from Kellogg Biological Station, Michigan, USA - KBS Corn C1-2 (SPAdes) (version 2) | ecosystem: Host-associated > Plants > Roots > Rhizosphere > Soil ...
CCCCTGCCTATTACGGCGGTCGCCTCTACGTCGGCGACTACGGCGGCTACATGAGCGCGGTCGACGCCAAGAGCGGCAAGCTGGTCTGGCAGAGCGGCTCGCTCGGCCCCGGCTTCGGGGGCTCGGGCGCCTTCTACTCGACCCCGGCCGTCGCCTACGGCCGCGTCTACGCCGGCAACAACGACGGCCGCGTCTATAGCTACGACACCTCCGACGGCACCCTCGCCTGGTCGTACTCGACCGGCGGTTACGCCTACTCCGGCCCCACCGTCGCCAACACCAAGCACAGCCCGCCGACCGTCTTCATCGGCTCCTTCGACGGCAACGTCTACGCGCTCGACGCCAAGGACGGCAGCCTGCGCTGGAGCCGCTCGGCCGGCGGCCAGGTGGTCGGCTCGCTCTCGGCGGTCGGCGACATCGTCTACGTCTCCGAGTTCACCAACAAAACGACGAGCGGTTTCATGATGAGGAGCGGCAAGCGCGTCTTCCGCTACCCGAAGGGCACCTACACGCCCGTGATCTCCGACGGCCGCCGGATCTACCTCGTCGGCTACTCGAGCATCACGGCGCTGCAACCCCACCGGGCGGTGGTGGCGGTAGGTGCGGCGCACCGCGCGCATAAGCCGGGAAAAGCCCGGAGTGGAGGCGGGCGCGCAAAACGTTGAGGCTGGCCGAGTAGTTCTGGATCCGGTAGCTGCTGGTGTCGCCGAAGTCCTGGTAATAGACCATCATCCGGCAGCGCCGGTGGCTGTCCACCCAGGCGAAGAGCTTGCTGACGAAGGTCGGGTCGTCGCCGCTTTCGACCCCCCACTCGGTGATCGCAAAGGGCTTGCCGGAGAAGCGACGGTAGAGGCCGGTGAGCGCCTTCCATTCGGGGTAGCCGGCGTAGAAGTCGGTGCCGACCCAGTCGACCCAGCGCGAGCCCGGGTAGAAGTGTTTCGGCCGGTTCTGGGGCGTGGTGGGGGAGCCGGCGGGGAGCGGGCTCCAGACGATCGCCACCGGCGCCGCGGGCAGCGCCTGGACGTTGATCGTCAGCGGCGGCAGGCGGGCTTCGTGGAGGCGACGGTTGACCACCCGCCGCTTGCCGCCGCCGTGGAGGATCACGTAGATGCGGCGGAAGGCACGTTTGTAGGCGCGGGTGCTGTGTTCGGGCCCGCGCGAGGCGCCCGAGCAGTCGTAGGCGGCGTAGACGTTGAGGCAGCGGTTCGGCTCGCCGAGCGGGCGGATATAGGCCCGCATCCCCTTTTCGTAGAAGAGCTTGTTGAGGCGGACGAGGTAGCGGTCGCCCTGGCCGGCAGCGATCCCCGGCAGGCTGATCAGCTCGTGCCCGTCGTTGTTGTCGGCGGTGGTGATGTGGAGCATCGGCCGCGCCCGCGCCGTCTGCCAACGCCGGATCGAGTCCGGGAAGTCGCTGCCCCAGGTGCGGAACGACTCGATCACCGCCGGATGCTTGTTAACCGCTTCGCTGAAGTGCCCGAAGTCGGCCATGTCGCCGGTGTCGGAGACCCCGAAGTAGACCTTCTTCCCGGGCGGCAGGAGCAGGGAGGCGTCAGCTGAGTTGGGCAGCGCGAAGACGACCAGCACCAGGCTGGCGAGCACGGCCAGATAGAGGCCCCTCGCTTTGGCGAAAGCGAACAGAGCTGTAGATGCTTGCAACTGGGGAGGGGCGGCCGGTCTCAGCCGGGACGAGACGCAAGCCCGGTTGCGTGGTTCCTTTCGGACGGTATGCGTCCGTAAGGAACCACAAGTCAGGCGGCGAGTGGCTCCGCGTGCTCGCCGATCAGCGCCAGTACTTCCGGCGCGTACTTCTCGACGAAGCTGGGGCCGATGCCGCTGATCGCGATCAGCGCCTCGTCGTCGGCGGGGCGGGTGGCGGCGATCGTCATCAGGGTCTTGTTGTGGGCGACGGTGTAGGCGGGCTTGCCGTCCGCGGCACTTAGACGCCACGCTTTCAGCGCCTCGAAGAGGGGCGCGTCGGCGGGGGAGAGGGCGGGCGCGGGCGCGGACTTGGCGGCGGTGCGCTGCGGTGCGCGCACCGCGACCGTCTCCGGGTCCGGCAGCCAGTCGAGCAGGTCGCAGACGTCGCAGCAGCGCTCCAGCGGCGCCCCCGCGGTGCTGTCCGAGAAGTGGTCGAGGAGGGCGCGGCGGCGGCACTCGGTGCCGTAGATGAAGTCTTTGATCACGTGGTAGGCGCGCCAGCCGCGCTCGCGGGCGATCGCCAGCTCGGGGTCGCCGGCGCGCTCTTCGTTGAAGCGGACGAGGCGCCCGAGGTCGGCTTTCAGCGCCAGCATCGTCGCCCGCGAGGGGAGGCCGTCGCGCCCGGCGCGGCCCGCCTCTTGGTAGTAGGCCTCGACGCTGGTCGGGATCGTCACGTGCCAGACCGAGCGCACGTCGGGCTTGTCGACGCCCATCCCGAAGGCGTTGGTCGCGCAGATCACGCCGCTGTCGGTGGCCATGAAGCGTTCCTGGATCGCGGTCCGGTGGTCCGGTTCGAGGCCGGCGTGGTAGGCGACCGCCGCGATGCCGCCGTCGCGCAGCTCGCCGGCGACCTCTTCGGTCTGCTTGCGGGTGCCGCAGTAGACGATCGCCGGCCGGTTGGCCGGGTCGCGCAGCCCCGCCTCCAGCAGCGCCTGGCGCCGCGCATTGCAGCCCTTGCCCTCGAGCGCGACGACGTCGAAGGAGAGGTTGGGCCGGTCGAAGCCGGAGCGGACCTGCAGCGGCTCGCGCATCTCGAAGCGGGAGGCGATCTCGCGGGCGACCGTCGCCGTCGCCGTCGCCGTGCAGGCCATCACCGTCGGCCGCCCCAGCCGCTGCACGACCTCGGGCAGACGCAGGTAGTCGGGCCGGAAGTCGTGCCCCCACTCGGAGACGCAGTGCGCCTCGTCGACCGCGACCAAGTCGACGGTGCGGTGCGAGAGCGCTTCGAGGAAGACGCTGGAGGCGAACCGCTCCGGCGCGCAGTAGACGATCCGCGCCTCGCCGCGCACGGCATCAAGCGCATCCCGCGTCACCTCCTCCGACATCCCCGAGGTGATCATCGTCACCGGCTGCCCCTGTCGCCGCAGCTTTTCCCACTGATCCCGCATCAACGCGATCAACGGGCTGACCACGATCGTCAAGTCAGAGGTAGCGAGCCCCGGCAGCTGGTAACAGAGGCTCTTCCCCCCGCCGGTAGGCATCACGATCAGCGAATCCCGCCCTTCGAGAGCTGCAATCACAGCCTCCCGCTGGCCGGGCCGCCACTCGGCGTACCCGACCTCTTTCAGCAGCTCGTCAGCCCTCTTGCCCGCGTCGATCATCGAGCGAGCCACGATAGGCGCTTCAGCGGCGCGTCAGGCGTGTTCGCTCTGGGCAATTGCCGCAGGTACCTGGCTCAGCTTCTCCGCCAAGGCGTCGATCGACCGCGCCAGCTTCCGCGTGTCGGCCTCCGTCAGCTCGGTATAGGAGACGAAGCCGTTGCCCTGCCGGTAGGGCTCGAGTTCGGCGAAGACCATCTTGAAATCGGCTTCGATTTCGCCGGAGAGCTCGGGGTCGGTTTCGTCGAGTAGCGGCTTCACCGCTTCGAAAGCCGCCTCGGCCCCTTCGACGTTGGCCTCGAAGTCGACCAGATCGGTGTGGGAGTAGCGCTCCTCCTCGCCGGTGATCTTCGAGGCCGAGACCTCGCCGAGCAGCTCGACGGCGCCGTTGGCGATCTGGACCGCCTGCAGTTCGACGGTCTCGACTTTCTCGGCCAGCTCTTCAACGTCCTTCTGCAGCTGCTTGGCGACCGGCGCCATGCCGGCGGTCGTGCCTTCCTCCCAGAGCGCTTTCTCGATCCGGTGGAAGCCTTGGAATTCGTCGGCCGGAACGTCGTTTTCGCGGGCATCGATCCGCGGGTCGAGATCGCCGAAGGACTCGGCCACCGGCTCGATCCGCTCGTAAGGGATGCGCGCCGGCGCGTAGAGCGATTTCGCCTTGGCGACGTCGCCAGCGACTACAGCGGCGACGAACGGCTTCGTCTTCGCCACCAGCTCCTCCGTGTTTTCCTCGAGGTACTCGCGGTAGTCGGCGACCGCGGCGTCGGCCTTGGCGCTCCCCTTCGCCTTCAGCTCGCCAGTCACGGTCAGCGTCCCGCGCTCCACGTCGCCGCCCGGGCAGTAGATCGTGTACTCGCCGGCGTCGAGGGTCAGCGAGAAGCTGCCGCTGAGCCCGTCGGAGAGGTTCTCCTTCTCGCCGAGGATCGTGTCGCCTTCCATCACCTCGATCTCGGTGACCTTGGTGCTGCCGGTGTTTTCGGCTTCGAAGGTGATCGGCCCGGCGGGGGCGGACGCCTGGTGCGGCGAGCAGCCTTCGTCGGTCAGTTCGAAGCTGAGTTGCTTCGCTCCGGGGGGTGGGTCTTCGCTCGATCCGCAGGCGGTGGCGAAGAGGACGAGTAGCAGGGTTGCCCCCGCGCAAAGCATCTTTAGGTTCATATTTAGGGCACCCTAACAAAGACCGACGGATTCAGTCGGAATAAAGTCCTTCGCCCACGTAGCCGGCGGGCTGTGCTCCGGGCGGGACCGCGAAGAGGGCGCTGCCGACGTGCTTGATGTACTCGTTGAGCGCGTCGATCGAGCCGAGCCGCTGCTGGATCGGGACAAACTGCTTCTCGGGGTCGCGCTGGAAGCAGATGAAGAAGAGGCCGGCTTCGAGCTCGCCGAGGCTCTCGTCGACACCGTCGGTGAACGAGTAGCCGCGGCGGAGGATGCGGGCGCCGTCGTTCTCCTTCGCCGAGGCGAGGCGGACATGCGAGTCGGCTGGGATCACCGGGTGGCCGTTCTGGGTCGCCTCTAGCGGCAGCGGTTCGAACTCGTCGCTGCCGCCGAGTGGGGCGCCGCTGTACTTGTGGCGGCCGATCGTCCGCTCCTGGTCCTGCAGCGAGGCCCGGTCCCAGACCTCGAGCAGCATCCGGATCCGGCGCGTGACCATGTAGCTGCCGCCGCGCATCCACGCCGGCCCCTCGCCGCCGACCCAGACGTAGCGCTCCATCGCCTCGGTGTCCTCCGCCTTGATATTGGCGGTGCCGTCCTTCATCCCCATCAGGTTGCGCGGCGTGTCCTGGCTGCGGCTGGTGGTCGAGGTGCGGCCGAAGCCGAGCTGCGACCAGCGCATCGCCACCGTCCCACGCCCGATCCGGGCCAGGTTGCGGATCGCGTGGAAGGCGACCTGCGGGTCGTCCGAGCAGGCCTGGACGCAGACGTCGCCGCCGCTTTCGGCCGGGTCCAGCTCGTCCCCCGGTAGCGGCGGCAGCGGCTTCAGCGCCGCTGGTCGCCGGCCGCTCAGCCCCAGGCCCGGCTTCTCGAACAGGCTCGGGCCGAAGCCGAAGGTGACGGTGAGGCTGGAGGGGAGGAGGCCGACGGTCTCGCCGGTGTCGTCGGGCGGCGCCAGCGGTACGTCGTTGACGTTGCCGACCATCTCGCCCGCGGTCATTTCCGCCGCCGCCGCCGTCCACTCGCGCAGCAGCTCACGCAGCTCGGCGGGGTCTTCGCTCAGGAGGTCGAAGGCGGCGAAGTGGAGCCGGTCCTGGGCGGGAGTGTCGATCCCCGCCTGGTGCTCGCCGTAGAAGGGGACGCTGCCGGTGCCTTCGCCGCTGGCGTCGGCAGTCTCCTGGCCGAGCAGGTAGCCACCCGCGCCGGCGATGCCGAGGCCGGCGGCCCCGGCGCCGGCAGCGCCGAGAAAGCGGCGGCGGGTGATCGGAGCCATCGTGGGAAGCGGTCGGTCGGTGGCGGCCGGAGCGTGCCGGCGCTTAGGCGGCGGTCTCGGCGGCGCCGATGCGGCCGCCGGCACGAACGCGGTCGCGACGCGGGCGGACGCGCATCCCCTGCGGCCAGAGCACGTAGGCGGCCATCGGGATCGCGTAGCCGAGGTAGACGATCGCTTCGATCACGGTCGGGCTCGGTTGCAGCCCGAGCATCCCGGTCAGCAGCGAGCCGGTGATCGTGCCCGGCTGCACCAGCCAGCCGAGGTCGATCGCCTGGCCCTGGAGGCCATTGATCCAACCCGCCTCGTGGGCGGTGTGGGCGGCGGAGGCGAGCAGCCCGGCGGCGACGAAGACGAGGACGATGCCGGTGAAACGGAAGAAGCGGGTGAGGTTGATGCGGACGCCGCCGCGGTAGAGCCCGAGGCCGATCGCGATCGCGGCAACCAGCCCGAGGATCGAGCCGGCGCCGGCGGCGGTGGTGTCGCTCGCGTCCTGGAAGGCGGCGAGGAGGAAGACCGAGGTCTCGAAGCCCTCGCGCAGTACCGCGAGGAAGGCCATCCCGACCAGCGCCAAGGTCGAGCCGGTCGCCAGCGCCGAGGCGGCGTCGCCTTCGAGCTGGGCTTTGATCCCGCGGGCGTGGCGCCGCATCCAGATGATCATGTAGCTGACCGCGCTGACCGCGATCAAGCCGACGATCGTCTCCAGCCCCTCCTGCTCCTTCTGCGGCAGCTGCTGGCCGACGACTTCGAGCAGGACGGCGACGCCGATGCAGAGCGCTACCGCGATCCCGATTCCGACCCACATCTGCCGCATCGCATCGCTGCGGCCCTCCTTGACCAGGAAGGCGGCGATGATGCCGATGATCAGCGAGGCCTCGACGCCCTCTCGCAGGGTGATGACGAAGGTGGGGATCATGCGGGGTGGTTCTCCATCGTGGTGCCGGGAACGGATTAGGTTGCCCTAATTAGGAGCCCCGAAAACCTAGCACGCCGCTAGGGAATCAGTCAGACGGAAGCCACGGTTGTGACCATTGTCCGGTGCCGCGGAGCAGGTTGCCGGCCTCTTCTGGCCCCCAAGTTCCCTGCTCGTACGCATGAACCGGGCCGGGCTCGTCGAGCAGGGGCTGGACCACCCGCCAGGTCTCTTCGATCGCGCTCTGGCGGGTGAAGAGCTGGTGCTCTCCGGCGATCGCGTCGCCGAGCAGGCGCTCGTAGGGTTCGGGCTCCTCACCCGGCACCTTTTCGAACAGGACCTCGAGGTCGGCCGCCTGGAAGGCCTCCTCGCCGGCCTTCTTCGCGTACAACCGGGTGCGGGCGCCCGGTTCCGGCTCGATCCGGATCGTCATCTGATTCGGTTCCGGGGTCTTGCCGTGGCCGATCCCCAGCCGCGGCGGCCGCTTGAAGAAGAGGGTCACCTCGCTCACCTTCACCGGCAGGCACTTGCCGGCGCGGACGAAGAAGGGGACGCCGCTCCAGCGCCAGTTGTCAACCTCCAGCTGGACCGCGGCGAAGGTCTCGGTGGTCGAGTTCGGCGCCACGTCCTTGACGTCGAGGAAGCCCTCGTACTGGCCGCGCACGTAGCGCTTCGGGTCCGCCGCGCACATCGCCTTGAAGAACTCCAGCTTCTTGTCGCGGACGCTGTCGTGCTCGTTGGCGCTCGGCGGCTCCATGCCGACGATCCCCAGTACCTGCAGGGCGTGGTTCTGGATCACGTCGCGCATCGCCCCGACCGCGTCGTAGAAGCGGCCGCGGTCGGCGACGCCGAAGTCCTCGGCGATCGTCATCTGCACGTGGGAGACGTGCTCGCGGTTCCAGACCGGCTCCAACAGCGAGTTGGCGAAGCGCAGGTAGGTGATGTCCATCACCGGCTCCTTGCCGAGGTAATGGTCGATGCGGAGGATCTGCTCCTCGCGCAGAACCTCGGCCAGTTCGTCGTTGAGCTTGCGGGCCGATTCGAGGTCGTGCCCGAACGGCTTCTCGATCACGACGTGGGCGTTCTCGGCGAGCCCGGCCTTGCCGAGCCCCTGGACGACGGTGGCGAACAGCGACGGTGGGATCTCCAGGTAGAAGACCGGCCGCTTCGCGTCGCCGAGCGCCTTCCCGACCCGGGCGAAGGTGTCGGCGTCCGCGTAGTCGCCCTGGACATAGGAGAGGCGCTCGGCGAGCCGGTCGAAGACGTCCTCGTCGGGGCTGCCGACGGTGTTGCCGATCGCTTCGTGGGCGTGCTCGCGCAGCTTCTCGTCGTCCCAGTCGTCGATCGCGACGCCGACGATCGGGACGTCGAGCTTTCCCGCCGCCTCCATCCGGTAGAGCGCGCGGAAGGTCATTTTCTTCGCCAGGTCGCCGCTGATCCCGAAGATCGCCAGCACGTCGGCGGCCTTCTCGGAGCGTTCGGCGGTGGCGTGGCCCATCGGCGGCAGGCTATCGTCCACCCAGCCCTGCAGCGCCACCCCAGCGGAGGACTCTCAATGGAACTTGGAATCGTCGGCCTCGGACGGATGGGGGCCAACATGGCCCGGCGCCTGATGCGCGATGGCCACCAGATCGTTGCCTACGACGTCAACCCCGACGCCGTCTCGCAGTTGGAAGGCGAGGGAGCCGACGGTGCCTCCTCGCTGGAGGAGTTGGCTTCGAAGCTGAGCGCGCCGCGCTCGGTCTGGATCATGGTCCCGGCTGGGGAGATCACCGAGCAGACGGTCGATGCCGTCGCCGCGGTCTTGGACTCCGGCGACGCGATCGTCGACGGCGGCAACTCCTACTACCGCGACGACATCCGCCGCGCCGGGAAAGTCGGCGAGCAGGGGATCGACTACGTCGACTGCGGCACCAGCGGCGGCGTCTTCGGCCTCGAGCGTGGCTACTGCCTGATGATCGGCGGCCCGGACAAGGCGGTGGAGCGGCTCGATCCGATCTTCGCCAGCTTGGCGCCGGGGCTGGGGGAGGCGGAGCGGACGCCGGGGCGCAGCGGCGACCCCTCGCCCTCCGAGCAGGGCTACCTCCACTGCGGTCCCAACGGGGCGGGCCACTTCGTGAAGATGGTCCACAACGGGATCGAGTACGGGGTGATGGCCGCCTACGCCGAGGGGCTGAACGTGCTGAAGAACGCCAACGCCGGCAAGGTCCAGCGCGAGGCCGACGCCGAGACGGCGCCGCTCGACCAGCCCGAGTACTACCAGTACGACCTCGACCTGCCCGAGGTGGCCGAGGTCTGGCGCCGCGGCAGCGTGATCGGCTCCTGGCTGCTCGACCTGACCGCGGCGGCGCTGCAGGAATCGCCGGACCTCTCCGACTTCGCCGGCCGCGTCTCCGACTCCGGCGAGGGGCGCTGGACGGCGATCGCGGCGATCGACGAGGGGGTGCCGACGCCGGTGCTGACGACGGCGCTGTACGAGCGTTTCTACTCGCGCGGGCTGGGCGACTTCGGCGACAAAGTGCTCTCGGCGATGCGCAAACAGTTCGGCGGGCACGACGAGAAGGCGAGCTGAGCGGCGTGCCGATCGAGCTCGAGGTGGCCGGGGATGAGCGGGCCGCCTCGCGGCGGGCGGCGGAGCTGATCGCCGCCGCCGGGGACGAAGCCGCAGCCGAGCGCGGCCGCTTCGCCTTCGCGATGAGCGGCGGCCGCTCCCCCTGGGCGATGCTGGCGATCCTCGGCGAACTGGAGGGGATGCCCTGGGATCGCACCGAGCTGTTCCAGGTCGACGAGCGAGTGGCGGCGCCCGGAGACGAGGCGCGCAACCTCACCCACATGGTGCTCGGCCTCTCGATGGACCACCAGGCGACGCTGCGGCCGATGCCGGTCACCCAGCGCGACCTCGACGCGGCGGCCCGTGAATACGAAGCCTCCCTGCCCGACCGCCTCGACCTCGTCCACCTCGGCCTAGGGCCCGACGGCCACACCGCCAGCCTCGTCCCTGGCGACCCCGTCCTCGACGTAACCGACCGCCGCGTCGCGATCACCGAGACCGCCTACCAAGACCACCGCCGCATGACCCTCACCTACCCCGCCCTCAACGACGCCCGCCGCATCGTCTGGCTCGTCACCGGCCCCGACAAGCCCGAGGCCCTCCAAAAGCTCCTAGACGGCGACGAATCCATCCCCGCCGCCCGCGTCCACAACGACCAAGTGATCGTGGTCGCGGACGAAGCAGCAGCCGGCTGAGAACGCGGTTGTCTCCGCTATGCGGGAATAAGTGCGTTCTCAGCTGCTGAGGCGCCTCTCGGAAGCTTCAATGGAGGCCGATGACTTTGTCCCAGGGAAAGTCAACGTTTTGCATCGCTTGCGCCTCTGATTTTTTTCTTTGTGCGCGCCATATGTGAGACCTGGCCTGGCAGGGTGCCGCCCATGACGGCTCTTCAGCAAGTCCCAGCTTTCAGCCCTGCTGATGTGTATCTTATGCGCATGTACACCGAGCGCCTACAGATCCTGGTCAGCAAGGAGCAACGGCGGCGTCTGGAGCGTGAGGCCCGCCGCCGCAAATCTTCTGTGGCCAGCGTCATCCGCGATGCGGTCGAGGCAGAGCTCGGTGGCACCTCTCGACAGGAGCGGCTGCAGGCGGTCGAGGCCATCTCTCGCCTCCGCGGCGCTCCCTATCTCCCCCCCGAGGAGCTGGAGCGGGAAATCGACGCCGCCCGCGCGGAGGAGATCGGCCGCGGTCTGTCGGGAGCGCCGGGCGAGTGACCTTTTTCGTCGACGCCAACCCGATCATCTACAGCGCCCTGGAGGGGCCGGGGCGCGAGCCGTGCCTGCGCGTGCTGGAGGCGATCGCCTCCGGGGACGCGCAGGGCAGGACGTCCCCGGCGGTGCTCGAGGAGGTCTGGCACGTGGCGCTGCGGCGGTTCCCCGCTCAGCTCGACGGCTTGGTGGAAAGTGCGATGACGATCTTCGCGCCGCTGTTGCCGGTGACCGAGGAGGCGTTGCGACGGGCGCTTACCTTGGAGCACTCGGCGTTGGGTCCAAACGACAGGCTCCACCTCGGCACCTGCCAGACCGAGGGGATCGAGGTCGTGCTCACCGCCGATCGCGCTTTCGACCAGGTTCCCGGGATCAAACGGGTCGATCCGTTCGATCCCGGAGCGGTCGAGCGCCTACTCTCGGCCTAGGCGAGCCTCAGGCGGCCGGGTCGAGCGAGACCGCGTGGTTGCCGACAATGCGGTTGTCGGGGTCCCACTTGCGCTTGACCTCGCCGAGGCGGGCGCAGACGTCGGGGGGGAGGATCGCGTCGGCGTCGCAGGGGCGCTCGGCGAAGTTGAAGTAGCCGCCGTCGGCTGACCAGGCTTCCATCGTCTGGTTGAAGGTGTCCAGGTGGCCCTCGATCGCCTGGCCGAGCTCGGGGGTCATCGGCAGGCCGATGCCGAGCATCACCCAGCTGGCCTCGAGGTGGGAGAGGGCGCCGCCGTCGGGATCGGGGCGTCCCAGGGCCCCGCCCATCTGGCGGATCTCGGTCAGTAGCAGCGGCGAGCCGGAGTCGGGGCCGGCGAGGCCGACGAAGGCGTCGATCGCCTCGTCGGGTAGCTCGCGCAGGACCTGGTGGTGCCCCAGCCCTGGTACCGGCTGCTCGGGGTCCATGTGGATCCGGCAGAGGGCCGGGGCCGGGACCTGGTCGAAGGTGTCCATGATCGGCTCGCCGATCTCCCGCAGCGGCGCGAACGCCGCTTCGCCCGTCTCGCGGTCGCCGATGCAGGCGCCATCGATCGTCAGCAGCGGCGTACCCCGCAGTGGCTCAGGGACGTCGGGGAGGTCGGGCGGGGTGAGGAAGCGGATGACCGAGGTGACGTCCTCGGAGACGCTCGCCGCCCAGTCGCGGTAGAGGCGAACGGCGTCGGCGCCGACCTCAGCCGGGAAGAGCAGCGCTCCGGCATAGGCCTCGCCGATTGGCACCAGGTCGAGGTGCAGCGCGATGACGACTGCGTAGTCGCCGCCGCCCCCGCGCAGCGCCCAGAAGAGGTCACTCTCGTTCTCCGCGTCGACGGTCCGCCGCTCGCCGTCGGCGCTGACCAGCTCGATCGCCCGCACCCGGTTGCAGGCGAACCCGTAGCGCCGTCCGAACCAGCTCAGCCCGCCGCCGAGCGTGAAGCCGGTGACGCCCACGTCGGGTGAAGATCCGGGGAGGAAGGCAAGCCCGCTCCCAGCGGCGGCTTCGGCCAGCTCGACCGAGAGCACCCCCGCCTCGACCCGCGCGGTCTGCGCGTCCGCGTCGATCTCGATCCCTCGCATCCGCTCGGTCTTGACGAGGATCGTCTCCTCCAGCGAGCGCAAGGCGACGGCGCCGTGCCCGGTGCCCTGGGCGGCGACCCGCAGCCCGTTCTCGGCAGCGAAGCGGACGGTGGCGGCGATGTCATCGCCGCTCTCGACAAAGGCGACCGCCTCGGGGCGCTGGTCGGCGGCGAGGTTCCAGCCGGCTCGCGCCTGGTCCCAGTCCGGGTCGCTCGGGGTAGCAAGGCGGCCGGCGATCGCCAGCCCGCTGAAGTCGGTCATCGGGTGTCTCCTCCAAGGTCGCTGACCCACTCACCCTATCCCCGAGGGCAAGGGCGAGCAGGTCAGTAAGCCGACTCCGAGGTACGGTCGGTTTAACCCTGGGATTCGGCGGTGGCGAGGAATTCGCGACCTGCGTCGGTGATCTGCCAAATCCCGCGCGGGGTGTCCGAGGCAATCAACCCGTGCTCCTTCAGGGTCAGACGCGTGAACTGCGTCCGGTTACGCCAGCGGATCTCGCCGCTGTCCAGTTTCTGGTGGTCGAGCTGCGTGAGTCGATCCGCGAGGCGTTCACCGACTGCGTCGGTTATTTCGGTTGCGTGCCCGCTGCCACCGCGCGTGACGAGCTCCTGCAGGATCGGAATCTCGTACTCGGCCTCGGGGAGGATGCTGCCGGGTGAAGCGCGGCCACCGGGTTTCCGAGGTCGCGGCGACCCCTCTGCTTTGGTGGCAGCTCCCGGGTCAAGTCCTAAGAGGCGGCGCAGCACGCTGTTGGGGGTGTCGGTGAAGGGCTCAGCGTTGTCCCTTATCGCCGCGAACACCTCGTGGTCGATCTCGATATCCATCCTAATCATCTCCTTTGGTTAGTTGCAGACTTCCATGCAAGGAGATTACCAAAGATCAACGGATCAGCAAGCCAACTTTTTAAAGGAATTTGCTGAAGTTGCAACCTAGGTTGTTAGAGCTCTTCTTTCGACCCTGCTCTCCCTCCCGACGAAGACGTCAGCGATCATCTCTGGCGGGAAGAGACCGTGGGCGGCCACGCCCGGGTCAGCCTCCAGTCGCGCCGCCAGCGCCGCCGGGTCGTCCAATCCCGGCCCGCGGTAGTCGGCGATCAGGCCGCCGTCGGGGCTGCGCGGGGCGTCCCGCAGCTCGACCTCAGCGCCCAGCCGAGCCAGCGTCGAGGCAGCCCCGAAGCCGAACAGCTCCAGCGGCACCGGCCCCCGCAGCGCCTCGACCGGCTTGCTCGAGTCGCAGATGACGACGAAGCGCTCGGCTGCCGCCGCGACGATCTTCTCGCGCAGGTGGGCGCCGCCGCCGCCCTTGATCAGCCAGCCGTCGGGCGTCACCTCGTCAGTGCCGTCGATCGCGATGTCGAGCCGCTCTAACTGGTCGAAGTCCTCGACCGGAATCCCCAGCTCACGCGCCTGTTCCTCGGTCGCCACCGAGGTGGCGACGCAGCGGATGTCGGTCAGCCCGCGGCGGGCGATCGCCGGCAGCAGGTGGGCGACCGTCGAGCCGGTCCCCAGCCCCACCGTCATCCCGCTCTCGACCAGCTCGGCGGCGGCCTCCGCGGCGAGGCGCTTCTCGTCGTCGGGCGAGTTCACGACCGGCACGGTACCTTTCTCCAATGACTTCAACCGCCGCGACCGCAGCCGAAACCCAGGATTACAAGGTCGCCGACATCGGCCTCGCCGATTTCGGCCGCAAGGAGATCTCCCTCGCCGAGGTCGAGATGCCGGGCCTGATGCAGACGCGGGAGGAGTACGGCGACTCGCAGCCGCTGAAGGGCGCGCGGATCACCGGCTCGCTCCACATGACGGTGCAGACCGCGGTCCTGATCGAGACGCTGGTCGCCCTCGGCGCCGAGGTCCGCTGGGCCAGCTGCAACATCTTCTCGACCCAGGACCACGCCGCCGCCGCGATCGCCGCCGCCGGCATCCCCGTCTACGCCTGGAAGGGCGAGACGCTGGAGGAGTACTGGTGGTGCACCGAGCAGGCGCTGAACTGGCCCGACGGTCAGGGACCGAACATGATCCTCGACGACGGCGGCGACGCGACGCTGCTCGTCCACAAGGGCGTCGAGTTCGAGAAGGCTGGCACTGTCCCGGACCCCGAGTCGGCCGAATCGGAAGAGTTCAAGATCGTCCTGCAGACGCTGCAGCGCTCGCTCGGGGAGGACCCGCAGCGCTGGACCAAGATCGCCGCCGACATCAAGGGCGTCACCGAGGAGACGACGACCGGCGTCCATCGGCTCTACCAGTTGGCCGAGACCGGCGACCTGCTGTTCCCGGCGATCAACGTCAACGACTCGGTCACCAAGTCGAAGTTCGACAACCTCTACGGCTGTCGCCACTCACTGGTCGACGGCATCAACCGCGGCACCGACGTGATGATCGGCGGCAAGGTCGCCGTCATCTGCGGCTATGGCGACGTCGGCAAGGGATGCTCGGATTCGCTGCGCGGTCAGGGCGCGCGCGTGATCGTCACCGAGATCGACCCGATCTGCGCGCTGCAGGCGGCGATGGAGGGCTACGAGGTGCGCACCCTCGACGAAGTCGTCGAGACCGCTGACATCTTCGTCACCGCCACCGGCAACAAGGACATCATCACCGTCGACCACATGCGGCGGATGAAGCACAACGCGATCGTCGGCAACATCGGCCACTTCGACAACGAGATCGAAATGGCGGCGCTGGAAGAGTCCGACGCGAACCGGGTCAACATCAAGCCGCAGGTCGACGAGTGGACGTTCCCCGACGGCCACGCGATCATCGTCCTCTCCGAAGGGCGGCTGCTAAACCTCGGCAACGCGACCGGCCACCCGAGCTTCGTGATGTCGAACTCGTTCACCAACCAGGTGATCGCCCAAATCGACCTCTTCGGCCACCGCGACGACAAATACGGCGGCGAGTCGCAGGTCTACGTGCTGCCCAAGCACCTCGACGAGAAGGTCGCCCGCCTGCACCTCGCCGCGCTCGGCGTCGAGCTGACCGAGCTCAGCCCCGAGCAGTCTGCCTACCTCGGCGTCCCCGTCGAGGGCCCCTTCAAGCCGGACCACTACCGCTACTAGTCGCCCCGTCGGGCGCATCGACCGCCCACGGGCCAAAAAGTCGCACCCCCTCTGCCGACGGGCCGATTTGTCGTTCTAGGTGGGACTAATCGTCCCGTCGGCGGCTAGGAAAGCGACAGATCAGCCCGTCGACCTATGCTCGCGGTGATGGAACCTCGGCTCTGGATCTCGGCGAGCGGTGAGGCGCCGCACTCGGTGGCGCTGAGCGCCGAGCGGACCGTGGTCGGGCGTTCGCCCGAGGCGGACGTGGTGCTCGAGGACGAGGCGGTCTCCTGGAACCACCTAGAGATCGAACGCAAAGGGGAGGTGCTGATGGCGACCGACCTCGACAGCCGCAACGGCACCGCGCTGAACGGCGAGCCGCTCGACCGTCCGCGGCGCCTGCGCGACGGCGACACCCTGATCGTCGGCGACTACCGGCTCGAAGTGAAGACGGGCGACGTGACGCCGGTCGGCGCGACCGTCGCATCCACCGAGCCCTCGGTGGCCCTCAACGAGGAGGAGCGGGCGACCGCCGCCGCCCTTGTCGCCCCCTACCGCAGCGAGGGCGCCTTCGCCGGCCGTCCCGCCACCCGCGCCGAGATTGCCGCCGAGCTCCACGTCTCCGAGCGCACCGCCCAGCGCCGCCTCGACGCCCTCGCCGCCAAACTTGACATCCCCGGCGACACCGGCCGCGACCGCCCCCGCCAGATCGCCGCCCGCGTGATCGAACTGGGCCTCGACCGCCCGCGCTGATCGCACCGCATCCGATTTCCTACACACCCCGCTGTGCCAAAAGTCGGATGCGCTTGAAGGGGGAGTGATCCCTGGCCCGCACCGGGCCATTCGTGGCTCGGCGGGTGGCGCGGGTGTCATTGGCGCACCGCTTCCCGGGGCGCAGCATCGTGTTTTGACACACGACCGAGGAGGAACCATGCGCCGCTACGCGATCGTCATAGCCCTGTTCTCCATCGCCGCCTGCCTCTTCTCCGGAATGGCAGGCGCCTCGATGGTGAGGCCGATCATCTACTCGAAAACGAGTTGGGAATGGACGGGTCCGGAAGGCGAACGGCACATCGTCACGCGGGGTGGGCTTTTCGCAACTGGGGAGGGTGGTCCGCGGCAGCTGACCGACGACCCCCGCGACCGGGAACCGAGCGTCTCCGCCGACGGCTCGACGATTGTCTTCGTCCGCGGCGGTGATCTCTACGCGATGGCGGCTGACGGCTCCGGCCAGCGACAGTTGACCAGCGGCTCTGAATTCGACGAACTGCCGCAGGTCTCGCCGGACGGGAGCCTCGTCCTCTTCATCCGCCGCGCCGATATGCAGGCGCCTGGAGACCTCTACACGGTCCCCCTCGGGGGAGGCGCCCCGCATGCGCTTGCGCCCTATCCAGGGGAAGATCGCGAAGCTTCGTTCTCGGCCGAGGGGAAAGCGATCGTCTTCGTCCGCAGTCTGCCGGTGTCCGGTAGTGCCGAGATCAATGAGGAGCTCTTCTCCGTGCACCCGGACGGGAGCGGCCTCGCCCGGTTGACCCGCACCTCGAACGACGAGAGCCGACCCCGCTACTTCGTGAAGGGGATCGTCTTCAACCGGCGCAAGAGTGCGAGCGGCGGCCGAACGGGTATCTATGCGATGCGGCGCAATGGGACCCGCGTGAGAGCGGTGCTCACCTGGAAATCTCGGTTCCGGGGTCTGATCCAGACCGTGTCTCCCAACGGGCGCCTGCTCGTCTTCTCAACCACCGGCACCTGGGTCAAGCGCCTGGTCGGGCCGACCAGGCGCTCTCTGCGTCCGCGCCGGCTCGACTCCTTCACCAGTGACTACCTCGTCTTCTCCCCTGACGGGCGTAGGGTCGCCGGGGGCTTCACCAACACCAGCAGCGAAGTCAGCCCTTTCAGCTCCCTCGCCTCGATCAATGTCTTCACTGGCCTCATCCGCTACGAGGGGGAGAGCTGGGAAGCCGAAGAACCCGGCCCCGTTCAGACGAGCGTCGGTTCCGTGATCGCCTGGTAGCGCTGGCACCCACCGGGCCATTCGTGGCCCGGTGGGTGGCGCGGGTGTCATTGGTCGGCACGGCTCTGGGGCCGAGCATCGGTGTACGCAATCACTGATCGCTCGGAAAGGAGCATCCGATGTTCAAGAAAAGTCTCATCACCGTCTTCGTCGCCCTCCTCGCACTGGCCATTCCTGCGGGCGCCTCTGCCGCGGGTGGCGCGATCGTCTTCTCGAAGGTCACCGAAGACCACCGCGAATACAAAGAAGGCGAAACGGTTCTGCCACCTAAAGCGCCCGAAGGCGGGCTCTTCGCGGTCAAAGACCGGCACCTCAACCAGCTGACGGAAAATCCCGCCGACACCGAACCGTCCTTCTCAGCCGACGGGCATACGATCGCCTTCGTTCGCGAAGGGGACGTCTACGCGATGCGCGCCGACGGCTCCGGCCAGAAACGGCTGACCAGCGGCGCCGAGCTCGATTCGCGTCCGCTCGTCTCCCCGAACGGCAAGGTCGTCGTCTTCGAGCGACGCACCGCAGCCAACGCTCCGCGCGATCTCTTCACGGTCAGCGTCAACGGCGGCGCTGCGCACGCCATCGGCAGCTCGGTCGCCGACGAGCACGAAGCCTCGTTCTCCCCGGACGGCCGCACGGTCGCCTTCGTCCGCACCAGCGCCGCGGGCGGCGGTTCCAACGACGACATCTACACGGTGCGCCCGTCGGGGGCGAAGCTGCGCCGCCTCACCCGCACCGCGAGTCTCGACGAGTACGCGCCCAGCATGCTCAACGAAACCATCGTCTACAGCCGCGGCGAGAACACCGAAGGCCCGAGCGCCTACGCCGACGTCTACAAGATGGGCACCGACGGCAAGCACGTCAAAAAAGTGATCGCCGGCGCCGGCTCCGCCTACGTCGAGGACGTGACCGGCAACGGCCGGACGATCCTCTTCCGCCGCGACCAGGGCCTCTGGGTGAAACAGATCGGTGGCAAGGGCCGCAAGCTGTCCGAGCTCCCGGACAACGCAAAGGTCAACAGCGTCTTCTCCTCCGACGGCAAGCAGGTTGCGACCTTCACCGAAACCCCCGAAGGGGAGCAGTCGCTCTCGCTGATCGACGTCGCCACCGGCCGCAGCAGCTACGCCGAAGTAGTCGGCTACTCCAGCGGCGAAGTCACCACCGTCATCGGACCGATCGTCGCCTGGCAGCCGGTGCCCCACCGGTAGCCGTCCTGCAGCAACCGCTGCACCATTCCGTCCCCCATCCGGCTATAACGGCCGGGTGGGGGACTTCTCTATTGGCTCTGAGGTCGCGGGATACCGCGTCGAGGAGCTGATCGCGCGCGGCGGCATGGGCGTCGTCTACCGCGCCACCCATCTCGGCCTCGACCGGCCGGTGGCGCTGAAGGTGATCGCCCGCGAGCTCGCCGACCGCGACGGCTTCCGCGAGCGTTTCTTGCGCGAGTCGCGCCTCGCCGCCAGTCTCGACCACCCCTCGGTGGTGCCGGTCTACGACTCACGCGAGGTCGACGGCGAGCTGATCGTGGCGATGCGGCTGGTCAAAGGCGGCGACCTGCGCGGGCTGATCGACCGCGAGGGGCCGCTACTGCCCGACCGCGCCCTCGACCTGCTCGGCCAGGTCGCCGACGCCCTCGACGCCGCCCACGCCGCCGGCATCGTCCACCGCGACGTCAAGCCCCACAACATCCTCGTCGAAGGCGACCGCGCCTACCTCTCCGACTTCGGCCTCGCCAAGGCCTTCGACGAGAGCGGCGCCGCCAGCAGCGCCTCGGTCGTCGGCACCGCCCATTACATGTCGCCGGAGCAGTGGCGGGGCGATTCGATCGGCCCCGCCGCCGACGTCTACTCGCTCGGCTGCGTCTTCTACGAGGCGATCACCGGCATCGCCCCCTTCCAGCGCAGCGAAAGCGACCCCGCGCCGACGATGCCGCTCGGCATGGACGCGGCGATCCGCCGCGCGGTCGCCAAAGACCCCGCCGACCGCTACCGCAGCGCCGGCGAGCTGATCGCCGCCGCCCGCGCCGCCGAGGGTTCCGAGGCCCGGCCGACTGCCGTCCTCTCACGCGACCGCAGCGAGCGCACCACGGTCCCCAACGCCTCGCAGTCGTTCTTCGGCCGGATGGGAGGGCGTGCCAGCGCCTGGATCCTCGGCGGCGTCGCGATCATCGCCATCGCGGTCGTCGTGTCGGTCCTGCTCCTGCTGCTGGGGAGCAGCGGCCCGAGCGTTTCGGCGCCGATCGCGGTCGGCCAGCCGCCGCTGCGGATCACCGCCGACGGCCAGGGCGCCTGGGTGACGAGCGAACGTGATGGCACCGTGACCAGGCTTGATCCCGCGACCGGGGACAAGCTCCAGCAGGTCGCCCTGCGGCCCGGCATCTCCGGCATCGCGATCGGCAGCAAATGGCTCTGGGTGACCGACCCGCGCAGGCACGAGCTGCTGTGTCTCGACTCGAAGACGCTGCGCCAGAAGCAGGCGATCCCGATCCCCGGCGCCCCCGGACCGATTGCCCTCAGCGCCAATCCCGGTCGCGTCTGGGTCGCCGACGAAGACGGCAGCGGGATCGCCGTCGTCAACGCGGAAAGCGGCAATCGCATCCGCACCCAGCTGCCCCCGCAGGCGGCGCCGCTGCGGCTCGCCGTCGGCGCCGGCGGCCTCTGGGTGTCGAGCTCCTCGACCGCGAGCGTGCGCCGGATCGATCTGGGCACGCTCGAACCGGGGGAACCGATCCTGGCGGGACCCCGTCCCGCCGGCATCACCGTCGCCGCCGGCATCGTCTGGGTCACCAATCCCCCGCGAGGCACGGTGACCGGGATCGACCCCTCGCTCCGCGAAGTGCGAGCCCAGGTCGAGGTCGGCAACAAACCGGGCGGCATCGATGCCGGCACCAGCACGATCTGGGTCGCCAACACCGGCGACGACACCGTCACCAAGATCTCCCTCGACACCAGCGAAGTCGAAGGCGACCCGATCCACGTCGGCCCCGAACCGGGCGCCGTCGCGGTCGGCGGCGATGCGGTTTGGGTCGCAAATAACGGAGACGGCACCGTCATCCGCATCGAGCCTTAGGCGATCGGTCGCCGGTAGCCCTCGAGGGAGTAGGGGTTGAGGAACTGACGCTGCCAGAAGGCGACCCGCGCGCCTTCAGCTAGTTCGGCAAGGTCGCAGACCTCGTCCCACTGGCCCTCGATCGTCTCGATTTGGCTGTCGATGATCTCCCGCGCCTCCGCTTCTGAGAGGAGGTAGGTCGGGGCGTGCTCGACGCAGCCTGCCACCTGGCTCATCCGCCACCCGTCGCGGCCGATCGCCATGATCTGCGCGGTCTCGCCGCCGCTTCGCAACTGCGGGCAGATGTCGTAGGCGGGGGTGAGGGTCAGCGCCTCGCCATCCCAGAAGGCAGCGTGGTTGCGCGGGTGGTCGTCGTTGTTGCTGCAGAGGATGTTGAAGACGATTCGCGAGAAGAGCTCGCGCAGGGTGGCGCGAGGCTCGGTGAAGCGAGCGCGGACAAGGTCCGCGAGATCTGCGTAGCTGCCGTAGCGGGCGCCCGCCTCGTCCAGGCCCAGCATCGTCAGCGCCGAGACCATCGCCCGCCGCTGGCCACTACCCGGCCGGTCGAAGCGCTCGACCAGGAGCGCGTCGCGGCCATGGGCTTTCGTCAGTCGCACAGGCGCCACCTCGAGCCCCGCCCGCTGCGCCAGCTTCATCGCCAGGAACTCCCCCTTGACCACCGGAAAGGTGTCGGTGGTGGAGCTGAACTTGGCGATCAGTGTCGCTTCGCCATCGCCGAGCAGCGCCTTCGGGCGCGCTCCCCCGACGGAGCTGCCATGCAGCAACGCCTGGTCGAGTTCGGGGGAGAGCGGAATTTCCTTCTCGACGCGCTCTGCGGACTCCGCCAGCTCGTCGAGCGTGGCGTGGTCCATCGCGCGGGGGACGTACTCCGTTGGCGAGGTTTGAAAGTCGAGTGCACCGATCCGGTCCGAGCCCGACTCGATCAGATAGGTGAGGGGACCCAGCTCGGTCGTTTCAGCATCCGCTTGCCCGATCATGCGGTTGAGGATCACCCGTTGTCCCCAGGCGTCGGGACCAGCATCCGCGATGCAGCCGGCAATATCGCCGACGAGCGGAGAGATCTGTCCCGGTTCGAGCGGGAGCTCGGGCAGGTACAGGGGGATGGCGTTCTCACGCTCCAGATAACTGCGCCCGTAGGTGAAGTTGACGATGGGGCCCACTGGGTCGAGCCGCCCGGCCACCACCGGCTCGGTGGCACCGGGAAGCCAAACCCAGACGAAGACCCGCTGCGGCTCAGAAGTCATCGTCGACCTCGGCGGGCTTGCGCACCAGGCGCGGCAAGACCGCGAGCCGATCCTCTACCCGGGCCGCCTCTAGGGAGAGCCGAGAGGGGTCTTCGTGGAAGAGCGGCACACCGGTCAGGGTCGCCGCCTCGAAGGCGATTCCGAGCCCGACACCGGGGTCGCCGCGCTCGACCTTGCGCATCGTCGGGATGCTGACCCCGACCCGCTCGGCGAGCTCCTGAAGGGTCCAACGCCGTTCCCGGCGGCCGAGTTGGATGCGCTCGCCGAGGAGACGGGCGGCCTCCGAGGCATGAGGGGAATTGGCGATATTCATTGGCATAAAGGAAATTATAGTTGCTGTATTAGGTAGATACAGAAATTTTTATTTCTCTTATCTATTCTAGATAGGGATTCCTTCGGAAAGTGGGGGAGGAGCGATCCCCGCCTCTGTCTGTCTCCATGCCCTTTAAGGCTAGGATCGGGAGCCCATGGCGCAAGACATCGATCAGCTCGCAATCAACACGATCCGCACCCTCTCGATGGACGCCGTCCAGAAGGCGAACTCGGGCCACCCGGGGACGCCTATGTCGCTGGCGCCGGTCGCCTACGAGCTCTGGCAGAACCACCTGCGGTTCGACCCGGCGAACCCGATCTGGCCCAACCGCGACCGCTTCGTGCTCTCGGCCGGGCACGCCTCGATGCTGCTCTACTCGATGCTCTTCCTCACCGGCGTCCGCAAAGTCGACGCCGACTACAACGTCCTCGACGAGCCGGCCTGCGGCCTCGACGAGATCGAAAACTTCCGCCAGCTGCACTCGCGCACGCCCGGCCACCCCGAGTACCGCTGGACCACCGGCGTCGAGACCACGACCGGCCCGCTCGGCCAGGGCGTCGGCACCTCGGTTGGGATGGCGATGGCCTCGAAATGGCTGGGCGCCACCTACGGCACCGAGCTCTTCAACTTCGACGTCTACGCGCTCGCCGGCGACGGCTGCCTGCAGGAGGGGATCTCCCACGAAGCCGCCTCGCTGGCCGGCCACCTCAAGCTCGACAACCTCTGCTGGATGTTCGACAACAACCACATCTCGATCGACGGCGACACCGCGCTGGCCTTCAGCGACGACGTCCTCAGCCGCTTCGAGGGCTACGGCTGGAACGTGCTGCGGGTCGGCGACGCCAACGACGCCACCTTGCTCGGTCGCGCCTTTGACGAGTTCAAGGCCGAGACCGGCCGCCCGACGCTGATCGTCGTCGACAGCCACATCGGCTGGGGCTCGCCGAACAAGCAGGACACCGAGTCTGCCCACGGCGAACCGCTCGGCGACGAGGAGATCGAACTGACCAAGGAGGCCTACGGCTGGCCCAAGGACGCCAAGTTCCTCGTCCCCGATGGGGTCCGCGAGCGCTTCGACGAGGTGATCGGCCAGCGCGGCGCCGAGCTGCACGACGCCTGGGTCGACACTTTCAACAGCTATAAGCAGGACAAGCCGGAGAAGGCCGCCGAGCTGGAGATGATGCAGCGCCGTGGTCTCCCCGATGGCTGGGACGTCGACCTGCCCAGCTTCGAGGCCGACGAAGAGAAGGGTCTCGCCACCCGCAAGGCCTCGAACAAGGTCCAGAACGCGATCGCCGAGCGGGTGCCGTGGCTGATCGCCGGCTCCTGCGACCTCACCGACTCGACCTCGGTCCGCCTCAGCGACGCCGACCAGTACGAGCCCGGCAGCTACGAGGGTCGCCAGGTCCACTTCGGGATCCGCGAACACGCCGCCGCCGCGGCCTGCAGCGGGATGTCGCTGGCGAAGTTGCGGCCGCTGTGGTCGACCTACCTCACCTTCTCCGACTACGGCCGCGCTGCGATCCGACTCTCGGCGCTGATGGAGCTGCCGACGATCCACCTCTTCACCCACGACTCGATCGGCCTCGGCGAGGACGGACCGACCCACCAGCCGATCGAGCAGCTCGCCGCCCTGCGGGCGATGCCGCACCTCGACGTGATCCGCCCCGCCGACGCCAACGAGGTGACCGAGGCGTGGAAGATGGCGCTCGGCCGCACCCACAACCCGGTTGCCCTGGTGATGACCCGGCAGAACGTGCCGGTCTTCGACCGCTCCAAGTACGCCTCGGCCGAGGGTGCCCAGCGCGGCGGCTACGTCCTCGCCGACCCCGACGGCGGCGACCCGGAGCTGATCCTGATCGCCACCGGCAGCGAGGTCCAGCTCGCCCTCGGCGCCCACGAGCAGCTGCAGGCGGAGGGCATCCGCAGCCGCGTCGTCAGCCTTCCCTGCTGGGAGATCTTCGAGCAGCAGGACCAGGCCTACCGCGACGAGGTGCTGCCACCGGGTGTCACCGCCCGCCTGGCGATCGAGGAGGGCTCGCCGCTCGGCTGGGAGAAATGGGTTGGTACCGAGGGCCGGATCATGGGTATGACTACCTTTGGACAGTCGGCGCCGTTCGCGGACGTCGAGGCCGAGTTCGGGTTCACCGTCGACAACGTCGCCAAGGTAGCCCGCGAGGTCGCCGAGGGCGCGACCGCGAACTCAACCACTTAAGGAGGGCGCGCAGTATGAAACCGACCGAGCGTCTGCACGAACTGGGCCAGAGCCTCTGGCTCGACAACATCACCCGGCCGATGCTGCGCGAGGGGGTCCTGGAGGGCTACATCCGCGACCTCTCGGTCACCGGCCTCACCTCGAACCCGACGATCTTCGACAAGGCGATCGGCGCCGGCGACGCCTACGACGAGCAGATCGCCGAGGTGGCGCCGAAGGCGGCCGCCGGCGAGGGGGTCGGCGCCAACGAGAGCGAGAAGATCTTCTTCGAGCTGGCGCTGGCCGACCTGCGCGACGCCACCGATCTCTTTGCCGACGTCCACCGCCACACCGGCGGCGTCGACGGCTTCTGCTCGCTCGAGGTCTCGCCGCTGATCGCCGACGACGCGGGGGCGACGATTGAGGAGGCGAAGGCGCTGCACGCCAAGGGCGAGCGGTCGAACCTCTACATCAAGATCCCCGGCACCGAGGCCGGCCGCGAGGCGATCGAGGAGTCGATCTTCGCCGGCATTCCGATCAACGTCACTCTGCTCTTCGACGACAAGCAGTACCTCGGCGCCGCCGACGCCTACATGCGCGGGATCGAACGGCGGATCGAGGCCGGACTCGACCCGGTGGTGCATTCGGTCGCCTCAATCTTCATGAGCCGCTGGGACGTCGCCGTCGCCAAAGAGGTCCCCGACCACCTCGTCAACCGGCTCGGGATCGCGATCGGCGCCCGCGCCTACCGCGCCTACAACGAGCTGCTGGAGTCGGACCGGATGCGACGCTTGATGAACGAGGGCGCGCGGCCGCAGCGGCTGCTCTGGGCCAGCACTGGGACCAAGGACCCCGACGCCTCCGACACCCTCTACATCGAGGCTTTCGCCTCGCCCCTCACGGTCAACACGATGCCGGAGCCGACCCTGAAGGCCTTCGCCGACCACGGCGAGGTGAAGGAGCTCCTGCCCAAGGACGGCGGCAACTGCGAGCAGGTGTTGGCCGAGTTCGACGAGGCCGGGATCGACGTCGCCGCCCTGGCTGCCCGCCTCCAGGAGGAGGGCAAAGGGAGCTTCAACAAGTCCTGGGAAGAGATGCTGGAGACGATCGGGTCGAAGAGCGGGGTCGTCGCCGGGTGAGCGCCCTCCGGGCGACGCCCGCCTGGGCCCAGCTGCAGGCCCACTTCGAGCAGATCCGCGACGCGCACCTGCGTGACCTCTTCGCCGCCGACCCCGACCGGGGCGAGCGGCTGCGGGCCGAAGGCGCCGGGCTCTACCTCGACTTCTCGAAGAACCGCGTCACCGAAGAGACCCTGATGCTGCTCGGCGCTCTGGCGAAAGAGCGTGGGGTGCAGGAGCGCCGCGAGGCGATGTTCCGCGGCGAGCACATCAACGTCTCCGAGGACCGGGCGGTGCTGCACGTGGCGCTGCGGATGCCGCGGGGGCGCTCGCTCGTCGTTGACGGCGTCGACGTGGTCGCGGAGGTGCACGAGACGCTCGACCGGATGGCTGCCTTCTGCGAGCGGGTGCGCTCGGGCGAGTGGCGCGGCCACACCGGCAAGCTGATCCGCAATGTCGTCAACATTGGCATCGGCGGCTCCGACCTCGGCCCGGTGATGGCCTACGAGGCGCTCAAGCACTACAGCAAGCGCGAGATGAGCTTCCGCTTCGTCTCCAACGTCGACGGCACCGACTTCGCCGAGAAGACCCGCGACCTCGACCCCGAGGAGACGCTCTTCGTCATCTCCTCGAAGACCTTCAC
>Ga0207656_10000155_pt1 | contig 25331 bp, 25 predicted proteins | sample KBSCornC12_FD_184297 | JGI IMG/M metagenome (GOLD analysis project Ga0207656, IMG submission 184297) | Corn rhizosphere microbial communities from Kellogg Biological Station, Michigan, USA - KBS Corn C1-2 (SPAdes) (version 2) | ecosystem: Host-associated > Plants > Roots > Rhizosphere > Soil ...
CGTCTGCTCCGTCACCCACACAAACGGACCGTCATCCACAACGCGATGAATCTGGTAATCCACCGCCACGATCCGGCCCGACACATAGCGCAACCACAACGAGCGCCCGACGCCGTTATCCACCCGATCAACACGGCCCAGAAAGTCCCGGGTAATGCGCAGCCGGTTGTCATACGCGTCGCTGATCGCTGTCAGCACACCGTCGCGGAAGTGGTAGAAACGTGACGCCTGGGCCAGCACCAGTTCATCAGGCGACGAACCCAGATAGATCGCCGCTTCGGCAAGACTGTTGGTGATTGCGGGGCGAGAAGTCGACGGCAAGGGCAGGGTGGTGGAGCGGTTTTCATGATCGGTCCAAAGCACCGAATCCCCGGAAACACTCAGCCGATGCGCCAGCGCGTGACTCCAACCAAACCCCAGCCCGACATCCACTTCTACGGCACTGGTGCGATACAACCGCGTCCACTCAAACGGCAAGATCCCGTCCAGCGTCCCATCGGTGAGGGTCAGGAGTTCCTCGCCGGTGACCATCGACACCGGGCAGCCGTTGGTGGCGGTTTTGTCCGAAGATGCGGCCGCATCCCCAGCCGGATTCTTCGCAACAGCCGGCACGTCATCCACATGCTCTTGCTGAACTAACACGGATCGCTGGGACTTGCTGCGCACCACCGGCACCGCGTTGGCAACCACCTGATCACCAGCTTTCAACGGCGCATCCGGAATCACCCGGATCGGCGTCGCGGAGCTACCCAGCAGCAACGGCCTGGCCGCCTCGACATGGCCCTCTAGACGAGGTCCAACCATCTGGTCCGCCAGCATTTGCAGCCATTTACGCACGCGCTCGGACTTGATGTGCCCCAGCACCTGCATACCCAAACGAAGCTGAACCCCCATGCCTCGCGTGGCCCAGATCAGAAACAGATTGATCAGCACCTCGCCGGTCATCTCGCCCAGCAGCTCGTACATCTGCGGCGGCGGCAGCATGCGTACCCAGGCAACCAGGGCCGACAGATAGATAAACATCAGCGGCTCGTCGCTGAGCACAAGCAGGCCCTGGGCAATGGTGTCCTTGCCCAGTTTCAACAGTTCATCCAGTTCGGCCTGGGAGACGTACTGCAGCAGTTTCTGGCTATTGCTCTTGAGGTCCGCCAGCAGGTTGTACAGTTGTGTGAAATTGTCCCACAGGTTGTAGAGCGCCTTGGCCATGCCGCTGGAAAACGCCATGCCCTGCATCGCACTGCGTTCCAAGGATATGGCGTTGGCAAAGTCGCTCCATTGCGGCTTGAAGGTCTTCGCCCACTCATCACGCAGGCCCATTTCCAGCTCTGCGATCACCGACTGATAAGACGCATACAGCGCCTTGATGTGATCCTTGGAAACGTTGGGATAGAGGGTGATCTGGTAGCGCTGATCGCGGGTGCAGTCGCTGACTTCAAGCATGCCGCTGGGGCCGATGGTGTGATGGATCGGCGAACCCATTGGGCTGCCGTCAGGCGCAATCGCTTGCAGCATCACCGGCGTATTGCCGATAGGCACAAACCGCGTGCTCTCGAACATATGCACCAGGGTCAACGCACCCTGGGCCTTACAGGTGGCAACCGTGCGATTCGGTTTCTTGGAGGACGCCGGAGCGACGAGGGAAACCTCGTCGCCGACCTTGAACACCTGCTCGACTTCCAGCGCCGAGCCGCTCCAGAAGCTTTCGGCCCACTCGTCAAACGTGTTGAGGCATTCACGCAAGTCACGCAGGACGCCTTCAACGTCCGGCGCCTTGGCATCCATGGGCGCCAGGATGAACCGGGCAATAACTGGAGTCATGAGGCAGCCCCATTGAGTGGGGCACGGCTGGAGAAGTGCATCGGCGGTCCCTCGCGCTGATTGAACAGGCGAGAGACTTTGAAGAGGTTGCCAGGGAAAAGAAGTCGGCGTTATTCGCCGGGAGGGTTAGGACGTTTCGCCAAAACCTCGGGCAAACCGAGGCTTTGTTGTAGGTATGGGATTACGGGTTGAACAGTCCTACAGCTTCAACTGCCCAATCGCCTTGCTCAGTTCAGCGGCCAAGGTTGCCAGTTCATTACTGGTCGTCGCCGAATCCACGGTTTGCTGCACGGTGTTCTCGGTCACATCCCGAATGCTCACCACCGCACGGTTCATCTCTTCGGCGACGTGGCTTTGCTGCTCGGCAGCGACGGCGATCTGGGTGTTGCTTTCACGCATCTGCGCCACGGCACTGGTGATTTCGGCGAGGGCCGCGCCGGCTTCCTGGGCTTGCTGCACGCAGTCGTCAGCCTTGAACGAGCTTTCCTGCATGAAGTCCACCGCGTCGCGGGTGCCGGCCTGCAGCGCCGAGACCATGCGGGTGATTTCGTCGGTGGAGCTTTGTACGCGTTTGGCCAGGTTGCGCACTTCGTCGGCAACCACGGCAAAACCCCGGCCCATTTCCCCGGCGCGGGCGGCTTCGATGGCGGCGTTGAGGGCGAGCAGGTTGGTTTGCTCGGCGATGCTATGGATCACGCTGACCACGCCATTGATTTTCTGACTGTCCTCGGCGAGCTTCTGGATCATCTCGGCGGTCTGCTGCACGCCCGTGGAGAGGCCGGCAACCGAGCGTTGTACGCGGGTGACCACTTCCTGGCCGCTGCCCGCCAGGGTGTCGGCGGTCTGGGACAGGTCGCGGGTGGCGCCGGCGTGCTGGGCGATGTGGTAGACGGTGGCGGTCATTTCGTTGATGGCAGTGGCGGCCTGGTCGGTTTCGCTTTGCTGGCCGAGCATGCCGTGCTGCACGTCGTTCATGCTGCTGGCCAACCGTGCGGCGCCATCGTCGAGTTGCTGGGCGGTGCGTGCCACGGTGTTGACGACGCGCTGGTAGCCCGCTTGCATGGCGTTGAAGGCGCTGGCCATCTGGCCAACTTCATCCTTGCAGGCCAACGGCACGCGGGCCGAAAGGTCGCCGGTTTTCTCTACGTGCAGCATCACGTCTTTCAGGGTGTTGAGTTGGCTGAGCAGGAAGCGGATCAGCAGTTGCGAGGCGCCGAGCATCGCCAGCATCAGGATCAGGACCGCCACTGCATAGTTGGCGAAGCGTTCTTCGAACACCTGGCTCAGGCTTGGCGCGTAGGCAAGCACGGCGACGTATTGACCGTCAGGGCGGGCGATGACTTCGGCACCCATCAGCGGGTTTTCGCCGAACCACGGCATGTGATTGAGTTCGACCCAGCCCAGGTTGCTGCCAAGGGCTGACAGATCCTGCTCCGCCAGTTGTGGGACCTGGCCGCGCTTGAACGTCAGCCAGTGCTCGCCCTTGGGCAATGCTTCGCCAGTCGGCCACGCATTGAACAAGTGTGCCTGGGCCTGCGCCGAAGCCCGGGATGCATCGCTGCGGGACTGTTGTTCAAGCTGCACGGCATAGAGCACCAGCAGCAGGGTGGTAATGAAGGCGACCGCATTGACGGCCCAGAATTTGTACTTCAGCGAGATATTGCTAAGCCAGGCACCCATGGAAGGTTTTCTCTGATAGCGGAAACAGCATTGGCAAGGTGCCATTATTGTGCCGCTATCCAGGAAAACGGTTTTGACATGGGTCAATGCGCCGCATCAATCCACGGCAGGCAGCCCAAAAAAGCGACGGGCGCAGGCCGTGCTGTGGCGTGCCAGGTCTTCCACGCTCTCGTTGCGGTGCAGGGCGACTTCGCGCAGCACTTCGGGTAGATACGCGGGCTCGTTGCGACCGTTTTTCGGCTTCGGACGCAAGGTGCGCGGTAGCAGGTAGGGCGCGTCGCTTTCCAGCATCAGGCGGCCACGGGGAATTTCCCTGACCAGGGGGTGCAGGTGTGTCCCACGGCGTTCGTCACAGATCCAGCCGGTGATGCCGATGTGCAAGTCGAGGTCGAGGTAGCTGAACAGCGCCTGTTGTTCGCCCGTGAAGCAGTGCACCACGGCGGCGGTGAGGTGGTCGCGGTAGTCCTTGAGGATATCCAACAGGCGCTGGTTGGCATCACGTTCGTGGAGGAATACCGGCAGTTTCAGCTCGATGGCCAGCACCAGGTGTTCTTCGAGGACTTTTTCCTGCTGCGGACGCGGTGAAAAATCCCGGTTGAAATCCAGCCCGCATTCTCCGACTGCGCGTACGCGGTTTTCTTTCAGCAACCCGCGCAAACGTGATGCGCTATCGCCGTTCCAGTCACTGGCGGAGTGGGGGTGGATACCCGCCGTGCTGAACAGGCGTTGGCTGCTTTCATCGAGTTTTTCGCACAGCGCCAGGGCCTGTTCGCTGCCCTCGATGCTGGTGCCGGTGAGTACTAATTGTTGCACGCCGGCAGCATAGGCACGCTCGAGCACGGCCTGGTGCTTCTCGTCGAAACTGGGGTTGGTCAGGTTGACGCCGATATCAATGAGTTGCATGGTGCTATCTCCGCCTGCGGCCGGAAAGCATATCAGAGCTGTAGATTTATAAGAAAAACGAAGAACTACAACGAGTTATAGCTGTCTTTGAACGTCGCAAGCGACATTGTGGTTGGCCCGCCGCCTTTCATCATGCCGCCGTTGCGTACCTTGCCAGCGCATAAAGCGCTCTGTTTCTGACCTCCACCGCCTCGTTTTTCGCGAGGGCGTTGGCCAGTATTCTTTCCGGAGAGCGGATGATCCGACCCTCGGCGTTGCTTATGTTGTGCCTGACGATGCTGCTGCCCATGGCGGCGGTTGCGCGTCTGGACGGGCCGCTGGAAGTGACCAAGCCCGGCAAGGTGCGTGATTTGGCGGAGATTCGTTCAAGCCGCACGTTGCGCGTATTGGTCAACCAGAGCCGTAACAGCTCCGGTGAGGTGCAAGGCCAGGCCATCGGTGTTGAGTACCATCGCCTGCGCGCCTTCGAGCAGTACCTCAATGGCCATGCCCGTGATGGCCAGGAGATCAACCTCAAGATCATTCCCAAGGCCAAGGACCAGTTGCTTGGCGCACTGGCCCGTGGCGAAGGTGATTTGGTGGCGCCCGGTGAACTGCTCGATGTAAAAGCGGCGCACAAGATCAGCACCAGCGACCCGATTGCCAGCGATGTGCCGTTGTGGCTGGTGGGGGTTAAGGGCGAGCGGCGGTTTACCAAGTTGGAACAATTGTCCGGCCGCACCCTGGCGTTGACCACCGGTAGCGCCGCGGCGGATGCCATCAACCAGGTCAATCAAAAACTCGCGCTGCACAAGCAGCCGCCGGTGAAAGTGGAGTGGGTGGACCCGACCCTGGCCGTGGAAGATGTGCTGGAGATGGTCCAGGCCGGTATTTTCCACCTGACCATTGTCGAAAAGCCGATTGCCGAGCGCTGGTCGAAGATCCTGCCCAAGTTGCGTTTCGATAAGCAGGTGGCGATCAGCGAGCCGGGCGACGAATACTGGTTCGTGCGCCAGGATGCCTCGATGCTGCGGGCCAGCATTGATCGATTCCTCAAGACCTATCGAACCCCGTCCGATCAGGATGTGGCATTCCAGCGTATCTACCGTCGCCTTTACCAAGTGCGCAACCCATTGGCCCGCGTCGACCGACAGCGCCTGGAAAAACTGCGCCCGGTCTTGCAGAAACACGCCCGCGAGCAGGGCATGGACTGGTTGAACCTCGCCGCACTGGCCTTCAAGGAATCGGCGCTTGACCCTGGCGCGCGCAACAGCGGCGGCCCTACCGGCTTGATGCAGATCACGCCATCGGCGGCGCAACGCGTGGGGGTCAACAACATCGAAAGTCTCGACAGCAACGTGCAGGCCGGCGCGCGGTACCTGGCAATGATCCGTCGCAAGTTCTTCGCCAGCCCCAAGCTCAACGAGCGCGAGCGCATGGCCTTTGTGCTGGCGGCTTACAACATGGGGCCGGAGCGGGTGCAGGGCATGCGTACTGAAGCCAAGCGGCGGGGGCTCAACCCCAACCAGTGGTTTTTCCAGGTTGAACGCATTGCCATGGAGCAGGTAGGGATGGGCGGCGTCAGCTATGTTAATAGCGTCAACAAGTATTTCTTGGCGTTCGATCGGGAGCGGGAGTCCCTGGAACCGCCAGCGCCGAAAATCGCTTCACGGAAGTAATCGATTTTACCGATATTAATCAGGCATTTTTTCGGCTTTTATCATTGCTTTAACTGATTAATATAGCGGCCAACCAACCCTACTTTGAAAAGGATCTGCACCATGAGCCCACTGATCAACCGCATTCTCTCCACTCGCGCCGGTTACGGCCTGACTATTCTGCGCATTGTGGTAGGCATCATCTTCGCCGCCCACGGTTCGCAAAAGCTTTTTGGCTGGTTTGGCGGCTACGGTCTGGCGGGCACCGCCCAGTGGATGGAAAGCATCGGCCTGGCGCCGGGTACGCTGATGGCGCTGCTGTCGGGCGGTACCGAGTTCTTTGCCGGCCTGGCGTTGATCATCGGTCTGCTGGTTCGCCCTGCGGCATTGGGCCTGACTTTCCTGTCGCTGGTGGCGATCTTCTCGGTGCACATCCATAACGGCCTGTTCATGGCCAACAACGGTTATGAGTTCGCCCTGGCCCTGCTCGGCGGCTCACTGGCGGTACTGCTGGAGGGTGCTGGCAAACTGTCCGCAGACCGCGCCATCGCCCACTGATTGGGCTGCAACACCTAGAATCGGCCCGCCCTGTGCGGGCCTTTTCGTTGCTCGGGATTCTTGACACCGCCCCACCGGCTTCTCTAGGATGCCGCTCATGCGCCGATTTAAACAGCTAATTGCGGGGCGCCATGGGTGATCGTCATCGGTCCCGACAGAAGCGTGTTTCATGCTTCGAAATTCCGCTAAAGCGCTGGTTCGGTGTTGCCTCTCACCTGCCCGCAGACTTTTGAGGCAGAGACACGACACGATGAATGCATTACGCCCCCTGATACGCTTGGCCCCGATTACTGCGGACCTCACTCAACGCAACCCGAAAATTCTTCTTGGCGGCAAACACCAGCCCACGCTATTGCGTTACCTGGATGGTTGGCCGCGTCGCACTGGCCGACCTTCGGCGTTCCTGATCCAGTTTGTTGAAGATGGCGATTCACTTGCGCGTTTTGCCAGTGACAGCTTTGACCTGGCGGTTATCCAGGCCCCGAGTGCCAACAATGCCACCGAAGTCATCCGCCAATTGACCCGTATCGCACGACAGGGGCTGATAGCCCGTCGCTGAACATTCAGTGAATAATGCCGCCGGCTTGCAACCGGCGTCGGCGCTCTCCAAGAAAGACCACCCAGGCGATCAGGCATAACGTCAGCGGCATGGCGAAGATCGCCACCAGCGTTATCGCCAACTCCAGACGACGCACTTGGGCGTAGGCTTCGCGCTGCAGGGTATTCAGCTCCATGGGTAGGCGCAGTCGTTCCTTGTTGAGTGCTTGCAGCTGGGTATTGGTCTCCACTGCCTGAGTGCCGAGGGTGGTTGTCCATGGGCTCAGCCGTTGCCATTCCTGCTCTGTTCGTTGCAAGCGTCGCTCCAGTTCGCTGGCTTTCGAACGATAGGCCTGTCTTGCGACCTCGCGCATACCCTCCAGCACCGTCGGCATGTCCTGCGTTGCCCTTGGGCGAATCGCGACGAGCATGTCGGGGGCGGACAGGTTATCCAGTGTATTCAGAACAAACAGCGCGTTGCCATCGGGCGCCGCGTCGCTGACCTTATCGGTAAGCATGTCGGTGTCAGCGATGACCACAACATGAATCTGCGCGGCTGTTTGCAACCCGGGCGGCAGGCCCTTGATACCATCGGAAAAGACTGAGTAGCTCGGCCCTTCGATGCGTGCAGCAATGACATGGCGCCGTTCTCGGCTCGAAGCCTCTTCAATCACGGAATCGGACTTTGTTGCGCGAGGGGATTGGTTGGCCTCCAACAGCACGGATTGCTCGGAACTTTGCAGGATCGGGGTGAAGGTTGTGCGGCTTTTGTTCAACTGCACCAGCGCCCCACTGCTCGATACTGTCACCCTGTTGAGGTTCCAGGTGCTGATGTCGTTCAGGTTCATTGCCTGTCGTGGCAAGTTCAGCCTGACTCGATTGGGCATATCTGGCGTCTCCCAGGGCGTGTAGAGAGAGTCGACCACCAGCTTGTCCGTCGGCATCTGGATACCCCAGGCGGCAAGCACCTCGTCCAGTCGGCTATTGGCTGGGAATGCGGTTGAACGTTGTTCGCTCAACGGGTCGATGAACATCATCAATCTACCGCCCCTCAAGACAAATTGCTCAATCCCATACAAGGTCCGTTCCGGCAGCATCCGTGGCTGTACAACCATCAGCGTTTTGATGTGTTCGGGAATTAGAGCGGCATTCGGCTCCAGAGCGATCAGTTCGAATTCTCGCCGTACGGCCTGCAGGAGCCGACCTGCGGATTCGTCCATCGACAGCCCCGACAGCAGCCCAACAACCGGTCGCTCCGGGTGCTGCAACTTGTAGAGCAGGTGGCTTATTTCATATTCGAGCAAGGGTTCGCGCTCGAGGCTGAAAGAACCGATACGTCGCACGCCATGACCGGGGCTCGTGCTGATGAGACCGAGAAAACCTGTGTTCTCGTCGAGCCCTGACAGCCGTGCCTTATAGGCGTCTTCCGAATAGGGAGCGGGTTCAATCACGTGCAGGTTGATCATGCCCCGAGCCTTCTTTTCGTACTCCTTGAGCAGGTCCTCAATACGTTTGCCATAGCGTTTCACGGCGTAGCTTCGCTTCGGGTCGTTATTTGAATTGAAGTAATACATGTCCACCGGGCTTTCCAGCGTTGCGAGCAGTGGGTATACGGGGGGCGATAAAGTGTGGATTTTTTGTTGAGAAAGATCCCAGCGTATATCAGGAAGTTTACCTATCCACACCAGGTTGAAAGCCAGGAAAAGCAAAAAGGTGACGCAAAGCGTCATACCGGTGCGCAGAGTGGACCGCATTAAGAGGTTCCCTTCTCATCTGTGTTTGTAGTTGAGTGTGACTGTCGTTGCGGTGAGAAAGGCGAGGATCATGCTAATAAAATAAAGTATGTCGCGCAGTGTGAGTTTTCCATCATCGATACTGCTGAATCGCCAGGTAGGGCTGAGGGATGCCAGGCTGTCGATCAGCCATATAGGGGTTTGGTGTTCAAGTGAGTCCAATACATAGGAAAGGCCACTGGTTGTCAGTAACAAGCCCAGTGTCAATACGAAAATAACAGTGCGGTGATGGACCAGTGCGCAAATAAAACAGCCTGCGGATAAGTAACTGCCTGCCAGCAGCCAACTCGCCAGAAATTGCGAGGCAATGACACCGTTGTCGGCGTTGCCCAGATAGTTCGCAATGATCACCAGGGGGAACATCAGAAACAGGGCGGTGCTGGCCACCAGCCAGGCGGCGAGGAATTTTCCGACAATCCATTCGAGCGTTGTGATGGGCAGGGTTTTCATCAGGCTGAAAAAACCTGCGTTGGTTTCATCGGACCAAAGTTGAGTGGTCAGGGCGGGAATCAGCAATAAATAAAGCGAAGGGTGGAACCGGAAAAATACCTGTAAGTCACTGCCGTTTTGTTCCCGCCACGGACTTACGTACAACCCTAATGTCACTGACAGTATAAGGAAAATGGCAATGTTGAGGTAAGTGCTGGGGGAGCGCGCATAGCTGGTGAGTTGACGCCTCAGAATGATGGGCAATAGTCTCAATGGGACGCCTCTTTGGTCAGATGGTGGACCACATCATTCAGGCGACCTGGCTCCAGGTTCAGTGAGTTGATTTTCCAGCGCCGGCTGGCAATCAGCGTGTTGATATGGGGATAGATGGTGTGTCCGGGCATGGCGAGAACGGTCACTGTGCCGGGCGCGTTTCGATGCTCTTCGATGCCTGCCACACCTGGAAGGACAGCCAGTGCCAACAGGTCCAGTGGCGTCTCGGCGGTAAGGGTGACTGCCTGGAAGTGACGCGAGTCGCGCTGTAGATCGGGCAGTGGCGTATCGGCCACCAGACGACCGTTGGCAATGACCAGGGCGCGTGTGCACAGTTCGGACAACTCTTCGCAGTGACGCGAGGCAATGATGACCGTCATTTCTTGCGTCAATGATTGGATAAGCGCCTTGAATGCGTGCTTCTGATCCTGCGCGAGTCCTTCGGTGGGTTCGTCCAGCAGTAACAGGGCAGGGCCATGCAGGATGGCCTGGGCAATTGCGACTTTGCGTTTCCAGGCGATAGAAAGGAGGTCGAGGGGGGCATCGAGCACCGGAAACAACTCCAGTCGTGCGATGGACTGTTCCAGGCGGTCACGTTTTTCGGTACCGCGAAAGCCACGAATGGCAGCAATGAAATCCAGGAACGCTTTGACGGACATCGTTGGATGGCCGAGGTCGTTGGACAGTTGATAGCCGACCAGTTGCCTTGCTTCGAGCGGGTGGGTTTGTGTGTCGAAGCCCTGAATATTTATATGACCGCTGGACGGCTGTGTCGAACCGGCAATGACATCGAACAGGACTGTTTTGGCTGTGTGATCCTGTCCGAACAACCCGAGGCATTCCTGTTGACCGGCACTGAATGAAAAGTCGCTGACAATAGTATTGTTACCCATGTGTTTTGTCAGATTGCTTATTTCGATCATTGTTTTACCGAATAAGTTTGGTATGACGTAGGGAGGTTGAAAAAAGGGTACGGGTTGCTCGCGGTTTTGGGAACGTCGGTCAGCATTAATAAGACAAGTCCTACGTGCAGGGCGGGCAGACCACTGAAACAATGTGTCGTGTTTTGGAGTGTCTAATTTTTGAATGTTTATTGGTTGTTTATATAAACTTTCTGTCCGAATATTGAGGCCTGATTGCATGATGCTGCTACGTACCCTTGTTCTTGAACGCAATGGTCAAGATGCTCCGGTTAACGGTGCACTGCTCTGTGGGTTTGCTGTCGGTCAGACGGCCTCAAACTTCCTTGTGTATAGCCTGGATGAAGAGATAGAGCCTGGAAGTTCCAGGGTCTATATCGCGGCCTTGCGTAAGAAACTTGATCGGTATTTTCTGGGAAGCGTTGAATCCAAGGAAGACCTGCAGGTGGCATTGCATGTTTTCAAGCAAATACTGACATTGGCCGCTTCGGGTGTTAAATCCGGTGGTGTTACCGAAACCCAAGTGCCTTATCATTTTGTCGATTTGAAAGGTTGCAAGTTGCCACCGGCCAGGCCTGAGGATCATCATTCGGTGATCATCAAGAAAGCGCTGGTGATGAAAGTGATCACCCTGGGCATGTCTGCGCCGACGTTGCCAGCGATCGAAAGTGCTTCAGTGATTGTGCCGTCCATTCGGTTTTCGTCACAAATGATCTCTCCTCCCAAGAGCGCGAGCCCACCCGAGTCGGTCCGCCCTCCGCTGCATGAACAACCGGTTGAGGAGCCCCGGCAGGCACCCTTGAGCACGCCAGTGGACGTGGCGCAGGCCGCACCTGCCATTCCACGTGAGCCTGATGCGCCGGTGCCAACGAAGTCCATGTCTTCAGGCGACCACAGTACATTGTTCGAAGTCGATAGCACGCTGACCAACCTTGCCCGTGTCGCTCAAGAGTTGACCCAGCAAAAACTCGCTGCAATCGAGCGGGAGACTGCACTTGAGCAGTGGCAGGCGCGATTGCAACAGGAACAAAACCAACTGGATGAGAAGGTTCGAGAGCTGGAACAGCGCACCACTCAACTGCATGATCAGTCGCTTGCCGTCAGCCAGAGGACCGAAGCCTTGAAGGTGATGACGTCACAGGTGTCGGGCTTGCGGCAAAGCCTGCGGGGCATGTTGCTGGAGCTGGATCGGACGCTGGACAGCTAGACCGGCCTGGCTACTTTCACCGGTTCATTTATCATCAACGCCAGCCAGCCGAACCCAGGGCATGAAACCCAGGCGTATCGGCACCTATGGACATTGCCTGGGGATGCAAGCGTTTGAGTACCAAGCTGATTACCAAAGAAGGCCATGAAGCGCTGAAAAAGGAGCTGGATTACCTGTGGCGCGAAAAGCGCCCGGACACCACGCGCAAAGTGACGTGGGCGGCTTCGCTGGGGGATCGTAGCGAAAACGCCGACTACCAGTACAACAAGAAACTGTTGCGTGAGATTGATCGTCGCGTGCGCTACCTGCGCAAACGCCTGGAAGACATGCGCGTGGTGGAGTACATGCCTGAGCAGGAGGGCAAGGTGTTTTTCGGCGCCTGGGTGGATATTGAAAACGAGCAGGGTGAAACCAAGCGTTTTCGTATTGTCGGTTATGACGAGATTTATGACCGGATGGACTACATCTCCATCGATTCGCCCATGGCCCGTGCGCTGTTGCGCAAGGAGGTGGATGACGAGGCTATCGTGCAGACCCCAAGCGGTGAGGTGTGCTGGTGGATCACCGGGATCGAATATGTGAAGTGAGCAAAATGGGCCCGTATTCTGTAAAGAATCCGGGCCCATCGCATTTCAACCTTCGCGCAACACCGTCAACGGGCTGGCATTCAGCGCGCGGCGGGTGCCAAACACACCGGCACCGCCGATCAGCACGGCACCGATCACCGGTAGCAGCAACAGCCACGGGTGAGGGTGCCAGGCCAGGTCAAATGCGTAGCGGTACAGCACGAACGTCACCAGCTCCGTGCCCAGCGCCGCCAGCAACCCACTGACGGCACCCAGCAAACCGAACTCGATACGCCTGGCCTTGACCAGCAGCTTGCGTTCGGCGCCCAACGCACGCAGCAGCGCGCCTTGGCGAATGCGTTCATCCAGGGTGGCTTGCAGGCCGGAGAACAACACCGCCATCCCTGCCGCCAGTACAAACAGCAACACGTACTCCACCGCCAGGGTCACCTGGGCGAGGATGCTGCGCAATTGCTCCAGCAATGCCTCGACTTGCAGGATGGTTACCGCCGGGAACGCTCGGGACAGGTCGACGATCTGCTGGTCATGCCCGGGCGCCAGATAGAAGCTGGTCAGGTAGGTGGCCGGCAGATCTTTCAAGGTGCCCGGTTGGAAAATCATGAAGAAGTTGGGCTGGAAGTTATCCCAGTTGATGGTGCGCAGGCTGGCGACCCGCGCTTCTCGATTCTCTCCGCCCACGGTGAAGACCAGGTGGTCGTCGAGCTTGAGTTTGAGACTTTCCGCTACCTTGGCTTCGACCGAGACACCCGGGATTTCATCGGTAGGTTGCGCCGACCACCACGAGCCCGCCGTCAGGGCGTTGCCTGGTGGCAGGTCGGCGGCCCAGGTCAGGCTCAGGTCGCGTTGCACCGCACGGTCGCCGCTGGAGTCCTTGCTGACGATTTCCTGTACCGGTTCGCCATTGATACTGATCAGGCGCCCCGGCACCACCGGGTACAGTGGCGCGGATTGCGCCTGCAGTTCCAGCAGACGGGTGCCAAAGGCATCCTTGTCGGCCGGCAGGATGTTCAAGGCGAAATAGTTCGGTGCGTCCTTGGGCAGCTGGTTTTGCCAGGTGTCGAGCAGTTCGCCACGCAACAGGGCGATCAAGCCCATGGACAGCAGGATCAAGCCGAATGCCAGGGATTGACCGGCCGCTGCCAGTGGGTGACGCAGGAGTTGGCCCAGACCCAGGCGCCACGGCAGGGAGGCGCGGGCCAGCAGTCGCCGCAGGCTTTGCAGCAAGAGGAGGAGCAAGCCACCGAGTACCAGTGCCGCAACCACCCCGCCACCGAGCAGGGCGAAGGTCAGCACCAGGTCGAGGCTCAGGCGCCACATGATCAGGCCCAAGGCGAACAACGCTGCGCCATAGACCATCCAGGTGCTGGAAGGGATCGGCAGCAGGTCACGGCGCAATACCCGCAGCGGTGGCACTCGACCCAATGCGGCCAGCGGGGGCAGGGCGAAGCCGGCGAGGGCGACCAACCCGGTGCCGATCCCGGCAACCGCCGGTAGCAGCCCGCCGGGTGGAACGTCCGCGGGTAACAGGTCGTGGAGAAAGTAGAACAGGCCAAACTGCGCCAGCCAGCCAAGCAGGGCGCCGACCAGGCTGGCGAAAAGCCCCAGGACGCTCAGTTGCAGGCTGAACAGCAACATGGCTTCACGTCGTGACAAGCCCAGGCAGCGCAGCAATGCACTGGCGTCGAAGCGTCGCGTGGCAAAGCGATTGGCCGACAACGCCACCGCCACACCCGCCAGCAACACGGCGACCAGGCTGGCCATGTTCAGGTAGCGTTCTGCCTTGCCCAGGGCGCCGCCGATCTGCTGGTTGCCGTCCCGTGAATCCTGCAGGCGCTGGTTGGCGGCGAGCCCCGGCTTGACCAGATCGCGATACGTTTGCAGCACGGTGCTGCCCTGTGGCCCCCGCCACAGTTCGCGGTAGCTGACGCGGCTGCCGGGTTGCACCACACCGGTGGCGTCCAGGTCCGCCAGGTTAATCATCACCCTGGGCGTGAGGCTGTAGAAGTTGCCGGCGCGGTCCGGCTCATAGGTGAGCACGCGAGCCAGGCGCAGCGTCTTCATGCCGACATCGATGCTGTCACCGACCTTGAGGTCGAGCGCGGTCAGCAGCCGCGCTTCCACCCAGGCTTCACCGGGTTTCGGGCCACCGCCTGGGGTTTCATCGCCGAAAGGCACGGCAGCGCTTTTCAGTTCACCGCGCAACGGGTACTGCTCGTTGACCGCCTTGATGCTGGAGAGCTGGATGCCGTTATCGGTAGCGATGACGCTGGAGAACTCCACGATGCGAGCGTGATCCAGGCCCAGCTCGGTTCCGGACTGGATTTGTTCGGGCCGGGCCGGCGAACTGCCTTCAAGCACCAGGTCGGCGCCGAGGAATTCGGTGGCGCGCAACAGCATGGCACCGTTGAGGCGCGCACCGAAGTAACCGATGGCGGTGCTGGCGGCCACGGCCACCAACAGGGCGAAGAACAACACGCGCAATTCACCGGCGCGGGCATCGCGCAGTAATTGGCGCATGGCCAGGCTGAACAGGCGTAACAGCGGCAAACGTGCCATCAAGGCTCCAGGGGCGCGACCATCAGGCCGGCTTCAAGGCGGATCAGGCGCCGGCAGCGGTGGGCCAGGCGCTCATCGTGGGTGACCAACACCAGGGTCGTGCCACTCTCCTTGTTGAGTTCGAACAGCAGGTCGCTGATGCGCTCGCCGGTGTGGCTGTCGAGGTTACCGGTGGGTTCATCGGCAAACAGCACGTCCGGTTCGGCGGCAAAGGCGCGGGCAATCGCTACCCGTTGCTGTTCGCCACCGGAAAGTTGGCGTGGCGAGTGCGTCAGGCGTTGGCCCAGGCCTACGCGCTCCAGCAGGTGCCTGGCCCGTTCGCGAGCGTCTTTGCGGCCGTCCAGTTCCAGCGGCAGCATGACGTTTTCCAGGGCGTTGAGGCTGTCGAGCAATTGGAAGGATTGGAATACGAAGCCCACATGCTCGGCACGGATGCGCGCGCGCTGGTCTTCGTCGAGGGTACTGAGGGCTTGTCCGGCGAGGGTGACTTCGCCGCTGCTGGGCAGGTCGAGGCCGGCCAGCAGGCCGAGAAGGGTGGATTTGCCGGAACCGGAACTGCCGACGATAGCCAGGCTATCGCCCTTGTTCAGTTCCAGGCTCAGTTCGTGCAGGATAGTCAGTTCACCTTCCGCGCTGGGAACCACTTTGCTAAGGTTCCGCGCGGTGAGAATGCTTGCGCCCATGGAGAATCCGATGCGAATGTGGTTTTTGAGTGCTGGCCTGGCCTTGATGTGCATGGCCCAGAACGCAGCGGCGGGTACAGTCCTGATCGTTGGCGATAGTATCAGTGCCGGTTTCGGCCTGGATACCAGCAAAGGGTGGGTAGCCCTGCTGCAGCAACGGCTCAAGCAGGAAGGTTTCGACGATAAGGTGGTCAATGCCTCCATCAGTGGCGACACCAGTGCCGGAGGCCTGGCGCGGCTGCCGGCGGCGCTTGCAGAGCACAAGCCGGATGTGGTGGTTATTGAGTTGGGGGGCAATGATGGCCTGCGCGGGCAACCGCCTGCGCAATTGCAACAAAATCTTGCATCGATGATTGACCAGTCCAGGGCCGGTGGCGCCAGGGTGTTGTTGTTGGGAATGCAATTGCCCCCCAATTATGGCCCGCGATACACCACCGCGTTTGCCGAAGTCTATGGCGAGCTGGCCAAGCAAAAGAATGTCCCGCTGGTGCCGTTTTTCCTCGATGGTGTGGGCGGTCACCCGGAGCTGATGCAGGCCGATCAACTTCACCCGGCGGTCGGTGCCCAGGGCAAGTTGCTGGAAAATGTCTGGCCGACGTTAAAACCGCTGCTATGACGCTTTTCTACCGGCAGGCTTTCGGCTAAGGTGGCGCCCCCCCGATTTGGAGCCCCTGATGTCGCGTCCTGCCTGGTCCCTGTTTAACTACCAACTGATCGAGCCGGACGAGCAGCTGGATCTGTTCGCCTGCCAGGAAGTGCGGGTGCATCTGGTGGCACGTCAACTGGAACTGGGTGGCTCCATCGATCGCACGCTGTGCGGCACCCTGTTGCCGGCGCAACCGCGTTGGTCGCGAGTCGATCGTTCGATTTTCCAGGACCAGCGCTTGTGCCCGCTGTGCCGTGCCATCCTGGAGTCCCAGAAGCGCGGCACGCCGCCGATCTGGCCGGAGCTGCGTTTCGAGTTGTAGGGGGCAGCTAGAAGCGCGCTTCACGTATACAATCGATGTTTACCTACCCGTCGTCTGCGAAGGATTTACCGGATGTTGTCGCGCCTTTCCGTCGTCACCTGCTGCCTGTCTCTCGCTACGCTTTGTGCGGCCGGTTCTGCGTCAGCTTTGCAGTTGCCATTGCCCCCACCGGGTGAAGACATCGTCGGCCAGGTCCAGGTGATCAAGGCCAAGTACGAAGATACCTTTGCCGACCTGGGCACCACCTATGACCTGGGCTATTCGGAGATGGTCGCGGCCAACCCGGGTGTGGATGCCTGGTTGCCGGGTGCGGGTACCGAGATCGTATTGCCGACGCGTTTCATCCTGCCGCCGGGGCCGCGCGAGGGCATCGTGATCAACCTGGCGGAATACCGGCTCTATTACTACCCCAAGGGTCAGAACGTGGTCTACACGTTCCCGTTGGGAATTGGTCGTGAAGGCTGGGGTTCACCCATTGCCCATACCAGCATCATTGCCAAGACACCCAACCCGACCTGGACCCCGCCCGCCTCGATCAAGGCCGAGCACGCCGCCAACGGCGACCCGCTGCCCAACGTGGTGCCGGCCGGCCCGGACAACCCGCTGGGTCCGTTCAAGTTCACCCTGGGCACACCGGGTTACCTGATCCACGGTTCCAACATGAAATTTGGTATCGGCACGCGTACAAGCCACGGCTGCTTCCGCATGTTCAACAACAATGTGCTGGAGATGGCCGGCATGGTGCCGGTGGGGACATCGGTGCGCATCATCAACGATGCCTACAAGTTCGGCAGCAGTGGCGGCAAGGTGTACCTTGAAGCGCATACGCCGTTGAATGATGACGGTACGCCGTCGGTGGTCGACAAGCACACTGCGGTGATCAACGCCTTGCTCAAGCGTGAAGACCTGGCCAACAATTTGCGGGTCAATTGGGATCAGGTACGTGACGTGGTCGCGGCGGAAGATGGTTTGCCGACGGAAATCGGTGTGCCCGGCGCAGCGGCGGTCGCCACCAGCGCGCCGATCGATCTGCAGCAATAAGGCACGGCATCAAACGCCCGCCAAGGCCTTGCGCCACGGCGGGCTTTTTATTGCCCGTGATCCAGGCACAAATCCCAGGCAATAAAAAAGCCGACCCATAAATGGATCGGCTTGATAACAACCCCGAGGGATTATTACTTGCGGCTAGCTTTTTCAAGCATGCGCAGAGCGCGCTCGTTAGCTTCGTCAGCAGTCTGTTGTGCCTTTTGAGCAGCAGCCAGCGCTTCATCAGCTTTACGGTAGGCTTCGTCTGCACGGGCCTGGGAGCGAGCTGCTGCGTCTTCAGTCGCAGTCAGACGAGCTTCGGTTTCTTTGGAGACGCTGCTGCAACCGGTAGCCAGAACTGCGGCCAGAGCCAGAGCAGAGAATTTCAGAACGTTGTTCATCGTGTTCCCCTTCAAGGACTTTCTATTAGATGGCTAGTATCTCAGAGTGAGCCAATAGCCGGCGTACATACTACCCATTACTTGTAGTAAGTAAACTGACGTAGCGCAAGAAGCAAAAAAAATTCTCGTGCCGAATCTATTTTGGCTAATCTTTTGGAGGTTTGTATAAAAACTGTCCAATTTTTTTAACCAGGCGCAAATCGGATCCAGGCTGAAAGGGCCGGCCCGCATGTGTTAAGCCCTGTAAACAGATGAAATTTTATATATCCACGCTGACACTTACGTTCAGCATGGCTTCGCGTTGCCCGGTATCTTTTGCGCATGTAGAGGTGACTTTAAGAGCGCCTGTTCGTCTCAAGGTTCAACTGCCGGCAATGTTCAGGCTTTCGATCATCGGTAGATCGAAGCCCTTTCTATATCCACCCGTGGCAGGGATGACGAGTGCGCCTTGAGCAATTGCAGGATTGGTGCCTACTATTCCCTACGTGCAGGTGTGAGCGCTCAAGGTTTTCTCGTTGTCGAAACCGGCACGGGGTGGCGTAGATGTTCCTTCGCCGGAAAAACATCGGTAAGGTAGGGGTCAGAAACCAAGACCCGCGAGGAGTAGTGATGAGCGAGGCGTTGTCCATCCACCATGACCAGGCTGGTCATCAGTTCGAGACCAATGTGGACGGTCATCGTGCCTATCTGACCTATATGGACCTCGGCAAACAGACCCTGGATATCTATCGGACCTTCGTGCCCAACGCACTGCGGGGCCGTGGTATTGCGGCGGCACTGACCGAGGAAGCCTTGAAGTTTGCCGAGGAGGCGGGCTACACGGTGATCCCGTCCTGCTCCTATGTCGAACGCTACATGGAGCGCCACCAGCGTCATGCCGCGAAGTTGTAAGGCATAAACAGCAGCATGAAAAAAACGCCGGGCTCAGCCCGGCGTTTTTGTGTGCGCTCGATACAGACTCAGGTGCGCTTGCGCTTAGGCAGCACGTCCTTGAGCTTGGCGTGCATGCTGCGCAGGGTGTTTTCGGTGGCGGCCCAGTCGATGCAGGCATCGGTGATCGACACACCGTACTGCAAGTCGGCCAGGTCTTTTGGAATCGCCTGGCAACCCCAGTTCAGGTGGCTCTCGACCATCAGGCCGATGATCGACTGGTTGCCTTCCAGGATCTGGTTGGCGACGTTTTCCATCACCAACGGCTGCAGGGCCGGGTCCTTGTTGGAGTTGGCGTGGCTGCAGTCGACCATGATGTTCGGCTTGATCTTGGCCTTGTTCAGCGCTTGCTCGCACAGGGCAACACTGACCGAATCATAGTTGGGCTTGCCGTTGCCGCCGCGCAGTACCACGTGACCGTAGGCGTTGCCCTTGGTGGTGACGATGGACACGCCACCTTCCTGGTTGATACCCAGGAAACGGTGCGGGCTGGAAACCGATTGCAGCGCGTTGATCGCCACAGTCAGGCCGCCGTCGGTGCCGTTCTTGAAACCCACGGCCGAGGACAGGCCGGACGCCATTTCGCGGTGCGTCTGGGATTCAGTGGTGCGTGCGCCGATGGCCGACCAGCTGATCAGGTCCTGCAGGTACTGCGGGGAGATCGGGTCCAGGGCTTCGGTGGCGGTGGGTAGGCCCATCTCGGCCAAGTCCAGCAGTAACTTGCGACCAATGTGCAGGCCGTCCTGGATCTTGAACGAGTCGTCCAGGTACGGGTCGTTGATCAAGCCTTTCCAGCCGACCGTGGTGCGCGGTTTTTCGAAATAGACGCGCATCACCAGGTACAGGGTGTCGGACACTTCCGCCGCCAGCACCTTGAGGCGCTCGGCGTACTCGTGGGCAGCCTTGAGATCGTGGATCGAGCAAGGCCCGATGACGACGAACAGGCGGTGGTCGGTGCCATCGAGAATGTCACGGATGACTTCGCGGCCTTTGGTGACGGTCTGCAGGGCAGCGTCGCTCAAAGGGATTTCGCGCTTGAGCTGATCGGGCGTGATCAGGGTCTCGTTGGATTCAACGTTTAGGTCATTGATCGGTAAATCAGCCATCGTGTTACTCGTCAGGGTCACGGGTGCCGGCCGCCAGCCATCCCCGTGCGGCGGAGCACAGCATGATTTGAATGCAGGGGGGAGGAACCTTAGCGCGTAACACCGGCCCGCGACAATGGGCAAAGCCCGCTTTAATCCAGTGCTGGCGCCACAAATGCCTCATGGGAGAACTCGCTGGCATGGCGCGATACCCACTCGCGGGCCAGGGCTTCGAGTTGCTGGGGTGTTGGCTCGGCGTCTTCGTGCTGGCGGCAGTAGCGTTCTATCCGGCATGCTTGCTCACCCATGCGTGCACCGAACAACGCATGTTCATCGGTGAACGAGACAGCGACGCGGTAGCCGTTTTCCACCTTGCGGCACCACGCCACATAGCCCGGATAACGCGCGCTGGCACCCAGGGACGGGATATGCAGATCAACCGCCGTGCCTTCGCGCCAGGCGCGTGGCCAATGGCAGGCAATGCCGCCCAGGCCGATCGTGTGCAGGCGTTGGCGGGGAATGGCGGGAGAGGGACGTTGGATTAACTCGACAGCGACATCATCAGGGTGAGGTAAAAAACGACCCATGTACACGGACTCCGAGCACCGTCCAATTGACGGCGGTGGCAGCAGTATAGTGAAGGAACTGGAATTGACCGACCTGGATATTGACCAGCAATTGCTGGGATTGCCAGGTATTTCTCTGGTGATCTTTACCAGCGCAGGGTGTTCCAGTTGCCGCTGGGCACGCCAGCAACTGCCGGGCTGGCCGTTACCGGTGGACCGGCTGTGCTGGGTGGACGCCGGGCATAACGGTGGTGCGGTCGAACGCTACCAGATCTTTCATTTGCCGGCGCTGTTCGTGGTGTGCGAGGGTCAATTCCTCGGGCAGATACAGACACGTCTTACGCGTGATGACGTTTTCGATGCCGTAAAACAGGCACTCACCCGTTCACCTGAGGATTTGCCATGACAGCAGTTAACCTCCAGTCACCCCGCATCGGCATTATCGGCACCGGTGCCATTGGTGGTTTCTACGGACTGATGCTGGCGCGTGCCGGTTTCGATGTGCACTTTCTGTTGCGCAGTGAATACGCGGCGGTCAGCGAGCACGGGCTGCACTTGAACAGCACCGTGCACGGCGTATTGCATCTGCATCCCGTGCAGGCTTATGCCCGCGCTGCCGATATGCCGCCGTGCGACTGGCTGCTGGTGGGCACCAAGTCGACCGGTAACGTCGAATTGGCCCCGACCCTCGCCCAGGTGGCGGCGCCGGATGCCAAGGTAGTGTTGCTGCAAAACGGCCTCGATGTGGAAGATAGCCTGCGTGAACACTTGCCAGCATCGCTGCACTTGCTGGGTGGCCTGTGTTATATCGGCGTGCACCGTTCGGGTCCGGGCGTTATCGAGCACCAGGCGTTGGGGCGGGTCAACCTGGGGTATCACAGTGGTACGGCGGCCAACGATGACGCCCTCCAGAAAGCGATTGTCGAAGCGGGCGCCGCGTTGTTTCACCAGGCGGGTATCGAGTCCCAGGCCATGGCCAATGTGCATCTGGCGCGTTGGCACAAGCTGGTGTGGAACGTGCCCTATAACGGCCTGTCCGTGTTATTGGGCGCGGGGACCACGGCGATGATGGCGGACCAATCCAGCCGCGAACTGATCCAGGCGCTGATGGCCGAAGTGGTGCAGGGCGCCCACGCCTGTGGTCATGAGATTCCCAGAAGCTACGCCGAACAGATGTTTACCCTGACTGAAACCATGGACGATTACCTGCCGAGCATGTACCACGACCACGTGCACAAACGCCCGCTGGAACTGGCGGCGATCTACGCCCGCCCACTTGCTGCGGCCAGGGCTGCCGGCTGTGAGCTGCCACGGATGCAGGCGCTGTATCAGGCCTTGAGTTTTATTGATCGGCGTAACCGCTGAGCAGGGGGGCATACCATGGCAAAGGGATTGGGCGACAAACTGGTGCTGGCGATTTCGTCGCGGGCACTGTTCGACCTGAGTGACAGCCACAAGATCTACCTCGCCCAAGGCGTCGAGGCGTACCGCAAGTACCAGATCGAGCACGAAGAAGAAATCCTCGAACCCGGCGATGCATTTCCGCTGGTCAAGAAACTGCTGAGCCTGAACGCCAGCCTGGGCCGTGCGCGGGTTGAGGTGGTGCTGGTGTCGCGTAACAGCGCTGACACCGGCTTGCGCGTGTTCAATTCGATCCAGCATTACGGCCTGGATATTTCCCGCGCCGCTTTCGTAGGCGGGCGTAGTCCTTATCCTTATCTGGCGGCGTTTGGCTGCCATCTGTTTCTTTCGACCCATGCCGAGGATGTACGCAGTGCCCTCGATGCGGGGTTCGCGGCGGCGACGATTCTGTCAGGCGGCCCGAACCGCGCTTCCAGCGAAGAACTGCGCATTGCCTTCGACGGCGACGCTGTGCTGTTTTCCGATGAGTCCGAGCGTGTGTACCAGGCCGGTGGCCTGGCCGCGTTCCAGGCCAATGAGCGGGAGGCGGCGCGCCAACCGTTGCACGGCGGCCCTTTCAAGGGGTTTCTGGCGGCACTCAACCTGTTGCAGCGTGAGTTTCCCGATGAGGCCTGCCCGATCCGCACCGCCTTGGTCACTGCCCGTTCGGCGCCGTCACACGAGCGGGTGATTCGCACCTTGCGTGAATGGGATATCCGCCTGGACGAGTCGTTGTTCCTTGGCGGCCTGGAGAAGTCCGCATTCCTGGAGGCGTTTGCCGCCGACGTGTTTTTCGATGACCAGGCCGGGCATTGCGAGAAAGCCATGGAATTTGTCGCCACCGGGCACGTGCCCCATGGAATCAGTAATGAGGTGAAGATCTAGGGCGCTGCTAAGCTGATTTCATCTCCGCCATCCTGGCAGTCCAGGAGGTTCTATGATCCGTTCGATGCTGTACGCCACGGACCTCGGTCTGTACGCGCCTTATGTGATGCAACATGCGCTGGCGCTGGCCCGAACGTTCAAGGCGGACCTGTATGTGATTCATGTGGTCGAGCCCATCGGCCTGTTCGCCGAATCGGTGTTGCAGAGCTACCTTGATGAGAAGGCCCTGAGTGAATGGCAAAGCCAGGGGCTGACCACGGTCATGGCGACGATCGAACAGCGGGTGCTGGACAGTTTTCGCGAGGAGTTGGAGGACGGGGAGCAAGACCTGAAGTTGATTCGCTCGGTACGGGTGATCCAGGGGGACCCCTGCGAGGTGATTCTCGACCAACTGCGCAAACTTTCCGTGGATCTGTTGATCGTAGGAAGTCATAGCCATGCAACCGCGGCGGCCACCCCGTTGGGTCGCACCGCTGCACGGGTGCTGCAGCTGTCTACGGTGCCGGTCTACCTGGTGCCTTCGTTGCAACGTCGACGCAGTGATGACGTGTGATGGATGAAAACGATAAAAAGTTCTAGATTTATCCATCAAACCTTTAATATAGTTATATACCGTCGCTGATACCCGTGGCGTCTATCTGCTTTGAGGGACACATATGAAGCTTCAACAACTGCGCTACATCTGGGAAGTGGCGCACCACGACCTCAACGTTTCCGCTACCGCTCAAAGCCTCTACACCTCGCAACCCGGTATCAGCAAGCAGATCCGCCTGCTCGAAGACGAGTTGGGCGTCGAAGTGTTCGCACGCAGTGGCAAGCACCTCACCCGTGTCACCCCCGCCGGTGAGCGCATCATCACCACCGCCGGCGAGATCCTGCGCAAAGTCGAAAGCATCAAGCAGATCGCCCAGGAATTCTCCAACGAGAAGAAAGGCACCCTGTCCATCGCCACCACCCACACCCAGGCGCGTTACGCGTTGCCGCCGGTGATCCGTGATTTCATCAAGCAGTACCCGGATGTGGCCCTGCACATGCACCAGGGTTCGCCGATGCAGATCGCCGAGATGGCCGCTGACGGCACTGTCGATTTCGCCATTGCCACCGAGGCCCTGGAGCTGTTCGGCGACCTGGTGATGATGCCGTGCTACCGCTGGAACCGTTGTGTGGTCGTGCCGCAAGGCCACCCATTGGCCAAGCTGCCGAAGCTGACCCTGGAAGCCCTGGCCGAATACCCGATCGTGACCTACGTGTTCGGTTTCACCGGCCGTTCCAAGCTCGACGAAGCCTTCAGCCATCGTGGCCTCACGCCGAAAGTGGTGTTCACTGCCGCCGACGCCGACGTGATCAAGACTTATGTACGCCTGGGCCTGGGCGTGGGTATCGTCGCCAAGATGGCGGTCGACACGGCCCTCGACAAAGACCTGGTGGTGCTCGATGCCAGCGAGCTGTTCGAGTCCAGCGTGACCAAGATCGGCTTCCGTCGTGGCACCTTCCTGCGTGGCTTCATGTGCGATTTCATCGAGAAGTTTGCGCCGCACCTGACCCGCGAAGTCATGGCCAAGGCGATCCAGTGCCACAACAAGCAGGAGCTGGAAGAGCTGTTCGACGGCGTTGAATTGCCCGTCCATTAAGCCAGCGGTTTATTTGGCCTCGGTAACCGTAAAATGTTGCCGGGCGCCTGCCACCAGAATCTCCACCTCATCGCCTTCGAACTTGCCCAGCAGGCTTTTGCCCAGTGGTGAGCGCGGGGTGATGACGGTCACCGGTTGTCCAACCACGTCCACCTTTAAACCGGCCGCATCCGGTGCCAGGAACAGCCATTGCTGGCGACCGTTCTCGTCTTCCAGGCCCAGCAGGGCGCCGACTTCTATGCCGCGCTGATCATCGAAGGCGCGTAATGGCATGTTCTGGCACAGCGCCAACGCCTGCTTGATCTCCTCGACGCGCTTGGCTTGCCCGGCCGCCAGATAGGACGCCTCCAGCCCCAGGGTGTCGTATTTGTTTTCAGCGATGTTTTCTTCGTGGGTCGCGGTTTCGTAGGCGGTCTGCGCGGCGCGCTGGGCGATGTCGAGGTCGACGCCGAGCTTTTCCAGGATCAGCAGGTGGACGGCGTGTTTATTCATGGTCATCAATCGCAGAATTGCAGGACATTGGCCCGGGTCTTTTCGTTGGGGGCGTTCTGGTCCTGTTGCAGCCAGAACTGGCATTTGGGGTTGGACAGGTTGCGCGCGTTGCTGCGAGCCTGCTCCAGGCTCTGTTGCTGTTCCTGCTTCTGCAGGTTCTGCTGATATTGCTCGAACATGCGATTCGGCGGTTCAGGCTCCGCCACAGCAGGTTTGCCCAATTGCTGTACGGCCTGGGCCACTGGCGCCAGGCTCTGGGGGAACAGGTAGCGCGACGCCAGCCAGGTGGTCAGCACGATGGCGATAAACCCCAGCCATACGCCAGACGCAATAGCGGCACTGAGCTTGAACAGCGACAACGGACG
>Ga0207656_10000159_pt1 | contig 25043 bp, 12 predicted proteins | sample KBSCornC12_FD_184297 | JGI IMG/M metagenome (GOLD analysis project Ga0207656, IMG submission 184297) | Corn rhizosphere microbial communities from Kellogg Biological Station, Michigan, USA - KBS Corn C1-2 (SPAdes) (version 2) | ecosystem: Host-associated > Plants > Roots > Rhizosphere > Soil ...
GCGTCACCGGCCCGGCCCACTCGAGCTCGGCGAACCCGGCCAGCAGCGGCTGGGAGGTAATCACGGCCGGCCGTTCGAGCCCGGCGCGTTCGGCCACCCGGCGCAGGCGCCGGTCGTAGGCGGCGTAGGCCCGGCGCAGGGCGTCCACCCCGCTGGGATCTTGCCGCCGCAGCCGCAGCGGCTGCCAGAGACGGGCCCGCTCGCTGTTCTCGAAGCGGACCGGCCGCTGGAGCAGGTCCTTAGCCAGCTTGATCGGAGCGCTGCGGGGCCGGTCGCAGATCAGCAGCCGCTCGATCGCCGGATCGCGCAGCATCGCCAGCACCAGCTGGTCCTGCGGAAAGCACATGCCGCGCTGCTGCGCAGCAGCCCAGGTGACGTCGTCGAAGGTGTAGATCGCGTGCCTGGCGCTCATCGCCTAAACAACGACTGAGGCCGGCTTTGGCTTGCGGCGCAAGTCACCCGCCTCATCAGCCGTTGGTAGTGCGTGAGGCAACTCGACCCCGATCAAGGGGAGATCTCCCAGGCGGATCTGAAGCAGGCCGCGGTCAGCGGCGTGCGCTGGACGACCGCTGGTCGGATCGCGATCGAGGTCATCACCTTTGCCTCGGCGGTCGCGCTCGCCCGACTCATCCCCCCCTCCGGGTTCGGCGAAGCGGTCGTGCCGCTGATCCTCGTCCCGCTGGCGGTCATCTTCACCTTCGAGGGGTTCGGCAGCGCCCTGGTCCAGCGCAAGACGATCGAGCGAGCCCATGCTGAGGCGGCGATGTTCGCCAGCATCGTCACCGGGGCGATCTTCACCTCCCTCGTCATCGCCCTCGCCCGCCCGGTCGGCGAGCCGCTCTTCGGCGCCGGCCCGGCCCGGCTGCTGGTGATGATCTCGCCGGTCTTCCTGCTCGCCGGGATCGGCGCCGTCTCCCGCAGCATGCTCTGGCGCGAACTCGACTTCCGCCGGGCCAGCCTGATCGAAATGCTTTCGCTGGGCATCGGGGCAGCGACCGCCGTCGCCTTGGCGGCGGGCTCCGGCCTCGATGCCCCGGCGATCGTCCTCGGAGCGCTCTGCGGCTCCCTGGTGACGACCGTCCTCCTGCTCGTCGCCGCCCCGCCCCCACTCCCGACGTGGCATCGCGGGGCGCTGCGCGAGATCCTCGCCTTCGGCCTGCCCGCCTCCGGGGCGGGGTTGACCTACGTCGCGATCACCAACGCGACCCTGGCGGTCGCCGCCGTCCGCCTCACCGCGGCGCAGGTCGGCATCTTCTGGCGCGCCTTCCAGCTCGGCGTCATCTACCAGGAAAAGATCAGCGGGATCATGATCCGGCTGGCCTTCCCGGTCTACTCCCGGACCAGCGACCTGGTGCAGCTGCGCCGCTTCCACGAGCGGGCGACGCGAATCCACGCGGCGGTGCTGCTGCCGCTACTGACGCTGCTGGCCGTCACCGCCCCCGAGCTCGTGCCCTGGCTCTTCGGCGAGCGCTGGGCGCCAGCGGCGGGGCCGGTCCAGATCCTCTGCGTCGCCGGGATGATCGCCGCCGTCCTCACCGGCTACCCGCAGATCCTGCTCGCCGCCGGCAAGCCGCGGGCGCTACTCAGCTTCAACGTGATCCTGCTCGGCGTCTACGTCCTCGTCTCCTGGGTCGCCGCCCCGCACGGCATCACCGCGCTGGCGATCGGGGTGGTCGCGGTACACGTCTTCCTGCTCGTCACGGTCTACGGCGTCCTCTTCCGCCGCGTCCTCGAGATCCCGGTCCGGCGCCTCGTCACCGACCTTCTCCCCGCCGTCGCCTGCAGCGTCCTGCTGCTCGCCGTCGCCGCCCCGGCGGCAGAGCTGATGCGAGGGATCGAAGCACCGGTACCCGTCTTCCTGCTTGCAGTCGGCGCCGTCGGCGCCGTCGTCTACCTCACCGCCTTGCGCAGTCTTTTCCCCGCCCTCTGGGACGACGTCGCGCAGTTGACGCGACGCGTCCTACCGGTACCAACCAATCCAATCGGCGTGCTCCGAGTACGCCGCACGGCCGAGCGAGCCGTAGGAGGAACCTGAATCGATGACCGCCAGATCTGCCCGTATTTGGAACTTTGATTCGACCCATGGCCGCGACAATTGGACTATGCGTCAAATGCTCGCCTGCGTTGTCGGGCTCCTCCTCTTCATCGCTGCGATCGGCCCGGCAAAAGCCAGTGCCGTGACCTGTCCGAACGCGAACCCGGTCGTCAACGAGAACCAGTGCAAAACGGGCACCTCAAGCTGGGAAGTCAACGAAGACAGCCCTAACCTCGGCGGTTTCACGACGCAGTCGAGCGTCAACCTCGGCGAAAGCGTCGTCCTCAAGATCGGCCGCAACGGGCCGGTCTCGCCGACCAGGACGGTGAAAATCGACACCTACCGGATGGGCTACTACGACGGCCTCGGCGGCCGGCTGGTCAACAGCGCGTCCAACGTCGCGATCAACAACACGTTCACCTGCAAAGCGATGAACGAAACGACGGGCCTCGTCGACTGCAGCAACTGGGCGCCGACGTACACGATCCCCGCCAGCGCCTTCACCGCCTCCGGCATCTACCTGGCGAAGCTGACGGCCTCCTCGGGCGAGCAGACGCAGGTCGTCTTCACCGTCCGCGACGACAAACGGACCCCCGCCTCGAAGATCCTCTACGTCCTCCCCGACGCCACCTACCAGGCCTACAACACCTTCGGCGGCAAGTCCCTCTACTGGGGGTACGAAGGCGGAAACACCGTCTCCGGCACCGACCGCGCGGTCAAGGTCTCCTTCAACCGGCCCTACGCGCAGGCCGGCGCCCTGCAGAACTGGTTCCTTGGCCCCGACTTCGAACTCCTCTCCTGGATGGAGAAGCAGGGGTACGACATCTCCTACACCGATGACGTCGCGGTGCACAACGAACCGGCGCTGCTGCGCCAGCACGACATCGACGTCGTCTCCGGGCACTCCGAGTACTGGTCGCTGCCGCAGTTCGACGGCTTCCTAGCCGCCCGCAACGCCGGCGTCAACATCGCCTCCTTCAGCGCCAACACCGCCTACTGGAAGGTCCGCTACGAGGACGGCAACCGCACCCTCGTCTGTTACAAGACCGTCCAGGGCAGCGGCACCGAAGGCAACGGCACGGTCAGCGAAAACGACTGGGGCCCGGACGGCGTCAAAGGCACCGCCGACGACGCCCTCGGCCTGGATGGAGTCGCTGGGACCGCCGACGACAACCCGCAGAACTCGACGACGACGTTCCGCGACAACGGCGCCCCCAAAGGCGATCCGTCGGCGCCCGCCGGCGGGCGGGTCGGTCCCGACATGCCGGAGAACCAGCTGTTCGGCGTGATGTACGTCGGCGACAACGACTCCATCAGCTTCCCGCTGACCGTTCCCGCCAAGAACGCCAACGGCGAATTCGCCGGCGACCGCTTCTGGCGCAACACCGGGATCTCGGAAAATACCTCGACCAGCATCGGCAGCAGGCTCGTCGGCTGGGAGTGGGATGCGATCCCGACCCAGGCGCAGTACACCTCGCGCCAGCCGATCGGCGTGATCAAACTGACCTCCAGCAACGTCCAAACGTCCTCGACCAACTCTTGGCTGCAGGACGAGGGCCGGCTGCGTAACACCACCCCGCCCCCGGGCCAGCCGGGCACGATCAACGCGGTCAAGTACACGGCCTCGAGCGGCGCCGAGGTCTTCGCCAGCGGCACCATGCAGTGGGCGGAGGGCCTCTCCGATCAAGCCGACCCGCGGATCGAACAGGCGACCTACAACGTCCTCTCGGAAATGGGGACCCAACCGGAAACCCCGGAAGGCATCACCCTCGACCCGGGCGGTTCCAACCGCGCGCCCAACGCCAGCTTCACGGCAACCCCGAACCCGACCAAAACCAACACCCAGGTCACCTTCGACGGCTCCGGCTCGACCGACCAGGACGGCTCCGTCGTCAAATACGAATGGGACCTCGACGGCGACGGCAGCTTCGAGACCAACTCGGGCAGCAACCCGAAAGTCACCCACAGCTACGCCAGCGAGGGTGAAGTCGACGTCCGCCTCCGCGTCACCGACAACGGCGGCGCCACCGACCTCGGGGTGGAGACGGTGACGGTGATCAACAACCAGCCGCCGACCGCCGCCCTGACGGCGACCCCGAGCACGCCGAAAGCGGGCGAACCGGTCTCCTTCAGCGCCGCCGGCTCGAAAGACTCCGACGGCACGATCGCCAAATACGAATGGGACCTCGACGGCAACGGCACTTACGAGACCAGCACCGGGACGACCCCGAGCGCCAGCCACACCTTCAGCAGCTCCGGCGAAGTCCAGGTTGGCCTCCGCGTCACCGACAACGGTGGCAAGACCGGGACGGCGACCACCACGGTCACCGTCCTCCCCAACGGCGTCAGCAATTACTCACCGACGGTTCTGAGCACGCCTGGCCTCGCCCACTACTGGCGGATGAACGAGACCAGCGGCACCAGCTTCAAAGACATCGTCGGCACCAGCGATGCGACGACCAGCGGCGAACCGACGCTCGGCGTCCCCGGCGGCATCCCCAACGATTCTGACCTGGCCGCTCGCTTCGACGGCGTCAACGACGCCGCGACCGCCCCGATCAACCTCTCCGCCACCCACACGGTCACGGTCGAGTTCTGGCTGAAGTGGAGCGCCTACGCCAACGACGACCGCCTGGCGATGGAGCTGACGAAAAACTTCAACGAAGAAGCCGGCGGCTTCCTGGTCGACCCCAACGCCCCGCAGTTCGGCGGCACCTTCGGCGTCGGCCTCGGCCTCGGCACCTCGCGTAACAACGTCTTCTTCACCCGGCCCTCGGCCGGGGTCTGGCACCACTACGCCTTCGTGCTCGACACCTCGGCGTCCGGTGCGCAGCAGATCACGCCATACGTCGACGGCAAACCCGTCACCTACACCAAGGCCGACAGCGGCACCGGTGCCGGCAACTTCGCCAACTCGAACCTCTACCTGATGTCCCGCGCCGCAACCGGGCTCTTCGGCGCCGGCGACCTCGACGAGGTGGCGGTGTACAACCAGGCGCTCGATGCCGGCACGATCGACGAACACTTCAACAGCGAAAGCGCCAACAAACGCCCGAAAGCGAGCTTCACCGCGCCGCTAACGGCCAAAACCGGCGAAACCGTCAACTTCGACGCCTCGGCTTCCACCGACGCCGACGGCACCATCGCCAAATACGAATGGGACCTCGACGGCAACGGCAGCTTCGAGACCAGCACCGGCACCACGCCGTCCACCAGCCGCACCTACACCAGCGGCGGCAGCGTCGTCGTCGGCCTGCGGGTGACCGACAACGGCGGCGCCACCGGCAGCACCACCCGGACGATCACGATCGAAGGCGAAAACCCGCCTGAAGAAGAAATCATCAGCAACTACAGCCCGACCGTGCTCGACACTCCCGGCCTCGCCCACTATTGGCGTCTGGACGAGACCAGCGGCACCAGCTTCAAAGACATCGTCGGCACCAGCAACGCGACGACGAGCGGCGAACCGACGCTCGGCGTCCCCGGCGGGGTCCCCCACGACAGCGACAAGGCCGCCCGCTTCGACGGCGTCAACGACGCCGCGAGCGCCCCGGTCGACCTCTCCGGCAAATCGGCGATCACGGTCGAGTTCTGGCTGAAATGGAACTCCTACGCCAACGACGACCGCCTGGCGATGGAGTTGACGAAAAACTTCAACGAAGAAGCTGGCGGCTTCCTGGTCGACCCCAACTCGCCGCAGTTCGGCGGCACCTTTGGGGTCGGGCTCGGCAGCGGCACCTCGCGTAACAGCGTCTTCTTCACCCGGCCCTCGGCTGGGGTCTGGCACCACTACGCCTTCGTCCTCAACACCACCGCACCGGCGGCAGAAGAGATCACGCCTTATGTCGACGGCCTGCCCGTCACCTACCAGAAGGCCGATAGCGGCACCGGTGCACCCACCTTCGCCAAATCGAACCTCTACTTCATGTCGCGAGCCGCTTCGGGCCTCTTCGGCACCGGCGACCTCGACGAGGTGGCGGTCTACGAAAGCGCCCTCAGCGGCGCAACCGTGGCCGAACACTTCAACAGCGAAAGCGCCAACAAACGGCCCAGCGCCAGCTTCCAGGCGCCGGCGTCGGCCAAAGTCGGCGAATCGGTCAGCTTCGACGCCTCGGCTTCCAAAGACGCCGACGGCACGATCGCCAAATACGAATGGGACCTCGACGGCAACGGCAGCTATGAGACCAGCACCGGCACGACCCCGACCGCCAGCCACACCTACACGAGCGCGGCGGCAGTCAACGTCCACCTGCGGGTGACCGACGACAAAGGTGCCACCGGTACGGCTGTGCGGGTGTTGACCGTCGAAGGCGAAGCCGGCCCCGAAGAAGAAGGCGGCAAACAGCCGACCTACTCTGAAGGCGTCCTCGCGACGTCTGGGCTCCTCGACTACTGGCGCCTGGGCGATGCCGTTGGCCCCGCCCTCCTCGACAGCGCCGGAACCAACAACGCCACCGCGAGCGGCGAACCGACCCTTGGCGTCGGCGGCGCCCTCCCCGGCGACCCCGACACCGCGGTCCGCTTCGACGGCGTCAACGACGCCGCCAGCGCCCCGGTGCAGCTGGAAAGCAAGAGCGCGATCACGGTTTCCTTCTGGCTGAAGTGGAACGCCTACGCCAACGACGACCTGCTGGCGATGGAGTTGACGAACAACTTCAACGAACAAGCCGGAGGCTTCCTGGTCGACCCCAACAGCAGTTACGGCAGCTTCGCCGTCGGGATCGGCACCGGCTCCTCGCGCAACGTCTCGATCTTCGCCCGGCCCTCGGCCGGTCAGTGGCACCACTACGCCTTCGTGCTCGACACGCAGGCACCGGCTGCCGAACAGATCGTGCCCTACGTCGATGGCCAGCCTGTCTCCTACACCAAGGTCGAGAGCGGCACCGGCGCCGGCAACTTCGCCAACTCCAACCTCTACTTCATGTCCCGAGCCGCGTCCGGCCTCTTCGGTGCCGGCGACCTCGACGAGGTGGCGCTGATCGGACGTACGCTTAACGCCACGGAAATCGCGAAACAGTACGCCCTCTCGATTCCCAACACTCCGCCTGAAGCATCCTTCACGGCCACGCCCAACCCGGCTCTGACCGGGGCTTCGGTCACCTTCAACGCCGGCGCCTCGAAAGACCCCGATGGCTCGATCGCCAAATACGTCTGGGACCTCGACGGCAACGGGACCTACGAGACCGATACCGGCACCGCGTCCAGCGTCAGCCGCACCTATGCCACGGTCGGCAACCGTCAGATCGGCCTCAAGGTGATCGACAACAAAGGCGCGACGGCGACGGCCAGCCGGACCGTGACGATCCAGAACAGCCCGCCGATCGCCTCATTCACCGCCACGCCCAACCCTGCCTCGGTGGGGGCAACGGTTGCCTTCAACGCCAGCGCCTCCAAAGACTCGGACGGCACCATCGCCAAATACGAATGGGACCTCGATGGCAACGGGACCTATGAGACCGACACCGGGACGACGCCCGCGATCAGCGGCTCCTACGGGACCGTTGGCGAACGGACGATCGGCCTGCGAGTAACCGACAACGAAGGCACCACCGCGACGGCGACCAAAATCCTGGTCGTGCAGAACGCGGCGCCGACGGCCTCCTTCACCGCATCGCCCGATCCGGCCCCGACCGGCACTTCGCTGACCTTCGACGCGAGTGCCTCGAAAGATCCCGACGGCACGATCGCCAAATACGAATGGGATCTCGACGGCAACGGGACCTATGAGACCAGCACGGGAACGACGGCAAGCGCCACCACCTCCTACGCCACCCCGGGTGCCCGTACCGTCGGCCTGCGGGTGACCGATAACGGCGGCGCCACCGCGACGACGACCCGCACCGTCACCGCCCAGAACCGGGCCCCGTCCGCGTCCTTCACCGCAACCCCCAACCCGGTGCCCACCGGCACCGCAGTGAGCCTCAACGCGAGTGCTTCGACCGATCCCGACGGCACCATCGCCAAATACGAATGGGATCTCGACGGCAACGGGACCTATGAGACCAATGCCGGCACCACGGCGACGATCAGCCGCACCTTCACCCCCGCCGGAGAAAAGACCATTGGCCTCCGCGTCACTGACAACAGCGGCGCCACGGCAACCACGACCCGCACGCTGACCGTCACCAACCGCGCCCCGACGGCCTCGTTCACCACCACCCCGAACCCGGCGCCGACGGGCACCACCGTCACCTTCAACGGGTCGGGATCGAGCGACCCCGACGGCACGATCACCAAATACGAATGGGATCTCGACGGCAACGGGACCTACGAGACCAGCACCACCAGCTCCTCGACGACGAAATCCTACGCCGCAATCGCGACCCTGACGATCGGCCTGCGGGTGACCGACAACAACGGCGCCACGGCGACGACCACCCGCTCGTTGACCATCACCAACCGCGCTCCGACGGCCTCGTTCACCACCACGCCCAACCCCGCCAAAGTCGGCGAAACCGTCAACTTCAACGGGAGCGCCTCGGCCGACCCCGACGGGACCATTGCCAAATACGAATGGGACCTCGACGGCAATGGGACCTATGAGACCAGCACCGGCACCGTCGCCACGACCAGCCGCTCGTACACTCCCGCCGGCGACCGCACGATCGGCCTCCGCGTCACCGACAACAACGGCGCCACCGCCACGACCACCCGCACCATCTCGGTCCGGGCGACCTACGAGACGGCTGTCCGCGCCACGGCAGGGTTGATCGACTACTGGCGCCTCGGTGAGACTTCCGGCACCTCCCTCGCCGACGCCATCGGCGGCAACACGGCGACGGCTCGAAACGGGGTCGTCCTGGGAACGGCCGGAAACCTGACGCTCGACCCGAACACCGCGACGAGCTTCGACGGCACCAACGACAACGCCGCGGCCTCGGTCAACCTCTCCGGCACCTCGAAAGTGACGATCGAGTTCTGGATGAAATGGACGACGTTCGCTAACAACGACGACCTCGCCTTCGAGTTCACCGCCAACAACACCAACAGCAACGGCGCCTTCGTCATCAACCCGAACTCGACCACCTCGAGCAGCCGCTTCGAAGTCGCCCTCGGCCGCAACGGCTCCCGCAACAACGTCTACTTCACCCGCCCCTCGGCCGGGGTCTGGCACCACTACGCCTTCGTGCTCAACACGACCGCGCTGGCAGCCACCCAGATCGTCCCCTACGTCGACGGGCTGCCCGTCGCATTCGTCAAGGGATCGAGCGGAACCGGCGCCGGCAACTTCGCCAACTCCACCCTCAACTTCATGTCCCGCAACGGCTCCTCGCTCTTCGGTGCCGGCAGCCTCGACGAGGTCGCGATCTACAATCAGGCCCTGACCGCAACGCAGATAGCCCAGCACTACGCGGCCCGGTAGGGATTCGACCTGAGGTCGCTGGCCCCTTTTCTGCTCGCAATCGCGATGCTGGCCGGCAGCCTCGCGCCTGCGCAAGCGACCCCGAAAACTCCCGCCTGCACCCACAAGCGGCACAAGCCCTGCCACGGCAAGCACCGAAGGCACCTGAAGATCGGACAGAGGGTGGCGCTCACGCCGCCCTCCCCCAAGCCGTCCGGAAAGCCCTCGAATGCCGGGGCGGACACTGTGGCGAGCTCGACCGTCTCCCAGCCCCCTGCGAAGCCGCCGCCGATCGACGAACCGCCAGAACCGCCGCCGTGGGAACAGCCGCCTGAAGAACCGCCGTCCGCCTGCACCGACACGGTCTCGACCCTGCTGGCAGCGGTGAACGCGATCCTCACCGCAGAAGGCGGAGCGGTCGTCTGCCTCGCCGACGGCAGCTACGTAGGAGCGAACCTCTCCGCCTCACCCCTCGGCGGCAGGGTGACCCTGCGGGCCGAGCACCCCGGACAGGCGACGATCGCCGGCGCCTCCCTCGACGGCAGCAACCTGACCCTGGAACGCTTCGTGATCAGCGACGAAGTCCAGGTCCAGCCCGGCTCGACCGGCATAACCGTTGCGCACAACCGCATCACCGGCGGCGGCGAGGGCATCGACGCCTGTCCCTCCACGACCACCACCTGCGACGACGTGAAAATCATCGGCAACCAGTTCGTCGGGCCCTTCGGCGAAGACGCGATCCACCTCAACCGCTACCACGACGCTGACGGCGACGGAATCGGGGTGCTGATCGAAAGCAACGAGATCAGCGGCGTGCGCGAGAACGGCAGCCACTCCGACTGCCTGGAGACGGTCTGGGTCGGCGACCACATCGTCTTCCGCGGCAACTACCTGCACGACAACCGCTGCCAGGGCTTCTTCATCAAGGATCAGGCGAGCCCGGTGGTGGGAGTGACGGTCGAAAACAACCTCTTCCTCCGCAACAAGGAACCGTGCGGGCCGCCGCTTGGCCCGACCGAATGCGGGCAGCCCAACTACTTCCAGGTGTTCGGCCCCTACGAAGGACTGATCATGCGGCGCAACACGATTTGGGGAGACGAAGCGGACTCGATCGCGTCGTTCCGCGAAGGCGCCGGGCCCAACACGGTGATCTCGCGCAACGTGATCTACCGCCTCTGGACCGACACCGACATGAGCGGCGTCAGCCTGAGGGAAAACACCCTCTGCGAACGGGAAGGCAACTGGCCCTCCTCGTCGCCCGGCGAGACGATCGCCTGCAGCCTCTCCTTCCTCAATACCGCCAAAGACGACTACCGCCTCAGCGGCAGCAACCGCGGCGTCGACTGGGCGCCCGCCGAAGTTCACTTCGGTCCCTGAGCACAGAAAGCCCTGCAACTGACGTCCCAGTTTTGGCTGCACTAGCCACGGGTACTAGTACACCCGTTGGCAGATAGAGAAGGTCGTCGCTGGGGAGCACCTGACTGCCGATCCATCTGCCCATGCAAAAGGGCGAGGCAGAGGAGCAGACGATGCGTCATACCAGTCGCAGGACCAGTCACGGCCGTTCCCGGATCCTTCTTATGACCGTTATTGTGCTCGGCCTACTGGGCGCGATGACCTCACTCGCGGTAGGACGCGGGCCCCTTCACACCTTCCTCAGCAAGTCCACCCACGCGGATGCCAGACGGGGTCATGTCGGCAGCCTCACCACGGTCACGAAGAAGATGTCGCCTAGTGGTGACAAGACGGCTCCCGAGACGACCATCTCCAGTGGTCCCGCGGCGACCACGACCGCGACCGGCGCCACCTTCTCGTTCGTCTCCAACGAGTCCGGCTCGACCTTCGCCTGCAAGATCGACAGCGGCAGGTGGTCTCGCTGCAAGTCGCCCCGGGCCTACACCGGCCTCGCCATCAAGGCGCACCAGTTCGCGGTCCGCGCCAAGGACGCCGCCGGCAACGTCGACGCCACGCCGGCGACCTGGAGCTGGACGGTCGAAGCCCAACCGCCCGCGGAAGAAAGCCCTCCGGCCGACACCACCCCTCCGGACACGACGATCTCCAGTGGCCCGAGCGGCACCACCACCGCGACCACGGCCAGCCTCTCCTTCACCGCGACCGAGGCCGGCTCGACCTTCGAATGCAAGCTCGACGCCGCCAGCTGGGCGGGTTGCACCTCGCCCAAGGCCCTCTCCGGGCTCGCGATCGGCTCGCACACCTTCTCGGCCCGCGCCAAGGATGCCGCCGGCAACGTCGACTTGACCCCGGCCAGCCGCAGCTGGACCGTGGAAGCGGAACCTGAACCCGAACCCGGACCCGGCCCGGAACCGAGTGAAAACTGCACCACGACCGTCTCCAGCGTCTCCGCCGCGCAGTCGAGCGTCGCCTCGGCCGCCCCCGGCGCCGTGGTCTGCCTCGCCGACGGCAGCTACGGCAAGGTCTCACTGGAAGCGACGAAGGCGAAGCCGGGAGTTACCCTGCGCGCCGCCCACCCCGGTGCCACGACGATCGCCGGCGCCAGCCTGCAGGGTGAAAACCTGACCCTGGCCCGCTTCGTCTCCACCTCGGGCGTGACGATCCAGCCCGGCGCCGACGGGATGACGGTGGAACACAACCGCATCACCGGCGGCGGCGAGGGCATCGACGGCTGCCCCTCCTCAACCACCACCTGCAACGACATGAAGATCATCGGCAACCAGCTGATCGGCCCCTTCGGCGAAGACGGAATCCACCTCAACCGCTACCACGACGGTGACGGGGACGGGGTTGGAGTACTGATCGAAGGCAACGAGATCAGCGGCGTCCGCGAGAACGGCAGCCACTCCGACTGCCTGCAGACGGTCTGGGTCGGCGACCACATCGTCTTCCGCAAGAACTACCTGCACGACAACCGCTGCCAGGGCTTCTTCATCAAGGACCAGGCCAGCCTCGGCGGCGTCTCCGGCCCGATCCACGGGGTCACGGTCGAAGACAACCTCTTCGTCCGCAACAAAGAACCGTGCGGGCCGCCGCTGACCAGCTGCGGACAGCCGATGTACTTCCAGGTGTTCGGGCCCTACGACGGCTTCAAGATGAAGCGCAACACGATCTGGGGCGACGGCGTCGATTCGATCGCCGCCTTCCGTGAAGGCACCGGTTCCGACACGGTGATCTCGAACAACGTGATCTACCGCCTCTGGACCGACACCAACATGAGCGGCGTCAGTCTCACCGAAAACACCCTCTGCCAACGCGAAGGCAGCTGGCCCTCCACGCGACCCGGCGAGACGATCGCCTGCAGCCTCCCGTTCCTCAATGCCGCCAAAGACGACTACCGACTTAGCGGCAGCAACCGCGGCGTCGACTGGGCTCCCGCGGAAGTTCACTACGGTCCTTAGCGGCCCTTCTGGATCTCTCTTTCCGCTGCGTCGAAAAGGCGGCCCGTACGTGGGGGCCGCCTTTGGGTCCCAGCTACCTGCTCAACCACCCTTACTCGTACTCACTGGCAAGAGTGCCGTTTTCAGACTCATTCTCATCATTCACCTCCCTTCAGCCACGTAGATGTAATCAGCGACCATGGGCGATCCCCCGCCTCGGCGCGAGAACCGCGAGTCCTGCGGCGTTGATCGGGTGTGAGCGGGAGAGTCTCTTCGCGTAGGTCGTTGGCGCTGCTCGGCATCGGACTGGTCGCTGTCGTGGCGACGCTGGTGCTGCTGCTCGGTGGGGGTGGCGACCAGGGCCATGCTCGCGCCCAGAGCTCTCGCGGCCCTAAGAAGGGCTGGGAGGCGCCGGCCTGCGGGCGCACGCTGGGCAGCACCAGGACGCTGCAGGCTCAAACCGCCCAGGCAGATCCGGGCACGGTGCTCTGCCTCCGCAACGGTCGCTACGGGGGCCTGAACCTCGAACGCGAAGGCTCGGGTGCCGACGTCGTCGTCCGTGCCGAGAACCCTGGCGGGGCGACTATCGCCGACACCACGCTCAGCGGCTCGCACCTGGCGCTGGCGGGCTTCGACGTCGACGGGCAGGTGACGATCGAGCCGGGCTCGCGGAAGATCGCGGTCCTCCACAACCGCATCAGCGGCGGCTACTTCGGAGTCGAAGCCGGGCCGACCACGACGACCTACATATCCGACACGACGATCGCCGGCAACCGCTTCGTCGGGCCCTTCGGCGAGGACGCGATCCGGCTCAACCGCTACCACGACAGCGGCGACCGCGACCCGTACGGAGTCCTAATCGAAGGGAACGAGATCTCCGGGGTGCGCGAGAATGGCAACCACAGCGACTGCCTGCAGTCGGTCTGGGGCGGCGACGGGCTCTACTTCCGCCGCAACTACCTGCACGACAACCGCTGCCAGGGCTTCTTCATCAACGACCAGCCCGGGCCGATCCGCATCGTCGTCCTCGACGACAACCTGATGCTGCGAAACGCCGCCCCCTGCGCCCCGCCCAACAGTGGTTGCGGCCCGCCCTCGATCGTCCAAACGTTTGGGCCGATCCGCGGCCTGCGAATCGACAACAACACGATCTGGACTCCCGAGAACGATTCCCCGCTCGCCCTGCGGGAAGGCCCATACGGCCGGATCAGTCTCAGCGACAACTTGATCTACCGCGTCTGGAGCGACTGGAGCGGCCCCTGGCAGCCGTTCCACCAACGAGACGACACCGTCTGCCGCTGGGAAGGGACGCTGCCGCACCTCGACCCGAGCGCCCGACGGGACTGTTCCCCCGCCTTCGCCGACCCCAGCCACGACGACTACCGCGTCCCCAACGGCGCCGGCGTCGATTGGGCCCCGCGGGCCGAGCATTACGGACCTTGATTTGCCCAAGAAGTAGTCGCTAGAAGTAATTAGGCGCTTCAGCCGTTGGTGGGATATGAGCACCACCGTGGTCGCGACTGCCCCGAGGGTGAACGCGAAGCCCATCACCGATAGGGACGGCATGCGTGAGAAGCACGCGCATGCTGGTGTCGCGATGGCGGTGGCCACGCTGGCGATGGGCCTGGCGTCCGGGATCCAGGCGCTGCTGTACCTGAGCTCTTTCGGGGCCGGCGCCAAGACCGACGGCTTCTTCGTCGCCTTCGCCCTCTACACCAGCTTCGGGGTCTTCAGCCAGAGCATCAGGGTCACCTCGGCGCCGATGCTGGTCGGCGAGCGCCCGCGACTAACGCAGAGCGAGTTTGCGCTCGCACTGGTCGCGCTCGCGATCCCGGTCGGGCTGGCGACGATCCCCCTGGCCGGCCCCCTCGCGGGACTCCTCGCTCCCGGCGTCGGCGTGGCCGGGCGGGAAGTCGCCGAATCGGCCCTGCCGATCCTCGGGCTGGCGATGATCCTCCAGCTCTGGGCCGCCGGCGGTGCCACCGTCCTCGCCGTCCGCGACCGCTTCGACCGCATCGCCTTCGCTTACATCGCCGGCGCCGGCAGCGGCCTCGTCGTCTATCTCGCCGTCTCCGGACCCGCCGGGGAGCTTTCGCTTGGCTGGTCGATGCTGGCAATGGCGGTCGTCACGAGCGCCCTGATGCTCGACGGCGTCCGCGCCAGCCGGCCGGCCTCGAGCGGCGAGAGGAGGCGACCGCGTCCCGGCCGCCTCCTCCGCTGCGTGCTGCTGGTACTGGGTAGCACTGCCGTCTACCTTGCCTTCAACGGACTTTACGTGATTACCCTCGCTTTCGCCAGTAACTACGGAGCCGGCGGGGCGACGGTCCTCTCCTACGCCTACCTCTTCGCCAGCTACCTGGTCGCCGCCACCGGCTTCGCGCTCGGCATGTCGCGGATCGCCGACATGCGCCATGGCGCCCTCGCCGACTGGCGTGAGGTGATCGCCGACACCGTGCCGGCCGGCTTCCGCTACTCGATGCTGATCGCCGCCCCCGCCCTGGCGGCGCTGATCGCCGGTGGGGCCAAACTGATCGGCGAGGTCCTGCCCTCCAGCTTCGACCCTGCCCAGGTCAGCCAGCTGAAGGTGTTCGGCGCCCTCCTCTGCGCCTGGACGGTGGCGGCACTGCTCGTCAACCTGCTGCTGCCGGCGCTGTTCGCGCTCGGCCGGGTGAAGCTGGTCAACGCCCTCGCCCCGGCGATCGTGCTGCTGCACGTCGGCGTCACCGCCCTCGGCGGGGCGCTCTTTGGGATTAACGGGGTCGTCGGCGCCTTCTTCGTCGTCCCGATCGCCTTTGCCACGGTGCTGATGGTGGTCGGCGCCGGCCGTGGCAGCCTCCCGATCGCCAAGGAGCTGGGCCGCGACGGGCTGCGGTTCGCCCTCGCCGCGGCCGCCTGCTTCGGACTCGGCTTCCTGGTCGGCGAAGCCGTCGGAGGCGACATCGGACCGGCGGTGACGATCGCCGTCGGCTCGCTCGCCTACGTTGCCCTGACGCCCTGGCTCGCGCCCGACCAGGTGCGCCTGCTGGTCGGGGCGCTGCGCCCCGCCTCGGCATCGGCATGAACGTCGCCGTCCGCACCCCGGCCGAGCGTGCGGCGGCGGAAGCCCGCGGCGGCTCGCGCGCCCGGGAGATCGCCGCCAACGCCGACGTCCGCGCCGTCGCTGGCCTGACCCTGATCTTCGCCCTGCTGGCCGCGCTCAGCTGGCGCAAATGGGGTGTTCCCTCAGTCGACGCCGGGCACGAGCTGACGGTCGCGGCGGCGATCGCCGAAGGCCACCTGCCCTACCGCGACATCCGCTACTTCTACGGGCCGATCGGGGTGTTCTCGCTGGGCGGAGCCTTCGCCGTCTTCGGCACCGGCTTCACCACCGCCTTCGTCTTCGGGCTCTGCCAGGCAGCGGCGATCATCGGCGCCTTCTACGCCCTCGCGCGGCAGCTGCTGCGGGTCCTCCCCGCCTTCCTGGCGAGCGCCGTGGTCGCGGCGATCGGCTTCTCCGGCACCGCCTTCAACTTCGTCCTCCCCCACACCAACTCGGCCACCTTCGGGATCCTCTTCACCCTGCTAACGCTGCTCGCCCTCTGCCGCGGGCGCCTCGGCCTTGCCGGGGTGGCGATCGGCTTTGCCTGCCTGACCCGGCCGGAATTCGCCGCCGTCGCCGCCCTCGCCGGCGCGGCCTTCCTGGTCGGCGAGGCGCGCCAGCACGGCGCCCGCCGGGCGCTGCGGGACCTGCCGTGGCTAGCCCTGCCGGCGCTGCTCGTCGCCGGGCCGGTGCTCGCCTGGCTCGCCTCCGAAGCAGGAGCCGGAAACCTCTTCACCGAGAACCTCTGGCCGGTCGACTTCCTCCGGGTCGGCGGCCTCAAGTCCCAGCATGCCTGGGCGCCGCTCGACTTCGAAAGCGTTACCTCGACCCTGGCAAGGGTGGCAGTGTATGGGGGTCTGCTGGCCGCCGTGATCGGAACGGCGGTGCTGTGGTCGAAGGCCGACAAACGAGCTGCCCGGGTGCGGGCGCTGTGGCCTCTGCCCGCGGCGGTCGCGATCTTGGTGGTCGGGGACGCAGCGATGAAGTACCTCTCGCTTTGGCCCCATACGCGGGACGGCGTTCAGTACGAGGCCACCCACCTGCTGATCGGGATGAGCTGGCTGCCGGCGCTCGGGTTCGCGGCGGCGGCCGTGGTCGCCGTCCGCTTTCTGAAGAAGGACTCTCCCCCCCTCACCACCTCCTGGGGATTCGACCTCGCTCTGGTCGGCGTCGCGGCGGCGCTCGGCGCCCGCGCCTACAACGCCTTCACCACCGAGGCCTCCTACGCGACCTACTACGCGGCCCCGCTGGTGCTGCTCCTGGCGCTCCTCCACGATCGCATTGCCAAGCGCTGGCCGCAGGCCCGCGCGGCCTCCTTCGCCGTCCTCGCCGCAGTGGCGATCGGGCTCGCCGCCTACGCCCAGGTCGGTCTCTACCGCGACAACGACGCCACCGTCACGACCCCCCGCGGCAGCTTCGACACCACCGCGGCCGCGGCGCCCGGGCTGCAGGGGGCAATCGACTACATCAGCACCCACACCGCCCCCGGCGAACCGCTCCTCGCGGTGCCCTCCGACGCCGGCATCAACTTCATGACTGGGCGTCCCCCGGCTCTCTATAACCCGATGTTCCTGCCCGGCCTGCTGGACACCCGCGCTGACGAACTGCAGGCGATCGCCGAACTCGAAGCCAACGGAACCCGCTACGCCGTCGTCAGCAAGCGGCGCTTCGACGGCTACGGGTTCGAATTCTTCGGCGGCGACTACAACCGGCTGCTCGCCGCCCGGATCGCGCGCGAAGGACCGCCGGTGGCGACGTTCGGAAGCGGTCCTGCGGTCGGCGGCACCAATCCCGCCACCTCCTTCGCCGTCTACGAGCTGACGCCGCAGCAGCCGTGAGCGGCGACGGCCGCCGGCTAACCGTCGGCCTCTTCCCCGCCTCGGCCCGCGACGGGCTACAGCGCCTGCTGTCGGCGCTCGAGGAAGCGTTCCCGGTCCGCTTCGAGGGCCGCCGAGAGGGCGAGCTGAGCGGGCTCGACGCGGTCCTCCAACTGGGTGACGGCGACCAAGCCGAGGCCGGCGCGGCGCTGGGCACCCCGGCGCTCCGCCTGTTTGTTCCCGAGCCTGCGCAGCCGGGAGAGCCCGCCGTCCAGGAACTCGCCTCCGACGGGGCACTCGACCGCTCGCTGCGAGGAGCCGAGCTTCCCGACGACCGACTCGGCGCCGCCCTCGACGCCGCCGAGCGTGCCCCCGGGCCGGGCGCGGTGCTTGCGGGATGCCGCGGCGTGCCGACCTGGACCAGTCGCGGCCGGCTGCAGAGCGCCCTGCTCGTCCCGCGCGAGCTCGAGCCCGACGAGGCGCTGCGCGAGCGGCTCCGCGACGGGCGCAGCGCCGCCTTGCTGCCGCTCGTCCACTTCTTGCGGGAAGTGACCGCGGCCGTCGCCTGGCAGCCCCCCGCTCTCCGCGCGAGCTTCCTCTTCGACGACCCCAACCTCCACTGGCCCTCCTACGGGTTCGTCAAGCTGCCCGGCCTCGCCGAGCACGCCCGCCACCACGGCTACCACGCCGCCCTGGCGACGATCCCGCTTGACGGCTGGTTCGCCCATCCGGCGGCGAGGCGGGCGCTGCGCGAGAGCGGCGGCGCCCTCTCGCTGCTGGTCCACGGCAACGACCACTACGGCGGCGAGCTCGGCCGCCCGCGGACCTCTTCCGAAGCGATGGCCCTGGCGGCCCAGGCGCTGCGCCGGGTGCGGTCCTTCGAGGAGCGCACCGGGATCGCGATCGACCGGGTGATGGTGCCCCCGCACGAGGAGTGCTCGCGCGCCACCGTCACCGGTCTGCGCCGCTGCGGCTTCGAGGCGATGACGGCTACGCAGCCCTTCCCCTGGCTCGGCGACGGCGAGGAGGGCTGGCTGGCGAGGCCGGCCGGAACCGGCCCACTGGCCGGATGGCACCCCGCCGACCTCGCCGAGGGCTTGCCGGTCCTGCTCCGTCACCCGCTAACCGGGCGCTCGCTGCCAGAGCTGACGCTGCGGACCTTCCTCGGCCAGCCCCTGGTCCTCTACGGCCACCAGGCCGACCTGCTCGAAGGCCTCGACGTGCTCACGTCGGCGGCCGCCGACGTCGAACGGTCGGGGCCGACCCGTTGGTGCTCCCTCGGCGAGATTGCCGCCTCCAGCTTCGAGACTCGCCGGCAGGGAGACCGGCTCGACGTCCGCATGATGAGCCGCGTGGCGCGAATCGAGGTCCCCGCCGACGCCGGGCAGCTCATCATCGACCTGCCCCCAGGCCTCCCCACCGAGACTGAGCGCCTACTAGTCGACGGCAGCCAGCACCAGTTCGGCGAGCCAATCGACGCCACCCCCGGCTCCACCATCAAGGTCGCGCTCCGCCCCACGGACACCGTCGACGTCACCAACGTCCCGGCACCCCGCCTGCGCCCCCTAGCGATGCCCCGCCGAATCCTCAGCGAGAGCCGCGACCGCCTCCAACCCCTCCTCTCCCGCACCCGCTAGGTACAGGCACGCCAGGTCGTTTTTAGGCTTGGCGACTTTTAAGATTGAGAATGATCCGCCGATCGATCTTGTCGATTTTGATGTCCTCTGAACAGATGCCGAACGCTAGATCGATCCGTCCGGGCAAAGCGTCATCGTGCGCCCACCGGAGAAGCTGCAGCCGCCAGTTCGCGACGTGGCGTCAGAAGTGGCGCTGAGTCGGAGAGGGCTCGGGTTGCCGATCATAGTCATCAAGGCGACCTCACCAGCACGCGAACTCGCAACAGCACCGGAGCGCGACCGTTAGAGGGGGTCCGCCAGGCTGCCCAGAGACGCGCGTGTGCCTACGTCCGGCGCGTCTTGATAGTCCAGAGCGGCGACATGCACTGCCGCGGGTAGACGGACGCGAGCGGGGGAAGCTGGTACCTGGCCGCGTTGGAGCGTCCGTGCCGCAAGCCTCCGGTCCCACCGTCGGCGAGTGTCCTACCTCCCCATCGGGGGGGGGTAGGGGCCTCTGCCAACCGGAGCCCGCCCATCAGCGAGCATCGCGTTGAGCCCTCGAAGAAACCACGCCTGAACCAACGCCAACGTTTGTAGTTAAAGGGCTTTCCTTCGTCTCTTTAGGGCGCCAGAAACGACGTCGCTGCGCGATTTTGAAAATTTTCGCGCGAGCAACATGGCCATTTAGCCGTGCCTGAGGCGCAGTGGGCAACTGCGCCCACGCGTAGACACCGCGGTGGAGGCGGTGCAAGCGCCCATTACGAGCGATCTCTCGATCGGATCGGGCGTGTCGACTTTGTAAGGCATACCCATACAAAGTCGACAGGGCCTCGAACTCGCCCCCTTACCCATCTGCTTTTTCGCTGTTAGCGACCTAGGCGCACCGGGGAGGTGGCGTCCTTCACCAACAGTTGAGCTTCGCCGCTGCCGTCGGCGGGGACGGTGTAGACGTTGGTGCCATCGGAGTAGGCGAGGGTTTCATTGTCTAGCCACTCGACTTGGTCGTCGATTGAGCGGTTCTCCGCTACGGGGTGGTCGTTGAGGGTCTTGACGTCGAGGACGTGGATTCGCCAGCGGTTTTCGGTGCCGATCCGGCTCTTGTAGGCGATCTGACGGTTGTCGGGCGAGAGGGATGGGCACTCGACGCCGTCGCGCAGGACGCGCATCGATTCCGCCGCGATGTCGCCTTCGACCAGGTAGTGGTGGTCGCCGGTGGCGAGGGTCGCGTAGAAGCGGTTCGGGTCCTTGGCGAAGGTGACGCCCCAGAAGTTGAAGTCGACCGCGTCGAAGGGCTTGCCGTCCTTGGTCACCTTGTACTGCTCGAGCTGGCCGATCTGCTTGCCGTCGGCCATGTCGAGGATCGTCGTCCGGGTCGAGAAGGCGGTCGAGTTGCCGAGATAGGAGTCGCCGGCGACGAAGACCGTCATCGCCCCGTAGTGGCCGTCGGAAGAGACGCGCGCTCGCGAAGGCAGCCCCGTCAGGTCGATCGTATTCACGGTCTGGAAGTTGCTGTCGAAGACCTTGGCGGTGTAGTCGACGCCCGAAGGAGCGACCCCCATGCAGATGCCGCGCCCGGCGGCGTAGTAGACGCGCTCGCAGGCGAGATCGCTGGAGCGTCGCCGCACCTTCCCGTCCTCGACCACGAAGACCCTGCCGTTGAGCGTCGGCTTGGTAGGGTCGACGGCGCGGACCATCACCGCGACCCCGGTGGGTGCGGCGCCGGCTTGCGGGCGCGCGTCGGTGGTCGTCTGATTGGGGCCAAGGGCGGCGTAGGCCAGGTAGCCGCCGCCGAGCAAAACGCACAGCACCACCAGCACGATCGTGATTTTGCCGTTGCGGCTATCCATCCAGGGATGCGCGCTGGGCCCGGAGGAGCAGCGGCGCCGCCAGCATCATCGCCAACGCCAAGGCGGCAACGAAGCAGATCACCGCGCTCTGCAGGCCGATCGCGAACCAGAGCCCGCCGAAGGCGAGCGAGGAGGCCAGGCGCCCAAGGCTGGTGACGGTGATCAGCAGCCCGATCCCGCTCGCCTGCAGCTTCTCCGGCAGGACCGTCCCGGCCAGCGCGGTCAGCACCCCTTCGGTCGCGGCGAAGTAGCCGCCGAGGGCGAGTAGGCAGAGAACCAGCGCCCCGTAGCCGACCGAACCCATCATCAGTACGCCGTAGGTGACGAAGAGGAGCGCTTGGCCGCCGAGCAGCACCGGCACCTTGCCGATGCGGTCGGCGAGCTGCCCGAACGGAATCGCCAGGCCCATGAAGACGATCGCGGTCATTACATAGAGCAGGGGGAAGACGGCGGGGTCGAAATCGAGGTTGCGCTGCAGGCCGACGTAGATCATCGCGTCGGAGACACTGGCGACCGAGAGCAGGCCGGCGGCGAGCAACACGGGTGCGAAGCGGGGCGCGGTGACCAGCCCGAGCGCGGCGCGGAACGACGGCGCGGCTTTGTCGTCATCGGGTGCCGCCTCGTCTCGCTCGGCCCGCCGAAGCCGCTGCGGCCTCCCGTCCACGTTGAGGATCAGGACCGCGAGCCCGAGGACCGCGAACAGGGTGCTGACGACGAAGACCGCGTCGAAGCGGGCGGGCGCGACGAAGAGGATGCCGAAAGCAACCAGCGGCCCGAGCATCGCCCCGACGCTGTCCATCGCCCGGTGGACGCCGAACGAGGTCGCCAGCCGGTCCTTGGCGCTGGAGAGCGAGATCAAGGCATCGCGCGGAGCAGTGCGGATGCCCTTGCCGACGCGGTCGACGGCGATGATCGCGCCGATGCCGCCGATCGTGTTGCCGGCGCCGACCAGCGCCACCTTGCCGATCGCAGAGAGCCCGTAGCCGAGCCCCGCGACCCCCTTCGGGCGCCGCCAGCGATCGGAGACGAAGCCGCTGGCGACCTGGACCAGCGCCGCGGCGCCGCCGTAGGTCCCGTCGATCGCCCCGAAGACCAGTGGGCTGGCCCCGAGCGAGAAGACCAGGTAGAGCGGCAGGACCGTCGCCACCATCTCCGAGGAGACGTCGGTCAGGAGGCTGACCATGCCAAGCATGACCACGTTGCGCGGCACCCGCAGGCGGGCGGCGCGACCCGCCCAGAGGCGGGGTTTCAGCAGCGCTTTGGAGGCTTCGACTTGGTACATGGCTTCTCACAGCGAGAGCCAGTGCCGATGCGGCGGTCGACCCTCTAAGAAGGCAACGTGCCGACTAGTCCTTTTCTCGCACTTTTCTCCGCCGGTTGGCCAGGAAGGCCCAGCCGCTCGGCAACTTCGCCGGCGACCTCTTCGGCGAAGCCCATTACCGAATCGCCGTTCAAGAGGTAGGGGTAAATCTGTGCGTTCGAGGCCAGGGCCAGACCGCCGACGCCGGGCCAGACCGGCGCCACCCGCGGCTCGGGGCCGCTGCGGACCTGATGCACCGGCTCGACCAGCCTCGCCCGCTGCACCGTCCAATCGACCACCTCGTCGCGGCTGAACCCGGGCGAGAGCCGGGCGAGGTAGTCGGTGAAGCGACGGTAGACCGACTCGTCGTCCTCACTCTGCTCCGGCGCTTCCGGGTCGCAGTACTTGGGCAGGTAGACAAGCTCCAGGCCGTCGGTGTGCTCGGTGCCCAGCACCTGGGTCGTTTCGACCGCGCTGGTGAGCGGGGTCGGCTCGGTGATGTTGATCGCGTAGTAGGGCAGCAGCCGGCGCCGCACCTTGATGATCGGGCAGACGACCCCCAGCCAGCGCTCGGGATAGGGCGCGAGCAGATGGCGGTGGCGCTCGGGCAACAGGAAGCGCAGCGCCGGCGGCTGCAGGGTCGGAATCGTCAGGTCGAACTCGAGCGTCTCGTCCTCCAGCTCCACCCCACTGACCGAGCCGTCCTCGGCCAGGGCGAGGCCGCTGACCGGCGCACCGGTGCGGGCCTCGACCCCGAGCTCGCGCGCCCGCGCCACCATCGCGTCGATCAGACGCTGGTGGCCGCCGACGATGTGGCCCATTTCCTCGCCGCCGCGGCCCTTGCCCTGCCGCGCCCCGGACATCCGTCGGGTGCGCGCCCAGAGGTAGGTGGCCGGCAGCCCCGAGGGGTCGCCGTCGAAGCGCGTGTCGAGCAGCGGTTTCCAGATCCGCTCCCAGACCTGGTTGCCGCAGATCCGTCGCAGCCAAGTCTCGAGCGGGATCGTCTCCAGCTCCTCGTAGGAGCTGCGCAGCTGGCACTGGGCGACGAACAAGCCAAGGCGCAGCCGCGCCGGCGGACTCAGCGGCGAGAACCGCAGCAGGTCGCCGATGCCGTTGAAGTCGTGCATCTCGCCATTGGAGAAGAAGCCGGCGCCGACCGGGGTGAAGCGCAACTGGTCGCCGAGCCCGACCTCCTCGGCCATCGCGATCATCCGCTCATCGGAGGGGGTGATGACGTGGTAGAAGCGGTCGACCTCGTGACCGCCGAAGTCGAAGGTGCCGGCCAGCCCGCCAAGGCTCGGGCCGCGCTCGATCACGGTCACCCGCGCGCCCTGCTGGGCGAGGCGTAGCGCCAGCGAGACGCCGAGGACGCCGCCGCCGACGATGCCGACGCGCGGGGCGGCGCCGCTCATCAGCTCTGGGCGACCGGGGCGCGGCCGTTGGTCAAAGCGCTCTCGGTCACCGTCGCGGCGGCCGGCTCGGGCAGGCCTTGCGGGGCCGTCGCCTCAGCCAGCGGCGAGACCGGCGGCGGCTGGATCCGGCCCACCATGTGGGCAGCCATCACCCGCATGTAGGCGAGCACGGTCGGTTTCAGCTGCATCTTCGACTCGCCTTTGCGGGTCCGCCAGTCGTTCGTGGTCGGGACCTCGGCCACGGTGGCGCCGGCGTTGTAGAGCTTCAGTAAGAGCTCGACGTTGGCGGCGAAGCCAGGCTCGCGGACCAGCAGGTAGCCGTAGGTGTCGGCCGCCTTGCGCAGCGTTCCTGCCCGGTAGACCCGGTACAGCGAGGACAGCGTGTGCATCTCGCGCAGGCCGCCGAGGTAACGGAAGGTGTTGGAGACCGATTTGCTCGCCGCCAGCCGCCAGCCGGCGACGCCGATGATCTGGCCGCCGGGGGCGTAGACCGAGGCGAGGACGACGTCGTTGCCCTGTTCGAAGAGCTCGATCATCCGCGGCAGGTCGGAGAGGTCGGAGGTGGTATCGGCCTCGAGGGTGACGATCGCGTCGTCGTCGGAGGACTCCTTCAGGGCCGAGCGGATGCCGGTGTTGATCGCGGTGCCTAGGCCGCGGTTGCGGGTGTGGGTGACCACCGCCAGGTGCATGTCCTGGGCGTGTTCGCGGATCACCTCGCCGGTGCCGTCGGAGGATCCGTCGTCGACGATGATCACCCGCGCCCCGAGCTCCCTCGCCACCGGGGCGAGGTCCGAAAGCAGCCGGGGAATGTTCTCGGCCTCGTTGTAGGCCGGGATGACGAAGCGGATCATGCGAAGACCTCCAGCGGTCGGGGGGCGGGAATGTCGAGCAGCTCTACCGGCCTGCGCACAGCTGCCGACTCGCGGACTGCAAGTGCCGCCGCCAGGGCCTTGACGCCGTCGTGGGCGCTGACCGGCTCCGGGGTGTTGTCGAGGACGCAGCGGCAGAAAGCTTCGAGCTCGGCCCGCAGCGGCTCAGCCTTGGCGAGCGAGAAGCGGACTGCGGCGCCCTCGCCGTCACCGCGCAGGACGGAAAGACCGTCCCACTGCAGGGGCGCGGTCGTCGACTCGACGAACCAGACGTCCTGGGTGATGTAGCTGGCCCGCAGCAGGCCGTTCTCCCCGATCAGGGCGATCTCGCGCTTCTTCTCGGGGGTCAGCCAGTTGACGTCGAGCAATCCCA
>Ga0207656_10000162_pt1 | contig 24843 bp, 13 predicted proteins | sample KBSCornC12_FD_184297 | JGI IMG/M metagenome (GOLD analysis project Ga0207656, IMG submission 184297) | Corn rhizosphere microbial communities from Kellogg Biological Station, Michigan, USA - KBS Corn C1-2 (SPAdes) (version 2) | ecosystem: Host-associated > Plants > Roots > Rhizosphere > Soil ...
GCACTTACCGAGCGCCTTCTCGGAGCGACCGGGTGGAGCCTTGAGCAGCGCGGGGTCAAGGGCCTGCCCCTCGGCTATGTCGGGTCCGGCCTCGGCTCGGCCGCCGCACTGGTCGCCGCCGTCGCCCTCGGGCCAAGGATCTCTGCCGTCGTCTCGCACGGAGGCAGACCTGACCTGGCAGGCGACGGCCTCGCGAAGGTCGGTGCGCCCACCCTGCTCCTGATCGCCGGCGATGACGTCGTCGAAGCGCAGGCCGCGGTGGCGGCGGCACGGAAGCTGTGCTCGGCACATCAGATCCGCTCCGTGAACGCCCACAGGCCGCGGACCGGGGCCTGGGAGGCGGCTCCCCTGATCTGTGACTGGCTGCAGTGGCACCTGCGCCGATGAGCGGCCTCGGCGAGCGCGGCCAACGACTCCGGGCCGTAGCGAACAAACTCGAGCCGGCTCCCGCCGTCCCGCCTAGCTCGGCCCCAGGGAACTTGGCGAGTTCTTGCGGCGGCATCGGCTCAAAGGCAGGGAGGACCGACACGGCAGTCCCCGCGCGTCGGTCCTCCCTGGACCTCTCAGTACCTGTTGCCGACGTCGGTGAAGTAGCAAGCCGCCCGTGTAGGGAGAACGAGGGCGCCGACGCGGTGCAGGAGACCGGCTCCGGTCAGTTCGCGGACGGCACGGTGTACGTCGTCGCGCCAGAAGAAGTCAGTCGACCCCTTGCTCAATTCCCTGACGAGCTCCTCGAGGGTCAGAGCTTCGGGGTACAGATCGAGGACCTCGCTTAGAACCAGAGCCTCCGCGTCGCGGTTTTCGGCGCTGGGACTTAGCCATGGGGACGGGGTCCCACTAGGTTGGTCTTGCATGGGAGTCCTACCTCCTGTGCCATGCCCCCGGCTGTATCAGCAGCGCGGGGGCGCTTTTTAGTGGCCGGAAAATAACCGCCGCCGCGGACCTAATTCGCCATCCTCGAAGCCAGCGGAGGCTGATGCTCATACCAGCGGCGCTCGTCCTCGAGCTGTGCGGCGAGCGAGAGGAGAAGCGCCTCGCTGTTTGCAGGACCAAGCAGTTGTGCGCCCAATGGCAGGCCCTCGGGGGTGAAGCCGGCCGGGATGCTGAGGCCGGGCCAGCCGAGAACGTTCCAGGGCCAGGCGTAGGGACAGGCGGCGACGATTCGCTTGTCCGTCCCCCAGCTGTCGAGGTCCTCACAGGCGCCGATCGGCAGCGGGGGCTGGGCCGTGGTCGGCGTAAGGATGACGTCGAAGCGACGGTAGACACTGCCGACTCGACGGTGGGCAATCCTCTCGGCGAGATGGGCGAGGCCGAACAGAGGTCGAAAGGCAAGGCCGAGACGGGCGGCATCGAGGGTGCGCCGATCGAGCTGATCGCGGTCCGGCGTCTGCCCGGCCCACCTGCGGATCCCGACCATCGAGCGGGGCACGATGCTGACGCCGGGAGCCAGTCCATAGGGAACGTCGATGAGCTCCACCTCGTGTCCTAGGTGCTCGAGGGTCTGGGCGATCCTCTCGACCGCCCTCTCTACTACCGGGTCAAGCTCGGATGGTGAGCCGCTGAACGGCACGTTGAGGGCCAGTGCGATTCGCAAACACCCTGGATCCCGCAGGGCGGCCACAGCGAATGGCTCCTCCGGGGCCGGCGGGCTATGCAGGTCGCCGGCGACGTTGCCGGTGAGCACGTCGAGCAGGAGGGCGACGTCGCCGACCGTGCGCGCCAGCGGCCCGTAGGAAGTGAGCCCGTTGAACGACTCCGGCGCCGGCCAGGTAGAGACCCGCCCGCGCTGCGGCTTCAGCCCGACTAGATGAGTCCATGCCGCGGGGATGCGGATCGAGCCGGCCCCGTCCGAGCCGACCGCCGCCGGTAGCAGGCCCGCCGCGACTGCCGCCGCCGACCCGCCCGAGGAGCCGCCTGGACTGTGATCCAGGCTCCAGGGGTTGCGGGTGACGCCGAAGGCAGGGCCCTCGGTGAAGGGCCACTGACCGATCTCCGGGGTGTTGGTCTTGCCGACGATCACCGCGCCCGCGGCCCGCAGCCGTCGCGCCACCTCGCCGTCCTCGTGGCAGGGCTCGAACTCGCCAGCGCAGCCGAAGGCGGTCGGCTCGCCTGCCAGGTCCATGTCGTCCTTGATCGCGATTGGCACGCCCAAAAGCGGTAGCCGCTCGCCGGCTGCGAGACGTCGCTCTGCCTCGAGCGCCTCCGCGCAGGCTGCCTCCGGACACAGCAAGCGGAAGGCATTGAGCGAAGACTGGGACGCCTCGATGCGTTGCAGCGTCGAATCGAGCAGCTCGACCGCTGCGAGCTGCCTCGCGGCCAGGAGCTCCGCCAGCTGCGAAAGCCCTGAGAACCCCAGCTCAGTCAATTTGCCGAGACCCGCTATCCAGGTCATGCAGGCGAAGGGCGGTTTCGATCTCGGCACCCGCCGAAATCAAGGTGCGGCCGACGCGTTCCTCGACGATGCGTAGGCGATTGGCGACCGTGTGCCGACTCACTCCAAGCGCGGCGGCGGCCGAGGAGGCATTGCGATTTGCGGCGAAGTACGCGCGCAGCGTCTCGCGCAGCGTCTCCCCCCCGTCCCGCTCGGACGCCAGGGGAGAGAGATAACGCTCCTGCAGCGAGGCAGCCAAGAGGTCGTCCTGCAGAAGCGATGCCAGCAGCGCCCCGTCGGCGTAGCGAACGCACGGTTTCCCGCTGCGCCTGACGATCGGCAACACGGCCTGAGCCTGTCGGTGGGTGAGGCGCCAGCCGGCGAGACCCTGGGCGGGCTCACCCAGGGCAAGCGAGAAATCCCCGGTCCCGAGGGACGAAAGCGCCGTGTCAAGATCGTCGAGATCGAAGGCCGCGCGGCCCCCGAGCCAAGCCCACACCGTGCCATCGTCGGACTGAATTGACAGCAGTCGTCGGTCAAGAGACCGGGATAGATGCCGCACGGCTTCGAGGCCCTCGCTGCCGATCGCGAGCACGCCCAAGTGCCAACCCTCGAACTCGTAATCGATGTCCGCAGCCTCCAGCAGCTCGCCACTCAGGAGCGCACGAAGTCGCGCCGCCATCCGCTCGTCGGGCGATGAAATCAAACCCCGGGCCTCCCGCTGGTACTCCTCGGCTACCGTCGAGATCAGGCGGTCGAAGACGGCGGCCGTGTCGCGCATGATGCACTGGAGCACCGCCCCATTCAGCGAGCACTGATCTGCCTCGCGCATAAGGAAATCGCCGAGCAACACGTACCCGGCGAAGTAGCGCCGCATCATCATGTCCAGGGAAACCACGCTGCGTGCGGTGATCCTGGCCTGGGCGTGAAAGATGGCGGGAACCTCCCGGCACCGCGCCTCGCCGAACTCGACGGCTTCGATCCCGTAGTCGACAGCCGCGGCCACCGCGACCCGCTGGCCCTCCATGAACTCGGGGTCGAGGCCCCGGACCGATTCCAGCAGCGCCGCCGAGCGTGCTCGGACAGCCTCCACGATCTCGGGGCGGCATTCGCGCATCCGGACCGCGACTGCCGCTCGTTGACCGGGGACCGAGCCCGGCGAGCCCGATTTCGGAGTCATCAGCTCTTGCCCCCCCTGCCGCCTCGCCACCGGGTTATCGGTCCTCGAATCTCGGCCGCGGTCGACCCGCCACCCGCGCTGCTTCCTCACGACCGAGGTAGGGATTAAGGGTCAGCTCGACGAGCTCTGGTGCGAGTGCAGGCAGGTGCTTGGCTTCTCCATCCTGCAACTGAGCCGCTATCACCCCGGCGATGCCGCCGACGAGGGCGGCCTCGATGACGCCGGGAAGCTCGGACCCGTGCGCGGTCTCGGTCCGTCCGGCTACCAGGAGCCGAGCGAGCCGATCACGGGAGTCGAGCACCCGCCGGCGAAAGTCGTCGTTGACAGCCATCGCCTCCACCGCCAGGAACTGCGCCTCGAGGGGCGAGGCGGCGACCAGGTCGAGGGTGACACCGATGCCCACCTTCACCTTCAAGGGCCAGCTTGACTGAGCTTCGCAAGCCTGCAGCAGCCGGCTGAGGTAGCGCTCGAAGATGCACTCGTACGCAACCTCGAAAGCCGCCTTCTTGTCGGCGAAGTGGGAGCGGAAGAGGTCGGGGGTCGCTCCCGCCCTGCGGGTGATGCCCTCGATCGTGAGCGAGGCATAGCCGGATTCGGCGGTCTCGACGACAACGGCCTCGATCAGCCTCTGCCGCCAGTCCGTCGCATTCGTCGTCGGATTTGATCGGTTCATCGATTTCGTCTGCCTGCTTGAGCGCAATCGGCGGGCGCCGACAAGGGGAAAGCGCCGGCGCCCGCCTGGGATACATCCCCCACCAGGGAAGCGGGGAGGGTCCGCCGAACCTGGGGAAGGCTCGACGAATTGAGACGAAGATAAACAGATGGTCTTACTCTGTCAAACCTAACTTTTCGAAAACTGGACACCCCTCCAGCAACAGAAAAGCAATCCAAATCTGCCCTCAGGGATTTAACTGGTTAAACAGATTCTCGTACTGGATTGACCCTCCCGTAGGTAAGTCAGCGCGAAGGCCGTGACCGTCTGATCGTCGGCATCGGCGCCACAGACCGGCCCGCCCTCCCGTGCTTCTTCGTGCACTTGGCCGCAACCACCGGTCGGGTGCCGTACGTCTTGCCATTCTGTCCGTCGAGGTTGACGGTGGCGCGACGGTGGGAGCAGAAACCGTCCGACATTTCCACCAGGCCGCGCTTGCCGCCAAACAGTTCCAGGCGGAACTTCGAAACCGGCGCGTCGGGGACGGCTTCGAAGGTGTTGCGAAGAGCGCCTTTGACCGCGTCCGTTTTGCCGTCCAGGACGATCTCGATCGGCTGGGAGACCGGACCCTTCAGTTTCGCGACCAGGTCAGGAAGCTTGTGGCTGGACGAGCGCAGGTAGACCGCTCCCCCCAGCGGATAATCCAGCAACGGCGTCGTCGCGCTCACCCTGCCGTAGACGGAGCCGGCCGGACAGGTGTCGGCGGCGAACTGGACCCGGGTGCAGACGGTACGGATGTGGGACTGGTCGAGGAAGACGGCGTGGGGCAGCTTGACCTGGGCACGGGCGACGTTGGCTTCTCCCCCTTTGGCTCTGAGGGTGGCGATCAGGGCGGGGTTGGAGCTGCGCTTGACGGAGCCCTTCAGCCGCAGCGAGACCTTCGGCTTGAACGGCAGCGCACCGCAGCCGCCGACCTGGAACGGCTGCGAGAGCGCAGCCACCTGGCCGAGCGCAGAGGTTGCGGTCCCGGTGATCACCATCGGATCGCAGCTGGTCGGGTTGAGGGTGAAATCGGGCCGGTCCATCTTCAGGGCCACCGAGCGGAGGTCGAGCGGAATCCCCTCGAGGATCGTCGGCAGCGGGTCGGAGACGGCGTGGATCTGGGCCGTTTCCGGCTCCACGTGCAGGGCGACCCGGGTCACGACGACGCCGAGGTCGAAGGGCCCGGCGATCGCCGGGACGATGGCAACCAGGGACACGGGCGCTCCTTTGTACGGGCCTGCCAGATAGGCGATGCCCTCGGCGTAGAAGGGAGTCGGTCCGGCGCCGGCGCCGACGTTGACCGTGCCGACTTGCGTGGAAGCCGGGCAGGATGGCGACTGGCGCTCGAGGATTCCTTCGTTTGGATGATTGCGCGCGATCGCCTGGGCGATCTGCGACTCGGAGCACAAGCCGACACCGGCCAGCTTGCCGATCAGGCCCGGGGCCAGCTTGGTGTCGATCCCGGTCAGGCGCTGGGAGCCGTCTTCGCGGCTCAGTTTGAGCACGAAGGGCGAGAAGGCCCCCGCCTGCGGGGCGAGGGTGCCGGCGGTGAAGGCCGGCGAGTGCGGCGCCGCAACCTCGCTCGTCGGACAGGACCCTCCCCCGGGCTGTTGGGTGATTTGGAAGGAGGACTTGGGGTGCGCGTCGGCGCCTTCCGGGGACGACCATGGAGTCAGGGTCGTGGTCGTGGTGTGGGTGCCGCAGGTGGGCGGGGTGATCAGTGCGGCCCTGGGCCCACCGAAGAGGTGCAGCTCGATGTCTTCGATCGGCAACTGCGGGTTTTCGACGAAACTAGTGGTGAGCTGTCCCGTCACCGGATCGGGTTCGATCCGACCCGCAAGCTTGGCGACGATGCCGGTTTTCGTGTCTTCGACCGCCAAGTAGATGGCGAGCAGCGATCCGAAGGGGTTGTCGAACGGCTTCGCCAGATAGACCGTTCCGCTCACCGGTTCTGGTTTGGGGTTGCCGGTTTCGGGGTCGAGGACGAGTTTGGTGTCGGCGTCCCGCTGAGGCAACAGCGGACTGGCGACCTCGACCGTTCCCAGCTTCGCCCCGTCCGGGCACTGCGCGGGGTCTTTGTCAAACGTGACCGGAGTGATACCTATGGCGCTGGTCAGTCCGATCTGGGAGGAGTCGCAGGCTTTGAGCCCATCGGCCTGGGCAGGATTGGCGACCATCCCGTCGGGCACGGTGACGATGGCGTCCTTCAACTGCGCAGGTGCACGGTGCCCGAGTTCGTTCTGCTGCGGTTGGTGCAGCCGGACGTCGAGACCGGTCGGCGAATCGGCCAGGTTGCTCGTAGGCGACGTTTCCAGGGTCGGCTCGAAGGAGAGCGAGGCGCAGCCGGTCGTCGAGACCGGCGTGCCGCCGATGTCGACGCTCTGGTAGTTCGCCTGCGCGAAAGCGCCAGGTTCCTCCCAGCTGTCGGCCCGCACCGCGGTCGTAGCCGGCTGCCCGTCGCAGCGGGTCGGCTGGGTCCAGAAGGCGTCCTTCTGCGGGGCAAGCGACAGGCCGTGCGCCGGGTCGGAGGCGTCGCCCCAGACCTCGGTCTGGATCTCGAAGAAAGGGGTGGTGCCGAGGGCGAGGACGTCGGGCGTCGTCACCTCGATCCCGTAGTCCCCGTCGCTGCGCACGTCGGCGAAGAGGTGGGCGAAGAAGCCGAGTCCGGCGACCTCGACCGCCAGCTCAGCCGGGGAGCCGGGCGGCGGCGCCATGTTGTAGATCGGGTCGCGGTTGAGGCCGATGATCCCGGCGTCTCCTTCGATCGTGGTGAGCTCGAACCAGCCGATCTGCGAGGCCGTCGGGCATTCGCTTCGCTGCAGCTGGACCTCGGTGCAGAGGACCGGCGTCGCCGCCGGGCTGCCGACGAGGCCGGGCGGCAGGTCGAGGACCACCGTGTGGGGGTGGCCGGCGTTGGTGAGAAAATCGTCGGGCGGGGCTTCGGTCGGGAAGCTGAAGGCAACCGTCTGCTGGTAGGGGTGGGAGCCGGCGAGGACCGACGCGGCGCCGTCGGATTCGCTCAGCGGCGCGGTCAGGCCGGGATCGAGGAACCCGAACGGCTGGGGCGAAGTCTGGTAGGGCGGCGAAGTGGCGACGCTCAATTCCGTGCCGCCGCCGCCGGAAATGCCGGCCACGGCCGTCGCCGATCCGGTGGCCGATTCGGCGACGTCGATGATCACCCTGGCCCAGAAGCGCTGCGAGGGAGCGATCGGGGCATTCGTTTCGCAGCTGATTTGCTGGCCCGCTATGGCACAGGGATATTTGTTTACCCCGATCCGCCCTTCGGCGGCGGTGGCGGTCAGCTCGGACGGGAGGGTGAGGCGCAGCTCGACCGGCCCGCTGGTCGCCGCGCCGCCGATGTTGGTCGAGGCAACCAGAAATTCGACGGTACCGCCAGGCGCGAAGTTGGAGGGCATCGGCGTCAGCCGCAGAGCCCATGCGGGCGCGGGGTCAGCCTGGGCTCCCGGCGCGAGAAGGGCGGCGGCGAGGGCGGTCAGGGCGATCAGCCTCAGGAAACGCATCAACGCCTCCCTCCTTTGCACTTGTGGGGTTTCTTCTTCTTGCAGCCCTGCTTGCCCCTGCACTTCTTCTTGGCCTTCCTGCAGGGCTTGCGGTTGACCGGCGGGTCACCCGGTCCCGAGAACCGGGGCGGGGCGGTGAAGGGGGGCGGGGGGACAGGGGCGCTCTTGCAGCCTTCGCCTTCGCAGCCGGGCAGGGCAAGCGGGTTCTGGGCGGTGAGGCCGCCCTCCACCCTGGCGTCGTAGACGTCGTAGAGCTGGTCGGCGTCCTGGCCGACCAGCTGCTCGCGGGTGAAGAGGTAGACGTCGGAGCCGTCGGGGGAAGCGTCGGCGAGGTAGGCGGGTTCGGTGGATCTGCCGGTGGAGATCAGATAGACGCAGCCCTCGTTCAGGGGGGAGTAGGCCGGCCCGCCCAGCGCGCAGGTGCCGGTGCCCGGCGCCTCCCACTCATAGACGTCCTGGCAGGCGCGGGCCCCGGTGGTTGCCACCGTCGCACAGCCGTCCTGGCCGTTGGTGTCGGCGGCAACGAGGGCCTCGGCGGTTTCGAAGAAGGCGCGGTCACCGTCGGCGGAGAGGATCCGCCGCGCGGTCGGGGCGGTCGAGAGGGACGGCTTGACGATCCCGGGGTAGCTCGTTTCGAGGCCCGGACCGCGAGGCGCGCCCGGCAGGACGCCGCTCGGGCTGCAGCTGAGGCAGGTGGCCCCGGCCTCCCCCTCCTCGAAGCGGTAGAGCTGGGGAGTGCCGGCGTTGTCGTAATCGCTCAGCCGCTGCCTTGAATAGAGCAGCAGGGTCCTGCCGTCGGCCGAGACCCAGGAGGTCTTCGGTTCATAGGACGCGCTCGCACCTAGTTCGTGGGGCGTTCCCGCCCAGGCCAGCGTGCCGCTCGGCCCGGGGGTGAGCGTCGCCACCGATTCCGCCCCGCCTTCCCTCAGGCGGTAGAGACCGCAGCTGCCGGTCACCGTAAGCCGGTCGGTCACAATGCAGTTCCCCTCCTCCCCCGGCCCTTCGCCGTCGAGGTCGCCGTTGGCGACCGCGTAGACCCGGGAGCCGTCCTCGCTTGCCCCCAGCACACCCTGCACCTCGGCGCCGTTGGCGCGGGAGGAGTCGGGGGTGAGGTCGGTGAGGGCGTCGCTTGCCGGTTCATAGCGGTAGAGGTCGTTGCCCGGGTTGGGCGGGGTTTCGCCGTTGACCGACCAGAAGAGGTGGGAGCCCTTAGCGGCGAGGCCGGCGAGGGTGCCGGAGGGTTCGATGAAGCTCGGGTCGCAGCTCGCGAAGTTTTCGCATGGGCCGAATGCCGGGAAATCGGCGAGCGGGATCGTGCCGATCGTTTCTTTGCCTGGATCGGCCCAGTAGAGGTTCGTGGCGTTGACCGCGACGCCGCGGACTCCCGGGGTGGGAATGCCAAGAATTTCATATTCCCCGCCGTCCAGCTGGGTCCGGCTGAGGTAACTAAAGCCGCCTCCGCTCGCGCTGAAGTAAACGTGAGTGGCGCTCAGCCCCACCCCGTATGGCGTCCTGCTGCTATCTACAAAAAAGAATTCCTGTTCGACTTCCCCGCCTCCGATCGCGGCTCGGCCGATCGCCCCGTTTTCCAAGGCGTTCGCCCAGTAGATGTGCGTCGCGTTGACCGCGATCCCCTGCGGGTTGACGGCGCCGGTGATGAATTTGGGCCGGATGTCGGTCGCTTCGGCGCCGATCGTGGCGCGGCCGATCGTGCCGGCGCCTTTGAGCGGTTCTTCCAGGGGCTGGTTGAAGAAGTCTTCGCCGCCCAAGGGCCCGGTGTTGGTCCAGTAGACGTATTCGTCGTCGACGGCGACGTAGCGGGGGGTGGAGTGGGCTTTGTGTTTGACGCCGGTTTCGAGCACCGGGTGGGTTTCGAATTCCGTGTCGCCGGTGTCGATGAATTTGGGTTCCGCCGCCCCGGCCGGGTTGCCTTCGGCGTCGAGCTTCTGGCGGCCGATGAAGTTCGTCACCGGGTCGGCCCAGTAGATGTATTCGCCTTTCGGGTCGACGGCGACTCCTTGGGTGCGGGCCGGGAGCCAGTCCTCTTTCACGCCTTCGGGCGGGTTTGCGCCGTCGACGGTGGCACGGCCGATCCGCGCCGGAAGCTGGACCGGGCCGGTGTTGGCGTCGGCGGTCAGCTCCTCTGAGGAGGTGAAGAAAACCTTGGAGCCGTCGGCGCTGGCGAACTGGAAGGCGGCGGGCGAGGCGCCCTGGGGGTCGGGTTCGGGGCGCTGGGAGCCCGAGACGTGGATCGTGCAGGCCTTCGCGGGCTCGGTGCAGTTGCCTTCGGGGTCGAGTGCCGACTGCGGCGCGGTCGGGTTGACACGGCGGTAGAGCTGTCCCGAGCCGGCGGCGGTGAAGAAGACCGAACCGTCCGCGAAGACGGCGTGGCTGTCGATCGTGTAGTAGGCCTGTGAGGCGCCACCCGTGTTGGGGTTCTCGCGCATCCAGTCGTAGGGCCCGGCGAAGCCGCCCTTGGGCAGCAGCGTTTCGGTCCGCGCCTGAGTGTTCATCACCGAGGCCAGGTGCACCCGGCCGCTGGCCTCGTCCCACGCGTAGAGGTTTGGGCTACCCACGAGCGCCCCGGGGAGCGGTTCCTCGCCTTCGGCCGCCGGCAGCCGTTCGGGGAACTCGAAGAGGACCGTGCCGCCGTCGACCGAGGCGCCCGCGTAGTCGAAGCCTCCGTTGCCCGCCAGCGGCACGTAGGCGGTCATCTGGGTCGCCGGGCGCCCGTCGCGGTGGAGCTCGAACAATGCCCTGGGGCGAGGCTTGCCGAGGCGGATCGCTTCGGCGAAGCTCTCCGACATGTCTGGCAGCCAGCCCTTGACCCGGCCTTTGGCCCCGGCCGAGGCGGGGGGCAGCAGGCCCCGGGTGCCCCAGGCCCCTGCGCCGCGGAGCGCCGTGTAGAAGGGCAGCACCTGCGCCCCATCGGCGCCCGGCACCCCGAAGGCCGAGCCAAAGCTGATCCCACCCGCACCTCCTGCCGCGGCGCGGGTGAAGTCGGACTGGCCCGCCACGTCGCCCCCATCCTTGTCGGGCGGGCTCGCCTGCTCGTAGGCGCGACAGTCGGGCAGCGAGGCCGACGGCGTGCCCAACGGGGCGAGCGGACCGAGGCGGAAGGGGTCGTTGGGGCAGGGGCCGAAGCTGGGCGCCGGACCCGGGGTGTAGAGGGTCGGGAGAGGGGCGAGGATCTGTTCTGATTTGGTGTTTTGGGCGACCGCGCGCAGGCGGTAGACGGTCTGGGGGGCGAGGCCGGAGATAACGGCTGAGACCGGCCGCGGGCCGGCGGGCGTCGCCGGCACTTCCTGTTTGGGCGTGGAGAGGGTGCCGGCGCCGAAGCTGTTCCCCGCGGCTTCGTAGTTGCCCTCGGTGATGTAGTCGAAGTGGAGGTCTTTGACCTTGACCCCGTTGGGGTCGAGGAGGGCGTGCAGGGTGGCCGCGGTCTCGGTCACCGAGTCGAAGGAGCCGGAGGTGATGATCGGCGCGCCCGCGGCCTGGGCCCCCGGCGTGAGGAGGGCAGCAACGGCGGCCATCAGGGCGATCAGCTTCAGGAAACGCATCAACGCCTCCCTCCTTTTCACTTGTGGGGTTTCTGGCTATTCGGTGGGTGAATGAAAATCTTCATCCGATAATCAGGATTCGGCCCCGCGATACCCACAGGGCCGAATCCACGTCGGTCAGCGGCCTCAAGACTCACATTCGTTGAGACCCGGGGGCGGCAGAGTCGGACAGGCCCGAACCGCAAAGCTCCCTCGTCCTTCTACCGGTACTTCAGGCCCTTCTGCGGGTGGAGGTGGCGCATTGAAAACAAGGTCTGCCCCGGCCCTGGAGGCACCGCGTGCGTTGTTGGTAAGCGAAACAATATTTTTGAACAAGGATTCGGCTTGAGCGAACGAGGCGTTCAGCATGTATACGCACAGCTCTCCTGGTTCGGCTTTCGGGACACCGGTGGTGCCTGGACATGGCGTCGAGAAACCTGCCTCTGACTGAAAATGCACATGGTTTTCGTTTATCCCGAAGGGGAATGCGACCGGAAACGAAAGCGGAACGTGAACGTCTTGCGTTTCTTTCGGCGTTGCATTGAACGCCCACGCGCCCGTCTCGGTAGCCCCGGGCGGAAGTACGTTGTTGGGCGCCCAGGGTTCGCCGCGTTCCCCCGTTTCTCCCTGTTTGCCGTTGCACACAGGCTGGGCTTCTCCACCGCCTTCGACGAAGACTTCGGCGCCACCCCGGCCTTCACAGGCAGTTTCGCCCGGGTCGATTTCGACTACTTCGGCACTCGCGCCGGCGCTACCCGGGGTGCCGGGAGTGCCGGGAGTGCCGGGAGTGCCGGAATCCCCCTTGGCGCCCTTTTCGCCCTGAGCGCCGTCCTTGCCATTGGCGCCGGCGGGACCCTGCGGCCCGGCCGGGCCGGCCGCACCGGCAGCGCCCGGCTTGCCGGCGTACTTCCTGGCGATCTTTTCCACTTCCTTCTTCTGCTTGCCGCTGAGGGCGCCGGAGGCGGCGAGAGCGGTGCCCCCGAGGGCGGCGATCAGTGCGATCACGGCGACCGCGAGCCCGGCAGTGCCGAGCCGTCGGTGGAGTCGTTTCAGCATCAGCTGAGTTCCTTTCGGTTTCCGGCCGGGTGGGTCCGGAGGTGATTTGGGATGGGGATGGCCGTCGAAGCCGAGGGGTGCGAGCAGCCGCGGGCAGCTCTATCCAGGGAGCCGGGACGGGCCCCCCGAGACTGGGAGCCGCCCGCGCTGCCCTTCAGGCCCCGTGAGCCAGGGAGCGCTACGGGAGCCGCTTGGGGGAAATCTTTATAGGTGTCGGCCGGTCGGTCGGCCGCGAGGTGCTGCCTCACTGAGGACTCCTGTCGGTGGTGGTGATGTGGTGCCGGAGCTCGCGCCTGCCCTTCCCTTGCGGGAGGAGCGGCGTCTCGAGCGCCCCTGCAACCTGTCCCCAACCCCGGTCGCGTCAGAAGTTCGGCGAGGCCTTGGCTAGCTGTGGTCTATGAGACGTGTGCCCTGTCGGTGGGCCAATCGTTGGTGCGAAGCAACTCTCCTGTTATGCAAAGTGCCTTCGTGCCGCTTCCCTGCGGACCAGGCAGTTCTGTTTCCCTGAAGTGCGCCCGCAACATTACACTACAACGCTTACTGGCGCCACCTTAAAATTCCTTGAGTACCTTGCGGATTTGCGACCGATATCGGGGAAATCGGGGATCCCGTCTGGGAAACCCGTCAACGAGAGAGGGAAACGTTGTTCTATCCGATAAAGGGATCTCACCCTCCGGCGGCCCTATATCTCCAGCCGCGGCAGCACCCGCTCCAGCGGCTTCGGCAGCCACCAGACACGCTCCCCGATCAGCAGCATCAGCGCCGGCAGGAGGACGATCCGGACCACGGTGGCGTCGAGCAGGACGGCGATCGTCAGGCCGACGCCGAGCTGGCTGACGGTTGCGATCGAGGAGCCGCCGAAGGCGACGAAGACGGCCATCATGATCGCCGCGGCGCCGGTGATCACCCGCGCCGTCTTCTCGAGGCCGAAAGCGATCGACTCGGCATGGGTCCCCCCCGCGTCGCGATGCTCGCGCATCCGCACCAGGAGGAAGACGGCGTAGTCGATCGAGAGGCCGAAGACGACGCCGAAGATCAGCGTCGCCCCGATCGCGTCGATGTATGCGTGGCCGCCGAGCGGCCAGCCGTCGGGCACGTAGGTGAACGCGGTGAGGACGCCGAAGGCGACCCCGACGGTTGCCAGGTTGAGGCCGACCGCAAGCGCCGCCAGCGGCAGCGCCCGCAGAATCAGCACCAGGACGAGGAAGGTGGCGAGGCAGATCGCGGCGACGACGAAGGGGATGCGGTCGCGGGCGACGCGGCTGTAGGTGTTGAGCGTGGCCGGGCCGCCGGCGACCGCGGCGGTCGCGTCGGTAGCGCGACCGATCGCTTGGGCGTCGCCGGCCAGGGTGCGGTTGAGCGCGATCGATCCGGGCGAGTTGAGGTCGTAGCGGGAGAAGACCAGCATCGTCGCCGCCTGCCCCCCGTGTTCGAGGTCGACGACGCTCCCCGCGGCCTGGCGGGCACGTGGTGGCGAGCCGTCGAGGGCCGAGAGGACGACATAGCCGGAGTCGAAGATGTGAGGCGATGAGCTCAGCAGCCGGGCGCGACCACGGCGCAGGCGCCGGTTGGTCGAGGTGACCCGCACGGTCGCCCGCCGCAGGCCGGTCTGCAGCGGATAGGAGCGGTGGTAGCCGCCGCCGAGGCCGTCGCGGAGCCGTGCCGCCACGCTGGCGATCCGTGCCGTTCCCGCCGCCAGGCGTTCGGCCCCATCTGTGAGCCGCGGCAGCCCGGTACGCAGGACCTGCGCCCGTTCGACCTGATCGGCGAGGACGCGCTGGATTCGTTTTGCCCCGCGAGCCAGGCGAATCAGCCCTTCGCGCAGCTTCAGGCTGCCTTTGGCCAAGCGTTCGAGACTGCTGATCGTCGAGGTCAGCCAGAAAGTCACCTGCTGGGACAGCCTGGTGTCGTCAACCAGGCCCGCCTGCAGCGCCGCCAGTTCTTCGCTCAGGCTGGTGCCGCCTTCGCCGCCGCCCAGCGCGGCTGCGGTCGCGCGCGCTTCGGCCAGCGCCGCTTCGTATTCGGGGTCGCCGCGCCCGACAGTCATCGCTTCGAGCCGAGCCAGCGTCGCGGCGAGATGTTCTTCGCCGACGCCGACACGCGTCTGCAGAGACGGAACGGTTTGGTGGGCCTTGCCGTTCAGCGACTTCTGCAGTTCCCGGCCCTGAGGCACAGCGCTCCGCCGCAGGTTGGGAATCAGACTGGTGATACCGGCGTGGAGCAGATTGGCCCCGTTGGCCGCGGCGAACTGGGCTTTGACCAGGGTCGGCGCCCGGGCGGCGAATGATTCCAGCGAGTCGAGCGCCTTCACCGCGCCCGCTTCGGCGCGGCCGAGGCCGCGGGCCAATAGCTCGGCGCCGTCGCTGGCCCGGCCGCTGCCGTCGCCGAGCGCGGTCGCACCGTAGGTCGCTTCGGAGAGACCGGCCCGCAGCGTCGCCACCCCCGCCGAGGCCCTGCCCAAGCCCCGACCGAGCTTGGTCAGCGAGGCGAACGGACTGCCTCTTTCCGAGGGCTTCTCGAGCACCGCCCGCTCCGCCCGGTGCAGTGGCGCAACCGCGCGCCGGATCTGGGCGGGGCCGACCACAGTCTCGACCCCGGGCAGCGCAGCGATCCGGCCCTGCCAGCGTTCCAGCGCCGCCAGTCGCTGCGGTTCGGTCATCGTCCCCCGGTCGGCGGCGACAACCACCTGAAACGGGGCTTCAAAGCCACTGCCGGCGACATGGGTGATGTGTTCGTAATTCTCGCGCACTGGATCGTCCTTGGGCAGCTGCCCGGGGCTGAGCGGGCCGGTTTTCAGCGCCAGGGCCGGAGCCGCCAGAACGAGGACGACGGCGCCGATCGCGATCGCCACGGGAGCCGGCCGGGCCAGGGCGCCGTTGACGAATCGCATCAGCAGGGAGCCCTCGCCGTTGGCGGCCGCGCCGAGGCGCCAGCGGTCGAGGTTTGACCCGATCAGCACCAGCAGCGGTGGCACCGCGAGGAAGGCGACGGCGACGCTGAGCATGACGACGAGGATCAGGGTCGCCGCCAGCGAGGCGAGCAGGGCGCCGGGGACGACGAAGAGGGCAACCAGCATCGAGAGGACCAGGGTCGAGCCGGCGAAGGCGGTGGTGCGCCCGGCCGTGCGACGGGTACGCAGCGCCGCCTCGCGCGGTGCCGCCCCGTCCGCCAGCTCCTCGCGAAAACGGGAGACCATCAGCAGCGCGTAGTCGACCCCGAGCGCCAGTCCCATCATCGTGCAGACGGTCAGCGCCAGGGCGTCGACGGAGGCGAAATGGGTGACGATCCAGAGAAGCCCGCGCGAGGCGAGCACGGTAACCGCGCCGAACCCGAGCGGGACGAGCGCCGCGATGGGTGAGCGGAAGACGAGCAGGAGGACGATCAGCAGGATCGGCAGGGCGATCAGCTCGGCCCGCTCGGCGGAGTCGATCGACTCCTGCTGGATCGCCCGCGAGATCGTCGCGTAGCCGGTCTGGGTCGCCCGCACCGGCGGCCGCACCTTCTCTTCCAGCAGCCGATTCAGCTCCGGCACCGTGTGCTTGACCGCGTTGTCGACCCCGGTGTGGAAGTCGGCGACGATCAGGGCGCTGCGCGGGCTCGGTCGTAGGCGGGAGACGTCGCCGCGGTCCCAGGGCGAGAGCGTCGTCACCCCCGGCTCAGCCCGCAGCGCCCGCACCAGGCGCGGCCCCTGGCGGTCGAGCGCCGCCGCCGGTCCCTGCAGGAGGATCGGGAACGGCGCGCTCGGCCCGAAGTGCGCTTCCAGCAGCGCGTTCGCCCGCGAGGCTTCGGTGCCGGGGATGTTCAGCGAGCTCGGGCTGAGCCTGCCGTCGAGCCCCAGCCCCAGCAGCGCGAGCAGGACGATCGGGACCGCCAGGGCGGCCAGGGTGCGCCGCGGCCGGCGCACCTCAGTGGCGGACGCTGCAGCGTTTGATGAAGGTGCCGGTGAGGAAAGTCCCGTCTTTGAAGTCGACTTTCACCTTCGCCTGCAGGTGCCCCGTTTCGCAGCGGGCGTTGACGTAGCTGTACTTCTTGCCCTTGAAGGTCCATTTGCGGTCGACAGTGACGTTGCCCGAGATCGGATGCCCCGCCCCGCCGGCGATTTTCGGGATTTTCGCTTTGGTCCGGTAGCCATAGACGCCATGGTGGACTTTTTCGATCACCACCGGGACGATGAACGTGGTCGGGACTGGGACCGTGGTGAAGGCGTGGGCGAGGATCGTGTCGTCGCCGTGCTTCTTCGGCCCGTTGAAGAGGGTGATCGGCGAGGAGATCGGGATCGGCTTCTGTTCCGGGAAGGCGACTATCGCGCTGCCCTTGCCCTCGCCGACGATCGCGTTCGGGCAGGCCTTGCGCGCCTGCGGAACCGTGGTCGACTGCAGCTTCCCGGCGGAGCAGACTTCAAGCCCGTTGGTCTCAACGTGACCGTGGCGGTCAAATTCGAGTTCCAGCGTTTCCACGATCGGCGGCAGTTCGCCGGACTTCGTCGAGGCCTTGCCACCGCCGTAGATCTTGATCGGCGCATCCTCGTGCTTGGGCAGCTTGGTCGGCGCGAAGCCACCTTCGGCGTTGAGAACCAAGTCCCCTGCTTCGAGGACAAGCCCCGAGGCGGTGGCCGCCGCAACTGCCAGCGCCACCATTGCCAGCGCAATTGCCATTCTCTTCATCTCGACCCCCCCGGGCTCATCGTCGGCAGAGGATAGAAGAGCGTGCCTATCGTTGTCAAATCGACCTGCAAGAGGTGGTCCCGGTCGGACCCGAGACCACCGCCTACAGGCGAAGTTGTTTATTCAGTCCAGATCACACTGAATTTCTTGCCTACGTTTGCCCCGGTCAACTGCCAGTTAGACGTGACCGTGACGGTCGCCGGAGTATGAATATTGTTGTTCATAAGCGCTTTAGTCGTCATAGTTACAGGGCGAGTTACGAGGGGTTCATAGGGGTTTTCAGTTGAAACATGGAATGCTTCCGGGAAACTGAGCGTATGCTGCACTTCTTCCCCCGAGCAGTATTGCATGTTCTTGTATTCCGCCTGGAACACATTGTTGAGTTTAAGATCGGTGTTTTTACTATTGCAGGTAAAAATGTTGTTGATGTAGTAGGTACAGCTGGACGCAGTGATATTTTCGTGTTGCCCTTCGACCGCTTCCGGACCGAATTCCCCGGATCCTGACTCGGCGCATTCGATCTTGTATCCGTTCCCGGCCGAAAACCAGTCGATCTTTAGGCTTCCCGAGTTAATGTATGCGGAAGTGAAGATTCCTTTCGAGACATTCCATCTCACACCAAATTTTTCAGTGTGCCCGTAATTTTCAGTGGTGGTGACGGTTCCATAGCTGTTGGTTGCGGTGGCCTGAGCCTCATAGTGGTGGTTCTGTGCCAGGGGAAAGGCTTGACCAGTGATTTTGACTTCACTCGTTCCAGAGCCAATTTCTTTGGATACTGCCGTAAGCCACACCGAAGTACCGACTTCCCGGTACTGAATGGTGAGGGTGGTGGCGGCTCCGTTGGGATTTACCGTCGAGGCCAGTTCCACCTGATTTGGGGTTACACTCCCTCCTGAGGTGATTCCATTTCCAAACGGATTGAAGATAGGTTTACCTGCACCGAACGCGGAGGCGGAAAAGGCTGCGAACAGACAGGAGAGGGCCGCGACGCCAAGGCCTAGTCGCCCCAGACTTCTGAATTTCATTGGTATTCCTTCCTTTGGATGAAGAGAGTCGCTTATCGCACTCTCACCTCCTACTGTTCTCCATATGAGAGGTCCGCTACCCGGACAATGTGACCATCGACCCGGGGCTCAGTGGTCCAAAGTGGCTAACCCTTGGCCCGGCAGCTTCGCGTCAGCGTTTGATCCAACCCGCGCCCGCCCGCAAAGGCAAGGTCGGCTCGCGCGAACGGGAACAACGCCATACGGAACCCGGGGGGAGCCGGGCACCCGGCGGTCAGGAAGCGGCCGCGGCCCAGGGTGAGGGCGATCGAGGTGATGTAGCCGGAGTTGCCGGTGACCGACGGCAGTGAGCTGCGGAGGAGGGTGCCGAACGTTCCCCGCCGGGACACCAGTTCGAACGGCAGCGTGTAGGAGACCGGCAACGGCTCGGTTCCGTACACATGGGCGAGGATCGCCGGATGTCCGTGCCAGCGTGCGTTGAAGGCATAGACCTTGCCCGTCGAGGGAAACGGAACCTGCTCGGGGAGCAGAACGCGGGCCGAGAAGGTTCCCTCTCCGACCAGGGATGGTCTGCAGGCCGCTAGCGCCGCCTTCGTGGTCGCAGGCTGGATATCGGACAGGTGGCAAACGGGCACGGCGCCGGGCGAGAAATGGCCGTTGCGGTTTATGGCGATTTCGATCCTCCGCAGCTGCGGCGGCGAATGCCCGCCGACGGCGATCATCTTCACCCCCACCGAGGCCCGCACCGGGACTCGGCCGTGGCGCGGCAGGCGGGCCGGCGCAAGTCGGCCCTGGAAGCTGGCGCGGATACCGCCGCGCTGAGTCACCTCCGAGGCCGAGGCAGAGGATGCGCGGGGACGGACGGTGGCCCCCGTCGCCGTCTCCCCGGGTCCACCGACACCGGCGTCGTTCGCGGCAGCGACCGGCCCGGAAGCGGAGGAAGGTGCCAAGACCGAAGGGCTCGCTGTCTCGAAAGGCCCGTAGAGGAAGGCGTTTGACAGTTCGCTGTTGCCGTCGGTGACGAGTACCCCGCCAGCAGCCGTGACCGCGATCCCCGATGGCTCGCCGTCGATCGGTGCTCCGGGCAGGCGGCCGAGGAACGCGTAGCCGTGGGCGGCGGAATCGAACTCGAGCACCGCCGAGAGCGGGTGTTCGAAGCCGGATTGGGTGTTGTCGACGACGAGCAGGTGGCCGTTGGTCGGATCGATCGTCAGGGCCGCGTCGGTCAGCGAATCGAACCGGCCGGAGACGGTCGCCGCGGGCGTGCTGGCGCTGGTCGTCGGTTCGAAGACCTTGACTGAGTCGTCACTCGCATCGGCGACGTAGACACGTCCGGCGAAAGCGGCGAGACCGTAGCCTTCACGCAGGCTCCCGAGCCCGATTTTTTCTATCGGTTCGGCGCCGGGAGCGACGGGTAGCGCGTATTCGGCCACAAAGGTGCGGGCGTCGACGTAGAGGCGGTTAGTCGAGGGATCGATCGCGAGACCGGTCGATTCGCCAGCGTCGATCGTCGCTTCGTCCGGGGTCAGCTGCAGCACCCCTTGGTGCCATTCGTTGCCGTAGAGATTGCCGCCGGAGTCGAAGGCGAGACCGCAGACCGAGTCGAGCGTCTCGACGCCGAATACCGGGTTGGCGCCGGGAAGGGCGATCTGGGACAGGTACCGACCCGGTGCTCCCGCGGAGGGCGCTTCGAAGACGTCGATCGTGCGGTGGAAGTAATCCGCGACGTAGATGTTCCCCGCGGAGGAAACGGCCAGGCCACACGGTCCTTCGATCTGGCCTTCGGGTGGCGGCGGCCCCTGGTTCGACCCCCCGCAGCGGGCGCATTCGGCGGTTTTCAGCGCCGTTTCGGAGAGCAGGGGGCGATTTGCCATGGCGCTCGATGCACCGGCGCCGAGCAGCAGGCAGGTCAGAGCTCCGGCAGCAACAGCCTCCACAGCAGCTTCATCTACTCCTCCTTTTGCACGAGGCACGCAGCCCCGGCCGGCTCATCCAGCCGGCGTTCGAGTGGCCGAGGAAACGGGCGCGTACCGGCTGCGGCGCGGCGCAGAGATTGCCGCCGTTTTCGAGGATTCCGCGACGCCCGCCGAACATTCGCACGACGAATTTGCTCACCGGCGCGTCGGGAACGCTCGCGTAGCTGGCGCGCAGGTGCCCGCGGACGGCGTCGATGCGCCCGTCGAGGTTGACCGCGAAACCCTCGCCGCGAAGGGCGAAGACGAGGTCGGGAAGCAGGTTGTCGGATGAGACGAGGTAGGCCTTGCCGATAAGCGGCTTGTCGAGCAGCGGCGTGTAGGCGGCACCTTCGCCGTAGGCGGAGGCGGACGGGCAACGGTCCGCGGCCAGCTGCGGCCGCGTGCAGACACCCCGCAGGTGCGCCTGGTTGAGGAAGATCGTCGGCGGCAGGGTGACGGTGGCAGCGCCGATATTGGCGTTGCCGGGCCGCGGCCGCACCACCACCCGCAATGACGGTCGCTTGGCGCGGTGGACGGGACCTCGCATTCGAAGCGAAATCCTCGGCCGGAAACCGAGGCTGCCGCAGTTGAACGCCTGGTAGCGACCGCTCGCAGTGGCTAGCGAGCGCTGGTCCGGGGCGCCGAGTGCCGCAGCCGAGCCGTTCAGAGTCGAGGTGATCGACTCGGCGTCGCAGCTGGTCGGGTTGACGGTGAACTGCGGACGGTCGATGTAGATGCGGACGTCGCGCAGGTGGATCGGGATCCCTTTGACGATGTGCGGGATCGGGTCGGAGCCGCTGGTGTCGATCGACGCCTGCGCGGTGGCCGCGTCGATCCTGATTGCCGAGCGGATCACGATCGTTCCGAGGTCGAAGGGGCCGACGAGGGCGGAATCGATCGCGACCACTGAGACCTGGGCGCCGTGGTACGGGCCGGCGAGAAAGAGACCGCCAGGCGCATAGCTGAGAACCGAGCCGACCCCGAAACCCGAAGAAGTGCGCCCGATCCGGCTCGCCTCCGGACAGGAGGGGTTTTCCCGCTCTCCGAGGCCGCTGCGGTTCGCGGCGGCTGCGATCGCGGCGTCGCCGCAGAAGGGGATGCCAGCGAGCTTGCCGAGCAGGCCGGGCGGGAAGGTGGCCGAGTAGGAGGTGATCTCGGCTTCGCCGTCCTTGCGCGAGAGGTGCAGGTAGAAAGGCGAGTAGGCGCCGGCCTGCGAGTTCAGCGAACCGCCCTGGACGGTGGGGCCGAAGGGCGGCGCCCCCATCGGACAGGCCCCGCCGCCGATCCCGGCGGGGATCTGCAGCGGCAGCGAGTAGTTGCGGGCCTGGTTCGAATCGGCCCAGGAGGTGAGCGCCGCCTCGGTCGAGAACCGGCCGCAGGTTGGTGGAGTGGCCAGCGGGCTACGCTGCCCTTCGCGGAAGGAGAAGACCAGATGCGAGTAAGGCAGCTGCGGCAGCCCGTCGAAACTGGCGGTAAGGCGACCGGTCGCGGGATCGGCGGCGAGGGATCCGGCGACCTTGACCATGAAGCCCCGCTGGGGGTTCTTTGCGACGAGGTAGACCGCAAGCAGCCCGCCGAACGGGTTCCGGTACGGAGCGGCGAGGAAGATCGAGCCTTCGAAGGCGCCGGGGACGACCGGGCTCGAGATCGTGAAGTCGCCGATCTTCGATTCGTTCGGGCAGCCGGCGCCGGGCACCGAAGTCGGGGTCTCGGCGGCGTACTGGTCGGGGTCGCAGACGCCGAGGCCGGAGCCGACAGACGGGTTGACGGTCACGCCTTCCGGCAGTTGCACGACCGCCCTGCGGACAGGCGCCGGCGCCCGGCGGGAGGGTTCCGTCACCCCCCCCGTGTTGATGGCGATTTCGAAGCTGTAGCCCGACGGCGAGGAGGCACGCGGATTGATCAGCGCCGCGCGGGCTTCCGGTGCGAAGTCCAGCGTGCCGCAGCCTTCCAGGGCGGGGATGCCCAAGGTCGCTTCCGATATTTCACCCTGCCAGGAGGCGGCGCGGGCGACGAAGCGCAGCGGCCCTTCGCAGGAGGTCGGCAGGGTCAGATAGGCGCGGGCCGGGTTCTTCGCCGGTCGACCGACCGAGCATTTCGCCCAACCAAAGCTCGGTTCGGCCTCGTTCAGGCAGTTGCCGCGCTGGGTGTCGTGCAACAGCGACCACGGCGTGCCCCAGATCTTGAAATGCAGCGAGGAGATACTGAGCAGCTGGGAGACGTTCTTCGCCCGCAGGGTAAGCCCGTAGTCGCCTTCGGTTTGGCGAATCTGCGGCACGAAGATCAGCTGCATGCCGTAGGCGTTGACCGCAAGCTCCGCGGGGGCCCCGGGCGGCGGCGCCAGGTTGAAGAGGCCGAAGGTCCGCGTTTCGCCGCCTTCGTAGGAGGACGTGAGGGTGACGGTGCCGACCTGGGTGTTGTCCGGACAGCTCTCCCCCGAGAGGCTTTCTTCCCACGGCGAGGAGCGCGGGGTGAGGAAATCGGCCTGGCGGCAGACGGGCACGGCGGTCGGGTTTTCCAGTAGCCCCGGTGGCAGTTCGAGGTCGAGGTTGCGCAGGTCGGCGCCGCCTTCCAGCCCAACGTCGAGGTCGAGGGAGACCGGGTGGGAACCGGCGAGAGTGGCCGGCGCCCCACCTTCGGCGAGGGTGCGCGCGTCGAAATCGTCAACCGCGAAGTCGGCCTTCGCGGCGGCAGGAAGCAGCGCCGCCCAGGCCAGCGCGAAAACAAGTGCGCGGGGGATTCTCACCGCGGCCCCCTCCGCTGGTGCCCTCGGTGAGAGTGGCGGTGCTTGCGGTGATGTTTGTGGTGGCGGTGCCGGTGGCGAGGGCGTTCCTTTGCGTAGTGCGGCGGTGGGTTTGGCGACCCCTCGACCGTGGTCCCAGCGGTCGGGTCCTCGGGCGGCGACGGCAGTGCCTGGCAAGCGTCGCCCTTGCACGGGATAGGCGGTTCGGGTTCGGGCAAGCCGCCGCCTACCCGGGCGTCGTAGGCGTCGATCGAGCCTGGGTCGGAGGCGACCAGCGAGTCGCCCGTGAGGAAGAAGGCGTCATCGCCGCTTGCCGAGGCGTCGAGGAAGGTGCCGCCTTCGGCTCGCCCACCAGAGATCAAACGGACGCAGCTCGGCGCTTCGGCGCAGCTGCCCTCTCCGAGTGCCTCCCACTCGTAGACGTCGGCGCTGGAGTTGGTGTCGGCCCCGCTCAGCCGGTCGCCGGAGTCGAAGAAGAGGCGACGGCCGTCGGCACTGAGGGCACGGGGGCGGTAGGCGGTGGTGGTGCCGTTGACCAGCGCCCCTGGAATCGTCGAAGCGCCTTGCGGACGTTCCCCGGTCGGATTGCATGAAGCGCAGGTGAGGGCGCCCGTATCGGCGTCATATATATAGAGCTCGGTGTCGGGCAGGCCGGTCTCGGCGTCGGTGTTGTTGTAGGTCAGCGGAGCGGCGGAGAGGAAAGCGAGGACCCGTCCGTCGGCGCTGACCCGTGCCGTTGCGGTCGCCGGCGGGTAATCGCTCGGCACCGTCGCTCCCGCACCCAGGGCGACGGTGGTCGTCGTGCCGGCATGCCAGCGGCGCAGGCCGGTGCCATCCTGGTAGTAGACGGTGTCTCCCGAGGTCGAGGCCCCGACCACCCCGACCACCTCGCCCGAGGGCGTGAGGTCGGTGGCAGCTTCGCTTGCCGCGTCGTAGCGGTAGAGGTGGTCAGCCTCGGTGTCGTGGTCAGCTTCGGTGTAGAAGACGAAGGCGCCGCTGGCAGTGGCGACCTGGAAGACAGCTCCCGCGCCCGCGCCCGGCGGCAGCAGGCTGATCGGCACAAGCCCTCCCCCGCTCCATTCATAGGCGTCGCCTTCGCTTTCGAAGATGACGCGGCCGAGATCGGACGAGGCACTGAGTACCCGCATCCCGGACGCCTGCGCCGGCAGTGGGGTGAGAGCGCCCGTTGCGCTGTCGCGCAGCGAGTAGCTGCGCGGGCACGCTTCGGCCAGTTCGCAGTGGCGCGGGTCGAGCAACAGCGCCCTCGCCAGGTCCTCGGAGAAGATCCGGAAGGGGACGCCGTCGGGTTCGTCGCCGTAACCCCCTGCTACGAGCGGCTGCGACACGTTTTGGGTAACCCATCCCGAGGCGGTACGGGTGGAGATGTATTGGGAGGCGGGCGGCGCACCGGGCGCCTCGCCGAACGCGGTGGCCGAGCCGTAGGTGAGAGCCCCACCCTGGCCCGCGGCCTGGATGTCGCCGCCGCCGAACAAAGCGCCGGGCCCGGCGACCGCGCCGCCACCTTTGTCGATCGGCGAGACCATCTCCCAGGCGCGGCCGTCCGCAAGGCCGGGTGGCGGGCCGGGGGCCGTGGTCCGCAGGGTGTGGGCTGCAGTGGCGGCGGTTCCGGCGTTGTTCACGGCCACCGCCCGGTAGCGGTAGGAGGTAGCGGGGACGAGCGGATTCGAGGGTGCGACCAAGGAGAAGCTGACAGGCACCGGGGTGGTGCCCGCGCCAAGCCCGTTGTTCGCCGTGGGCACAGACGCGGCGCCGAGGAACGGTTCGCGCCCGGCGCCGAGGTTGGCTTCGTAGGCCGCGAGGGTGAGGTACTCGAAGTGGTACCGGGTACTCGAGCCCTCGGGATTCACTTCAGCCTGCAGGACCGCGGAGGTGGCCGTGACTCCGCTCACCCAGGCTGCCGTAATTTCGGGTTCCGGCGGGCTCGCTGCTTCCGCCGGCATGGCAACGGCGGCACCGAAGAGGAGTAGCAGGACCAGCGAGCGACTTACGCCTCCCACGGCTTCAGTGCCTGCCGTGCCGCTTCTTGCCCCGCTTCCCCTTCTTCGAACACTTCCCCCCCACCACCGGCCGGGTGTCGTGGACCTTGCCGTTCTGG